>Ga0116153_10001150_pt1 | contig 26601 bp, 21 predicted proteins | sample AD_UKC028_MetaG_FD_89896 | JGI IMG/M metagenome (GOLD analysis project Ga0116153, IMG submission 89896) | Active sludge microbial communities of municipal wastewater-treating anaerobic digesters from USA - AD_UKC028_MetaG | ecosystem: Engineered > Bioreactor > Anaerobic > Digestate | place: USA...
CCATGTCTTCAACAGATTCCCCGGTCAGTTTCTGCATCGCCTTCAGGGCCAGCGGACCCTGCACAGCCAATTGGGCAAAATCGTCAGAGGCGTTGATCATGTCTTTCCCTGCCTTCAGTCCCATCCTTTCGCCCTGGAGCATGACCCAGTTCCAGTCTTTTTCAATATTGGCTGCATTGACCACCAGCAGGTATAAACCGTCGCTAATCCGGTACACCAGCAGATCGTCCACAATACCTCCCTGCCCGTTGGGAAAACATGAATACTGAACTTTCCCGTCGGTCAGCTTTGAAGCATCATTGGTGGTAATATACTGTATGAGATCCAGGGCCCTGGGACCACTGATCCAGATCTCTCCCATATGCGAAACATCGAATACACCCACTCCATTGCGAACCGTCTCATGCTCCGCATTGACTCCTTCAAACTGAACTGGCATCCAATAACCTGCAAACTCAACCATCTTCGCTCCCTGTTGCTCGTGGAACCTGGTAAATGCTGTAAACTTCATAATGATATTATTTAGAGTTAATACGGCAAAAATACGAAAAGGACACGAAAATAGTCACACCCACAGGGTCACATTTTATTGTATTCAGGGATTAACCCTTGAATGATATCAATCCTGATGAGAACAAGATCCACCACCCATAAAGGTTCACACGAACACGCCACCGGGGAAAAAACCTCAGTGCAGTTCCTTATGCCTGCCATTCTCGCTCTTCTCACATTCCTGACATTTTACCCGGTGATCCATAACGATTTTGTGAATTACGATGATCACAAACTGATCACAAGGAATCCGCTTATCATCCAGGGTAAACATGTACCGGTAAAGGATCTATTGTTAAAAAATTTCCACAGTCCTCATTTCAAGCCACTTGTCCTGATGTCCTGGAATCTTGAATACCGTCTGTCGGGCATTGAACCGAAGATCTTTCACCTCAACAACCTTCTGCTGCACGTCTGCAATGTGTTGCTGGTGTACAGCATCGGAGTCATGTTTGCCGGCATGATGGCAGGCAATCGCAGGATCAGGTACGGATCCTGGCTGTACAGAAGATTACCTTTTGTGGTCGCGATGCTGTTTGCGCTGCATCCCCTTCACGTGGAAACCGTTGCCTGGGCCTGCGGGCGGAAAGACCTGCTTTATGCTTTATTTTATTTGATTTCTATTCTGTGTTACCTGAAATATACGGATAAGGGTAAACCTGTGATGATCATTCTCTCCGCATTCATGTACCTGCTCGTCATCGGATCCAAGTCTATGGGGATCACCCTGCCGGCCGTTCTTTTCCTGATCGACAAAGTGTCCGGACGTAGACCCTCCTTTCGTATTCTTTATGAAAAGAGCCTCCACCTTGCCGTTCTGCTTTTCGCCTTCTATGCATACGGCCTTACCGGTAGTTTTAATTTTTATGCCACAGGGTTGACGGCGGGGATCGTGAACCAGGGATTCGGATCGTATCCCGAACATCTGACTGACCTTCCCTCCGGTTATGTTCGCATATTGATCATCTCCACTCGCATACTATTGTGGATCAAACACATACTGATACCAGCAGGGCTTTCTCCCCTGTATTCAGAAAAGATCTTACTGGACAAATCGGATTATCAGATACATTTTAATATTGTACTCATGGCAGGGTTGATCCTGTCCATCCTTTTATTACGAAAAAAAGTTCCTGCACTCGTCCCCGGGTTCCTGTTCTTTATCATTACCCTATCACCTGCCCTATCGATCGCAGAGCGCGGCATGGGCGTGTTCATTCCGGATCGCTATACGTACCTGCCACTCATCGGGATACTGGTGCCACCGATAACAATCATCACCGGGTATTTATACAGGAAAAATAAATTACGTCCTCTTGCTTATCTACTGGTTGTTTCTGTCATCATTTGTTTCAGCCTCACTTCATACCGTCTGTGCACCCGATGGCATGATACCGAAACTCTTTGGTCGTATGTGCTGGAGCGTCACCCCGAAGAAGCTGCAGCATGGAATGCGAGAGGGACATTCTATCATGAGAAGGGTGATACCATCAGGGCGCTGCATGATTATAACATGGCCATTGCCATGGATCCCACTTTCTACTGGGCTTACAACAGCCGGGCAAAGATCTATTCGCGGCTGGGGCAACTGGATGAAGCACTTCGTGATTTTTTGCTCATCACAAGAGTTGATCCCTGGTTCACGGAAGCATTTACAAACCTGGGCGCAGTCTACGGGCTGAAAGGCCAGTACCAGTTATCACTGACCGCGTTGAACAGGGCTCACAGGCTTAAACCGTCAGATCCCGACGTTCTTCTCAACCGTGGAGTGACGTTCTTTCATTTGAATGATTATGAAAACTGTATCAGAGATCTAAACTCCTATCTTCATCTACGGCCGGATAACGCAGAGGTGATCAATACCGTCGGGGTCTGCTATCTCAGGCTGGGACAGGTTGATAATGCAGAGTTGGAATTTAACCATGCGCTCCAACTCAAGCCGGATTTTGAAGTCTGCCGGAACAATCTTGATCATTCCTTAAAGATCAGAGAGCAAAGAGTAAAAAGCAAATAGCAAAAGTATTTTGAATTTTACACTTTGATCTTTGAAATTAATCATGTCCACCTTTCTGGCAACATTTGGGTAATTTTGAATATGCCTCCGGATCTGCAGGAACATCATCCGCATCGTACCCGATCTTTGATATGGCTGTACGAATCTTTTCAGGTGTCGTCTTATCCTGATGGTAAGTGACAGTAACTGTCTTCGCTTTAATATCCACATCAATGTCCTTAATTCCTTTTTCAAATGACAAATCATTCAAAATTCGTTCTTTACACATCTCACATTGAAGTGAAACTTTGATTTCTATTTTCTTAATTTTAGATGTATCCTGTCCATAAGTTAAATAAGAAATCATAGTTAACAGTTCAATAAAAATTATTATTTTAATTAATCTATTTTTCATTTTTTATAAAAATATTTATTGATAAAAATATATATTTATTTATCAGTCAATCAAACTTATCCCTTGTCCCTTATCCCTATATTTTAACCCTTATGCCGGCATAGAATTTCCGTCCCACGACCGGGCCCCATACCTGGCTGGCGTCGAAATATTCCCCGAATGGATCATCGGCTCCGATGATGGGATCCTTTTGCGTGTAACCTGTGAGGTTCTCAGCGCCCAGATAGATGTCCCATTTGCGGAAGAATTTCGATACTTGTGCATTCAGCAGCGCATACACCGGCGAGGTGTCAGGTCGCTGATACGGTTCCGGATTAAAGTGTGTATCTTCCAGGCGGCTATCACCGTTGAGCTGGGCGGTTATGTCAAACTGCCACTTGTTCAGCTTAGTCTTATAACTGGCGGTGAAGAGCCCCTTATACTTGTTCACCAATGGCTTACGTATGAGTTCCCCGTTATAGGTCGACCTGACATCGTTCAACCGGAATGCAAGCAGCAGATCAAGCCTGTCGACAGGATTGACAGAAGCTTCGACCTGAAAACTGTTGGAATAGGATTTCCCTGACAGGTTGTAAAAGAAAATATGTTTCGGATCGCTTTCCATATCCATGATCACCTGGTTGATGAATTGGGTCCGGTAATAATCCGCGCTCAGGGATAATTCTCTCCTGCCAAGTTCAAAGTGCCGGTTGACCGATACTCCAAAATTCCATGCCACTTCCTGATCCAGAGGGCCATCGATCTCCACTGTCCGGGAAGAGACAAGGATGGCCATATTCTCGGGGAAAATATGGGCGGTACGTGAGCCCTTTCCCGCTGACAGTCGGATTGTCGTATGTTCATCCGGATGGTACTTGAGGTGTAACCGCGGTGTGAAGAATGCACCGAACTGCGAATGGTGATCCAGGCGTATGCCGGCCAGTACCGTCAGCTTGTCGGGAATCGTAAATGTATATTCTGTAAAAATCCCGGGAACCATTTCCCTGGTCAAGAAGGCACTGTCGTTGAACACCTCATCGAAATCGTCGTAGTTCAGGCTCCAGCCTGCATTTATCTTATGGTCAATGGTATGGATATAGGTGCTGAAGATGAAATTGGAGTGCCAGCTTAACTGGTCGCCAGAATAATTGTTGAGACCGAAAAGATTCTGTTGGTCGTGGTACGAGAAGCTGTTGATAAATCCAAAGCTTGTTTCCTTCCTTTGTTCAAACACCCTGCCGATCTTAGCAAACGCCTCGTAGCGACGCGTATCAACCTTGATCCCGTAAATGCCCGGCTGTTCCTCCTGGCTTTTTTCCGGATCATAATCCATCTGGCCGCTTATCCGCTCTTCGTCCAGCACTTTTGCGCCAAACTGTATGTGCCATGGTTTTTTTCCCTGGTACTCCCACCTGTTGAAAAAGTTGAACTGCTTTACCAGCGGCTGATCGATGAAAGAATCATGGTTCATGTCCTCCCGGATGAACCGTTGATCATAATGTCCGAAAAGGGCTGTGCTCCAGTGATCGTTGAGCTTTAGTGCCCCGTTGGCATTTGCCTCCAGCCTGCCCATGTGGTCACCAAAAAGGTTGAGATAGAATTTTTCGCTGTTTGAAGGTTTTTTGTACTCGACGTTGATCTGTCCGGTGATCGATTCATAACCGTTCATGACCGAGGAAGCACCTTTCGACACCTGGATGGACTCCATCCAGGGACCGGGGACGTAACTCAATCCGTAGGTTGATGCCAGTCCACGAAGATTTGGAAAGTTCTCCGACATCATCTGCGTATATGCGCCAGCCAGTCCGAGAAGTTGAATTGTTTTTGCACCGGAAATGGCGTCTGCATAGTTGACATCCACCGAAGCATTGGTTTCAAAACTTTCAGAAAGATTGCAGCAGGCCGCTTTTAGCAGCTCTCCCGAAGTGATGACCTCCGTGGCGATGGGATTCATCCTGGAAATGAACCGGTCGGGTTGCCAGGCGGAGATGACGGTTTCCGCCAGGTTGGCTGCTGCCGCCAGAATGACCTCCACACGCTGCTGATCGGCGGCGATGGATAACGTATCGCTCTGGTAGCCTACGTAGCTGATGACCAGCGTATTCTTTCCCTGCTCCGGCCTGGAGATCTCAAACCGGCCCTGCAGATCGGTGGCGATGCCCTGCATGTTTTCCAGCCAGTACACGTTTGCACCTGGCAGGGGACTTTTATCTTTTTCCTTCATTTCATAAACGACTCCCGATAGTTTTTGGGCGACGATGAAGTGGGGTGCTGCGAACAGGATCAATATGAACAGGAGAATGCGTTTCATAGGTTTTATTTTAGGCACTGAGGCGCAAAGGCACAGAGTGATATTAGGGGAAAGATTAATAATGTAAGATTGAAAATGGCAGGTTGCCGATTGCAGATGCCTGGGTTAGCAGTCGATCCTACGCTGGTGCAGAAGATTCAGGAGATCTTTGCCACTGATGTGGGTACCCGGAGGTGCGTCATATTGATAAGGTTGTCCTGAATTCAGAATGAGGGAAGATTCATTCGAGTCAATATCATCAGAAAGCAAGGCATAGTGCAGGACTGGATCCTGCTTGATCTGCCTGTCAAGGTCCGTATCAAGCCTGATGAATAGATGTTCTGTTGTGCAACAATCGGATGTTTTAAAGCGGATGGAGCCTGTACAGCTGTTTTCGGTACTGGTGCAGCAGGACGTGTGATCTGTTGGTCCGGTACCGCAGCATCCGGTCATGGTCTCGTCATGGGTGCAGCAGCTCGCTGAAGGAGTTGCAGTCACGTACTGCAGATCCTTGCAGGAGCAATGATGCATGTAAATGTTCACACCACTGACAGAGAACAGGAACAATCCTGACAGCAACACCAACATGCTATTTTTTAAAAATCTGCTCATGAGAAAAACGCTGCAAATATAACCATCCATTTTTAAAAATGTTGTTAGGAAAATGTTAACATATCAAAAAAGGCCTGATAACCTTGTGTTCCGGTTGACAGAAATGAAAAAAACGTTAATTTTGCAGTTCAAAAAACAAAGCCAGCAGGATGCATGCGGATGTGGCGGAACTGGCAGACGCGTCAGACTTAGGATCTGATGCCGCAAGGCGTGGGGGTTCGAGTCCCTTCATCCGCACAAAAAGCTTCAAGTTACAAGTTTCAAGCGTCAAGCTCATTCCTCTGAGCCTGAAATCTAAAACTTGTAGCTTGCAGCTTGCAGCTCAAAGCTGAGGGCCACTAACATCATATGTAACAAGAATCCCATGAACATAACCCAGGAATCCACCGGTCAACTGACAGCTACCATCCGGATCAATATTGAAGAATCCGATTACCAGGAAAAAGTTGAAAAAACACTTCGCGATCACCGAAGGAAGGCTGCCTTACCTGGATTCAGACCCGGCATGGTGCCGTTTGGGATGATCAGGCGTATGTATGGAAAAGCGGTGCTGGCAGAGGAAATCCAAAAGCTCATATCCGATTCACTGGATAATTACATCAAAGAAAACCATCTGGAAATACTTGGTCAGCCATTGGCCAGCGAAGAGCTTAACAGCCGCATTGATTTTGATAGCCAGACCACGTTCGATTTCTATTTCGACATTGGGTTAACGCCTCAGATCAACCTGGAGCTGGACGATCACATCGAGGCAACCTACTATACGATCGCCGTGGATGATTCAATGCTGAAGGATTCGTTGAAAGATATTCTTCACAGAAACGGGACCATGGTAGACTCGGAGGTCATTGAAAACGGTGGTACCGTGGCCGGAGAGATCACCGAGCTGAATGAATCAGAGGAGCCAAAGGAAGGTGGGATATCCCGCCAGACGACCATCGCGGTGAATTACATCAAAGATGACCAGGTGCGTGAACAATTCATCGGTAAGGTCAAGGGTGATACGGTCATTTTCAATCCCCTGACGGCCACCGGAAATGCCAACGAAACAGCCCAGATGCTAGGAATCAGGAAAGAAAATGCTGAAACGCTGACATCAAGCTTCCGGTTCACCATCGGGCAAATACAGCGCATTGAGCCGGCTGTCATAAATGATGAACTCTACAGCCGCCTGTACCCTTCGGAAAAGATCTCGTCGGAAAAAGAATTCAGGGAACTTGTCAGAAAGGATATCGCTCGGTCAATGACACCTGATTGTGACCAGCAGTTCATGAATACGGTCATCAAATCACTGATCGAAAAAGCGAACATCGAACTGCCGGATGCATTCCTGAAGCGTTACCTGCTGGAGGTCAACGAAAACAAGGCTGACCGCGAAAGCATTGAAAAGGATTATGAAAAATATGCCAGGGGACTGAAATGGCAATTGCTGGAAAATAAGCTGATCAGGGAGTACCAGGTTGGCGTGGAGGATGAAGAGGTGCGTGACTATATCAGGGGATATTTCAGGAAAAGATTTGGAAATGAACCTACCACCCATTATCATGAACACGGGCATGATCACGAACATGACCATGGGCATAACCATGAGCATGACCATGACCATGACCATGACCACGACCACGACCATGAACATGAACATGAACATGAACATGAGCCTTCATCCGGCGAAAACATCAAAGATGCGTCTATGTACGATTCCCTGATCGATCATGTCATGAAGAATGAAGAAGAGGTGCGCAAGATCTATGATCATCTTTTTGACATCAAACTCAGGGAGCTTTTCAAGAGTAAGCTCAATGTGCGCCATCAGGAAGTCTCGCTGGGTGATTTCATCCGTTTATCCACAGAAATTAAATCCTAAATACCGTTAAGCATGAACACTGAAGAATTCAGGAAATACGCCACAGGGCACAGGAGGATCAGCAGCCTTACGCTTGACAAATACACTTCCACCATCGGGAACTATATCTCCCCCACCATTATTGAGGAACGTCAGCTGAACATCGCCACCATGGACGTTTTCTCGCGTTTGATGATGGACAGGATCATCTTTTTAGGCGTTCCCATTGACGATTATGTCGCCAATATCATTCAGGCCCAGCTGTTGTTCCTTGAATCTGTCGATTCGCGCAAGGATATACAGATCTATCTCAACACGCCAGGAGGGCAGGTCTATGCGGGGCTGGGCATCTATGACACCATGCAGTACATTGCCCCCGACATAGCGACCATCTGCACGGGTATGGCAGCTTCCATGGGAGCTATTTTATTGTGTGCCGGCACCAAAGGTAAGCGCACCGCGTTGAAGCACGCCCGCATTCTGATCCATCAACCCATGGGGGGTGCCCAGGGACAGGCGTCCGACATTGAGATCACGGCGCATGAGATACAGAAGATCAAGAAAGAGCTGTATGAGATCATTGCCCTGCACGCCAATCAGCCCTACAAAAAAATATGGAAGGATTCGGACAGGGATTACTGGATGACAGCCGAGGAAGCCAGGGATTATGGTATGATCGATGAAGTGCTCATAAAGAACAAGAGTTGAGAATTTTGAGAACCCTTCGGAATAATTTACGTATCAACGATCATGGCCAGAGACTACGAAAAATGTTCATTCTGCGGCAGGCCCAAGCGTGAGACCAACATGCTGATTGCAGGGCTGGATGCTCACATCTGCGACTATTGTGTAGCGCAGGCACAGAGCATCATCGCCGAAGAAATGTCGAGCCGCAGCCAGGATCATCTAACCACGCTGGAGGTTCACAAGCCTGCCGAGATAAAAGCGTATCTGGATCTTTACGTCATCGGCCAGGAAGAAGCCAAGAAAGTGATCTCCGTGGCCGTCTACAATCATTACAAACGGATCATGCAGCCCAGGGGCGGCATAGAGCAGAGCGATGTAGAGATTGAAAAGTCCAATATCATCCTTGTGGGGGAAACCGGTACCGGCAAGACCCTCCTTGCCCGCACCATCGCACGCCTGCTCCGTGTTCCTTTTTGTATCGCCGATGCCACCGTGTTCACGGAAGCCGGGTATGTGGGCGAGGATGTGGAAAGCATCCTGACAAGGCTGCTGCAGGCGGCCGACTACAACGTCGCCGCAGCTGAACGAGGCATCGTATTCATCGACGAAATCGACAAGATCGCCCGCAAGAGCGACAATCCCTCCATCACCCGCGATGTGTCGGGCGAAGGAGTCCAGCAGGCACTGCTGAAGCTGCTCGAAGGTTCTATCGTCAACGTGCCCCCGCAGGGCGGACGCAAACACCCCGAACAGAAAATGATCCAGGTCAACACGCAGAACATCCTGTTCATCGCAGGCGGAGCTTTTGACGGCATCGACAAAAAGATCGCATCCCGTCTGCAAACCAACCTGATCGGATATACGGTCAGCAAGGATAAAGAAACCATCAACAGGGATAACATCCTGCAGTACATTGCGCCACCCGACCTTAAAAGCTTCGGGCTCATTCCGGAAATCGTCGGAAGGCTCCCGGTGATCACCTATCTGAATCCGCTCGACAGGGATGCACTGCGCCGTATCCTGATCGAACCGAAAAATGCCATCATCAAACAGTTTGTCAAACTCTTTGAAATGGACCATATCAGGCTGACCTTCGAAGAGGCTGTGCTGGACTATATCGTTGATAAATCCATCGAATTCAGGCTGGGCGCACGTGGATTAAGATCCATCCTCGAAGCCATCATGACCGATGCCATGTTCGAACTGCCGTCCGACAAATCCGTCAGGGAACTTCATGTAACGGCAGGATATGCAGAAGAGAAGCTCAGGAAGACCAATCTGTCGCGCCTGAAAGTGGCATAAAAGTTGCAAAGCCACTGCAATCTTTTTTTTCTGAGTAAAATGAAGAAAGCACTCTTTCTTTTTCCTTTGCTGATCATCGTCATTTCAGTCTCCGGCCAGGAATCCCGACGACTCCTCACCCGGGCAACCATCGAGAACGGAGACACCATCCCTGTGATAAACCTTCCCACTGTTTTCATTTATGCAGATTTTGCATTCGGCCGCAAGCACGAGAAGCTGGTCCGGAATATCCGAAAGGTATATCCGTACGCACGGCTTGCCGGTGAAAAACTCAATGAATACAGCATCATCCTGGCAGCAGCTTCCGACGAGAAGGAAATCAAGGCGATCATGCAGCAGGCAGAGGATGACCTGCTCAACCAATACAGGGCTGACCTGGAAAAAATGACCATCTCACAGGGCAAGATCCTTATCAAACTGGTCGACCGCGAAACGGGGCACTGCAGTTATGAGCTGGTACAGGATCTCCGGGGTGAATTCCGGGCGTTTTTCTGGCAGTCCTTCGCCCGGATCTTTGGGATGAACCTTAAGATGGAATACGATCCGCTGGGCACGGATAAAGATATTGAGGAGATCGTGAGCCTTATCGAAAGAGGAATGTTGTAAAGGAAATGAGAAAGGAGAGAGGAGAAAGGAGAAAGGAGAAATATTTTAATTTTTCTCTCCTCTCTCCTCTCTCCTCTCAGAATCACTTTCCCCTTCCCTGTATCACAATCATGACCGTATAGATAAGGATCTTGATATCCATTGCGATCGACATGTTCTCGATATAGAGGATATCATATTTAAGACGTTCGATCATCTGGTCTACATTCTCCGCATAACCGTATTTGACCTGTCCCCAGGAAGTGATGCCGGGCTTGATCTTCTGCAGTAACTTGTAGTGCGGTGCCCGCTTCTGGATCTGTTCAATGAAGTACCGCCGCTCGGGCCTGGGCCCCACCAGGCTCATATCGCCGATGAGCACTGAATAGAACTGTGGGATCTCATCCAGCCTGACTTTCCTGATGAACCTCCCAAAAGGGGTTATCCTGGGATCGGATTTGGAAGATAACATCGGGGTGCCTTTCTCTGCATCACGGTACATCGACCTGAATTTATGCATCAGAAATGGTTTCCCGTGCAGTCCAATCCTCTCCTGGGAATAGATGATACGGCCAGGGGAGGATAATCTGACCCCCATCGCAGTAAAGATATACAGCGGAATCAACAGGATCATGGCCACCACGGCCACCAGGATATCCATCAATCGCTTAACGGATTGTTGCCAGGCGGGCATCAGCTCGGTAGTGACATGGATCAGAGGAGCTCCAAAAATGGCAGAGGTCTTCACAAATCCCATCAGGATATCCCGCATGTCGGGGATGATCTTGATGATGACGCCGGTCTCTTCCAGCTCCGAAATGATATCATCCACACGATCCTTCTCCGACCTTTCATTGGCGATGATCACTTCCTCCACCCTGTGCTGGTGTATGATCGGCTTGAGATCGTCAACGTTTCCCAGGCGGGGAAGGTATGCGGCTAATTTATCAGGCTTGTCAGATGAAATGCTTACAAATCCGATGAACTTGTTACCGCTCGATTTGACCTGGTTCTCCACTTCATGGTAGATATCCACAGCGTTGTTCCTGCTTCCGATAATGAGGGTAGGGAATCCGATCACCTTCTGATGGATCCTCCGGACCGTGATGGTTGTCAGGATAAGCCGGAAGAGATAGGTAAGTGAAAAATGAAGTGCATAGAGTACCAGGAAGGATTGATAATAAGTGCGGTAGGAGATGACCACATCATCCAGGATGAGTGCGAAAAAGATAAAGATCGCTCCAAAAAGTGTTACCAGCAATGTCTGTCCGAGCTCCCGGAGCCGCGATTTGCGGTAAACATCCTTATAGGCACCGCTGAGAATATACAGGATCAGCCAGAAAAGAGGGATGATGACGATGCCGAGGTAGAAATTTGGATCCGAAAAGATCAGCTCAGGTTCCCTGAATATGCGCGGATCTACAGAATACTTCCGGTAAATGAAAAATATACTCCAGGCCAGTACGGCTGATATGAAATCAGCCATCACATACCTGGCTACCTGCCACTTTTTATTCATCTTCTCCCCTATTTATGGATCAATTTCAGATTATCGATCAGGATCAGCGATTCCTGCACGTTCTCCGGTTTGGTTGCCGAAAAGTATACATTGAAGCTGATGGCGGTCGTATACGTGCTCACAGCATTTCTCAGGCTAATATAGATCTTTTTCCACTCATCCGTTTCATTCAGGACTACCACAGGAGCCAGTGTGGATTCCATCAGGAAGTTGACCATCAGGCCAACCGTCACCTCCGTGTTGGTTTTGAAGTCCATTTCAAGGTAAACATCTGCACCCTGTCCGGGAAGGTCGAAGGCTTCCGATGAGAAACTTTCAAAAAAGAACCTGTTCTTGTCAAGGACCACTTTCCCCGAGTATTCTCCCTCGAATACTTCACCAGCGGTGGAGGTGATCATTACGGAGGTATCGCTACGGCTTGATTTCATCATGGAAACCACGGCATCCTCAAAGTCCTCCGACCACACGAACTCGCAAAAATCAGCATACATGAAACGGGGATGAACATCCAGCACTGTATCCCTGATGAAATCAAACTGCATGGTATAGCTTTCATAGAACGGGTATTCTCCCCTGGTTTCTGCAATGCCATTAACCTTTATTCCTGCTAATATCCTGAGCGTATAGATACCCTCCTTCAATACCGGAAAGGTAACAGGGAGTTCATACACTCCAATGAATTCCTGTTTGGTCTGGTCCTCCACATAGATCCATATATCGGTGATCTGGTGTGATAAAGAACCTTCCAGATGCTGAATGGAAGGATTGGATACCAGATCAACTTCCTCCACCCGGATATTGCACGGAATCAGTGTTTCGTCGTTCCTTTCGCATGAAGCGCTCAGGAGCATAGCTGAGATGGCAGCGAGCCAGACCTGCGCCCGTATTACCGAAGCGATCACCTTCCTTGTCAGGTTCATAGGCCAAGCGGGGAATGGTTTATCTTTTCGATGATACGGTACGCGATTTCAAGGGCATTGTACCCATCGATGATGGTCACGGGCGGATTCGTATCGTTCATGACGGATAAGGCAAACAGTTCAAGTTCGTGCCGGATGGCATTGGCAGGCTCAACCGGTGGCTTTTCGATCAGTAACTCCCTGGGAGCCTTATCAGGACCCAGATCGATGATCATGGCAAAAGGATTCGTGTTACCGGGATCCAGGTCCCTCATCCGGATGATCTCCAGGTTTTTTTCCAGGAAGTCAACGGCAATGTAGGCATCGCGCTGAAAGAAACGGGATTTCCTCATTTTTTTCATTGATACCCTGCTGGCAGTCAGGTTGGCAACGCATCCGTTGTCGAATTCAAGACGGGCATTTGCAATATCGGGTGTATCACTGAGGATCGGGACACCGCTGGCACTAATCTTATGAACGTTGGAACGTACCACGCTCAGGACAATGTCGATATCATGGATCATAAGGTCGAGCACCACCGGCACATCCGTTCCCCTGGGATTGAAGGGCGCCAGGCGGTGTGTTTCGATGAACATGGGATTTTTAATGTAAGGCTGCGCAGCAAGAAAAGCCGGATTGAAACGCTCCACATGTCCAACCTGAACCTTGACATTGGCTTCCTGGGCTATTTTGATGAGTTCCATGGCTTCCCGCGGTGTGGCAACTACAGGCTTTTCGATGAACACATGCCTGGATTGCTTCAACGCCCTGGAAGCACAGTCAAAGTGACTGACAGTAGGTGTAACAATGTCCACCACGTCCGACAGCCTGATCAGATCATCAAGCGAAGAAAAGGAGGGTATGCTGAACTCTTCAGCTACCTGTTGGGCGATGGATTCATCCGGATCATAAAATCCCAGCAGTTCATACTGTCCGATCTCTCTGATACATTGTATATGGATCTTTCCCAGGTGGCCGGCACCCAATACTCCCATCTTGAGCATGTGGATAATTTTTTACAAATGTACTTTTTTTGCTACTTGAAAATCGTAAATTCGCTTCAAAAAAAGTCAACCCCGCCTTGTCATGATAGATTCCTTCAAGCACAAGGGGCTACGAAAACAACTGATCGATCTTCTACGGCACAAGGGTATCCGCGATGAAAGGGTTCTGCAAGCCATGGAATCTCTGCCCCGCCATTACTTTTTCGATTCTTCGTTCCATTCGTTCGCCTACGATGACAAACCTTTCCCAATCGGAGCGGGGCAAACCATCTCCCAGCCTTACACCGTGGCTTTTCAGACCGAGCTGCTGGATGTGAACAAAGGCGATAAGATACTGGAGATTGGTACCGGTTCAGGATATCAAGCGTGTATCCTGGCCCAGATGGGAGCCCGTGTGTACTCCATTGAGCGCATCAAGAGCCTGTATCTCAAAGCGAAAGCATTTGTACCTACGGTAGGCTGTACCCATGTGAAATGTTTTTATGGTGACGGCTACAAAGGACTTCCTGCCTATGCCCCTTTTAGCAAAATACTGATCACCGCTGCCGCACCTTATATACCTGATGCCCTCATCCAGCAACTGACCGTTGGAGGCATCCTTGTCGTCCCCCTGGGAAGCGCTGATGTTCAGGTGATGACACGGGTGACAAAAACGCAGGAAGGCGCCTACAGGACGGAAGACCACGGGTATTTCCGGTTCGTGCCTCTGCTGGAAAACAAAGAGGACGATCACGGGAATCATTAGTCATAATTCATTTTACAATAGTCGGCAGCGCATGGTAGAACAACTCGTGGATCTTTGTCCTCAATTGCTGTTCGATCAGTTTATTATTCGATGCGTCCGGGTACACGCGGTTCGAAAGAAATACATACGTCAGATTATTTTCGGGGTCAGCCCAGATGTAGGTTCCGGTGAATCCGCTGTGGCCGAAACTGCTCTGGGAAGCGCTGGGGCATGCCGGACCGTTGGTTCGCTGTCCCGGTTCCGGCTTATCGAATCCGATTCCCCTGCGGTTATTGTTCAGGGGAAATTGATAGCGCGTGAATTCTTCAATGATCCCTTCACCAATATACGTTTTACCGGCATACGCACCTTTCTGAAGAAGCATCTGGAGAACGACGGCCAGGTCGCCAGCGTTTGAGAACAATCCGGCGTGGCCTGAAACGCCTCCCAGCATGGCTGCACCCTGGTCGTGCACATCGCCATGCACCAGACAATGCCTGAATTCACGGTCAAATTCAGTGGGGACAATACGCGACAGCGGAAACCGATCACGGGGCCGGTAGGTCATGGTGGTCAATCCCATGGGCTGGTAGAATTGTCTGTCAACATAATCTTCCAGCGGCATATTGGTCACATTTTCAATGATCTGAAGCAGAAAATAGAATCCCAGGTCACTGTACTTATAGGTTTGCCTGTCAGAAAGTTTTGAGGCAACGATCGTGTCATAAAGGGTATATGCATAATCACGGTGGATGTACAATCCTTCGCAGACCCTGACAGGATATTCTTCCGAGATCTCATGGTGAAAGATGCTCGTATCCGGCTGGCCATTCAGGAGAAGGCTTTTATAAAAAGGTATCCATGGAACGAACCGGGCCTGGTGTGCCATCAGCTCCCTTATAATAACCGTCCCCTTGTCAGTCCCTCTCAGGTACGGCAGGTACTCACCCAGCATCCCGTCGATATCGAGCTTACCTTCCTGGTACAGTTTCATGACCGCCAGGGTGGTGGCCATGACCTTGGTCAGGGATGCAATGTCATAGAGATCGGAAGGCATTACCTTTTGCCGGTTGTCGTATGTGTGGTAGCCGAAGCATTTGTCATAAAAAACCTTTCCATCCTTTGCGGCAATGATCTGGCACCCGGGGAAGACCTTTTCCCGGATAGCTTTCTGGACGATCGAATCTACCCTGCCGAGTGTATCGGGGTTGATGTTCTCTTCTTCGGGAGTGACATAGGTCAGTTTGCCGTTGGGTAGGGTTGTCATGCCCGTGTTCACCTGAAATCTCCCGGAGGCGCTGACCGGCAGTTTACCCTTGAAGGGAAGGCTGCCGAAGATCATTTGCGCCGTGATCTCCTCCGGAGCGGATCCATCCTGGTAAGCGACGATCAGACCGGTAATATGGGTCAGGTCGGTCAGTGATGACAACAGGTAAGGATGACCAAACAACACAAGAATTACCGGTTTTGTTTCCTTCAGGGTCTGTATGATCTGCAGGACATTGGTATTCAAGCTTTTCTGCCATACTGGCAAATTGTGCACACCCAGGATGATGACATCGTAAGCGGCCAATTCACGCATGATGGGATCGTTCATTGCAAGACCTGATCCTTCAGGAATCATATAATGGTCCATCGGGGCATAGTTTCCCATCATTTGCTGAAAGGGAGTGATTTCTGGTGAGCCGATGCTGACGGAAGCCAGATGCTGTCCGCTGGGATTGTTCAGCGGGAGCAGGGCATCAGGGTTCCACACCAGGGTGACAGCCTCTTTGTAAACCGTCCGTTCAATATCTATATTTTCAGGGCTGTTCAGACGCTGAGGCAGGCCTGTCAGGTCGGATGGCATCCAGTGTGAAAGCCCTGCCCTGTATTTGCAATGAAGGATCCTGCGGCAATGATCTTCGATCATTTCCATGGTCACGGTACCGTCGTTTACCGCCTGCTTGATCCTGTCGATGGCCCTGGGCACATCAACAGGTAAAAGCAGGATATCATTACCGGCCTGAAGGGCCTTGAGTTCAATCTCACCGGAGGGAAACACACTGGTCACGCCTTTCATATCCAGCGCATCAGTCATGATAAGTCCATCGAATCCCAGATCGTTGCGCAGCAAGCCCGTCACGATTTTCTCGGAGAGAGTGGACGGGATTCGCGAATTGGTATCGATGGAAGGTATGGAAAGGTGGGCGATCATAGCGCCCTCAAGGCCATTGCGGATCAGTTCCCGGAACGGAAACAGTTCGACCGAGTCAAGCCGTTCGCGGGAATGAGGTATCACCGGCAGTGTGTGGTGCGAGTCAGAGTCCGTGTCCCCGTGGCCGGGAAAGTGCTTGGCTGTAGTCAGCACGCCATTATCCTGCAGGCCTTTCATATATGCCACTCCTTTACGGGCGACGTTGGACCGGTCTTCCCCGAACGAGCGGACATGAATGACCGGATTTGCCGGATTATTATTGATGTCGATGTCGGGTGCCAGGTTCATGTTCACCCCGATGCATTTGAGCTGCCGTGCGATCTCATGCGCCATAGCGTACACTGGTTCTTCCGTGGTCATGGCACCAAGGGTCATCTGGTACGGGAAACTGAAGCAGCTGTCGAGCCGCATGCCCAGTCCCCATTCTGCGTCCAGGGAGACCAGCAGCGGAACGCGGGAGAGTTTCTGGTACTCATTGGTGAGCTGTGCCTGGCCGACAGGCCCGCCCTGAAAGAAGGTCACTCCGCCGATGCGGTAGGTACGGATCAGTTCAGCAATGGTGCGGGCATGTTCCGGGCCACGGTTGGAATAGGCACGCACGCTCATCATCTGCGCTATCTTTTCCTGTGGCGTCATGGAAGCCATGACCGAATCAACCCAGCGGTCTTCTGCATCGGTCTGCTGTGCCCGTAGTGGGATCCCGAAAGAGAAAAGCAGCACGCTGAACAGGAATGGTTTAATGAATCTCATTTGCAGACAACGTCTCATGAAGTAAGAAATTTTTCCAGCGGTAAAATTATGAAATTAACCGTAAGTGTACGCTTGTAAAGCGCATGAATGTGCTTGACTGGAGGTTCCTGCCTGCGCAGGAATGACGGTCATTTTGGCGAAGGAGAGGGTGGGTGGTAAAATTTGCATGCAAATTTTACCACCCACCACCCTTCATTCCATGAAATATTGTAATTTGGTCTCCGTTATCTATTTGCAAACCCGACCACTCTTGTCCAGCCATTTTCGCTATATCGCTATTATCATTTTCCTGTTTGCCGGCTTACCAGGTCACCCGCAGGTATCTCAGCCGAAACCGGAGACCAAAGAACCCCTGACAAGGATCCTGTTCGTTTTTGACGCTTCCCAGAGCATGTACGGTCAGTGGCAGAGCGACGAAAAGATAAGGATCGCACGCGATTTGCTGATACATATCCTCGACAGCCTTAAAACCACTCCAAACCTGGAGATGGCCCTTCGCGTCTACGGCCACCAGAAGCCCTACCCCCCTCAGGATTGCAACGATACCAAACTGGAGGTGCCCTTTGGCCAGAATAATGCCGGCAAGATCAGTAATGTATTGAAAACACTGGTTCCCAAAGGGAGTACACCGATCGCCTATGCCCTGGAACAAACCAAAAATGATTTCTACGCCTGTGACAACTGCAGGAACATCATTGTGTTGATCACCGACGGGATCGAAGAATGCGACGGGGATCCCTGTGCGGTTTCGCAGGCGCTGCAGAAGAATGGCGTGGCCATGAAGCCCTTTATCATCGGTATTGGCAGGAACTTCCGGTCTGATTTTGAATGTGTCGGAACCTACTATGACGCATCCAATGAGGAAGAGTTCCAAAGCGCACTGAACATCGTGATTTCACAGGCACTGAACTCCACAACTGCTCAGGTGAACCTGCTTGACACCTATGGCAATCCGACCGAGACCAACGTCAATATGACGTTTTACGACCATGTCTCCGGACAGGTCAAGTACAATTTCATCCATACCATCAACAACAAAGGCGTTCCCGATACCGTGCGCATCGATCCGCTGCTGACCTATAACCTCGTCGTCCATACCCTTCCGCCTGTCACACTCGACAGCATCACCCTTACTCCCGGCAAGCATACCATCATCGCACTGGATGCGCCCCAGGGGATGCTGGATCTGAAGGTTGGAAATAACGACCGGACGATCAAGGATCTTTTTTGCATCGTACGAATGGCTGGATCAATGCAAACTCTTAACATACAAACATTTGGATCGCCTGCCAAATATATTACCGGAAAATATGATCTGGAGGTCCTCTCCCTTCCACGCATCCTGATCAATAATGTGGTCATCAAACAAAGTCATACCACCACGGTTGAGATTCCGCAACCCGGCATCCTGGTGGTGTCCAAATCAGTCAATGGATATGGCAGTCTTTATCTTGAAACCGGCAATGAGTTGAAATGGGTCTATGAACTGAGAGACAATAAATTACAGGAATCGCTGGTCCTACAGCCCGGAAATTACCGGATCCTTTTCCGCTCAAAATACCTCAGCCAGACCCTGTACACCATCGAAAAAAAGTTCAGGATCGAGCCTGGTGTTACGTTGAATCTTAAGATCTACCAGGCGTACTAAAGGAATCGGAAATTGCGGGTATGAACGACGCAGAGCTTCTTTCCCTCATTCGAAACGATCATACGAGCCGGTACGGTTTTTCACTGCTGGTACAGCAGTACCAGCAGCAGCTCTACTGGCATATCAGGCGGATGGTCGTGGATCATGAGGATGCCAATGACCTGGTCCAAGAAGTCTTCCTTAAGGTATGGAAGGGGATCGGATCGTTCAGGGAGGACTCATCCCTGTTTACCTGGATCTATCGTATTGCTTCCAACGAATGCATAAGTTTTCTGAAAAAAAGACGCCTTCATACAATGATCCCTCTCCTGGGTGGAAACAGGGATATTGCCGAACGGCTGACCGAAGATCCCTATTTCACCGGTGATGCCATTCAGGTGAAGTTCCAGAAAGCGCTTGATAAGCTTCCGCCACGGCAGCGCATGGTCTTCCACATGAGGTATTATGACGAAATGCCCTACGATGTCATGTCAGAGATCCTGAACACCTCTGTCGGGGCGCTGAAAGCATCGTACCACATTGCCGCGAAAAAAATTGAGGATTCCATGACGCAGGATTAAACTTAACGAATCATCCAATGTCTAACAGGGTAATGAAGAAAATGAGACATAAAACGGTTTTCCTTCAGAATGAGGATAGTAAAGAATCATACCGGGAACTTGAAAACATACCGCGAAATAATCCGTTCACTATCCCCGACGGATATTTTGACAAGCTTCCATCGATGATCATGGACAAGATTAATCCTGAGACTGGAAGCAAAAAAACATTCTTCCTATCACTTCGCAACATGAGGTGGTCCTACAAGGTTGCACTGGCAGCCTCCCTGATCTTCATCGCCCTCACAGCGGCCTATCTTATTTTCGTTCCGGATTACGCGCAGCGACTGATCAGTGGGATTCAACAGATCACTTCCAGTGAGCTGGCGGAATTTGACGGTTACCTGGTGAACTTTGATGAATCCCTGGTGGATGACTGGATCGCCAGGCAGGGAGAAGGGATCCGTTCAGCAATGGTCGACACTGCCAGCCTGAATGAAATCAGCGGTGATGATATTATGAATTACCTCCTGGCAGAATATTCTCCGGAAGAATTTCCACTGGATACCGAAAATGATCTTGATCAATAAATTAATAACGAATCAGCCATGAAACGATCCATCTTAAATGTAATTTCCAGCCTGTTCCTGCCATCCCTCTTTTTCATGTATCAACCGGTCAGCGGGCAACCCGACCAAAATCCTGAGAAGTCGAGGGAAATGATTCAGGCACACAAGATCGCCTTCATCACCGACCGGCTCGACCTTACCCCCGATGAGGCGCAGCGGTTCTGGCCCGTTTACAACGAGTATCAGGATAAACGGGAGGTGGTTCAGAAGGAGATGTTCAGGGATTATGACCTGAAGAATATTGACATTGATGCCCTGACGGATGAGCAGGCTACCGAGGTAGCTGATAATCAAATAATTAAAGCTCAGAAACTACTGGACGTCCAGAAAGAGTATCACATCAGGTTCAAGGAAGTGCTCCCCAGCAAGAAAGTTCTTAAGCTCTATCAGGCAGAAAAGGAATTTCAGCATGAGCTTCTTCGCAAGATCAGGGATGAACGTCCGTCTGACCGGGGACAGCCGCAGAGGTGGTAATTTCCAGCTATTGGTTTTCCTTCCACTGATGGTAGTTATCCAGCAGGCTGAGTGTCGTCTCGTCGGGCTGGGCCACGCCGGTCTTCAGCGTCAGTACCTTTGAATCCTCAGGCCAGAAAACAACAGGCATGTAGTCGCCGCCAAAATCTCCGTTGGATTCCAGGAAGGTCTCAGTATCCAGAAATGAACCGATGTTCAGCATATACGGACCGGTTGATTTATACCGGAATAATTTGACAGCAGCAAGGTCGTTGAACTCCATCGTAATTTTTCCGCACAGGACACCATTTTCCTCAAACAACTCTTTCTCCACATTGACGGCAGTCGGATAATCGGTATCGAGTGATTCACCGTAGAGGTAGTTGGAAAGCAGCTCCTCAAAATCCTCTGCCGAAACATCCAGGGAGTCATCCATGGTGGAGAGAATGTTGATGTATTTGATGGTGAGCTTCCCGGAATTGGTTCCTGTCAATTCAAAGGTATACTCCTTGCTTTCAACGGTAAGGCATCCGTTCAGAACAAAAAGAACCAGGATGGCGACAAGACTGAGCAGGCTGATCTTTTTCATGGGGGAAAATTTAAATTAGAGTTGTAATTTTGAAGCGTAAAGATATAAAAAATACCTCACCCCCCAACCCCCTCTCCTAAAGGAGAGGGGGAGGATGAGGTGATAAAACATCATGATGAACGATTTTATCACCACACTGACGCAAAACATTCTCGATACCAGCTGGATCGAATATGTTGCCGTGATCTTCGGTATCCTCAGCGTGTGGTATGCAAAGAAAGAGAACGTACTGGTATACCCCACCGGCATCGTGAACGTGCTGATCTTTGTCTACCTGTGCTATGACGCCGGCATCTATGCCAACATGGGCATCAACATCTTCTATTTTTTCATGAGCGTCTACGGATGGTACAGCTGGACGCGGAAAGACGCCGGCGAAAATGTACTGGTGATTTCAAGGTGCAACCTTTCCTATGGTGCGGTGATGATCGCCATTTTCCTTGCGTTGTTCCTCCTTCTCCGGTTTGTCCTGATGCGGTTCACCGACAGTATGGTGCCGGGCATTGATGCACTCACCACCTCTATCTACGTCGTTGGCATGTGGCTGATGGCACGTAAAAAGATTGAGAACTGGATCGCCTGGATCATTGGCGACATCATTGCCATTCCACTGTATGCCTACAGGGGGCTCATTTTTTCCAGTCTCCAGTTTTTCATCTTCCTGATCATTGCCATCCTGGGTTACATCGAATGGCGCCGTAAGTTACTATCCGGACAACCGTCATGATCCGCCGCATTTCCATCACCGGTCCTGAATCCACGGGCAAGTCCACGCTTGCACAGCAAATAGCGGAGCGTTATCATACGGTCTTTGTCCCGGAGGTTGCCCGTTCATACCTTGATTCGCTCGGCAGGCATTACTGCTACGATGACCTGGCGGTCATTTCCAGACACCAGTACCGGTTGGAGCAGCAGTGGGCCCGGAAGGCCAACCGTTTTCTCTTCTGCGATTCCGATTTCCTGGTGCTGAAGATCTGGAGCCTGGACAAGTATGGCCGGTGCGATCCCAGTATCCTGGAGAGGGTTGAGCGTCACCGGTACGATCTTTACCTGCTGATGGACATTGATCTGCCCTGGGAGCCTGATTCCCAGCGCGAAGATCCGCACCGGAGGGAGTACCTGTTTGCGTGGTACCGGTCTGAACTGGAACGGCTTGGCGTGGAATTCGAAGTCGTTTCAGGGATGCAGGGTGAGCGGGTGGAAAGGGCGGTGTGGATCGTGAACGACAAGTTCCAAATTCCAGTACAGCCCCCCTCCCAACCTCCCCCCATCCGGGGGGAGGAGCAATGCCTACTCCCTACCGCGTAGCGGTTAAACTATTGTAACAAGGCTGAATCACCAACAACGTGCATTCCCCGTAGGGGATATACAAAACACTCTTTAACCCCTACGGGGTAATGGAATGGCGGGGATGACGGGCTGCTACAACACTTCATGCCCTACGGGCAAAGGGGGGAGAGATAAATCGGTTATCGGATATCTGGATAGCCTATCCTTCGGGGCGGAGTTACTACCATACTTCATGCCCTACGGGCAAAGGGGGGAGAGATAAATCGGTTATCGGATATCTGGATAGCCGATCCTTCGGGGCGGAGTTATTACCATACTTCATGCCCTACGGGCAAAGGGGGGAGAGATAAATCGGTTATGGATATCTGGATAGCCGATCCTTCGGGGCGGAGTTATTACCATACTTCATGCCCTACGGGCAAAGGGGGGAGAGATAAATCGGTTACCGGATATCTGGATTACCGATCCTTCGGGGCGGAGTTTATCCGGACGAAGTCAGGATCCTCGGGACATGTTGCCGTTAACAGATAACCGATCTATCTTACCGATAGCCGATAACAGATAGCCGATTCACAACATATGTTTCTCCGCGCTTTTTGAAACAATCCCCCTGTCCTCGTCGTAAAAAACACCGTGGTTCATAAAAAACCCGTTAAAATTTTGTTAACGGGGTAAAATGTTATAATTTTAGATAAAATTATACTATCTTTGGTAGTGTAAATTTGTATATTGTTGTTGTTCATCCATGGGCATGGTGGAGCAAAAAGCAGAATCGACAGATTAATTACGCAGTGGTGTAGTAAAAAGTTGATATTTAATTAATTGTAGTTTATCGATAAAGCAAGATCGATCCAATATTATTACCCTTTTCATTTCTGTCATTCCGCATTACAGCCTGCCAGATGCCTACCAACATTTCAGTAAGACGGAAAGAATCATGATTTTCCGTGGGAACTGGAAGAGTATGCATGAGTAGACATCGAAACTTAGTATTATTTTCGGTTATTCTTTGGATGTTCTTTTTCCGGGAATCATCCGGCCAGCCATTCAACAGCCGGCCGATCACCGATGGTTCGTACGGCAGTTGGATCTGCAGTCAGAATTCCCATATCCAGGGCACAAATGCTTTCTTTTCCTTTAACGCACCGGATCAACGCATCTATTTTCCTTCTTTTCCAGCCAATACAAGTGATTCGCTTATCAATGTCGGCATCTTTCAATCTTCATTGCCAAACAAGATTGAGGTAAAGATCCTGCCTGATTTCCTGATCAATGCGGATGAAACCATCAGTGAGATACTTTATACCATCAGGTGGGATGATCCGACAATAGTCATCACTACCGTGGATAATATTACGCCGTTCAATGTTCAGGCCATATCGATTCCGATTTTAGACAACGGCTATTACTATCAGGTCTTTGGTGCAGTCCCGATGAGTCCGGTTGGAACGCCGATTCCTGCGGGTTCGCAACGGTTGATCTCATCCTTTTCCTATACCGGAAGCACTAGCGCATGTTTTGAACTTATTGACAATGAATGGACGGTGTTGAACAACGGCGGTCCAAGCTTCGAATGGATGGGAAATGAATGCACGGGTATCATTTATAGTCCAAATGCTCCATCAGGGTGTGCACCGTGCACACTGACCCTTACATGTCCCTCAGATATAACTAAGGCCAATGATACCGGGAACTGTGGGGCAATTGTCAGCTATACAGGTCCTGTTGTCAATCCCGGAAGCTGCACTGGAGTGACAGTAACTCAAACAGCTGGCTTGCCTAGCGGCTCACTTTTCCCTGCTGGTACCACATTAAACAGTTTTTTAGCCACCAGCAATGAAGGAGCCACAGCTTTTTGCAGTTTCATTGTCACAATAACTTCATTACCGGGTACTCCCGGGAATATAACGGGTGCATCCGCGGTTTGTCAGGGACAGAATGGTGTACCTTACAGCATCTCTCCCATATCAAATGCTACAAGCTATGTATGGAGTTATTCCGGAACAGGTGCAACCATTAACGGTAGTGGGAACTCCATTACCATCAATTTCAGCACTACTGCAACCTCGGGAAATTTAACTGTTTATGGAGTGAATAATTGTGGTGTCGGACCGGAATCCCCTTTCCGCGCCATCACTGTCAATGCGTTGCCCGGATCAGCTGGTAATATTTCAGGACCCACGACTGTCTGCCAGGGTCAGAATAGTGTTTCATACAATGTACCGACGATTTCGAATGCCACAAATTATGTTTGGAGTTACTCAGGCACCGGTGCCACGATCATCGGAAATGGCACTGTCATAACTATTAATTTCAGCAGCACAGCAACTTCCGGGGATCTGACAGTCTACGGAGCGAACAGCTGCGGCAACGGCACCCTATCGCCAGCCTACCCCATCACGGTAAATACGTTACCCGGAACCGGAGGTACCATCACGGGAACATCGGTGGTAATACAGGGCCAGAATGGAGTGTCGTACAGCGTACCAGTGATTCCCGGTGCCACGAGCTATGTCTGGAGCTATTCAGGGACGGGCATCACCATCAATGGCAGCGGTGCTTCCATCACCATTGATTTTGGACTGACCGCTACATCGGGGAATTTGACGGTCTACGGGGTGAACAGCTGCGGCAACGGTGTGGTGTCGCCTCCGTTTTATATTACCGTCAATCCTTTGATTGAATGCACGATCACCGGACCGGATCCTGTTTGTGCCGGATCGAATGACAATATATATTCCGGGCCAGGTGGTGTTGTCAGTTACACCTGGAGCATCACCGGAGGAAACATTGTCGGAAATACTGACACACAAACCGTAAATGTGACTGCCGGCACGGGAGCCGACTTTACACTTTCGCTCACAATTTTTGATGGCACAGCCACCAATACGTGTGAGACAACTGTCATGATCAATACAAGTCCATCAGCTGATATCACCCCCGATCCGGCTTCCATGTGCGTTGGCGGAAGCATCAACATGAACGGAAATCCATCGGGCGGCAGCGGTTCCTATACCACACATGTTTGGACAGGAACCGGTGCTATGTACCTTAGCAGCGCGACCATTCAATCTCCCGTCTTCTCCGGAGCACCTGCCGGCACATACTCTCTTACCTATACGGTGACCGACAACAACGGTTGCAGTGGAAGCGATAATATTACGGTGACCGTCAATCCAAATCCATCGGCTGATATAACTCCTGATCCGGCTTCTATGTGCGTTGGCGGAAGCATCAACATGAACGGTAATCCATCTGGCGGAAGCGGCTCCTATACCACTCACTCCTGGACTGGAACCGGGGCAACGTACCTCAGCAACATTGCCATTCAATCTCCCGTCTTCTCCGGAGCACCTGCCGGCACCTATTCACTTACCTACACAGTGACCGATGATAACGGATGCAGTGGGACTGATAATATCACAGTATCCGTCAGCGCTAATCCATCGGCCAGCATCACCCCTGACCCGGCAGCCATGTGCGTTGGCGGAAACATAGGCCTGAACGGAAATCCATCGGGCGGTAGCGGTTCCTATACCGTACATCTCTGGACTGGAACCGGGGCAACGTACCTCAGCAACACGGCCATTCAATCTCCCGTCTTCTCCGGAGCACCTGCCGGCACATACTCTCTTACCTATACGGTGACCGACAACAACGGCTGCAGTGGGAGCGACAATATAACGGTGACCGTCAATCCCAGTCCATCGGCTGATATCACTCCCGATCCGGCTTCTATGTGCGTCGGCGGAAGCATCAACATGAACGGTAATCCATCTGGCGGCAGCGGTATCTACACTACCCACACCTGGACAGGATCCGGAGCAACCTACCTCAGCGATGCTGCCATTCAATCTCCCGTCTTCTCAGGGGCACCTGCAGGTACATACTCTCTTACCTATACGGTGACCGACAACAATGGTTGCAGTGGCAGTGATAATATCATGGTGACTGTCAATCCCAGTCCATCGGCTGGCATCACTCCTGATCCGGCAGCCATGTGCGTTGGCGGAAGCATCAACATGAACGGTAATCCATCTGGCGGCAGCGGTATCTACACTACCCACACCTGGACAGGATCCGGAGCAACCTACCTCAGCGA
>Ga0116153_10001153_pt1 | contig 26586 bp, 23 predicted proteins | sample AD_UKC028_MetaG_FD_89896 | JGI IMG/M metagenome (GOLD analysis project Ga0116153, IMG submission 89896) | Active sludge microbial communities of municipal wastewater-treating anaerobic digesters from USA - AD_UKC028_MetaG | ecosystem: Engineered > Bioreactor > Anaerobic > Digestate | place: USA...
AGAGCAGGGGCGTAGCGCGCTACGCCCCTGCTCTCATGAATAATTTCTTATAGACACCATAGGCAGATGAAGCAATAATCCACTTAGTTAGGAAGAAGCAATGCCCTCAACCGAAACGAAGATCAACGCATGCAGGCCGGGATTCGGGGCCTCGTGCGCGCTCTGCTGCGGCAGCCACAACTGCGCCGCGTCTCCGGGGGAAATGGACGCGATGTACCGCTCCAGGGGGGATGTCATCCGCCTGTACAGCCGGGACTACCTGGTGAAAAGGGTGATGGAAAGCCGCAGCCCCATGACCGGCTCCTATTATTTCACCGGAAGAAGGGACATCGGGCTGCCCGAACTTCCACAGCTTGTCGAGGCCGGGCGCTGCCCCTTCATCGGCATCCGTACCGGGACGGGCGAGATCGGGTGCCTGCTCCATGAGGGGTCCGAAACATCGCTCAGGTATGAATGCTTCAAAAATTATTCCAGCAAGAATTTTACGTGCGCGGCGAAAGAGGCGCTCTCCGACGACGAGGTCCTGTTCGCCGCAACGCTCTGCGGCGACTGGTATTACTACAGCCTGCTTGTCTTTTACCGGCATGATCTTGTCTCCCTGATGAGGGAGTATCCGCTCGCCGCCGACGTGCCTGAACCGGTGTTCGAGAAGGTGAAGGCAGGGCTGTGCGCCAGGGCCGTGACGGACCCCGCGCCGCACCGTATGCTGTCTTATTTCTGATCTACCTTCTGGCGTAGCACTGGGGGCAGTCGTGTCCGCAATGGTGCGACATGGGCCCGTATTCGGCGTAGCGCCCGATATCCATCGAGAGCGTGCATCCGCACCCGGCCTTGCGCCGCTGGCCCGGGTCGGGCCTTTCGCTCGCGCCGGCGCCGAAAAGCGAGTTGAGAAGCCGGCCGTCGGTGCAGGAGCCTTTGCGCGCGATGCCGGCGTCGACGAGCCCGGGCTCGCAGCATGAACGCAGCCCGATGCCATATCGGCCGGCTGCGGACTTGACCTTCATGCCCATGCAGATTCCCGCCTCGATTCCCCCGGGCGTTTTTTTGTCGGTATAGAAAAATTCAATGCCGAACCTGCGCGCGCGTTCCTCGACCTTGCGGTAATAGTCGATCAACGATATGGTCACGCGGGTGATCCCTGCCGCCGAGCATCCGCGCATGACTTCGTCGAGAAATTCAGGCGTGAACGGATCGCGCCATTCGGATTCGCCGATCGGCCTGTATCGGAACAGCGGGTCGATGCACACGTTGACTGCATCAGGCCCGTCGGCGCGCGCGAGTATCTTTATCTGTCTGAGCTGTTCGGCGAGCGGAGGGGCCACGGGCTTCACTGCCGGGTCGTCGGGCAGCAGAGTGAACCGGTACCAGTAGCGGTAGGGGTATTTCACCTCGCCGCGCCTGTCGAGCCACAGGGAATAGTCCTGGCTCCACAGCCCTACGCTGTGGATCTCTCCGGGAGTAAACGCGAGCTCGAAGACCGGGTTCATGAGCGGCTGGGGATGGAACACTCCCGTGTTCAGGCCGTCGATGATCTCGTCGAGGTGAAAGCGGGGCATGTCGGTGCGCCGGCTCGCAACGAGCACGAGCTTTTCGGCGCCGTGTTTAGCCGCGACGTCACGCGCCCTGACCGAATTCATAGCCATTTCACGTCGGGTTCTTTCCTCGATACCGTTTTTGGATGCGGGTACGCAGGATAGCCAAGCACGATGCAGGCATGGACGCGCCTGCCGGCCGGAACCCCGAGCGAGGACCTCAGGCTTTTGCTGAACCGCAGTGCAATGGTGAGAAACCCTATGATACAGGTGCCGAGTCCCAGCGAGTGGGCATAGTTGATGATATTCGCCGCAGCCAGGCTGCAGTTGTCGCACATGAAGCTGCCGCGTTTAGGGGTGTGCACCAGGATGAGCGCCGGGGCGTTGTGCAGGATGAAGTCCCTTCCGGCCGGGACCTGGCCCTTGATGTATTCCATGACCTTCAGGTAGCGGTTCTCGGACAGCCCCGTCGCCCTGGCGATCGCGCCGATCGGTCCCTTCCGCGTTTTTTCGTAAAGCCTGAGGGCGAAGGAGTAAATTTTATTCGCGGTTTTTCTGATGAGCTCCCTGTCGGTCACCACGATGTACCCGACGCTCTGCTCGTTGCTGGCGGTCGGGGAGTACCGGGCGAGGTCTATGATCCGCTCGATAACGTTTCGGGGAACCTCCCTGTCCCTGAAGTTGCGCACGCTCCTGCGGCCCAACACGGTCTCGCGGTACGATTCGGCGCTCACCTTTTTTTTGTCGAGCGCCGAAACCTGGTCAGGGTCGAGTCCGTCATGGATTATGGCGCTGCGGGGGCAAACGGCGACGCAGTGGCTGCACAGGTTGCACAGCGAGGGCTCGACCGGTTCAGGCGCGCCGTCGACCAGCCTCCAGACCCCGGACACGCAGTCCCGGACGCAGAGCATGCACCTGCTGCACTTGTTGTCGATTCTCGTGATGTTCATTGCGGGCTCCTCGGTCATTGAAAATGATAGCATCGTTTTTGTTCATCGAAACGTTTATGGCAAGGATTATTTCAGTCATTTTTCCGGGTATGGCGGATTGATCGTTTCCGGTCCCGATCTGTCATTTGCCCTGGAACTTTCCGAATATCCGCGCGTTTTCCATGACGTCAAGGGTCCTGTTCAATACTCCCACGACATCTTTTGTGGTAGCGCGATCGGGGTCGATGGTCATGATGTTTTCATCTATGTAGCGGATGTAAGCGCGCATGGCCATGTCGGTGTCTTTTGTGTCCAGGCAGCGCAGGCTCTGGGTGAGCTCGATGCTCAGGCCGTGAGTCAGGGAGGTCTGCATGCCCTGGAGCACGCTTTTCTTGATGGCGTCGATCGCGACCGGGGGCCTTTTGGCCATGAGGTCGGCGAACTGCCGCACTTTCTTCTTGAAGTCTTTTTTGGCGAACACGTCGGTGACGAGGCCTATCTGTTTCGCCTCCTGGGGCGTGAGCTGGTTTCCCCTGAGCATCAGCTCCAGGGCCTTCGCCCTGCCGATGAGGCGGGGCAGCCGCTGGCTCGATCCCCCGCCGGGAATGATGTTCACCAGGCATTCGGGCTGCCCGATCGTGAAGCCCTGGTCGGCGACCATGAAGCGGAAATCGAAGCAGGCCGAAAGCTCGGTGCCGCCCCCGTTGCACGGGCCGTTTATCGCGGCTATGGTTATCTTGTTGAGCCTCTCGACTTCAATGTAAAGCCGGTGCATCTGGAGCCACAGGAACATGCTCGACGAGATTTTACGAATCGCTTTTGCGGATTTCATCATGATCCATTCGTACCAGGGAAACAGGTCCATGAGCCTGTTGGTGAGCGTCATGTATCCGGCGAGCAGGGCGGATGTAAGCCGCGTCTTCACCAGCAGGTGCAGGAGGAGACGCCTGTTGTGCGTTGCCAGCTGCAGCAGCTCCGGGATGGAAAAGTGCATGATATACACGTCGTCGCGCGCGCCGGTAAGGACCAGGACCCTGACCGAGTCGTCCCTGCGTATTTTTTTCACGAGCACATACAGCTCCTCGAGGAGGTCGGTCGTGAGAAAGTTAACCGGCGGATTGCTGATCTCTACCCACAGAGCTTCGTTTTCCCGTCTCGTCTTCAGTTGCCTGAAACCATCGTAATTCTTCATTGCAATCTCCTTTGAAAAAATCGTCTCCGGGGCTGACTGAAAAAAATGGATTCTTCAGTGACGGCCCCGGAGACCGAAAATCAACAGTTCGCTAAGAGGTTTTCATGACAGGGAATCGTGTATTTCTTCCGATGCCTGAAATCGGATGTCCGAATCTCCGGTTTTCATATTCCGACATATTTGTCGAACAATCCGGCCTTGTATCCCCAGGCCATCGATTTCATGTATTTTTCCGGGAAATGCCTTTTGAAGAACCATACCAGCCTGGCGTCTATCGGGGTCACCAGGTAGAACCGGTTTTTCTCGACGCACCTGATGATCTTTCCGGCGATCCGGTCCGCGGTGGTAAGGGATTTCTCGAACATCTTTTCGGCGAGGAGCCTCTGGCGCTCGTCCGGAGAGTTGAACTGGTCCATGAGATTGGTTTTGAAGAAGGTCGGGCACACGGCCGTCACTCCGATGCCGTGGGGATGCAGCTCCATCTTGAGGGTTTCGGTGAGCGAGATTGCCGCGGCCTTGGTCACGTTGTACGAGCTCATTTCTGACAGGGACGCAATTCCCGCGCAGGAGGCGACGTTCACGATATGTCCGCGGCCCTGTTCCTTGAATGCGGGGATTGCGGCCCTGCACCCGTACACGAGGCTTTTCTGATTTAAATCGATGATCCAGTCCCACCTGTCCAGGGCTATTTTTTCCATGTAGCCCGCTGCAGCGACGCCGGCGTTGTTGACGAGAATGTCGAGGCCGCCCCATTTTTCGTTGATCGTTTCGAGAGCCCTGACGAAATCATCGGGCCTGGTGACATCGAGGCGGATTTCGAGAGGGCTTCCTCCGGCTTCATGGACCAGGGCTGCGGTTTCACTGATCCGTTTCATGTCGATGTCAGTCGCCGCTATCTTCCATCCCCTTGTCGCAAACTCGAGGCAGAGCGCTCTTCCGAGGCCGCAGCCGGCCCCGGTGATCAGGACCCTTTTCGCGGGGAATTTTTTATTTATTTTCACGTTTTTTCTCCTTGATCGTTGATCAATTCAATCACATTGCATTTTTAGCCTGCGGTCCCCGCAAAAGCGGGGATCCGGAGTGAATCGTCAGGATTGACTCCCGTTTTCACGGGAGCGACATTCGGGATTCATCGGGCAGTTTCACGACCACGGCGAAAACTAGTACTTCACCGGATATGTCATGTCCGCGGTCTGCGTGAGCCTTTTATAAAAGCGCTTTGGATCGAAATGCGTCTCGATGCTTATCGCGCCGTGCGGGCAGGCGGCGCCGCAGTCGTAGCAGGCGATGCACAGGGTCGCGCCCTTTCTCGCCTTGTCCACGCGGGGCACGCCGTATCTGCCGCCCTTGACCGCTCCTGAAAGAAGCCCCGTCTTGGTGGCCCTGTCCGTGAGCAGGCAGCCGCCCGGGCATATCGAGATGCAGATGCCGCATTCCTTGCACTTGGCAGTATCGAACTTGAGGTTTCCCGAACTCACTCCCCCGGGGGTGTCGTAGTCCGGTATTATCAGCCTGTCGAGCAGCGAGTATTTTTCACGTGTCATGTCATCCCCCCTGTTTTTCGGTTCTCGGCGCGTCGTTGAGCCCGCGGTCGTACCATTCGATGATCTGCGCTTCGCGCGGGACGAATCCGTCCGCCCTGGGTTTCTGCCATCCGACCGCCAGGCAGTCGTTGAGCCTGTAGGGATATTTTATTCCGAATTTTCTTCGCCATTTCGGGTAGTACATGCACAGCTTGATGAGGCCGATCCAGCAGGTCCCGGCGCCGAGGCTGTGGGCGGCGAGCACCATGTTCTGGCCGCAGATGCCGATGTCGGTCGCGGGACACGATACGCCTCGTTTGTCCTCCACGAGCAGGATGAGGGTCGGCGCGTCATGGAAAACCTTCGTCTTTCCCTGCGCGATCTGCGAGAGCAGGGCGAACGGGACCACGTGGAGTTCGTTTGGCAGAAGGCGAATGTAGAACTTCGCGAGCTGTCTGGTGAGGAGCCGCCTGACGAATCCGCCCCTTATGTAATCGAGGAAGAACATGAAGAACTTGGCCATCCTGAGCGCGTCCTTTTCGAGCTCGGCGAGGATTTCGGGGCTCTTGATGACGATGAAGCGCCATGGCTGCATGTTTCCGGCGGACGGGGCGAAGCGGCCGGCCTCCAGTATCCTCCGGATCATGGAATCGGGCAGGGGCTCCTTCTTGAATCCGCGGATGCTGCGCCGTTCATAGATCACTTTCTCGACGGCGTTCCACTCCATGCCCTCCTCGTACACTCCTATCGGGGAAAGGGTGTTCGTCTTTACGTTCATGGTCCCTCCTAACGGTCTCGCTAATTATTATTTATGCTTCCTTCCGGGTCTGCAAGAGAAAAATCAGAAAAAGAATCGTGAAACCGAAATCTCCCGACCCTCCCAGGAAAGAGAGGAGTGTCGAGCGATCGGTGAAAAATGAATACGTGAAGAAAAAGAAAAACGCGAGTTTGCCGATAACGGCCATCCACACGATCCCGCGGTTCTTGTTGATATCCCGCGAAACGATGTAATAGCCGATCCCGAACAGCAGGACCGACGCCCACCAGAAAAGGTACATGCTGCGCGAGTAGTAGTTGCCCAGCACCAGATTCTGGTCCATGTCCGGCCCGAAGGTGAGTCGCATCGAGAACGCCGGCAGGACAAGTCCTGCCAGGGAAAAAGTGAAGTTCCACAGGGCGCCCAGAAAAAACAGGCGGCTGTAAAATTTGTCCGAAAGGCGTTTCATTTGTTTTCCTCGATGTAGTCGGTGATGTAATGGATCTTTTTCAGCGCGGCCATTCCGAGAAGGCATTGCGACTGACGCGCGTCCCGGAACCTCTTTTCCTGGGGATAATCCTTCATGTACCCGTTGCCGCCGAACAGCTGTATGCCGTCTGCTGTCGATTTCACGGCAAGCTCGCCGATGTGGACTGCGGCCGCACGGGCGGTGAAGCCCCACCCCTGGCATTCGTTTTCCATCTCCTGGCGGGCCCTCGAAAACAGGGCGTCGCCGGTCTTCGACTCGATCGCCATGTTGGCGAGCATCATCCGCACCTGCGGCCAGTCGATGATCTGGCGGCCTCCCTGGTAGCGGTCAGACGTGTAATCGAGCGCGGATTGAAACGAGCCTTTCATGACTCCCAGGGACATCGCGGCCGCGCACAGGCTCATGCCGTCAGCCATTGCGTCGAAGTATTTCAGGCCGCATCCCGGACCGCCGATGAGCGTGCAGGGCGTTTCCCTGAGGCTGATGTCTACGGCCGGGCAGGCGTGAAGACCCAGGCTCACGATCGGTTTGGATTTCGCGATGGATTCATCGTTGAGATCGACCAGATACCATGAGAATCCCCCTGCGCCGGCCTGCGCCGCGGGAATTACCGCGTAGTCGGCTATGTCGCCGAGGACGAGATATCGCGCTTTACCGGAAATGCGCCCGCCGCCGTCGGCCTGCGGCATGTCGGTCTCCCCGGGGCCCGAGAACGACTGGAAAGCCAGGGGCGCGGTCCCGAGGGATGATATGCCCGCGTACAACGGGGAGCAGTCGGACTCGAGGGACGCCTGGCGGATGATCTCCAGGGCCGCGGCGTTGGTGAAGACGACGGCGGCGAGGCTCGCGTCGACGAGCGAGAGCTGTTCGAGGATGACCGCGACCATACCGGCGTTCATGTCAACCCCGCCGTGTTCAGAAGCGAGGTTCACCCCGTAGAACCCGACGACCGCGGCGTCCTTTATCGCCTCCGCAAACAGCGGGCCGAACGGGTACCGGTCGTTCTCCTCTATCCCTTCAAGGAGCTTTTTGTTCGCAAGGTCGCGCGCAAGCTCGGCAAAGGCCAGGCGCTCGTCGCAGAGGGTGTCGTTCAGGGGCTGGTTTATCATCACGTTCATGGTTTTTCTCCTGTTTTTATCTGATGATTATTTGAAGTACTGGACTTCGGGAACGGCGCTGCCGACGAGGCAGTAGAATGTGTTCATCTGGTTGATCTGGTTCGTGCTCTCGTAGATCTGCTGAAGCTTGACGTCCCTGAAGCATTTCTCCGCGCCGAACTCGTGGCGCAGGCCGTCGGCTCCCATGATGTCGAGCGCGAGGTTGGCGTTGACGAGCCCGACGTCGCTGCACGTGTACTTGGCGATCGACGCCCAGCCCGAGGACACGTTGCGCTCCTCGTCGGTGTACCAGTCGAAATAGTATTTTCTGAAAAGCCGGGTGACGAGCCTGAGGCCGATGAAAGGAGATATCAGGGAGAAATACCATTCAGGCATGACCCGCAGAAAAACGTCGACCGGCTTTTTGGCGAGAAGCTTGAACAGGCCGCTCAGCATGTCGGCGTACGCGCTTTCCATGTACAGGAGGCGCGACATGGCGGTGTTGCGGTACATGTCGGTCAGGATGATCTGGGCCCACTGATGGTTTATCAGCAGGTCGCCGTCCACGGTTTTCTTTCTGGCGTATTCGAGGGCCTTCTCGTACGACGTGCGTCCGACTCCGGTCGCGATCGCGCCGACGCCCGCGCGGGAGCTCGACACGACGAAATCGACGATGGAATGAATGATCCACCGCACACCTTTTGGAGATTTTACGAGATGGGGATCGTTACACTCCAGGGTCACCATGCTGTCGGGCACGAAGCAGTCCTCGAATATGAGCTCGCTCGCGGTCGATCCCAGGTTGCCCATCTTCTTTTCCAGGGTGCCGAAGCTGAATCCCCTGCTGCCGTTGGGGACGACCATCTGGATGAAAGTGTCGGCCGCGTTTTTCTTGTCGGCCCAGAACATCACGATATGCCAGTACGAGAGGTGGCCGTTTGAGATGAATATTTTTCTGCCGTTGAGGGTGTATCCGCCCTTGACTTTCTTGAGGTCGGTCCCGATGCGGGCCTTGTTGAAGAGAAGCGGCTCCTGCACGTCGGTGCCCGCGTCGGGCTCGGTGATAACCAGGTCGAGGAGCCTTGGCGCGCCCTCCTTTTCGCTTTTCGCGACGTCGCGCAGGATTTTATTGAGGATCCCCGCGTTGAACGACGGGAACACCGTGGCGATCCCGAGATAGTGGACGAATATGATGTGTCCGAGACCTGCGCACACCGATGAGATTTCCTCGATGAACGGATACAGGCCGAGAAAATTCAGGCCCTGGCCGCCGAAAAGCTTGGGGATGAACAGGGAATACAGGCGCCAGTCCCCCGCGATCTTCAGGATGTCCCATGACAGAAAACTGTGGTCCTCCATGTGCTTGAGCTCGCGCTCGAGATACATGGGCCGAAGCACCTCGTTGTTGAACTTGCGCGCGATCGCGATGGCGGTCTCGACGTCCTTGTGCGCGCTTTTCGGGAGCCGGTGCTGGCATTCAAGGCTGTTGTAGGCCTCCTGGATCTTCGGGCCGTCGTTCAGAAGCCTCGCTCTTTCTTTTCGGGAAAATTTCCATGGTTTCATCGATTCTCCTCCTTAGTTTGAATTCGCCAGGTTCGATGCGTCGATATGCGTCTGTTTCTCTGAATCGAAAGTACCGGGAGCGATCCCGAATTTTTCGAGTTCCTTCTTTATGATGCGCTGGGTCTCGGTCTTGGGGAATTCCTTCACGATTCGGACATACCTGGGCACGGCGAATTTCGGAAGGTCTTCCTTCAGGGTCTTTATGAGTTCGGCCTCCGAAAGGGAATGCCCTTCGACCAGGGACACGCTGGCCATGATTTCATCCTCGGCCAGTTCCGATGGCACCGCGTACACCGCGGCCTCGAGCACAGACGGGTGCTTCTGGATCGTGTGCTCGACCTCGTACGCCGAAACGTTCTCGCCCTTGATGCGCATGAACTCCGCATTGCGGCCCACGAAATACAGGTAGCCCTTTGCATCACGGCGCACCAGGTCGCCGGTGTGTATCCATCCGTCACGGAGTTTGTCGCTGCCGGCCTTTTCGTTCTTGAAGTACTCGACTGATTTTTTCGCTCCCTTTGATTCGAAGATAAGCTGGCCCGGCGTTCCGTCGGGAACGTCGTTCATGCCGTTGTCCACGAGCCGGTACACGGTATTGGGGCTGGGTTTGCCGATCGAACCTACGGGTGCGTTGCCCAGGTTCATGATACTCTTGCCTCCGCCGTCGACGGCCCCGTATCCTTCGTATATCTTCACCCCGAAGCGCTTCTCGAACTTCGGCCACAGGTCGGCAGGGCAGGCCGCCGAGAGCGTGAACCTGACCTTGTTGTCGCGGTCGCCCGGCTTTTCGGGCTGCTTCATGATGATGGGTATCATCGCGCCGATCGTGTTGAAGCTCGTGACCCCGAATTTCCTGATCTCGTCCCAGAAACGGCTCGCCGAGAACTTCCGGGCAAGGACCACCTTCGCGCCGCGGTGCATGGCCGTGGTTACGGTCAAAAACAGCGCGTTGCCGTGGAACAGCGGAAGGCAGGTGTACAGGATGTCGCTTTTACGGTTAAAGGTATATGCGGCGATCGAAAGGAGCTTCACCGTGGACCTGCCGTACCGGTACACCACGCCCTTCGGCAGCCCGGTGGTTCCCGACGTGTACAGGATGAAGCAGATGTCGTCCCTGCCGTAGGTTCCGGCGGGCTTGGACGCCGGAGATTTATACGCTCCCGAAAGCGGCAGCGTGCCCGGTATGCCGTTGAAAGGCCCCCTGGGATAGTTGACGATAACTGTCTTGATGCGGTCAAGCCGTCCGGCGATTTTCTGGTATGCTTCCACGAATTCCTCGTCGATGACCAGAAAGTCGGCGTCGCTGTGGTTGAGGATGTACAGCAGGCTGTCGCCCCTGAGCGAGGTGTTCACCGGGACCGAGTACATCCCGATCTTCTGCGTGCCGAAGAACACGTCGAGGTAGCGGGGCGAGTTGCCCATCATCATGGCCAGGCCCTTTCCCCTGCCGCCGCCAAGGCCGGCCAGGAAATTGGCGACCCTGTTGGCGTTTTCGTTCATCTCCCCGTAGGTGAACTTTTCGTCCTCGAACATCAGAAACGGCCTTCCGGGATGCCTGGCCGCCTTTTCCTCGAGAAGCTCGGCCCAGGACATGTCCTCGGCGATCTCTTTTGTCTTGATGAAACTCCTGATGTTCGCGATGAATGTGCCGCGCCTGACCTCGTCCCTGGAAAATCCGAACAGGGCCCTGGTAAAGATATATGCGAGACGGATATTCTGAAGCAGATACATGGTTTCCTCTCATTATTTGTTTTTTGACGGAGCTTCCAGTATGTGGATGCACATCGCCGCCTCTTCCTGGCCGAGCGCGCCGCCGCCGTTTTCGGCCAAAGCGATGCGGGCCCCCTGGACCTGCCGCGCGCCGGCCCTGCCGCGCACCTGGGTCACCAGCTCGTGGATCTGGGCCAGCCCCGAGGCCCCTATGGGATGCCCGCGCGATTCCAGCCCGCCGCTGGGATTTATCGGGATCTTTCCGCCGATTTTCGTGGCCCCGCTCTCGGCGAAAATCCCGCCTTCGCCCTCCTTGCAGAACCCCAACGCCTCGGCCTGGTGAAGCTCGCCGTAGGCCGAGGCGTCATGGACCTCGGCGCAGTGCACGTGCCTTGGCCCGAGCCCGGCCTTCTCATAGGCAATTTTACTGAGGCGCTCGCCGATATCGACCCCGTCGAAATCGCGCTCCATTCCTGATCCCAGCACCGACGCCCGTATCCTCACCGCCTGCGAAGACAGGCCCAGTCTCTTCACGGTCTTCTCGTCGCAGAGTATCGCCGAGGCCGCGCCGTCGCCGATGGGCGCGCACATCGCCCTTGTAAGCGGCCAGGTCACCATGCGGTCTGCGAGCACCTGCTCGGGCGAGACGGTGAAATTATACTGCGCGTTCGGGTTGAGCGACGAATGATGGTGGTTCTTGGAAGCGATCAGGGCGAGCTGCTCGATGGTGCTTCCGTATTTTTTCATGTGCTGCCGGGCTGCGAATCCGTAAACGTCCATGAAGGGCGAATGGTCTCCGGAGAACATCTTTCGTATGTCCTTCATGGTGTCCGAGCCGAGAATGTCCGAAAGCCTGATGTAGACCTTCAGCATGTTCTTGAGGTCCTGGATTTTATCGCCCAGCGACTGTTTTTTTGCGGGCTTCTTTTTATTATTGGATGATTTGTCTCTGTCCGGTTTCGCCCATTTTTTGAGGTGGGCCTGCATGAGCTTCTTGTCCCTGTCGGTCATGGCGTATTCGGAGATATTGTCGATGATGCCGGAGATGTTCTCTATATCGAGACCGCCGAGGAAACCCGCGAACACCTGGTATTTGTTCGGGCTGTGCAGCTTTTCGGCCCCGATCGCCATGGTGATGTCGTACAGGCCGCTGGCGGCCCCGAGCCACGCGTGATGGAACGCCGTCGATCCTCCGGCGCACGCGTTTTCGACGTTGGTCATGGGAATGGCCTCGATGCCCAGGGGCCGCAGCGCCACCTGCGCCCTGATCGTGTCCTGCCCCTTCGCGTATCCCCAGCCTGAATTGGCGAACCAGAGGGCCTGGATGTCTTTTTTTTCTAGCCCCGCTTCCTGCAGGCAGGGCAGCACGGTTTCGGCGGCGAGGTCCTTGACGCTCTTGTTGAGATACCTGCCGAACTTGATCGTGTGAGCAGCGATAACATAAACTTCTCTCATAACTGGAACTCCTGATGACAATAATGCGTTAACGGTTCATGTTGTCAGCATGCGCTGTGCAGTTTGAACCATGCACTTACATATCACGCCAGTTCCGGCAGTGCTTCAACACTATGAAGTTTTCTTGCACATTCTTCATTGTGTACAGGGTTTGCGGTTTCTGGCCGATAACGGCGGTTTCACGACCTGGCCGGGCTCGCGGAAGCGCGTTTGGCCGCGCATCCGTACGCAGGAATCGCTTTACTTGTACAATATGAAGTTTTCGGCCCGCATTCTTTGAAGTGTACACAGTGTCAATTTGACAGGCCGCTTTTTCGCGGATACTATCTGCCGTAATCGGTAGAAAATTTTTTCGGAGGTGGGCGCATGATTGCTGCCGGGTGCGATGTCGGGTCGCTGACCGCGAAAGCGGTGATAATGGACGAGGATGCCGTCATCGCGAGTAAAATCATCAGGGACCTCAAGACCCCGGTCGAGTCGGCCCGGGCGGTAATGTCCGAGGCGCTGAGGGAAGCCGGCCTGGTCTTTCCGAACATCAATTTTTGCTGCAGCACCGGATACGGGAGGCACAGCATCCCGTTCGCGCTCATGAACATGAGCGAGATATCGTGCCACGCGATGGGCGCGTTCTGGGCCGACAGGTCGGTCAGGACCGTGATCGACATCGGGGGCCAGGACTGCAAGGTTATATCCCTCGACGCTGGCGGCATGGTGTCGGATTTCATCATGAACGACAAGTGCGCGGCCGGCACGGGCCGCAGCCTGGAAATTCTTTCGCGATGCATCGGGGTTCCCCTGGAGAAGCTCGGAGCAGTGTCGCTGAAATCGTGGCGGCCGGTCCCGATCACCAACAAGTGCAGCATATTCATGGAGCTCGAGGTGCTTCAGCACATGTATAAGGGAAGAAAGACGGCCGATATCGCCGCCGGCATAAACGAGGCCGTGGCGAAAAGGGTCGTGACCCTTGCAAGGACCATCGATATGAGGGATGAGGTCGCAATCACCGGCGGCGTTTCAAAGAACATCGGCGTGGTGAGGAATCTTGAAAGGCTCCTCGATATCCGCTTCAAGCCGCTCCCGGTCGATCCGCAGATAATCGGTGCGCTGGGCGCAGCCGTTTTCGCCGCCAATGAATTGAAGAAGCTCAGGAACGCCGAGGTGGCGGTATGATCGCGTCGGGCTTCGACATCGGAACCAGGTTCGTCAAGGTCTGCATCGTCGAGGGGCGCAATGTCCTGGGATATTCGATAGAAGAGACCGGCAAGGACATGCGAAGGATAATCAAGGCCGCATATAAAAGGGCGCTCGAAAGATCGGGAGTCAAAAAGAGGGCGGTTGAGCGGCGGATGGCGACCGGATACGGCTCGGAGCTGGTCAGAAAGGCCGACGCGGTCGTGCCCGAGGCTCCGTGCCTTGCGAGGGCCGTCCATGCGCTCAATCCGGAAATACGGCTCGCGGTCGACGTGGGAGGATTGTTCATCAATGTCACCGGGGTCGGCGCCAGGGGATTCGTGGACGGAACGCTGACCAACGACAAGTGCGCGGCCGGAAGCGGCAAGTTTCTCGAGATGGTCTCGGAGACGTTGTCGGTTCCCTTCGATTCCATATCGGACATGGCGCTGCGATCAAACAGCCCGTACGCGATCAACAGCCAGTGCGCCGTGTTCGCCGAAAGCGAGATCATAAGCCAGGTCAACGGCGGCAGGAGCGGCGAGGATATCCTGGCCGGAGTTCTGAAGTCGATCGTGTTGCGCGCGGCGACCCTTGTCGAAAGGAGCGACGCCTCGGGCATGGTCGCGCTTTGCGGGGGGATTTCAAAGATCCCGGCGTTCAGGGTGCTGTTCGAGCGGACGATAAAGAGCGACGCATATATTCCGCCGCTCGACCCGCAGATCATAGCGGCTTATGGCGCGGCGCTGCTCGCTGAGGGCAGGGCCGCGGTCCGTAACAAAGGATCTGTCGGAGCCGCTTGCCCCGGACATGCGCGCGTGATGGAGTCGCGATGACCGGCTTCGGGGCGGTGCGGGACATCAACGACGGAATCAGGTCGCATGACGGCCTTATTTCGATGGTTCGTGAGATGATCGATGATCCCCGAAACTGTTTTATGGATCATCGGCATGCCGGTCTTCTTCCCGGCGGGCCGCCGGAGCGCCGCGATTACGGGCCGCCCGCCGGGAAAAATTCTTCGCTGGTCCTTGCTGAGGACACAGCGGTCGAACTGGGCGCGCCTTCGATGAGATCGGTCAGCCTGTTTCTCTGGAGCGCCGAAGAAAACGCAGTTCCCGCGGGGATTTGGACCGCCGGACCGGAACTTTCACTTATCAGGGGCCGCTCGGTATCGTACGCCCAGATCGTCATGGCCCGGGTGCGTCCCGGAGCTGACCCGATTGACGGCTCGCTGCGCGGCCTGATGAACCTGACGAACAGGGTCGCGGGCCTCATGACCCGCAGCCTCCAGGGAAGGATATGGATTCGGATACACGACAGGCTGCTGGCCGGGGGTTTTTCCCTTGCGGATATCGGTGAGAGGATACTCTCCATCTATCGCGATGAGGCAGGCGGGTTGATCTCCCGTATCGGCGTCGTGATCGTCGCCGACGATGAGAACCTGGTGGCGCAGGCCGCAAAAATTCAGGCAACTGCGCGGGTGATCAACGGCGAGAACGCCAAGCTCCGGATGGAGGAGGACGGATCGATGAGCTGCGAAGACCTTGACTGCAGCTCGTGCGGGGAAAAACGGTTCTGCGATACGCTGAGGGACGTGATTTCGGCAAGGAGGGAAAAACAATGAATGCCCCATTGATCATCGCATTTATAGGAAAAGGAGGCGTCGGTAAGACCGTGCTGTCGGCGCTGACCGGAAAGCTTTTCATGGAGCTTGGCAGAAAGGTCCTCTTCATCGACGCGGACCCTGCAATGGGGCTGGCGGCTTCTATCGGCGCTGAGAATTTCAAGACCATTGGACGCGCCAGGGAAGAGATTATAAAACGCGCGAGAATCGCAAGCACCATTGAAGAAAAAGAGCGTCTCGGCGAAGTGCTTGATTACGTGCTCCTTGAAACTTTATATGAACGGCCGGGCTACAGCCTGATTGTCATGGGCCAGACCGATACTCTCGGCTGTTACTGCCCGGTAAACGGCCTTCTCAGGAGGACCATCGGCGCCCTTGCTTCAAATTATGACGCGGTGATCATTGACGCCGAGGCCGGCATCGAGCAGGTGAACCGGCAGGTCGTCGAATCCGTCCAGTATCCGGTAATCGTGACCGATAACTCTCTTCGCGGCGTAAAGACCGCGCTTATGATTAACGGCAGAATAGGCGATATCCCCTCCATGAAGCCGGTGCAGACCGGCGTCATCTTCAACCGGGTTGAATCCCCGGACCCCGACCTGGTCGGCACGGTGACCGCCGGGGGGATGCTCGACTACGAGCACATCGGGCCCGATCCCGACATCAGGGAGTTCGACCTCAGGGGGACGCCTCTCATCGATATGCCGCCTGACGCCTCGGTGCCGCGGAAACTGCGAAAAATACTGAGCGCGAATGGAATTTTAAAGTGAAGGGAGGGCCCGATGAACGTAAGGATCAATCTCCGCGCGAAGACCGTCTTTGAGCTCAAGGAATACCGTATAGTCAGATACCTCTATTACGTCCTGATACGGGGATACTATCTGGCGCTGCTGCTGCTGCCATACGGCGTGATCAGCCTTGTCGCGCGTTATGTGCTGCATCCGTTCATATTTAACAAGGAAACGCGGTTCAACAAGTACATCCGGTCGGCTCTGCTGTGGATGGGCGGCGGTCTTCACAAGGCCGCCGATTACCGGGCGCACCTTCCGATCATGCGGATCATCCTCGACTATTTGCGCCACCATGTCGAGCCGATCAAAAAAAGGAAGAAGCCGCTCATATACCTGGGATGGTGCGTTTCGCCCGAATTCATGAGGGCGTTTGACGTGCATTACATAATTCCCGAAGCCTTCAGCGTTACGGGCAGCTGGCTGGGCCGCGATGTCTCGAACCATATGCTCGAGGTCCTGGAATCCGAAGGCGGCTCCATCGAGAGCTGCTCCGCGTCGAAATTCGCCGCAGGGGCGTATTTCACGAGGCAGATGCCCGATCCAGACCTGATCGTCACCTCGTCGCATCCCTGCGATTCCGGGGTCTCGTTCTACCCGACCCTGCAGAACGTGACCAGGGTCCCCATGTACGTGCTCGATACGCCCTACGGCGACGACGAGGATTCGTACAGGTATTTCGCGGGCAACCTTAAGGCAATGATCAGTTTCATCGAGAAAAACACGGGCCAGAAAATTGACTGGGACAGGCTCAGGAGATCATGCGAGGAGTTGAACAAAACGAATTTCTACCTTCAGGAACTCACCGCCATGACCAGGGCCATCCCCTCACCGGTTTCTTCGCAGCAGCTGACCGTGGCCTGGGCGATGAAGCTCATGGGCTCCGGCTCACCGCATCTGACCGAGATGGCACGGATCATGTACGAGAACGCGAAGAAAAGGCTCGACCGCGGCCAGGGATGGCTCAGGGAGGAGAGGATACGCGTGATCTGGTGGGACGTGCCCATCGCATTCGTGAGCCTGTATCCCTGGATCGAAAAGGAGTTCGGCGCGATGATCGTCGGCGGAGATCTCATGGGAAGGTGCAATACGCCGTATGTCGACACGTCGTCCGAGGAGAGCATGATGCTGAGCCTGGCGAAGGTGCACCTGAACGCCTCGATGGTCCGCAACGTGCGCGGCACCCAGGAGCTGTTCATGGACGAGTTCGAGCAGATCATCGCCGAATACTCCGGCGACTGCTTCATCTTCGTCGGCCACAACGGGTGCAAGCACGGGTGGGGATACGGCCGCATCAAGAAGGACATCTGCAAAAGGATCGGGCTGCCGGCCCTGCACATGAGCAGCGATTATTCGGATTCCCGAAACACGTCCGAGGAATCCCTGAAAAAACAGATTTCAGATTTCTTCATAGGCAACGGGCTTGCCTGATACGGGAGGAGCGCAATGACAATAATGGAAAAGATGGCCGAAATCGCGGGCGCGATCGACAATCATTACCTGAAAGAGGCCCGGCTTGCCGGGAAAAGGGTCATCGGATATTTCTGCTCATACATTCCGGTCGAGCTCATTCATGCGGCGGGATTCGTTCCGTACAGGATGAGGGCGGTTGGCAGCGCGGGCACCGATCTCGCCGACGCTTATTACGCGCCGCTCAACTGTTCGTTCGTGCGCCACTGCTTCGACAGGGCGCTCAGGGGGGATTTCGGATTTCTTGACGGCGTGGTCTTCATGAACGGATGCGACCACACGCGAAGGATGTACGACAACTGGCGTTATTCGAAAACAGGACCGGAATTTCTTCATATGTTTTTCGCGCCCCATGTCATGGGAGGCAACGCCGCCGGCGCGTTCAGGGAAAGCATGGCTAACCTGAAGAAAGCCCTTGAAAAATCTTTCGGAGTCACGATCGCCGATGATAACCTGCGTAATTCGATAAGGCTGTACAACAGAATGCGCGGCCTGCTTCTCGCCCTTGACGAGAGAAGAAAAATGAAAAGCCCGCCAGTGTCGGGCAGCGAGATGCTCGGGATCGTCATGGCCGTGACCGCCGTTCCGGTCGAGGATGCCTGCGCGCTTCTCGAGGAGGTCATCGCGTTCATCGACGGGCGCGGCGATTCGCACAGCGGAGACGTGCGAATCATCATGCTCGCGGGATGCATGGAGGAGGCGGATCATCTGAGGCTTTACGAGGACTCGGGCGGGGTCATCGTGTCCGACGCGTTCTGCTTCGGGACCAGGCTTTACGGGAGGGCCCTGGACGAAAACATCGATCCGGCCGTGGCCCTCGCCGCGGGATATCTCGGCTCGGAAATCTCGTGCCCGCGCATGATGGACGATTTTCCGCGGAGGATCGAATGGGTCGCACGCAAGGCCGGGGAATATTCGGCCGATGCCGTAGTGGTCGAAAAGCTGAAATTCTGCGACATGTGGGGATGGGAGATCGAGCGCCTCAGGCGCGAGTCTAAGAAAGGGGTCATACCGCCGGTGCTTGCGATCGAGCGCGAATATCTCGGAGGCGCGTCGGGCCAGGTCAGGACGCGCATCCAGGCCTTTTTCGAGCAGATCAGGAACCGCCAGGAGATCGACGACGCTATTTTGCGCTCAGAGCGCGCGGCGTATTACGTGAGGAAGTAGAAGGTCTGCCTGCAGTGAACGGTCATGACCGTTCACTGCAGGCAGACAATAATAATAAGGAGAACACCATGTCAAAGACGAAAGGATTGAAGGACAGCTATGAATACATCGTCATCGGCACCGGGCCCGGCGGGGGCACGGTTGCGCGGGAGCTTGCGCTCGGCGGGAAAAAGGTGCTGATGATCGAGGCCGGGGCCTGGCACAGGCGCGGCCTGGGGTCCCTGCTCGGGATCAGGATCCTGAAGGGGTACCTGATGTTCAGCAGGTCCCGCGAGGGAGTGATCGTGGCGCGGGGCATGACCGTCGGAGGGTCCTCGATGGTGTACAACGGAAATGTATTCGATCCGCCCGGTTTCCTCTATGAGGAGATGGGCCTCGATTTCCGCAGGGAGGTCGATGAGCTGAAAAAAGAGATCGGCGTCAGGACCCTTCCGGAAAAATTTTTCAGGAACGCGAAGGGCGGGGTGAAAGTCCGCGAGGCCGCGGCAAAGATGGGCATCACCTTCAGGGCGCAGGAGAAGTTCATCGATCCCGACAAATGTTCGGTCGGGTGCGACTGGTGCATGATGGGCTGTCCGAAGAACGCGAAGTGGACAACCAGAAACTATGTAGAGGAGGCTCTCGAACACGGAGCAGACCTTCTTTTGTCCGCCGAAGTCGACCGGATAATTTTCGAAAAAAACGCCAGAGCGAGCGGCGTGAGGCTGAAAAACGGAGAGATCCTTCATGCAGACAGGATCGTCCTGTCCGCGGGGGGTATCGGCACGCCCGAAATCCTGCTGAGGTCGGGAATGAAGAACGTGGGCGAGAGCTTTTTCATGGACCCCATGAACGTCGTGACCGGATACGCCGACGACGAGAGCGGCGGAGCCTGGCGCGAGATGACATTTACCCACGCCTCGGACGATTTCGAGCACAGCGACGGTTTTCTCATCGGGAACGTCGGCGGCTCGTACTCGATGCTGAGCAATCTGTCCAGGATAAAAACCATGAGAAAGAACGCGCTCAAGATGCTGCCGCTGATGAAGCGCGGTATCGGCCTGTTCGTTAAGCTGGGAGACAACCCGAACGGGAACGTGTTCAGGAACGGCAGTTTCACCAAGCCGCTTGACATGGATGATGTTCGAAGGATGAAAAAGGGGACCGATATCTGCAGGGAAATACTGGTAAAGGCCGGTGTCAGGCCGTCCTCCATCGCGGTGGCCGAGATGATCGGCGGCCATCCGGGCGGGACCGCGGCAATGGGCCTTATCGTGGACCGCAATTTCATGACCGAACACGACAACCTGTACGTATGCGACGGCAGCGTGCTTCCGGTTTCGCCGGGCGCGCCTCCTTCGCTCGCCATACTGGCCTATTCGAAGCTGTGCGGAAAAATGCTGCTCGGGAAGGTCAGGGCCGAGGACAGATTGGTGAAGAAAACGGGCGGGGCCCGGGCGAACTGAATATATGATAATGGCGTGCAGTGCGTAGCGCGCTACGCACCTGCACGCCATTATTGCAAAAATTTATCTTGAAAAAAACACTGTCCTGTTGTATTGCATGAGTCATCGCAGTCCGATATATCCACATGAAATCCCTGGCATGCTACATATCCGCCCTGTGCGTCTTTTTATGCGCCCTCGCCGGCTGCGGCCGTTATCTGTGGCTCGACCATGAGGGAATCGCCAGGGGGACCGTGGAACTTTCGGGCGAATGGAAAATAATCGATGCCGACACCCCCGACGCAATGCGTCCCGAATACGACGATTCGAAGGCGCCGGCGATCGCCATTCCGGGAAAGTGGGACCATATACTGCGGAAGAACAGGGACATGGCGGCCACGGTATGGCTCAGAAAAAAATTCATCATCGACGAGAGCCTCAGGGACAGGCAGATGGTCCTCTCCCTCGGCGCGATTTCGGTCGCGGACGAGACCTACCTCAACGGTGTTTTGGTCGGGGGAACCGGTTTCATCCCTTCTCGGGATAATCCGCTCGACTACGATTTTACCTGGCATTATGACAGGAATTATACTGTCGGCTCGTCGCTCGTACGCTTCGGACGGGAAAATGTCATAGCCATCCGCGTATTCTCGCATTACATCAACGGCGTGAAGGACGAGCCCAGGCTCTACACGCTTCGAAGCTGGACCAGCCATAACTGGCTCAGAAGATACCTGCCCTCGATAAACAATCTCACTCCACTGATCGTTTCGATCGTGCTGTCTATCATGCTTATCATCGTCGCAAGGGGGAATGTCAGCAGGTATGTTTTTCTGTATTCCACGCTTTTCGTTCTGGGCGTGACGGCCATAAGCCTGATTCTTCTCGGGATTCCGCCCATATCGAACGGCCTTTTCAGGTACAAGCTTTTTTTCATCATCTATTCCCTGATCGACCTGTTTCTCGTCCTGGCGATCATGGAGTTTTTCAAGCTGAAATCAAGATGGCCGGTTTATCTCATTCTGCTTACCCTCGCAGGCCTCATCCTGCTTATCATGCTTTCGCCGTCGACCCAGTTCTTTTTCCGTTACTGTAAAATCGCGACCCTGGTCTTTCTGATGCTGTGTGCGACCTATGTGTTCGTCCTGTTCAGCATCGCGGTGTACCTCGATCCCGTGAGATACTGGTTTATTTCGCCGTTCGCCGTGCTCGTTTTCATCTCCGCATTCCACACCTATTATCTCGTCGCGACAGACCAGATGTACCGGATGTCTTTCGTGTTCGTTTTCAGGCTCACGGCCCTCGCGCTTGCAGTGTTCCTGTATTTCCTGTTCGATCTGAAAAAAGTAGAGAAAGAGAGGGACTCCCTCACCAGCGCGCTGTTGAACAAGACGAGGGAGCTGCGCAGCGCGACGAGGCAGCTGCCTTCTGGCAGGAAAAAGGAGGACCCCCGGGACATTATCCACAGGCTGATCGAATACATTGACGCCAATTTTGCCGAGACATATGACCGGGTCGGTCTTGCCGAGAAATTCGGCCTGAACGAGGACTATATGGGCCAGCTTTTCAAGAAGGTGACCAGGACGAACATAGCGAATTACATCAACTGCAAGAGGATCGAGGCCGCGCAGCAGCTGCTCGAGGAGACCGACAGCAAGGTCATCGACATCGCCTTCCATGTCGGGTTCGACAATCTGACGTATTTTTACCGTCACTTCAGAAACAAGACGGGCTACAACCCGACCGATTACAGAAAAATGAAACGCGAGAAATTCGTCGACCTGCATTTCAAGAACGAGGCGGATTACTACTGACGAATCCCATGTCTTTAAGAAACCGGTACCATTCCCTGCCCCTGACATTGTTGAATACCAGCCAGTGTCCGCCAGGGAGAAGATGACAACGCGTGATGCCCCATCGGTCGCGCAGCGAAATAACGTGCTCTGACGGGCACAGTCGGTCGCCCTGCGAGGCGATGATGAGCATCTTTTCCGGAGGCAGCTTCGGAGTGAAGTTGAGCGGGGAGTGTATGGCCCATATCTCGTCGATTTTTTTCAGCAGGGGGTCGTCCTTTTTCAGGCTGGGCCTGAGCGAGCGCGGCCCGAGCGGGCGCGAAAAATCCACGGCGGGGACCATGAGGGCCGCGAAAGAATGTATGTCGGTCAGGGCCGAGAAAAGCGCGCCGTTGTATCCGCCCAGGCTCGCCCCGATGATGCCGATGTCCGCTGCGCCCGCTTTTCTGAGAATCTGAAACGATGCATGAAGGTCGAACATGGTCTGGCCGAAACGCTCCCAGGTCATCGCCGCGTTTTCCGGTTCGAGGAAAATTGCCCTCTGCGGCAGCGATTTATGGCCGCGCTTCCAGTGGAACGGCGTGATGAAAAGGGCGACGTCGAGGCCCGTCGAAAAAAGCCCGTGGATCCTGAACATGCCCTCGGCCTGGACCGGCTCGCCGAGCATATATCCGTGCAGGCACAGGACAGTTTTACGGCCGGTATCTCCATGCGTCCACCTGACGATGTATCCGGTTTTGTTGCGCTCCCATGACTCGAACCGCTCCCTTATCAGCGGATTGCGGGGAACATACCCGCTTTGAAAGGAGATGATCTCCCTGCGGCCTTCACGCCAGGGCCTGGATTCCACGACTTTCCACGCTGGAACGGTCTCCGGGAAGGAGAAAAACCGCAGCGGATCGTCGACATAACCGTGTTCATAGTAATAATCGATTTCTTTTTCGTAACGAGACCGGTCTGCGGCCACGGGCCTGAACCGGTTTATTATCCTGGGCAGGGCGAGAAAAAGATCGTCAACCGCGCCGCCGGCGATGTTTTGAATTGTTTCATGCATGGTACGCCTTCGCGGCAGATGATAGGAACAGGCGCCGGTTTTGCAAAGCAATTTTTACCGGCCGGCCCCTGTCCCGGCCCGGAGGGTTTTACGGAAGCCGGAACAGAAGCCAGGGATCGTTAGATATCAAGGCCGGTGTATCCACACAGGGGGATTATTTGTATTTGGCGGCTATGTCCTCGACCGTTGCAGTCCTGGCCTGGCTGTCGGTGCAGATGAGGTCAATCAGCTCGTTTTTAAATTTTTTGTTGCTTTTGAGCTTCGCGCCGAGTCCCGGCGTGGTTTTATCCAGGTACTGCGCGAAGAATTCCTCGGCGGCTTTTTCGAACGCTGGATATGAATTGTGGCTGCCCATGATGGCCTTGAAGTTTTCCTTGTCGGCGCCCATTATTGCGGCAAGGGCTGCCTTGTTCTTCACCAGCCTTCCAAGCCTGGCCGTGAATATGCGGCGGACATGGCCTTCATTCGTGTGAATGGCCTCCACCCTTTTTTCTATTTCGCTTCCCTTTGCGCGATCGGCGAATTTTTTATCCTTAACGACTTTTCTGAGATCACTGATGCTGTCATAGGGATAGTTTTTCATTACCGCGTAGGCGACCGACTTGGCGATGTCGCCGGCAGGGTCGGTTTTCAGATAATAGCAGAACTTGGTTTTTTCACGGCCGAGGAATTCCATGTCAAAGACGCCGTTCATTATCGTGACCCTGATGCGCCCTTCCTGGAGAGGTACGGTCATCTCGCTGGTGGCCGCAAAATCGACGACCGCTTTTCCGCCCTCGTAGTCGTACGTGGTCTTGTCCTTGATGATGACGTCCCTGTCGTCGATGACGGGAGGCTCGAGGACCAGATACACGATCATGTCGTCGCGAGTGATCTGTTTGAGGAGCTGCGTCCCCTTGCAGTCCGCGACCCAGTCTTTCCATGTGCTGATGTCGCGAAGCGCTTCTCCGATGACTTCGATTCTTGCGTCAATCGTGCCGACTGCCATATATTCCATGAGGTCGGTTCCGGATATCGGTCTTTCAAACAGCTTGATTCCGTTGCTGTCTTTGATAAGGCTCCAGCCCTGAGCGTGAAGCGGCTGAATGCAGAAAAGCAGTATTGCTGAGAAAAATGAGGCGATGAGAATTTTTCTGGTCATATTTTTACTCCATGCATAAGAATTTTATGATTCGGCAGGGACTCGCCCTTGTCCGATCATGCGCAATTTTTGAATTTTCAGGAAATCAACTAAAGGATGGAGTAATAATTCTATATTTGTGAATAATACATTGCATCCGGACGGTTTTTTTGCAAGCAAAAAAATTCATTTTAAATCATTTTCATCGAGGATGTCCCCATAGAGCTCGCGCGCACATTCCGGGCACACGCTGTGGGAAAAAATCGCGCCCGACCTTTTTGCCACGTATTCCTCCACCTGCTCCCAGAATCCGTGGTCGTCCCTGATTTTTTTGCATTTGGCGCAGATGGGTATTATGCCCCTGAGCGTCCTGATTTCCTCCATGGCCTTCTTGAGGTCTATGTGCGTCTTCACCCTCGCCAGCAGTTCACGGGAGTTGTATGGCTTCATGACATAGTCGACTCCTCCGGCCTCGAATCCCTTTACAATGTCGTCGGTCTCTCCGAGCGCCGAAAGAAAAATCACCGGGATATCCTTTGTTCCCGCATTTTCCTTGAGCTTTTCACATGTTTCGTACCCGTTCATTCCCGGCATCATGATGTCGAGCAGTATGAGGTCCGGCTTGCTTTTTTCAGTGAAATCCAGCGCGTCTTTTCCGTTGGTCGATACTGCAATGAGATATCCCTCGTCGTTGAGAAGGCCTCCCAGGACCTTCAGGTTCTCCATGTTGTCGTCGACGATGAGTATTAGCGATTCATTGTTTCCCGTCATTGTCTGCCGCCGTTTTTTTCAGGTAATCCCTGGATTGCCGGATGAGGCCGATGACCGTTTTTATGCCTTCAACATCGACCATTCCTGCGTATTCATTGAGCCGACGCGCCCATTCAAGCATGACGCCGAGATTGTTTCGTTCCCCGGCGATCTTGATTTTTTCCGAAAGCGCGTTAATGTCGCTGATTAGTATGGTGCCGGATATTTTTTCGAGAATCGGCATGAGATTGTCTTCTATCTCGCGGAGCAGGATTGTCTTCGGTCCGGGTTCAAGCCGTGCGATCATCTCAGCGCCGGTCTGGCCCTGATCCGTCTGATCGACCGGCATCCTTCTTGCCGTTGCGGGAAGACAGCGGTCGATTTCATTCATGAGGGCTTCCGTGTCGATGGGTTTGATGAGATATCCCGAAAATCCCATCTTTATTATCCGCTGCATGCTGTTCGGGTCTGCTGAGGCAGTCAGGGCTATGACCGGTATTTCTTTGAGCCTGTCGATTTTTTTTATCGCAGACAACGCCAGGTACCCGTCCATTACCGGCATCCGCAGGTCCATGATGATGATGTCGGGCCGGTACTGCTGCGTAAGGAAGACCGCCTCCTGCCCGTTGACTGCTTCTATGACACGCATGCCCCATTTTTTCAGGAGTTCCATTACCAACATGCGGTTCGATCCGACGTCGTCGACCACAAGGGCCCTGGTGCTGTTGAAAAGCATTTGCCGGGGCGACGCCGTTTTTTCTTGGACGGCCTGGCGTTCGACCGCGGCTACGTTCACCTCCCTGATGGTGACAAAAAAGGTGCTTCCCTTTCCGGGGGAGCTTGTAACGGTTATTCTCCCGTTCATCATCTCGACCAGCTTTTTACTGATGGACAGCCCCAGCCCGGTGCCGCCGTATTTTACGGCATTCTGGCCCGATGACTGCATGAACGATTCGAAAATTGCTTCCAGGTTGTCCTCGGGGATTCCGATCCCCGAATCCTCGACCAGGAGAATGATGTCTATTTTGCTCCGGTCTTCTTTCTGCGGCAGAGATCGTGCTGCGAGTTTGATATGCCCCCTGTCGGTGAATTTTATGGCGTTGCCCAGCAGGTTGACCATCACCTGCCTCAGCCTTATCTCGTCGAGCAGGAGCGCCTGGGGCATCCGCGGGTCGAGTTCGACGATGAAATCAAGCCCTTTGCTTCCTATTGCCGTTTCGAATATCTCCTTCAACTCGTCGAAGAGCGACCCGATTTCGACAGGGCTCAACTGGATCTGCATCATCCCCGCCTCGATCTTCGAAAGGTCCAGGATGTCGTTTATCAGGGTGAGGAGGCTTTTTCCGGCGGTCTTGATCGACCTGGTGTACGACATCTGTTTCCGGTCCATTGCCATGTCGGAAAGAAGCTCGCTGAAGCCTATGACCGCGTTGAGCGGCGTGCGTATCTCGTGGCTCATATTCGCCAGGAATTCGCTCTTCGCCCTGTTCGCGGCCTCGGCCTCGTCCCTGGCCCTTATCAGCGCCGATTCCTCCTGCTTGCGCTTGGTGAGATCGTAGAAGTTTATGATGATGCGCTCGCCGATTACGGTCGCCCGTATTTCTATCTCCTTGTCGGTGCCGTCCTTGCACCTGATTTTCACCTCGAGAGGAAGAACCTTGCCGGCCGTTTTTTTCGCGTTGCCGAGCAGGGTTTTCCAGACCGATTCGAGCTCTTTCCGGTAGTAGCGGTCCGGATAGGCGAGCTCGAACCATCGGTCAATGGTCGCGATTTCGTCGACTGTGTAACCGAAAAGCTCGGTAAACATGGAGTTCACGTATACAACGTCTTTTCCGCTGTAAATGCCCATCGCCAGAGGCAGGTCCTCGATCACGAGGCGCAGGTTCTCCTCGCTTCGCCTGAGCCTTTCCTCCTCGTTTCTGCGAAGGGTCATGTCTCGGGCCGCTGCGTATATGAGCTGTTTTTCCCGAACCGCGAA
>Ga0116153_10001162_pt1 | contig 26431 bp, 25 predicted proteins | sample AD_UKC028_MetaG_FD_89896 | JGI IMG/M metagenome (GOLD analysis project Ga0116153, IMG submission 89896) | Active sludge microbial communities of municipal wastewater-treating anaerobic digesters from USA - AD_UKC028_MetaG | ecosystem: Engineered > Bioreactor > Anaerobic > Digestate | place: USA...
CAAAACCCGGATCGCTCAGGAGATTGGCAGATGCCTGCGATGAAAAAACACCGAATACCGCTACCATCAGTATTACCCTGAATATCTTCATTATTTCACCTCCTTTCATTTTTAAGTTAAACGTTTTCCTTATACCCATTAAAAAAAGGAAAACGATTTCCTTTACTTTGAAATTCTATCACATCCCGGAACAAAGTCAAGATTATTATATTGTTATTTTGTAGTAATAATTAGAGGTAATCCGGAAGGATCTTTACAGCCTCGCGTATGAACTTCCTGCATCTCTCGAGCGCGGCTGCCGTGTCATTGTCCGTTATGGCGGTCCATACCCTTATGGCAGACCCGCCGCTCTTGCCGCCCTTCAGCTGGTTGATGACGAAATACAGCTGTTGCCGGTAAAAATTCTCTGTCATGACGTCGCCGGCGGTGTACCAGTCAAGCATCAGCACCTTGCTCTTCGATATCTGGTAGATCGACTCGTTCGCCGACATCGCCTTTCCCCCTCCGAGATCGATATCCGCCTTTCCCTGCGTGAGCATCTCGGTGCGGCCGCTGCCGAGATAGCAGTATTCCGGGGGATGGAAACTCTGCCTCTTCTGGTCCGAATAAACCACCTGCATCGATACCCTTTCGTTGCCAGGGCCAAGATATGTCCGTATCAGCACCTTGTCCGTCCCGAGGACCTCGTATACCTGTTTCAGGTATTCCTTGTCCTTGAACTCGACGTTCGTCCCCTTCCATCCGGAAACGTCCATCGGGAAAGACATCAGCTTTACTTCGCGCGCCGGGGCCCTTTTAATGGACGACATGAAGAATACCGCAACCGCGCACACGGCAAGCATTGCTATGGCTATTATCGTATTTAGGTCCTTTTTGTCCACGACAATATTCTCCCTGCTAATATCAGTCCCGCTATCGCGAATACGTACACGAGAAAACCGAGAAAATCATGCGCGAATGTCCCCGGAGACGCCGCCTTTGCGTCATAAGCGAACGCCACAAGCAGAAGAAGCACGATCCGGATGATGTTCGCCCCGAGGGCGATAGGTATCGACAGCGCGAAAATTATCACCTTCTTGATCGTCGACATCTTGATGAGATAAGCGTAGAGGGCGCCCAGGGCGGTCAGGGCTATCAGCGAGCTCAGGCCGCTGCAGGGGCTGCCTATGGTAAGGAACGTGTCGGGCCTCAGGTGCACGATGCTGCCGTCCCTCACGGCCGGGACTCCCATAAGGTTGATAATGAACGTTGCGGCCTGCGCTGCCATCATCTTCATCTTGAAGCTCACGCTTATGATGAAGACCTGCGGCAGAGGCACCATGAACACGAGGAACAGGATCGCGAACGCCACTTTCCTCGTGATGCCTGTGCCGTAAATATAAAGCGACAGCCCGAACAGCGCGAGTATGATCGTGAACCCGGAGATGAAGTTTATCTCGAAAAAATACGCGAACAGGTGCAGGAGCAAAGCGGGAAGGAACAGCGCAAGGCCGATACCGAGGGGTTTTATCTCCGCGCTCTTAAGCTCGTTCCTCTTCAGCCAGACCAGGTACGCGAAAACGAGCGGGACCAGGTAGCCGTGGGAATAATAGCTTTCTGCTTCCTCGAAACGCGCGATCATCCAGATGAAGGTAGGCCAGTAGACCGCTATTACGAGAGCGCCGACAATAAAATGGCCGAACCGGGATATAGTTCTCATTTATTTGCTTTTGTTTATCGCTTCGAGCTGTTTCTCGGCAAGTTTAGCAAAAGGGGTGTTGGAGTATTTTTCCGTTATGAGGCGGTAGTTCACGGCCGCCTTATCCGGCTGGTTCGTCTTCTGCTCGTAGACCGCGCCCGCGACGAAAAGCGCCTTAGGGGCAAGCAGGGTGTCGCCGTGCGCGGCGACTACCGAATCGAGGTACTCGAGCGCCTCAGCCCATTTACCCTGGTCGGCGTAGCACGTAACGAGAAGGTCGATAGTCACGAGAGCGCCGTACGTCTTGGAGTTGTCGGAGATGTACTTCTTGTACTTGTCTATAGCGGCGGCATAGGCTGTTGAAGCCTCGTCGTTCTTTCCCTTCAATTTATAATATTCGGCAATATGGACCGGGACCTGCAGCGCGGTGCCCGTATCGGGATAATCGGACATTATCCTGTTCAGGGTCTCGATCACCTTAGGTGTATCGTCCGACGCCTCATATGTTATCGCGACCATATACAGGGCCCTCGAGCAGAGGTCTGCGTTCTCCGGGTGCTCCTTCAATATGATGAGGAACTCATCCCGCGCCTTCGCGACGCTTCCCTGCATCGCGTAGAGCTGCCCGATGTTGAACTGCGCCTGGGCGCTATTGGGCCACATCGGGTACCTGATCGTTATCTCCCTGAACTTGTCTATTATCTTCTGGTATTCCACGGGCGTTGCCTTATCAGGGGCCTGCAAAAGCTTATTCAGGTCCTTCGAAGCGTGCCAAAACCTCTTCTCGGCGGAATACGTCCCCGAATCACATCCGCTGATGGCGGCGGACGCCAGCACAACCGCGCAGATAACAGATAACTTCCTGAACATTGGTTATTTGCTTTCCTTTTCCGTTTCCTGCTTAAGTATGAACAGGTTAGCGGTGCTCAAGAATACAAGGGAATCGGTAACGAAAGATATTATTATGCCCGCGGCAAGTATATACAGCGTTATCTCCGGGAAAGTCAGGTTCATCAGCCCCTGCTGCTTCTGCTTTACCAGCATGAACAATACTTCCAGCAGCCTCGGTATGAATACCAGCACTATGGTGGCGAAAAAAACGTGCTTTACGACGCCGAAAGACCGCGCGATCGCCCCGAACACTCCCCTGCGCTCGATGATCATCGCCGGATACGCGTAAATGAAAAGCGCTTCCACGAGGAACGCTACGGCTATGCCCGCATATGACAGCACCTGAAGCAGCATTACCGACGAAGGGGTCCGCTGCATCGTGGAAGTCACTATCCAGGTCGGCGCCTTAAGTATGACGAATGACAGGATATATATTATCGCCCAGATACCGAGCAGCGCGAAGTACCTCCTTGCCGCCCTGTTGAAGCTCCCGAACGCGCGCACGCCTTCCCCTTCGGAATGCGCCTGCGAGACCATCGCGACAGCCATGCCGTACATTATCACGCCGAATAAGATCATGACGATCACCTGCCCGTAATAGAAAAGGGTCGGAAGGATATTGAAATTATACGGATAGTGCAGGTAAGCCGCCCCGAAGATATTCTTTATCGGCTTGGCAAATAAGGCAGTGAACGGGGGGCGGGGGAAATAGAACAACACCGAAAGCACGATGCCCTCAAAAATCGCTTTGAGCAGGAAAGGCAACAGGACGGCCGGATACTTCGCGACCATCCTGAAAGTTATTGCCCAAACAGTCCTAATCATTCTCGAATGACTTCTTTATTACCAATATCTTCTTCTTGAGGTCGGCTTCCTGCTTTTCATCATCAACGAATGATACGCCGACATCATATTTTTCCGGTTCAGGATCCACCGGCGGCCTGACCCAGCTGACCTTTACCAGGGTCTTTACCGGCTCCATATCGTTGCCGGGCATTATATCCAAGGTTATGTGCATCTCCGGAACCAAGTCCTTATTGAACTCTTCGCCGTTACCGTTATCTTCCTTAAGCCTGCATTTAGAATTATGGACCCATCCAAGGCAATTCGTGCAGCTGTCGCAATGCCATGAGCGCGGCCACTCAAGTAAGGCACCCCCCTCACTTAAGTTCTTTGCTTTCAATGGGATATCGCCAGAAATCTCTGTCTTCTTCTGAGGATCTACGAGCTTCCCCTTAATAGCAACATTTATTTCGACACGTTTAAACTTTCTGCGTTCCAAGTTTTTCTCCTTGTACACCAAATATAGAAGTTTAGTATAACACAAAAGTAAACCGTGTCAACGGGTTTTGTTGCTTTTATGCCGTAATAATTTGCTTTTCCACCCCCTTCTTAAGTATGCTGCTCCTGTATTCGATCGGAGACGTCTTCATATACCTCTTGAAAACCTTACTGAAATAATTGGGATCCTGGTACCCGACAGCGTAAGCTATCTGGTTCACGTTAAGGTTCCTGTTCTTGAGCATCTTGGCCGCCGCTTCCATCCTTATCTTCGTCAGATATTCGATGAAGGTTATCTTCAATTCGTCCTTGAAAATATGGCTGAAATAATAATGGCTCAGGGCCACTTCAGAGGCAACCTTCTGCAACGATATGTCCTTGTCGTGGTAATTCTTCCTTATGAACGCTATGGCTTTCAGGACCGCTTCCTGGTTGCGGGAGTATTGCTTATCCGCCTCTGTTACGACAAGGAAATCGAACTCGTGCTTGAAAATGTAATTCACGATTATGGACAGCATGTCTGCCGCGGCCTTAACCTGTTCCTTTTTGAGGTCCTGCGCCGGGCCCGACGCCTGGGCGGGGCACATCATGACGCCGCCTATGGCCTTGTCTTCTATCATAATAGGGATGAAGGCCATCTGTAATTTATTGTATTCGCAAAGGCATGGTTTTTTTGAGCTCCCGGCGGCCGCGCAGGACTTGTTGACAAGACCGAGGAATGCGGTGTCTTTTTTCTTTGAGGAGAGGATCGATTTGCATGAATGCCCGGCGAGCTGGGGTATAATGACTGGCCTGCCTTTCAGGTCTATGAATGAGAACTCCATCCCCGTCAGCTTCAGGAAGGCGCTCTCCACGTCCTGGAGGACCTTTGTGCTTGCGATGCCTTTAATCGCCAGTGAGCATTCCATATCTTATTAAAATTTACTACTATTGAGCAATTTTGTCAAGCAAATTACCTACTTAAAGTCCAGGAATCCCGAGTCCTTCATCCACCTGTATGTGACGACCACCACGATGACGAGCGCCGCAATGGCATATACTCCTTTTATGCCCCTGAAACTCAGGGCTATCATCCCGAAACATGTCGAAAGGAAATACAGCGAGAGCACGACCCTCCTCTGTGACTCCTCCCTGAAGAGCAGCTTGTGGTGTATGTGCTCCTTGTCCGCCTGGAATATGTGCTTCTTCTTGGCGAGGCGCCGGACTATCGCGAGCGTCGTGTCTATTATCGGCACTCCGAGCGCAATGACCGGGACAAAAAGTGTTATTATCGTCTTGCTCTTCTGGAAACTTACGACAGATATCGCCGAAAGCGCAAAACCGAGGAACATGCTTCCGGGGTTTCCCATGAAGATGCGGGCCGGGTAGAAATTATACGGCAGGAAACCCGCGCACGCGCCGACGAGCGCGAAAGCAAGGAACGCGACCACGTATTCATGCTGGTCGATCGCCGACAGGAATATGAAGAATGACGATATGGCCGACACGCCGGCGGCAAGGCCGTCGAGCCCGTCGAGGAGGTTTATCGCGTTCGTTATGCCGATTATCCATATCAGCGTGAAGATGACGCCGAGGAAACCGAGTGAAACCTTCCCGACGAACGGGACAGTGAACTCTTCCACGACAAATCCGCATGCCACGAGTATCGCCGCGGCTATTACCTGCACGAAAAGTTTGGGCCTGGCCCGCAACGGCTTTATGTCGTCTATGACGCCGAGGATGACGACTATCGAGGCCCCGACGCAAAAACCCGCGTACTTCAGGGAGAACCTGTCCATGGCCCCGGGGATCGCGTGGAAAGCCACGAGGGTCCCGGCAAAGAACGCGACGGCGATCGCTACACCGCCCATCGTCGGCATATTGCCCCTGTGGACCTTCCTGCCGCCGGGCTTATCGACGATGCCGAGGCCGATGGCGATTGCCCTTACGATCGGCGTCAGGACCAGCGCCGCGGCCCCTGAAACACAGAATGTGGCGAGATAATCCCTGATCATCTATTTATCCCTTCTTCGAATATCCTCTCGAGATCCTTAATATTATCTTCCCATCTGAAATTTTCTTCCGCATATCTTCTCGACATCCGCGATAACCTCTCCCTGAGCGCCCTGTCTTCCATTATCTTCACGACATTCCCCGCGAAACCTTCCGGGGAATCAGACGTCAGCACTCCGGCCTCACGGCCCGGAAGCATCCATTGGGTCGATATTGCCGTAGACACCACCGGCAGGCCCATAGCCATGGCCTCCATGACCTTATTCTGCATGCCGGTCGCCGCCCTTATCGGGCAGACGAGAGCGGCGGCATCGCCAAGATGCGCCCTCGTGTCTTCGACGGGGCCGGTAACAAAAACGCTCCTGCCGTCCGCGAGTTTTCTTATCTTCTCCGGAGGGTTTGACCCGACTATATAAAAAACGGCGCCGGGGCGCGCCTTCTTGACGGCGGGAAAGATCCTGCCGTGGAAATATAATACCGCATCCCTGTTCGGAAAACTATGCAAATTACCTATGAACACTATCTTGTTATCATCGTAACCCCCGGAGGAAGGCTTGAAATACCCGAGGTCCACCCCGTTAGGGATGATGGATATATTCTTTTCCGAGGCAAGCGCTTTTTCGGACCTCAGGTCCGCATCCGAGATAAGAAGCGCCCTGTCGAAGGAGCTCACGGCTTCCGGCTCGTAACGCCGGACCTTAAGCCACTCGGCCAGGTAGAACAGGTAGAAGAGATGTTTCCGGTATTTCAGCGACCTGTATAGGCTCAGTGACAACGAATCGGTGAGGTCGAGGACCCTTCCCGTATCCTTGCGGCCGCGGGCATACTGCGCCATCCTGAGCAGGTGGACGTAAATGCCGTCATATTTTTCGGACGACATCATGTTATCCGCCTTTTCGCGCATCCTGCCGTCCCTGTAGTAGGCGACCTGGAAAGGCACGGCCGTCGGGGACAATAGCAGGCATTTGGCGTAAGAATCGGACGGCTTTAGAAGCACGGTCTCTATGCGCGCGCAATACTTACCGAGCTCTCCCAGGTACTTTTCTTCCTCTTCGGACTCAATGAAAGACAGCAGATGCACGGTATGCCTGGCGGAAAGGTATTTAAGGAAATTAAACACCCTGAGCTTGTCCCCGCCGTAGGGCGGATATGGAAGGCGCGACGTCAGGAATAGTAACTTCATTGGTATCTATCCATTATATGAACCCGCGAGTTCACTTCTTAATGCCATAATTACATTGACTATCCTTTTGGCGGCCTTTCCGTCACCGTATGGATTGGCCGCTTTCGACATCTTATAATATGCCGATCGTGAATCGAGGAGTTTCCTCACCGATGAAACTATCTTCCTTTTATCCATTCCGACAAGCTTCGCGTTTCCGGCCTTTACACCTTCCGGACGCTCCGTCACTTCCCTCATTACTAATACCGGCTTTCCCAGCGAAGGCGCTTCTTCCTGGACCCCTCCTGAATCTGTCAATACTATATAGCTCATCTTCATAAGGTGGACAAAAGGCTCATATTCCATTGGTTCAATCAGATGGATATTCCTTACTCCGCCTAATATTCTATTTACCGGCGCCTGAACGTTTGGATTCAAATGCACCGGATATACTATCTCAACATCGCAAAGCTGCGCGATTTCCTTGAGCGCTTTACATATGCATTCCAGCGGTTTTCCGAAACTTTCCCTCCTATGGGCTGTGACAAGGATAATCTTCTTGCCCCCGGAGCTAATTTTGCTTAACAAATTATCTCTGAATACGTGCTTCCTTTTAGCAATCTCCAAAAGGGAGTCTATTACCGTATTTCCCGTTATATGTATCCTTGACTGCGATATACCCTCCCTTACAAGATTGTTTTTCGCGTTAAGGGTAGGCGCAAAATGGAGGTCTGCGATCACGCTTACAATCCTCCTGTTCATTTCTTCCGGGAAAGGCCTGTATTTGTCGTCTGTTCGCAGCCCTGCCTCTATATGCCCAACCTTGATCTTCAGATAATAGGCCGCAAGGCTTGCAGTAAAAGCCGTCGTAGTGTCTCCCTGTACCAGGACGAGATCGGGCTTCTCCTTCTTCAATATATCTTCCAGCTTTTTCAGGCAGCGCCCCGTAATATCGAAAAGAGTCTGGTTCGGCCGCATGATATTAAGGTCGAAATCGGCTTTTATATTAAAAAGCCCCAGAAATTGATCAACCATTATCCTATGCTGCGCGCTTATTATGACTTTGGACTCTATGACCCCTGGGTACCTTTTAAGCTCTTTGATGACCGGCGCTGTTTTGATCACCTCGGGGCGCGTCCCAAAAACCGAGATGACTTTTATCTTCCTTGACATAACACTACCTCCGGATAATTAGTGCCAAGCGGCTCCAGCGGCATATTTTATATTATCGAAATTCCCTTCCCAGTCATACCAAGTGGTTTCTATGATCCCAAGGCAGTTCTTTCTTCCCTTTGCTATCTCGACCCATTCGTTTATATTCTGCTTGTTTTTCCAACTAGCCACGAGGTATTTGAATTGCTTTGAATCGAAATAATTGGAACTTTTGACACAAAAACTCTTGTTCGGATCATACGCAGCGGTCATAAGTATGATATCGTTTGGGATGGAGTCAATAGCCGTATATGTCTTGCCAGGAAGGCCTTCGTACTGGGAATTGAAATCGGGGTTTCCTCCATTGTAGTAGGGGTTAAGCATGTCATTCCAGATAAGAACTTGTACTTCACTGTCGATATTTTTTATTATTCCATACAGCCTGTTTATGTCCTCGGAAAGGATCTCTGCGTTGCTGAGATTCCTTTCACGGCAACGCTTATCCCTGTTCATTCCCCTTATCTCGTCATGGCCTATGCTTATATATGCCGGCTTCAATATGTCGAGCACGTTTTCTATCGTTCTTGACATGATGGCATATGTCTTTTCGGATGATGGGCAATATGTCAACGAGGAATCCGGAAAATCGAATGACGGCTTGTTTTCAATATAAGTATACGACACCAGGACCTCCTCCCCACCCCTTATCCTGCTGTCCGGCGTCCTGGTGATGCGAGCTGGTAAGGTGGCGGCCCTGAATGGGAAGCCCACATTTCCCAGCGCCACCTTGTAATCCTTGTCTTTAGTATATGTTTTTCTGAGATCCTTGCTTTTTACAGATACTTCATCTGCCCCGTCGATTATGACATTCGCGAAAGGCAGGTTATCGGTAGGCTGCGCAATATCCCTTATGAATCGAAATTCTCTATTTTCAATCCTTATGCCTTCTGCGGTATGCGGATCCTGCGTAAGTATTCCTTGGGCCGAAGCAAAGCTAAGCACTTCTGGGACCGGCTCAATATACCGCTCCCTGGCAAATCTGAATATATCCTCTAAAAGGACCCTGTTATCTTCCCGCCCTAAGTCGAAATAAACCTGCGATTCAATAATTACCATATTGTACTTTAGCCTTGCAACCCTTTCTATCTGCTGTTTAATTTTATCCGGATTTATCCCGCTAAAATGGACCGCCCTGATTTCTATCCTCGGATAATCGGTTATTTTACATGATGACACATACACCTTGCCTCGCTCCCTTCTGATCAATTGGCAAAGCGTCTGTATCCCGCGGAATGCCCCGTCAGGTGTACCAGAAAGGATCTCGATGCTGTCGGGCGAAATATTCAATACGTATCCCTCTTTTGCCGATACGGGAAGGTTTCTAGCATCAAGATTGCCGAAACTTATGCGCTTGCGATTCCCTGCACCGACAATATCATCGATCCTCAACTCCAACCCGAACTGATGGCTTATCCTCTCTGAAAGATACGCAACCAAATGCGGATTATCCGCGTTTTTCTTATCCTGTAAAATGCCCCATCCGTCCGAAATAACTGCCACCCCCTTACCCTGCTCATACTTTTGCGGAGGTGGAAACACGTTTACAGGGTTATCAGCCCAGGAAACCGATGCGGTGTAGAGAAATATAATTGCCGTTATGCAAAATTCCATGAAGGTGATATTAACGGTTTTTTTGTTTTTCATAATAAACCTCTTCTGTCCTTGCGGATACTGCTTTCCATGAATAGTTTTCTTCAGCGTATTTCCTAAGTTCGCGACTCTTGCCAGAATAATGGTCCTTTTTCGCAATAAAATTAAACATGCCCTTGGCTATAGCCTCAGAGCTGGTCCCCGGGAAAAGCAGGCTTCCGTCAATTTTTCCCAATATCTCAGGCGTAGCTCCTATCGGAGTCCCTAGAACGGGAATGCCGCAGGATAACGCTTCAATCGTGACAAGACCGAACCACTCGTCCTGTTCGCTCGGAATTATAAAAACATCGCACGCCTGATAATAGCCAGGCATCCTGGTCGCTTCGACAGCACCCTTAAATATTATACTTCTTTTCATACCTTCGTCTTCGGTTATTTTAAGCAGCTTTTCACGTAAAAAACCGTCGCCAAGAATGATTAAAATGGCGTCCTTATTTTTATCGGTGACGTGCTTGAATGCGCGTATAAGGTTCTCAATCCCCATCCGGGCCACAAGCCTTCTTGCTGTAAGAAAAATAATCCCGTCATGCGGAATAAGGAGCTCGGTTCGTTTCGCTCTTTTGTCCGGGCATGGAATAAACTTATCTGTATCTACGCCTCCGGGAATCAAGGTAATTTTTCTCTCGTCTTGTCCATACGTTCCAGTCAAATACCTCAGGCTAAACATGCTAAGAGCCACTATAGCGGAACAGTGTTTAAGGCATTCATTCTCGATGTACTTTATTAGCGAGTTCGCAATGCCATCCAAGATGTGGGGGAAATACCTTTTTTTTCTGATCTGGGTCTTAACGTCCTCCGCCATCGAAGAATGAAAAGTATATACTTTTCGGATGCCCCTGCATGCCGACGAACGGCTAATACCGAATGCGGGCAGGGGATGATGAAAATTGACGATGTCAAAGCCAACCTTTTTTTGAAGAGCGTAAAACATCGCCCTTGAATTTATGATACTCAGGACTGGCCTTAATATGAAAAGCAAGGGGCCGCAAAGGGCTGTACTATACCTGAGGACTTTTATCCCGTCTATTGTTTCATTTGACAGCGCGTCTTTGCCAGGTTTGATCGTAATTACATATACATCGTGCCCGGCTTTTGCCAGCGTTTTTGATAGATTATAGACATACGTGTGGGCTCCCCCGAATCCGTCGGGATAAAAACCCTCGGTGACCATAAGAACTTTGAGTCTGCTATCCATTATTATGATTTGGCCTTACATTCCGACATTTCGCTGTAAACTTTTGCATGCTTACTCACCATTACGGCCAGGGAAAACATCTCTTCCACCCTCCTGCGCCCTGACAAGCCCATTTGGTGCGCCTTTCCCTTGTCTCTTATCAATTCAAGTATGGCGTTTGCAAATGCTTTCCAGTCCTTCGGAGATATTAGAAATCCGGTTTTTCCGTTTACGACAAGCTCTGAAACCCCTCCCACATCAAACGATACAACCGGTTTACCCATCGCCATTGCTTCCATGTTCACGACAGCCAATGCTTCCGTCAATGAGGAAAGTGCAGATATGTCGAGATCGGCTACTATTCTAGGGATATCGGTCCTGTAACCAGTAAAAATAACGTTCGAGTCGATACAAAGACTTTTAGCAAGCCTTTCCTGCTCCTGCCTAAGGGGACCATCCCCAACGATCAGAAATCTTGATTCAGGCTCTTCTTTCAGGACCTCTGATGCGGCCATGATAAAATACTGATGTGATTTTTGCGCGTTTATCCTTCCCACCATTCCAACGAGGGGCGCATCTTCAGGTATACCGTACTCTTCCCTAATGCCACCCTTATTTATATCCGCGTCATATAGGCGTAGCTCAAGGCCGGCATATATCACTTCCATCTTTCTTCGGTCCGCTTTTTCGTATGACTCCAGGTCGTCGGCAATGCTTTTAGAGGCACAGATTATCTTATTTGCGAGAGCGACCGTTATCTTGTCAAAACATATAAAAACGGCCTTTTTGAAACCGCTGATCGGTGACTCGCTGATCGAAAGATGCCTTGTAAATAACATGGGTTTCCCGACAAGACGGCATGCGATTGCCCCGAACAGATCAAGTCTTGGCTGATGTGAATGAAGAATATCTATTTTCCTTTCCTGTAGTATTTTCTTTATTCTAAGTATTGCGGCAATGTCCAGGTGGAGGCGCGTATCTAATGGCACGATTTCCGCTCCTGCCGCTTCGAATTCCTTTTTCATGACTCCTTTGGAAGCATAAGCTATCGTAAAATGAAAGCGCGATTTATCTATGTTCTTTAGCATTGCCAGGAGCAGCGTCTCTGCCCCTCCGACCCCTTTGTTTTGCTCCGTTGCCGTTATGAGATGCAAAACATTTATCATTTAAATTCACTTTCCTTTGTTTGAAGGTTTAATGCAAGGCCCTTCATCGCAAGTATCATACCCAAGATTATCCAGAAAAATTTAACATGTATTGCGGCTACAAACATCGTCGAGATAAGAAATCCGACCAACCCGATTTCAAGCGCTTGGCAGAATACTGTTAAGGTCCATTCGTTCAGCTTGTAAAATATCCGCCGGGTCTCCCGCGCATCTTTAAAAGCCCAGATGATAAGCATGATGAAGAAAAGTAGCCCGGCAAACCCCGTCTCGGACCCGACCTCAATAAAGATATTGTGCTGCACTGAGGATGTTTTAGTCCTTATAAGCGGCATTTCAAAAGCTATGGGCCAATATTCCTGGCGCCACCTTCCTATTCCTATCCCGATGACCGGGTGATCTACCATCATCTTTGCCCCGACGATATAACCGTCCAGCCTTGACCATATGCTCGGATCCAATTCGGCCATCGTAATAGTCTGAAGCCTTTGCCAGATCTTCTGCGGGACAAAAAATAGCCCTATCGTAAATATAATTACCAATGCGGCTAGAGCCCAAAACCTCTTTGACCTGTCAACAAACTTCCAGGCGCATAATAACATTATTATTGGCAGGCCCAGGAAAATGGCCCTCGAAAAAGTCAATCCTATCACGAACAGGAATAGGACGAATAATGCCATGCAAGCGGCTTTGACGGCCAGGCGCCGGGATTTAATGAGAAGTCCTGCCGTAAAAGGGATTAGAAGCAAAAGGCTTAAGGCCAGGTCGTTTGGATCACTGGAAAAACCCGTTACCCTCAGAATGCCTTCTGACATATACAATCCTATGCCGTGCCTACTCTGGTAAATGGCCAACAATGACGTCATCGAACCCAATATCAACAAAATGGTCACTATTATTATCACGTCTTTCCGGGTTTTTGTAAGATTTGCTATAAGAAAATATAGGACGAATACCTTGAGGAGGTCAAGATAATAGAACGAGCTCTCCTCCCATCTCAAAACCGATGATAACGTGACAATGAGTGCAAAGATGATGAAATATGGTATCTGTCTGCTTTTGATAAACCTGAAATCCCTGTATATCAGTATGTGGAAAGCCCAGACCAGGAAAATGACAAATGCGACTGCGGTGGTGATGTTGGAGTATTTCAGTTCCGGCATGAACTGTAAGGGATGCAGATAGGCCGCGGCAATAAATAACACCGCTCCAATGAACGGGTTAAATAGTATTCCTATCGCTATCACAATCCCGAAGAAAGCCGCAAGGACAATATAATATGGAAAAATAAGGAGAGATACCCCAAGACAAAGAAACGCGATCGCTAAAAACATTTTAATGACAGCCGGCAGCTCGAGAAGCGGCCTTTCCTCTGTCAGGATATCCTGCTTATTATTGAGTTCTTTCATTTTTCTTTATCTCGCTGTCAAATATGCCGGCAAATCTCCTTGCGGCAGACTCGTTGGAATGGTTCCTTGAGACATAATCGAACGCTACCGAAGTAATGGAGTCCGCCAGATCCTTATGTTCCAGCAATCTTATGATATTCGACGCAATATCCTCGCTCAGCCTTTCCTCGACTAATATTCCCGTTGTGCCGTTTTCGATCATCTCTGAAAGCCCACCTATATCGGAAGCTATCACGGGGACCCTTGCGGCCATCGCCTCTATAACGGAAAGCGATGTCGCTTCTTTATATCCTTTTACGTTTATCGACGGCACCAGGACTAAGTCTGATATTTTATAGAATCCCGGCATTCTCCCGTATTCGGCGCCGTCAATCAGCATTACCGATGGTTGCAGGTTATGATCGGAAATATAACTGAGAATGTTGTTCTTTTCAGGGCCGACCCCTACTATCAAGAGCAGTAAATCCGTCCTGCCGTAGCGTGTCTTGAGAATTTCCATGGCCTGTACCGCGTATATTACTCCGCACTTCAGCACTAGCCTTCTCGGCACCAGGATTACTCTCATCGAAGGGGATATTCCAAGCTCTTTCTTAATCGCTTCCTTGTCCAAAAGCTCTATCTTTCTGCTAAACGATATAACATCTATGAAATTTTGTATTATCTCGATCCTGCCTTTCGAGAGCGGGGCAAGATCCGCCACGTGGTTCTTCAGTCTTGTATCCACCGCTACTATATAATCCGCCTCCTCGTACGACTTTTTTTCCGCGTCAAGAAAAAGTTGCTTTTCGAATTTATGCTTAATGTGCCGCGCGGACTCCATCTCCTGAGCAAGCTCACCGTGAACCGTGAGGACTTTTGGAACGCTAAATTTAATGCTTGTGGCCACAGAAAACGCAATGATGTCTTCGGTATTGATTATATCCGGTTTGTTCTTCCGCAGATACCTTCTTAATGCACATCTCAATATGTTTCCTATCGCCTTCTGGCGATAAAAGACGCCGAAACCAAATGGATCTAGCATCTTGCCCACCCCGCTCACAACGAGCGCATTTAACGCGGTCCTTTTTGGGAATACCACGTCCACGGAATGGCCCAGCCCTTCAAGACCGCTCTTCAGCATAAGTATATGTGTGAACTTCCCCCCTAGCTGGGCATAATAATCTGCCGTAAGAATGAGCACCTTCATGGCGCGAATTCTTCCCTCCTTCTTCCAAAATTACCACAGATAAAATCACGATATGCAGTAAGGGAATTAAACAAGTTGGGTATCCTCAGTCCGAACAAATGGCCCACAATATCGTAACGTAATGACCTAATAAATGCCGAAATGAAGAATAGCCGGTAGTTTTTCCATACAAACAATAAGTTATTACGACAAATATAATAATCCGACAACAAGCTGAGTTTTTTAACAGTACTCGCATGTTTATGCAATACAATTGATTTCGGTATGTACATGACCTTCCAGCCTCTTTTCCTGGCTCTCACAGCAAGGTCTGTTTCCTCGTAATACATGAAGTACCTTACATCAAACAACCCGATGTCCCTAAACATTTTCACTGAAGCAAAAAGGCTGCATCCAGATATGTAATCCGCAGGTCCTGCTTTGTCATATTGCCCTTCATCGTACTCGTTTTGGCCCAAAGATACGGACCTCCCGGACCATCTTATGATCTTTGCTCCCGCAGAGAATATCTTCTGCGTATCATGATAATAATACACCTTCGGCCCCAGAATCCCTATTTTATCATATGTCTTGGCCGCGCTTACCAGCTCTGTTAAGGAATCCGGCTTTACCGTAACGTCATTGTTAAGTATCCACACGTAATCGGCGCCATCATGCATTGCGCGCTCTATACCAATGTTATTACCTTCTGCAAAACCAAGGTTTTCATGGTTGCGAATATGAATAAACTCCGGGAATTCCTTTCGTATTTTTTCATCTGAGCTATCGGAGGAGCTATTGTCTATTACAACGACTGTATAATCCTGGTATAAGACTCCCTTCAGTGATACAAGGCACTCCCTCGTGTCATCATAGTTATTCCAGTTAATCACCAATATATATATCTTAGGATTCGGCATCAATTATCTATCACAGCTTTATTTCCGAACACCTTCATTAATGATGAGATGTCAATATTCACTATCCTTATACCATTGCGCCTTAGCACAACAAACATCAAGACCGTAATAACGGCCTGGGTGATCAATACTGATAATGCAGCGCCAGATGCGCCGGCTCTGAAGAAATAAAGCGATGTCAGCAATAATACAACGTTGAGCAATCCTCCAATAATATATATCTTTGCATAATATCTGTTGAGATTAAACGGGAGCAGTGCCAGGTTGGCAAAAATATAAGATACCGGTAATATAAAAACAAGCGGAGAAAGTATACGCACTATTATTATGGAGTCCAAATATCCGGGACCAAGTATTAGTGAGACCATCTTACGGCTGAACAAGAGCACCACGATGAATACAACGAATGAAAGCAGGATTACCAGGACGAACAATTTCCTGAGCTTCAGGACTGCTACCTCCTTTGCTATCGCGGCTGTCTTCGAAATATGCGGGTACACTGACGCAAGGAGTGGATTAAACGCCTTGTTTATGAAGGTGATTATTTTTTCTGCCGCGGAGAAGTATCCGACTATTGTATTATTGGTAAAGAGGCCGAGGATAAACGCGTTGCTGCTGGTGTACAGGCTAACTGAAACGGTTGAAATAAATACATGCCAGCCATCTTTTAAGGCCTGCTTACAACTTTTCCACGACGGCAAGCTGAAAACTATACCAAACATCCTTGATGCTATTACCAGACTCATAATTCCGGATACAACAGACCCAAATGAAGTGATAAGGGGAACATATATGAAATCTTTTTCGTTCCTGATAAATACAAATACGGCGGTTAGGAATATCGTCCTTGCAGCTAGATTGAGCAATGCTATCGTCTTCATCCTTTCCATGCCCTGAAAAAGCCATATCGGAAAAAGAAGGTTTCCGATCACCGCGCCGAAAGAGAATACGTATATAAGCCAATCCTGCCTGAATTTTGGTACAAAAAATACTAATAATCCCATTATAACGATACTTGCGGCCATCAGCGCCAACTTGACTGCCATTATTGAGTTGAAGATCGATGATACTTTATGCGCGTCATCCCTATTTACCGACACTTCCTTTGTCGCCGAAAGATTGAACCCGTAATCCGTTAAAATAACAAAATAATAGGCCAACGATTGGGCAAAATTTATAAGCCCGTACTTTTCAGGGCCTAATATTCTCACAAGATACGGCAATGTTATGATCGGGAAAAGGTAATTCGCGGCTTCAACCGATGAAAGACTGAAGAAATTAGATACCAACCTCTTTTTGTCAGCGCTAAGGTTATTGATCATTTTAAGTGTCTTTTTGTATTAAAAACCGAAAGTGTCCGCAAAATAAAAGTTTTAAAAGATTTATATCCTTGTCCCGTCTTCCGGCAATTCTACACAACAAGGTAATAGCAAAATTGTACGGAGATTCGTTTTCAAAAAATACCGATATCATCCTGGAAAACAAAGGAATCCTGTTCATTGCCCGCGCAAGGATAAGCGTAAAGACGTCTATGCCTGGACGAATTTCCTTTATTCGCAACGGGGGTTTTACCATTCGGCTGAATCCGTAGGGGGTAAAATTATACATGCTTAGAGAATGAAAAGGCTCGAGGTGTGACGTTGATCCGACTAAAAAACCTCCTTTTCTTAGCACTCTGGCCGACTCTGATATAAGCTCTTCGGGCTTCTCGACATGTTCAAGCACCTGGTTGCAATAAACAAGGTCGAAAGATTCGTCGGCAAACGGTATGCTTCTTCCATCATATGTCACGAATACGGCATCCTTCCTTTTTCTTGACTTAACCTCGGGGGAATGCTCGATGTCCAGGCCCGTCCATTCAATGAGAGGATCTGTCTTCCTGAAATAATCCACAGAGTCTCCATTTCCACAACCGAGATCAAGTACTTTCTTAATACTCCCGATCTTCGTTGCTTCGTCTATGAAATATTTCGAGGAAACCTGATGGGAGGCTTTACCGGGAATAAAAAGATCCATCAGTTCATCGCCTGAATACATAGTTCTCCTTTTATAAAACAAAAAACCAAAATCCATTAGCGCGGATCTTGGCTGCTTGATTCACCGAATATCCTCCTGGGCCCGGGTTAAAGGTGCCGGTGAATATACTCGGGAATATGGTACTCTATGCCTGTAAGGACATATCCTAGGATATTCGCACCGACACTTTTTAGCACGCTTTCCGCGCGCGCCACGACTTCCCTGCGGGTCCTGCCCGCCCTTATTACCAGCACCGTCCCGTCCGCAATATGGCTCAGTATGCGGGCGTCGGAATATGGTATGACCGCCGGCGTATCTATTATTATCCTGTCGTACTTGCCCTTGAGTTCAAACAACACGTCTTTCATCTTCTGTGAGCTGAGTAATTCGTTGGGATTGCCCCGGATGTGCCCGGCGGGGATGATGAAAAGGTTCTTGGTGTCACAGGCCGCCGTCACGCCGGAGATATCCGCCGCGCCCGACAACAGCTCGCCGAGGCCCTTTTCCGAGGATATTCCCATAAGGCCTCCGATGGACGGTTTCCTGAGGTTACAATCTATAAGAAGTGTCGGCCTGCCGGAACTCTGCGCCGTGGCAATGGCAAGGTTGGCCGCAGCGACGCTTTTCCCCTCTCCGTTGGACGCGCTGGTAATAATAACGGACCTGAGCTTGCTCTCCCTTTCCGGGCAGAATATATGCGTACATACCGTATGGAATTGCTCGGCCACGGGGCTGCCGGGATTATGGTAGGTGACTATCTTCTTGTTTATCGCAGATGATAACGCGGCCTCCGCGCGGACCTGCATCGGCGCTTCGCTTACGGGGCGCTGGACCGCAGGGGGAGTCACCGGGGTTGCCGGAGCGGCCGGCATCTCCGGGCCACTCTGAAACGCCTTGCCTTTTTCCTCTGCTGCCCTTTTTATGGCTTCGTTTATCTTATTTATCCCGTTGCCGTTATTTTGCATTCTTCTGCACCCCTGCCGCCTTTTCCTTGTTGGCGACCTCTATTACCCTCTTCCTTACTTCATCCTGGCTTATGTTATAATGTATGAAGGCGATGGTAAATAACGTAACGTACAGCGCGATCAGCAATATTGCGATACCGCGCTGCTTCGCCGCTTTTGCGGCAGCCTCATTCTTATCGACGATCGCCGAGATCCCGCCGAATATCTCATGTTTAAGGAAGGGCTTTGCGTCCTCCACGCCCCTGAAAGAATGGTCCGCGAACTCCGCCAGGAAGACGCATCCGAAACCGGAGATGACGCCGAGTATGAAAGCGACTATCCCTATTATAAGGACCTCGGGTTTTGACGGTTTGAACGGCAACCTCGGCTTATCGATGATCGTGTATTTAGTGCTCTTCTCCTGCGCTTCGGCGGATGCGAGCCTGTTCTCTTCGATCTTCAGCATGAGCATCTTGTATACGTTCTCGTTGACCTCTGTATCCCTGGTCAAAAGCGCGAGCTCCCTCTCCTGCTCGGGCAACGTCTGTATCTTCGATTCGTATTCCTTGACCAGCTTCAGGAGCTGATCCCTTCTCTTCTTGAGGTCGTTGAGCTCCTTCTCGGCGTCTTTTACTTTCTGGCTGAGGCGCTGGAAGAATAACGGGGCTGTTGTCGACGTTTCGCTGTCTACCATCTTCTCGGTCTCCAGCCGCAGCTTCTCCCTGACATCCTCCATCTGGATTTGCAGCGAGGCGAGGTCGGCCGAATCGGGCGTCTCTGCCATCAGCTCGTCATGCTTCGACTGCAGGTTCTGCAATTGGGAATTGAGGCGCGAGACCGTCGGGTTGAGCTCGAGCAGTTCCTCGGATATTATGACGGGTTCCCTGCCGGACACCTGCCTTTTCAGAAGATCGAGTTTGCGTTCTGATTCCTTGAGGTTCATCTCCACGGCGGTAAGCGACGTCTGGTAACTTGTCAGCATGGAGACGTTATAATCCAGTTCCTTGCCGGGAAGCTGCATCGGGTATTGCGCTCGGAAATCGAAAAGTTTCTTTTCGGATTCTTCGAGCTTTTGCTTGTATACCTTCGCCTGTTCTTCCGCGAATTTTATAGCCGTCTCCGCCTGCGTGGTCTTCTTGGTCTTGTTCTCGTCGATGAATATCTCTATGATAGTTTTTGTGACGTTCCTCGCCGTGATGGGGTCCTTGTCCTCATAGGATACCTGGAAGACCTCGGGGGACCTCATCTTGACCTGGGAGCGCTTCCTTATTCCCATGAGCATCTTTTCGTACATGACCTCGTCGGTCACGCCCTTTTCGAGGCCAAGGGTCCTGACGAGGGTCAGGAGGTGCGGATAACTCAATATCTTTTCTGTCAGTGTCTTCAGCTGTTCGGCAAGCGTAGGGGGCTGGCCGGTAGCGGATGTATATACGGGCTCTTTCGTGGCTAACGGATTGACCGGCTTCTCTTCCTCCACCAGGATAAGTACCGAGGACTTATAATACTTGGGCAGGAAGAAGCTTCCTATAGATGCGGTAAAGAACACGATGACGAAAGGCAGCATGAAAAACCACTTGCGGTGGAATATGATCTGGAGATAATCCCTGATAGAACCCTGCCCCTGTCCAGGCGCCGTAGTCATTAACTACTCTTCCTTAATATCCAGGATTCTCATCAGATCTTTCTGCATTGCCTTAGACCGCTTCTCTTCGATGGGAGGGGTGAGTTCGACTCCGCCGGACTTCTCTATCTCATGCTCCAGGATCGGGTCGACCTTCTTTGTCCTGTCGATGCTCTCCTGGTATTTCTGCCTGGATATGTTCTGGCGGTTATCGTTCGTAAGTATGTGGGGAGTTATGAAAACGAGCACCTCTTTTTTCACGTCCTGGTACGACTTGTTCTGGAACAGCAGCCCTATTATCGGGATGTCGCCTATCAGCGGCACCTTGTTTATCGTGCTCTTCTTGTCGTTCTTTATGAGCCCGCCGAGTATTATCGTCTCGCCGTCCTTGACCATCATCGTCGTATCCGCCTGGGTCGTGTCCTTTGCGACGACGTTATCGACTTCGGCGACCCTCCTCGCGGTACTGACCTCAGGGTGTATCTTCATCGTGACATAATTGTCTTCGCCGATCTGCGGGGTAACTTCCAGCTTGATACCTACGTCGACATATTTGATGTCCTGGACCAGCAGTTTCGTGACCGGGTCCGTCGTGGCGACCGCGTAGGGTTCGCTGCTTCCGACGAGGATGTTCGCCGCTTCGCCGTCGATAACGACGATCCGCGGGCTTGAGAGGACTTCCGTGTTAGCGTCGCTCTTGAGCGCCTCGAGCGTGACGGTATATTCATCCGGGGTCAGGCCGCCGATCTTATATATGCCTCCGGTCCCGCCGGTGGCGAGGTTGATGCCGAAATCCGTCAAAAGATCGAGCGCACCGGGGTTATGGTGCGGGTCTTCCCCGGTCCTGTCATACGCGTGCTCCCATTCGATCCCGAATTTCATCGTGTCATCAAGCGTGATCTCGACGATCATCGCCTCTATCATGACCTGCTTATGCTGGGAGTCCCATCCCTCGACAAAACTGTCGACATTCTTAAGGATGACGGGAGTGGCGCGGACCACGATCGTGTTCGTCCTTTCGTCTATATATACGTCGCCTTTTTCTTTCGGTATAAGCTGAGTAAGCTTGGCTTCCATATCCGCTGCCTTGGAATAAAGGAGCTTGTACTTCTTTATCTCCGTCTGCTGGTCGAGCTGCCTTAGCGCCTCTTCGACCTCCTTGACCTTCTCCGGCGTGTCGGTTATTATGACCTGGTTGCTCTTCTCGTTCGTCTCTATCCTTCCGCGCGCGGTTTTCATCGAAAGAAGTATACGCTTAAGGTCGGCGACATCCGTGTAATTCAGCGTTACTACCTTCGTCTGAAGGTTGACGAACCTCTCCTGCTGCTGCGTATCCTGGTATGAATATACCGTTATTATCCCGTCTGTTACCGAATATAGGTAATTGTTCGCCTTCAGGACCGAATCGAGCGCCTGGACGACCGTGACCTTGTCGAGCTTTACGGTAACGTTGCCCGTGACGTTCGTGCTAAGCACGACGCTCATCCCGCTCTGGTCCGCGATCATTTTAAGGACCTCTTCTATGCTGATGTTCTGGACGTCAAGCGTGACCTCGCCGTCTTCCGCGAATAACGGCGCGCTCGGGGACGCAAAAAGAAAAATCGAGAACAGTAGGCAGGACAGCAGTTGTTTACTGGATCTCATTCGTGATCTCCTTTGTGGCGCGGACGGTCTTGTTCTTTCCTTCCGCCTTTGCCCTGTACAGCGCCCTGTCGACGTACTTTATAAGGTCTGTCTTTTCCAAAGCGATATCCGGATAGCTCGCGACGCCGAAACTTGCCGTAAGGTTTATGACGTTATCCTTGTTGCCGAAAGCGTAATTCTTTATTACCATCCTTATCCTGTCCGCCAGGATATAAGCGCCTTCGAGGTCGGTCTCGGGCAGGATCACGGCGAACTCTTCCCCGCCGTACCTTGCCACGACGTCGACCTCCCTGCATATCTTCTTTAATATCTGCGCGATCTCTTTAAGGACTTCGTCACCCATCGGGTGGCCGTAGCTGTCATTCACTTTTTTAAAACCGTCGAGGTCCATCATTATGAGGCCGAACGGCTGCCTGTACCTTGCCGAACGCAGGATCTCCTTGTCCATCGCGTCGCTGAAATACCTGTAGACATAAAGCCCCGTCAGCCCGTCGGTGATCGACAGTTCCGTTATCTTCTTGTGCAACAGCGTATTATTGATCGCTATGCTGGAATGGCGGGAGATTATCGAAAATACCCTCAGGTCTTCTCCGCTGAAAGCGTTCGGGAAGGAATTGGTTACCGCAAGCATTCCGATCGGCCTGTCGCCGGCCGTTAGAAGGTGGGCCTGGAACGAGCTGAGAATATTCCTGTTTTCTGAAAACGAATCGTTCAGGTTGTTGTTATCGGCCTGATCGATCGAAACCTGTTCCGGCAACAGTCTCCCCCCTGTTAACCTATTGAACGTTTCTATGATCTTAAGCTTAAAACTGTCGACCTCCTTCTGCGAAGCGGGGTATTTCACTTCCACTATCACGCCCGTCTTCTTCGCCTCGTCGACAAATAACAAACCGCACAGATGGCAATCCAGGGACCGCTCTATTATCTCCAGTATCGCATCTATAATTTCTTTATAATCAAGCCTTGCGTATATTATATTACTAACTTCCTGCGATATTGTCAACTCATATAATTCGTCATCGAGCGAACGGGCGATATCGGCAAATATCTTCTTCCCGGTCTTCAATTTTTCTATCTGCGCGTTCGCTTCTTCAAGGCGTTTCTGCCAATGGGACGATTCTATGGCTATAGATATCTCGTTCGTCAGGATCGTAAGCAGTGACAGGTCATATTCGGTGAATTGCTCCTTCGACTCCTTGTTATTCACGTTTATGACGCCTATTACCTTGTCCTTTACGCGTATCGGGGCGCTCAGGAGCGATGAATTGTAGTACCTGTTCGAATTCTGCCGCGAGAAACGCTCGTCCGCCTCGACATCCTTGATCAGCAGCGGGCTGCCGGACTTCGCGACCCACCCGGATATCCCCCTGCCGACCTTGATCCTCGTCTTATTCGCGAGGTCTTCGCTCAATCCCTTCGAGGCGCTTATCACGAGCTCCTGGGAATCATCTTCGACGAGCATAAGCGACCCGAGCTCCGAGCTTAACATGTTCGTTATCTTCTCGAGAACTTCGCCGAGGATGTCCCTGGCATGGGACGAATGCAGGCTCTGCGACGCCTGGTAGGCGCCCACGAGCCTGCCCAGGAGCTTCTTGTACTGCTCGCTCTGGGACTGGAACTTGTTCGTATCCACGCGGCCTTTTAATTTCTCTATAGCTGCGTCTATGTTCGCGTCAAAATCGTCCTTTCCGGTAAACCTTATTACGCTCTGCCCGCGATGCGGCTTTATTCCGAGGGACCTGAATGCCTGTTTCTCGTTGGTAATGCAGATCAGCAGCGGGATATCGGAGGTGCGCGGGTCGTCTTTCAGCAGTTTATATATGCATAAGCCGTTTATGTCGGTGACGGCGGGGTTCAGCAGTATCAGGTCGGGCGTCTCCTCGCAGATAAGCTCTATCCCGTCGAGGCCGTTTGAGGCGCGCAGCACGGTGTAGTCCCTGGCCGAGAGGACAGACGATATCTCCTGGGCTATACTCTGGCTTTGCTCTATTATCACTGCTTTTTTACTGCCCAAACCCTGTCTCCACATAGCAAAAAGGAGCCCGTTATTTCCGGCTCCGGTTTTTATTGTTATATTAACAATACCATACTAAAATACCCCAATTCGGGGTTTGTGTCAAGGAAATTTTATTGTTATTTAGTGGTAATTTGTTGGGGTATGGTGCCGGGAGAGGGGGTCGAACCCTCATAACCTTGCGGTCGCGAGATTTTAAGTCTCGTGCGTCTGCCAGTTCCGCCATCCCGGCGGTCTTTGGAAATTTGGAGGCGACGATCGGAATCGAACCGATGCATCGCGGTTTTGCAGACCGCTCCCTTACCACTTGGGTACGTCGCCTTAAACTAAGGGCGCTTAAGTTTTGGCTTAAGCGCCCCACAAACTGCCGTGAAACACTGCCTGTGCCCTTATCTCATCTTTACGTGCCCGCCCCTGTAAAGGTAGACACCGCCGCTGCCGTGGTTAGGGCATGTGACGATAACTATGGTAGAAGCCGTGCCTGATGTGGGCTGCATCGCATACGTATAATCGTTCGTTCCGCTCGGGCATGTGAACACCGAGGCATCGTCTATATACGTAGGAGCGCCCGTCAACCTGCTTCTAAGGATGGCTATCGTAGCCGCCGGGTACTGTTCGCTGTTATCGGCGGTATACATCATGATCGCCGTGCCTATCTGCTTCAGGTTGTTGGCGCACGTCGTCTTCCTGGCCTGTTCCCTCGCCCTGCCGAGTGCCGGCATAAGTAAACCGGCTAGTATAATTATGATTGCCATAACGACCAACAGCTCGATAAGGGTGAAACCCCTCTTCCTGCTCATGTCCCCTCCTTTTTTTTTAGCGTATCCTTACGTTGGTTCCCTTGTACAAATATACGCCACCCGCCCCATGGTTAGGACATGTCACTATGACCCTCGTGGAAGGCCATGTGGGCATCGGTTGCGCGGCATACTGGTAATTTGCCCCTCCCGACGGGCATACAAAAACATCTGTATCGTCGATATAGGTCGGCGCTGAGGTCAAAGCTGCTTGTAACTGGCCTGCGGACGGATAGCGCCAATTGTTCGCCATGGTATACATCTCCAGCGCCATACCTATCTGCTTCAGGTTGTTGGCGCACGTCGTCTTCCTGGCCCTCTCCTTCGCGCTACTCAGGGACGGCATGATCAGCCCGGCAAGAATGATTATGATTGCCATGACGACCAACAGTTCTATCAAAGTGAAACCCATCTTAATCCTCATCTCTCATCCCCTGTTAAGTATATTATGTATTATTCCTAATTAAAGGATACTATCCGTTCTCCGCCTTGTCAAGGACAAATCTGGCCATTTCGTCTTTCGTTGAAAACACGTTTTCAGGCTTGCCCGCGTTTTTAAGGCATTTTATGCTTATCTTCCTGTCGCCAAAAGGGCCGGCTCCGCTTTTCATCCCTATAGCGAACATGAGATCGGCCTTTTTCGCTTCCATCTTCGCAAGCGCATTTTTTACGGTATGTTCCGTTTCAAGCGCAAATCCTATGACTTTTCGCTTGCCCTTGTTCTTTCCGGCCCAGGAGAGTATGTCGGGGTTTAGCCGCATCCTTATATTCAGCGTCTTTCCGCGTTTCTTTATCTTGGATACGCTGAATCGCTCGGGCCTGTAATCAGCGACGGCGGCGGTCATTATAAGGCAATCTGTTTTGAAAAAATGTTTTTTAACGGCTCTTTCCATATCGATAGCTGAGACCACGGGAATGAACTTAACGCCTGCCGGAGGGGCTATCGCTACCGGGCCGCTTACGAGCACCACTTCATGTCCCCGTTTGACGGCCTCTGCGGCTATCATGTATCCGAAATAGCCCGTCGAGGAATTTGATATATAACGGACAGGGTCGAGGAATTCTCTGGTGGGGCCTGCTGTTACGAGGATCCGCATCTTAACCCTTAAGGGATCTCTTCACTTCTGATAATATCGTGTTGTGGCCGGCTATATGGCCGACTCCCTCGTGCCCGCACGCGAGCGGGCCTTTTACCGGCCCTATCATCCTGATCCCGCGCTTCTTCAGTTTGATTATATTCTCCTGCACCGCGGGGTTAGCGTACATCTTCTCGTTCATGGCCGGCGCTATCAGGACTTTCGCCGACGACGCCATGACCACGCACGTAAGGAGGTCGTCGCATATGCCGTTCGCGAGCTTTCCTATGACGTTAGCGCACGCCGGCGCTATCAGGATGAGGCCGGCTTTGTCGGCAAGTGATGTATGGACAGGGTTCCATTCGGAAAGCGTTTCGAACATCTCGGAATATACCTTGTTGCGCGAAAGGGTCTGAAATGTCAGCGGAGAAACGAACTCCTTCGCCTCTTTAGTCATTATGACCGTGACCCCGAAGCCTTCCTTGCGCAAGGAGTTGACGATATCGCAGGCCCTGTAGGCTGCTATCGATCCTGTGACCCCGAGGATGACCTCTTTCTTCGCCATTTACTTCTTCTTTTCCTTCATGCTGATCTTGCCGGACTTTATCTCCTCGAGCGCGAC
>Ga0116153_10001164_pt1 | contig 26411 bp, 19 predicted proteins | sample AD_UKC028_MetaG_FD_89896 | JGI IMG/M metagenome (GOLD analysis project Ga0116153, IMG submission 89896) | Active sludge microbial communities of municipal wastewater-treating anaerobic digesters from USA - AD_UKC028_MetaG | ecosystem: Engineered > Bioreactor > Anaerobic > Digestate | place: USA...
AAACCGATGACATGGATGCCCTCTTTCTTCATCCGATTCGCCTTGGCCGTGATCGCGAGGGTGGGCGAGGGGCTCAAGGAACTGACTTTATGCGCGAGGACCATGATCAATTCTCCTTTCGGGGTGGATAACGTGACGATTTTTCTGGAAAACGGACGCGTCAGCGGGTGAGGAACCGACTGAACAAGGCGTAGCGGGACGCCGGCCAAGGGATCCGGGGGGATGATGGGTGTCGTGTCTTCGTCGGTATCATGTTGTCCTTAGATCATCTCTCTCAATAGTTCGGGGCGCGGCTGCGGGATGACGACCCTTTGAACCAAAAGCCCCTTCTGAATGACCGATTCGGAACCCGCGTTCACGGCCGCTTGGACGGCGGCGACCGTCCCGGTGAGAGACACGTAGGCCTTCCCCCCCATGGCCATGGCCAGACGGATCTCCAGGATCTTCACGTCCGACGTCTTGGCGGCGGCGTCCGCCGCTTCGATCAGGGAGGCCACGGAAAAAGTCTCGATGAGACCCAACGCCTCCAGCTTGTCGGCCACCACGCTGCCCGTGATGGCTGGAAACACGCCGGGATGCACGTTCGGGATCACCATCTGGTCCACGAGGCTCTCCCCCGACAGGTCTTTTCCGGCCTCCACGCTGGCCTGAACGTCGGCCACGTCCCCGGCCACCAAGACGATGTATTTACCGGGACAGATCGTCCGCGCCATGAGCAGCTCGACGTTCGATGTCTTGAGCATGATGTCGGTGACTTCATATCCCTTCACCATGCTGCTGAGTTCCACCAGACCGATTGCGTTATGCATGCGAGGACTCCGACCCTTCCCTATTTTTCCGGCGACAAGGCCAACGCCCGTCGCGGCGGATAATCATAGCATTTATCGTCCATCCGACAAATAAAAACGGGATCAGGATTCGATCACGATCGCCGGATCCGTTTGGCGCACCGTGCCCGTCAGACTCGAATGAAGGAGCGCCCCCAGCTTCCCCTCGGGAGGTTCCGCCACCACGTCTCCGCGTTGGACCTTTTGCCCCGGCTTCACCACCGGGATCGCCGGGGCTCCCACGTGTTGGGACAACGACAGCGTGACCCGGCCCGTCGACAACGGCGAATCCGCCAGGGGGGCCGGTTTATCGTAACCGTGTAATCCGAGCCGTTTCATCAGGAGTTTGATCGGCGTTTTCCGGTAAGGATACATCCCATGGGTCTTCCGGGGGCCGGCCGGCATCCCGCTGTTCTTCCACAAGATGTTGTTCTTGCGGAGGTCCCCCTTGGCCGTCACGCACACATTCCTCGGATCCAACTGTTCGGGGCAGGAATACAGACTGCATAAGGAACATTCGCAGCACAACAGGGCCCACCGGCTCCACAATTCCTTCTGTGACCCGGTGAACCCCAAGCTCCTCATCACCTTATGCGGCTCGATGGGATAACCCAGGAGGTATCGCGGGCACAGCTGAGTGCAATAGGAGCATTGGTCGCATCCGGATTTCCCGATCTTGCGGAAAACCCGCACCGGCTGAGATTTCCGCCACACCAGCGGATGCCGCGCCGACAGCACGATCAACCCCCCGGTGGTCTTGGTGACCGGCAGATCCATCGATTGAACGATCTTCCCCATCATGGGGCCGCCGTCCACGATGACCGGGTCTTCGACGAGAACGCCGCCGGCCGCATCGATCAACTGCCTGAACGAACACCCGAGAGGAACCAGGAAAGTGGAAGGATTCTTGACGGCTCCCGCCACGGTCACGTACTTTTCCGTCACGGGAATCCCGTCGGCGGCCCGGGACACGTTATAGAGGGTCTCGACGTTATTGACGACCACCCCCACCTCGATGGGGATGCCCGCCGGAGGGATCAAACGCCGGGTCGTCTCGTAGACGAGCGTGTATTCGTCGCCGGCCGGATAAAAATCCCCCAAGGGATGAACCTTGACCCTGTCGGAGGAGAGGGCTCTCCGCACCGCCTCGACGGCATCGTGATTCTTACTCTTGATCCCGATGAGCCCCGTTGTCGCCCCGGTGGACTCCATCAGTATTTCCAAACCTCTGACGACGGCCGGCGCCGCGCGTTTCAACAATTCCTTGTCCTTGTGGAGGAGCGGTTCGCATTCGGCGCCGTTGGCCACGACAACCTCGGCCTTCGATTCCGCTTTGACATAGGTCGGGAACCCGGCGCCGCCCGCGCCCACCACTCCCGCCTGCCTTATCTTTTTGACCAGAAGATCGCTCATGGGGTTTATTTTAGCAGAACTGCCGAGGGGGATGCCATCAAAGAAAAATGGCATTGAACTGTGTCACCGAAAAAAAGTAAACTTTCAGCAGTTGACTGTGGATGGCCCGTTCGTCTAGTGGCCTAGGACGCCACCCTCTCAAGGTGGAGATCACGGGTTCGACTCCCGTACGGGCTACCCTCTTTCGATCCGTCCCTAGGAGATAGGGCCGGTCTGATCCGAAGTCCCGCCGCCGTCCACCGCCGCGAACATGACCTGAAAAACCGTTTTTCCCGGATGGCTGTCCACGTGAATCCTTCCCGAATGCTTCTTCACGAGTTCGTTGACCATGTTCAAACCCAACCCGGTTCCATGACCGACCGGCTTCGTTGTGAAGAACGGATCATAGATCCGACTGAGCGTCTCGGGATTGATCCCGTGCCCCGTATCGGACACCCGGACCCGGACGAATCGACTCCCCTCGACCAGTTGGATATCCGTGATGATCTTCAATTCGCCGCCCTTGTCCATGGCATCGACGGCATTGTTCGCGAGGTTGATGACGATCTGTTGGAAATGGTTCTTATTGCCGCGGACGAGCGGTAACGCGGGAGCCAGTTCCAGCGTCAGTTTGACGTGATGAACTTTCGCCTGCGCCTCCACCAGTGTCAATGTCCCCTGAATGGCCGCGTTCATATCCACCAGTTCCTGATCGGCTCCGCCGTGCCGGGAAAAAGACAGCAGGTCCTGCACGAAATTCTTGCATCGGATCGCCTCGCTCTGGATGGTGTTCAACGCATATTCCAAATTGGCATCGGCGATCCCCTTCTGGAGGGCCGATTGCGCGAACCCGAGGATCAAGCCCAACGGATTATTGATCTCATGGGCCACCCCGGCGGCGATCCGCCCCATCGCCGACATTTTTTCCGTCTGGATGAGCCGCTCTTCGGCCTCTTTCCGCCGGGAAATATCCCGGAGGATGCACAAGATCCCCTCCGCGACGGGATAGATGCTGATCTCAAAAGGAACGGCGCTTCCGGTCGGCAATGTCAGCGTATCCTCAAACGAAACGGCCCGCCGATAGTCAAGGGACTCCTGGAATGTCTTATAAACCTTGGTATCGCGAAGGCCCGGATAAACCTCGATGAGTGTGTGGTTTTGAAGGGACTCACGGGAACATCCAAGCCCGCGACACCCCGCCGAATTTGTGAGGAGCACCACGCCCTTTCCATTCAAGACCCAGACCATATCCGATATGGCTTCCAGGAGATGCTGATACCTCACGTTTCCATCGCGGATCATGTGCTTAGATATCACCAGTGATTCCAGCAACTCATTGATGGCCGATCCGACCTTCGACAATTCATCCTCCTGCTGGACGGTCACCCGTCCATCATAGGAATCAATGGATCCGATCTCCTGTTTCAGTTTGGTCAACCGCGAGAGGACCGCTTGATCGACAAACCTCAGGCTGGCGAAACCGACGATGGAAAAAAGGGCCGTCAGAACGATCAGGAGGTAATAGAACATCTCCCGGCCCTGCCCATAAACGACCCGGTCCTTCAAGATGCTGAAAACATAGGCGGGACGCCCTTCGATGTCTTCCAGCTGAATGGCGCCGACGATCTTCCGCCGATCAATTCTCTTGACGGCGATTTTGGGTCCCGGACGCCCCCGTTTATTCTCAAACTCGAAACCATCCCCCCCCCCGACCATGCCGTGAACGGACAGTTGGACGACATCCGATAAGTGTTTGATCTCGCTCTGATCCAGGTATCGCATCATGATCATCGTCCCCCGGATGGGCCCTTGATAATCGCTCGTGATGATCGGACGGGACGCCAGGATCAACGCCTTCCCTCCCACCACCACAAGCCCCGTCAGATAACTATCCGCATTCTGATGCTGGTAGATGGCGCTGTTTGATTTCAGAAAAGCCTCGACCGCCGGCGCCATCGGCACTATTTTTCTCTCCTTCAGATCATATCCCCCCGAAAAAACCAGCCGCCGGTTCGCGTCCGCCACGACGATCACGTTCACGGACAGGTTCACGAACACATTCGGATTGAAATTGATTTTCGGATAGTCCGGCTTCCGGCCCGAGACATAAAGACACGTGTCATCCCAGGCGGAATAATCCCGGGTGCTCATATTCAACTGTTTAAGATTTTCGCCGACCGCCGCTTCCAACCGCAGGATATCCCGATGGAGGTTCTGTTCGTCGATCCGGTCGAACCGCCGCATGACGGTCAGGTTTAAAATGACGGACAACGATATCAATAACCCCAGAAACGAGAGGGCTAGATACAATATGACTTTTTTCCTCAATGTCATTTCGAATACCCGGTCAGTTCTTTAATGTGTGTTGAGCGGCATTGATTTTCACGGTTTTTGCAGAGAAACAATCGCGGAGAGGCGGCCCTTCGTCTCACCCAACAAATAAAACTGGCGGAGAGAGAGGGATTCGAACCCTCGAGGACCTTGCAGCCCTACACGATTTCCAGTCGTGCCGTTTCAACCGCTCACGCATCTCTCCGTCTAAGACAAACCAACACCTTATATATCAAAAAACATAGCCCCCGTCCAGGGAAGCCTTCGACTCCTTTTTACAGGAATTTATACCGGATTCTGATCAATATCTCCCGGGAAGGTCCGGGAATGGAGGGGTGTCCGCCGTTATACGGCTGAATGAAATCAGGGCCCGAATTGACGACATCATAGATCCCCACCCCGATATCAAGGTCCTCCATCAGGGCGTTCCGATAAAACAAATAGATATTCAGAAGACAGGCCGGTGCCACGTTTTTGATCGTCGGGTTTCCATCATCTCCCTTCGACGAATATCCATAACGCCCCCCGAGATAAGACACGGAGGGGTTCAAACTCAGGCGATTCGTGATATTGAACGACGCGGTCGCGGCGACCTTGTGGGGAGAAAACGCCAAAAAGACATCGTCGTTCCCGGGCACACTGTAATCCAGTGCGTCGCTATGAAGCACGTCATAGAACGAATAGGAAACCGAGGCGTATCCCCACCCCCCGCGCGATTTGACTTCCAGTTCATATCCGCGCGTGTGTATCTCATCGAAATTCACATAAGATTCGACGCTGGTGAGCGGGTCGACTTGATAGATGATGGGGCCACGGATGGCCGTATCGAACACGTTCGCCGACGCCGTCAGATGCCTTGTCAGATCGTAACCCGTCTCGAATTCCCAAGTCGTCGTCTTTTCGGGATCGATGTTTTTATTTATTTGTATGTTCGAAATACTCGGGGCACGGAAAGATTGGCTCCCCAACACCTTACAATAGGCTCGGTCCAGCGCTTTAGTGACTCCGACGCGGGGCACGAACGAAGCCCCGTAGGCCGAATGTTTCTCGTAACGCGCCCCGGCGACGACATTCGCAATGGGATTGGACAGGAGGCCTTGGATGTGGCCGGACACGTTCGAATAGTCGACTTTGTCCCGCCCGTCGAAAATCATGCCCCCCGTCTTGTCTTCCGCCCGATCGATATAGGATTCCACTCCCCCGATCAGGTTCAAAGACTCATTGGCATCATAGCTGAATGACAGGCTGCCCGTGATCCGTTCCACCTCCTGGTTGAACGGAGCCACAAAAAGACCTCCCCCCGTCGTCTTCCAGGGGGTCTGTCTCTTATATTGGAAGCCCGGCGTCAGCATCAAGCTCTGGCAAAGATTATAATCGTACTCGGCGGAAACGATCGCCGTATCCCAATCGTTTTCCGTGGCGGTGGCGTTATCGGAGCCATAGGCATCCCGTTGAGTCATATGATAATGGTCGATGATCGTCCGGACGGACAGACCGCGGTAAGACACGAACCCATTGGCATTGAACGGGTCTAGACGGGAATTCTTATCCATATCGTAAGAGCTCCCGTTGATGTCGGTGAAAAGCTTATCGCTCCGGGTTCCCTGGCCCGCAAAGACCGACCCGCTGAACGACAGATCGCCCGTGTTTTTTCCATATGAGATCGAGCCGTTCCTCCTCGCATCGGTCGTTTCCATGCGGCCATATGTCACTGTGGCCTCAGCCCCGTTCTGGTCGGGACCCTTGGTGATGATGTTGATCACGGCAAGTTCCGCGCAACCGCCGTAGATGGCCGATCCGGGACCGCGGATGATCTCGACCCTCTCGATTTGTTCGACAGGGAAGTGGTTGCCGAACGCCGTATTCGTATAGAACAGTTCGTTCATCTCCTGCCCGTCAAGGCGCAGAGAAACCTTCCCTTCGTTGGCCCAATTCCCACGGAAACCGATGCCCACCGCCCCCCAGACATCCGTTCCGAACTCAAACCCCGGCACGAGTCGCAACACATCGACCAAGTCCCGGGCACCCGACCGCTCTATCTCCTGTCGAGTGACCAACGTCACCACACCGGGGGATTCCCGCACGCTCATGGCCTTCACCGATGCGATCGAGATGTCCGTAAAAAGGATGTTTTCGTCCGCAAAATCGGGATTCATTTCAGCCGATTGAACCGACGCGGCGATCCACAAGGGTAATATCAGGAAAATTACTGTTACTCGCGGAAGTGATTTCATGATTTTATGCCGTGAACCATCATGTCAGGATTCTACCATAAGCGACTTGCTTCGCGCATCATTCGACGCGATCCTCATAACCCCTCCGGGGTGGCCGATAGAACTTGTTTTCCTGGCGGGTCTCCAAAAGTTTGACGGGAATCACCGGGGGACGGATACTCTCTGGAACTGTTGTCGATGAAAGGACAACCAACCCGAACGGTTCATCGCCGCGCCAGACCTGTTTACGCCCCCACTCCACGTCCAGGGATGAAACCAGCCGGATCCGTTGAGGACAGCCAGAAAACACACAAAAATTCGGCCAATCACCATCGGATGCCTCGTAGATGAGAACCGCCGAGTCCCGGTCCAACAGATGTGGATAAGGAGGCGTTTTCATCATAAGACCGAGGTTCCGCTGTCGCTCGATACCGGGGTAAACGTCGGCCCTCTCCTGCTTCGACACGAGGACCCATCCGCTCGCCAAAGCGACGACGAGAACCGAAAACAGTATCGCCCGTCTTTTCATCCAAGAAAACCGTTCGGATATTGCCACTCCGGCGGGAATGGCTGTCAGGAGAAGGACGAGCATGAAATTCCGGTCTGTCTCCATGGAAAAAAGATTGAACCAGGATGCCCCCCAGAGAAACACGAACTGGAGTATCGCCAAAAGATAAATCCATCTGACTTCCCAACGCCGCATCCCACTCCACAGAACCGCTGAGCCGGCCAGGCCGGCGATCAAGAGGAGTATTCCCCCATCCCACAACCAACGCGGTATGTGCATCAAGCGGAAAGCCCAACCGGGCGACAATACACCCTGATTCCCCTCAAACGCCTTCAGCGAATGGCCGAAGAGGGATGGGAACCGCCACCAGACCAACGCCACACAATAGGTCGCCAAAACAGCGAGAAGCGCTTTATCCTTTCTCCATTGGACGAGTAACAGTCCGATGACTGCAAACAACAAGCCCGCCGACTCTGCGCGTGCGAACATCGCCAATCCGAGGAAAGAAACGATGGCGATATCGACACCCAACCGTCGACGATCCTTCGTCGTTCCCCGGAATAAGAGGATCCACAAGGCCAGGCAGACCATCAACAGGGCCGTCATTTCCGGTTGACCGGACAAGACCAGCTTCGGAAACGCCGGATACAATACCACCAGAACACAGGTAATGACCGACGCGAAGTCATCGGCCCATCTCTTGACGGCATGAAAGAGACATGCCAACACGCCGAGGCCGAATAATCCGTTGACGCAGATGGAGGCCCAATAAAGATCGATTCCCGCTTTATGGGTCAACCCGAACAAAGTTCCGGCCAACGGGAAAAAACGCCAAGACCACCTCCACGGGACGTTTCCCTCGATATGCCATAAACCGTTGAGAATATGCGAACAGGAATCGGAATAAAAGTAAGCGGGACCCGACTGATGGAGCCAAAGGAAAACCACCCTCAGGAGGAAGAAACAGCACACCACGCCGAACAAGAAAAAGCTTTTCATCGAATCATCGGACATCCGCGGATCGGTTGGCATGGGTTAGCAGGTCAATGGGCAGCGAGGGATCGCATCATCGGGATTCTTTTCATTCACAGAATGCGTGTCGAGTCGGCTTCGAATCCCTTTTCCACGATCCCGAAAATAAAACTGGCGGAGAGAGCCTTCTTCGTATCACTCCGAAGACCTGTCGCGTGCCACGGGCACGACGACACGGCCGAGGGATTCCTTCTCCCCCGTCGTTCCACTCCTCCTCCGAAGCCTGCCGCCCTCGCTGTCGCATCCTTCGGATGCTCTTCATCCCACGGATGCGCGTCGGGTCGGCTTCGAATCCCTTTTCCACAATCCCCTAAAATAAAACTGGCGGAGAGAGAGGGATTCGAACCCTCGGTACCCCTTTTCAAGGATACAACGGTTTAGCAAACCGCCGCCTTCAGCCGCTCGGCCATCTCTCCTTTGAGCGATAAAATCAATGCAAATCTGAAGTTTCTACGACTTGTCTAATTTTGCTCGGTGCAACTTGGGTGCAAGTTGCGGTAATAACTCCGTCGATATGATCGATTGCGTCCTTGAGATCAGACATAGCCAAGTGACCGTAATGCTGCTCTGTAACGACCACGCTGCTATGTCCAAGGATCTTGGACACTTTGTAGATTGGGACTCCTTTGCTCAACAACCTTTGAGCAAACGTATGCCTCAGATCGTGAAACACGAAATCCCGAATCCCCACACTATGACAGGCCTGTTTGAAACCCCGCCTCACCCACTGATCACTGAATCCGCTCAACGCAGATTGTTCCGGTTTCTTACCCAGAATCTGCTCGTTAAGGAACTCCGCGAACTCTGTGGAGAGAGGAACATACCGGCTTCTCTTTGATTTACTATGCGGAACAAAGATGCTGTTGTTGGCTAAACAAACATGCTCAACGCGCAGGTTACATATCTCTTTGATCCGCATTCCGGTATGCATAGCCGTGAAATAATATGGCCACAACAAGCGGTTCTCCTGAACGGCGGGGGTCAATGTCTGTTCCTCGTAAGGGTAAAGGAACCGCACCCTTGCCCTGGGGACCTTGGCCATATCAACTTGGCACGCGGGATTCTCCCCAGAAAACACTCCCAACCGCTTGAGACGATTAATAACCGCCTTCAATTCAGCATGGTAATGGTTGACGGTATGCTCTGTAAGCCCTTTCCGTCGCAAGGTTTCTCTCATCGCCTGAACATCAACAGGCGTTATTTGCGAGAGTTTCTTATTGCCGAAAAACCTGACCATATCGGCAATTCTTGCCCTATCGTTTTTCCATGACCGCTTGTTGCTTTTCGCATGATTTTCAAGGAACCAGTGACCGGCTTCGGCAAATGTCATCCCGTCCCCGGCGCGCTCGGGTTGGATTTCTCCCCGGATGACCCGGTCTCGAAACCTGACCTCTGCGTCTTCTGCCTGCCGTTTAGTCCGGAACCCCCCTTTGGAATATGAGCGGTTGTTCCAACTAAACCGGTAGAACCACGTTTCTGTCTGAGATTTGATGCGGACTGTCATACTACACCTTCTTTCCGCTCAACCTCACGACACGCAGATTTATTGTAGCAAATTCCCCCCGAAGCTTTCCTTACGAAAGAATCCAACTCCTCCCGATCGAACCGCCATACTCGCCCGACTTTATAACCAGGTATTTTCCCCTCCTCGGCCCATATGTAAATCGTCTGCTTGGATAGGCCCAAGTATTGCGATGCCTGCAATGGGGATAAATACCGCTGTTCCATAATTATGTTCCCACTCCAAAATAAGAGTTTGGAAAGTCTTTCCTTGCGAGGTGCGAGGCTTCTTTAATCGGGTGCGACGCTTTATTTCTATGATTTACCGACCCATTACACCCCCGAGAGCAAAAACGGCCAAATCCCCTCGCTATGTCGGACTTACGAGCCTGAAACATTCGGCCGCATCCCAAGCACTTCCTGTTTTCACGCTTATGACGATTCATTTTGCTTTCCCATTCAGTGGATATCGATGTTCTTTTGAAAATGATCTTCCTTTTCTCTGTTCTTTATACTGACGAAAGTCCCCGCTCTTCCTCTGCCTGTTTCGTCAACTCACTCCAACTAATTTTTGCCCTTGTCTCAACCTCGGCATTTTGCGGAATTCCGATATGGGCTATTTTGTCGAACGCCATGATCTGATCCCGGAATGATGGTTTGATGATGTGGCGTATTTTTTTCTTTCCACTTCCGATGCTGGTTACAATCTCAGCGTGACCCGTGGCGATCTTTTCCAGGTGTTCCAAAAGTGCGGATCTCTCCATGACCTCTCTGGCCGCAACTCTGAACCAGTTCGGCGGACGACCGGCTCCCGGACGCGTTCCTCCTGGGGCCAATTTATGACCTTTTTTAAATGGTCTTCCTTTTCCGGGCATCTTATTTGTCCTCCGAGGGACTTGGCATTGATTCTGGCATTGATTTCGACTTCTTGGGCCTCATAAATCTGGCGCGTAATAGAATCGAAGTATCGACCTTCATGGCCCAATAAAATCGCATTATCAAAATCTATTTAACTGAATATATCTATACTCACTCTCAATACTCAATGACTATACTTATAAGCAGCTTCCGAACTATTGGGGAGAACATGTTCCGTGATTATGGGAAGTAAATTTCCCATGTTTGTTTTTTGGTATTTCCGAACTATGTGGATATTCTGGCACGACCCAATCACCACCTGCCTCAACCAGCCACTTCGGTGGCGCATGACAAATCGTGTATATATTTCGGTTACCGCTACGTTCTTTTTTAATTAATTCTCTACAGCAAAGTTTGTTTGTTGCGCTACTTATTGATTTATAGCTGACGCCAGATAAGACCGCGATAACATCAAGTTTTACATCACATACGTGTGTTTTATTATCCTGCAGAGCAACCAACACTCCGAATACTTTGGTTTCATTGCGAGACAAACTCGCCCAAATGTTTAGCTTCACTGCCCATGCAGGGAGTTGGCCAAATTTATCTGCCAGCTTGTTTATGCGTTCGTTGAGTGTGTTGTCCATGTTTTGTGAACCACCAATATATATCACGCTTATCCAAACAAAAACCCTCCACACCGTTAGTATAAACGTATTATGGAGGGCTGTCGTATATATCAAATGAGCTATTACGTCGTTTTGCGTATACCCCCGTCAGGCATTAATTTTTCAAATATTGTAGCGATACCATCGAATCTACCAAGTTTGCTCCGCTGTATGGCTCTTCGCAATTGCTGCTGAACAGCATTTTTGTCGTATTGCTTTACCCCTGCCGCTGTCAAAAGCTTGCTGATTAATTCATACTGAGGATACGTTGTTATATGCTTAAAATGATCTGCTAATAATGCTATTCCCACATCGAGTTTATTATCATAGCCCCTCCCTACATTAAGATCACTATGATATTTATTCAGCAATACATGAATTTCTCGTAACCTCCTGGGGATGTCAGAGTATTTTTCGCCAATTCCAACGATATATTTATCATTCTCCATTTCACTTTCACAATAATTAAGGAATGGTATTGCCAACTTATCAACATAATCGGCGATACGATTTAAGTCAATCTTCAGTTTACTGAGTTTTTGAGCTGCGGTATGCCCATGATGAATTATCGGCAACTCATCACACCACAACCAATATACAAATATCGCGACGATAACGTTGATATTTGCCTTCTTATCGGTCGCTTCTTTTAACGCATCATTCCAGATGGAATCTTCATAAACTTTCTTCAGTTTGATTTTTACACACCCCGGTAACCAATATTTTGACAACCACCAGTCACGGTTGTTAGCATATTTGCGTCTTTGCTCTTTCGCTATATGTTCTAAATCCGCCCAATTGTATGGAATATTATCTTTCATAACTACTTTCGACTTGGACTGACCCATTTATAACTGGACAGCTATTAGCATCATTTTCACCTTAACACCTCAGTTATACGCGTTTATTTTTGCATTCGTTCAATTCGGCTGCAATCCATCACAATCACACTGAGCCATAATGTATCGTATTTCCGTCGATGTATAGACTTGTCCAGAAATTAACTGGGGCAGACCAGTTCTATAAAGACACCTCCATCCCCGCCTCTTTTTCTCAAATCGCCTTTGAATCTTATCAATGACTTTGTCTTCGATTAAGCTCATAGATACTTTTTGAATACGGCATAAAACTGCTCTGCTGTTTTTAGCATCCACTCAAAATAATGGTGCGCCCACTCCACAGGATCATCCAAGGCAGAATCCGGAAGGCTTGTTTTAACCCAGCTGGCCTTTTTTTCTGGTAATTCGTTCCATTCAAGGGGTAGCCCCAACTCCTTTTCGATATTTACCCGGTTTTCATGAAACTTATGAAAGGTCTCTTTTGAATCTGGAATCCAAACCCAACAGGCCAGTATTTCTTCCTTCGTGTTGACCGAGAGGGAAATATAACAAGAGGAACTTCCCATGCTAATATTAAACCAGTGTTGTGGTGACGCCTTGCGAAGGCTCAGTATTGTCCCTCTCGCCATGCAGAACTCCTTAAATTTTGTCCAGTATTCTAGTTGAAGAAGTTTCGTTTCTGTCAATTCCCCCTTATTGGTAGCCCCACGCAAAGCTTTGACCCAATCGTTCGGTTTGGAAATGATCTGAAACTTGGGAGCTGGGTCTGAACCGCTAACGCTCCAAAGCTCAACCTTTACTAAGAAAAAGTTGACGTTTTCATCTGTCCGTTCATTGAGCCAGTCTATTGCCTGTTTATGCTCTTCCCGAATATCCTTGACCACCCATATCACGAAATGGGCATCATATCCTGCCGCATAGGTAATAGTTTTACCGAGGTGCTCATGATCCGTCATCTCTAGTTGATTCTCTATGATGACTTTTTCTCCAGTATCCTCGTCTTCAGCCAGGATGTCAACGCTGAAATTTCCTACGCCAGCCTCTGTTCGGATTGGTTTAATACTTAGACCAATTTCCTCACTCAAAAGAGTTAGATTCTCTTCTTGGGCCAGCCAGTTTGTAAAATCTACGGCTTCGTTTTTCCAAATACCTCTCAAATCTTTTTTTTCGAGTTTTCCAAGTTTCATATTCACCTCAATGCGGCTTGAATGAATCCCATGCTTAGATATTTATCCGGCCTCATGCGATGGGCCACTTGGGGATTAAGTCATCAATTTCAGCCATCAGCCGGATGGTGTGATGGATGGCAGCGACAACCTTTTGATAATGACGCACATCCTCGGCGGAAAGCTTTCTTTCCTTCCGGTCCTTCAGCCACTTTTCGCAGACCTGATAGCCGCCGATCTGGAACTCCCATATTCCCGATGGGATACTGTCAAAATATTGGGTTTTGTTGATATAAATTCGTTTTTTATTTTCGTCGTAAAAAACTTTCTCTACATCTCGGGAACCGGAAACGTTAAAAGCCGCGATGGGGCGGGAAAGGGCGGGGGATTCAAGGAGATGCAAGGAGGCCAACTCTTCGCCTTTGGCAGCTAAGGTTTTGAAAAGTTTCTTATCAGCCGTCAGAGGGACACGAGGAAAATCAATCTTGAGAAACTCTTCATATCGTTCCCGGTAGGTAGGGGAATGAAAGACGGCATATATGTAATAAAAAATCTCCTCGGGGGCAGGGATGGTGCCTAAACCCTCTTTGAGTTTCTTGAGAAACTTGGGGTTGAGATTGGGCTCTTTGCCAGTCCCAGCGAGCAAATCTCCCTGTTGGGGGTAGAGCCACAGGGGCGCAATCGCCATGATTCCTTTGTTGCTATAAAACGTTCTATTATCAACAACAGCGTTCGAAACACCAAAATGAGAATACCCTTCATTGAGAGCCACTTGCCGCATAAAAATGAGCGCGATATTTTTTTCCACAACCATGTGACGCATGACTTCAGGTCGTGGCCAATCCACCATCCAAGGCGTGAAATAAATGGAACGTTCATCGAAAGGACGGTAAAGAACCTTTTGAAATCGTTTCTGCCAGTCTTTGTCATCTCGAACATTTTTTCGTGCTTCAGGAAGCTTCCATCCTCGGGTGTCACCATCTTCATACTTATCGGAACCACATCCTTCAAAGTATTTCCGACGAATCTCTTGGTCTGAAGTCTTCGGATCGACAAACTCATTTATCCTGGCTTTCAGCTTCTCTTCGTCAAAATCAATAACAAAATGGTCCCGCGCCGTTACAATGCCGGTGCTGTTGACCGGAAAGATGTCCGTAATTTTCCAGCCCTGTTCATATTCCTTGCCCAACCGGTTGTCCTTGGGGACGAAAAAGTAGAACGGCGACTTTGGCGTTAGCTTCTTCCATTTCACATCTGGTAGGGCTTGCTGGGTCAAGACTTTATACTTCCCTTCCCGTGAACCCCACAAGTCGGCATGAAACACTTGAGCCGGGCCTTTGCTACTTTCTTGTTTGACGAAAATACCAACGGATACACCTGGCTGTATATCGAAAACATTTTTGTCCGGCGAACCATCGGGCGCGGTCTCTTTCTTATTTGAGTTGCCGTGGAGGTCAAGAATGTATATCTCGTCGAAGGAATTTATGAGGGATTGCCGCATCCCCCGAAAGGTGGGGTTGTCCAAATAGCCGTGGTTGGTAACGAAAGCCAAAACACCCTGGCCTGTTTTTTGGATACGCCATTGGCCGAAGCGAATGAACTTTACATAGTCATCCTGCAACCAAGTCTTACGTTCGCCAAGCGGTTTCCCGTCGATAACCTTGTAGTCCTCGATCAGGCCCGTAATCCATTCCCCCGTGTTAGAGGAAATCCCCGAATAGGGAGGATTCCCCAAAACCACCATGATGGGTTTCTCCCGCTTGATCTCGGCGGCCTCATGGCTTTCCTCGGCGATGTAGGATTCGTAAAGCTGTTCTGACTTCTTGACGGCCTCTTCCAACGTGTTGGTGAGATAAACCCCCAAGCGTTGGTTAGACTGAAAGCGATAACCTAAATCTTTGAGTTGCAGACCCAGCTTGAGATGAGCCACGGCGTAGGGGGCCATTAACAACTCAAAGCCGAAGATGCGGGGTAATATCTCCCGTGTCACCACATCATCCCAAATACCGCCCTGACCTTTGGCTTTAACAGCGTCGTGTATGGAGTTAATGACGGCGTAAAGGAACGATCCCGTGCCGGTAGCCGGGTCCAAAACGAATATCGATGGGTCCGCGAAACCGTCGGGGCGGTACAGAGCTTTCTTCAAAACATGGTCAACGGAACGGACTATGTAGCTGACCACAGGCGCGGGGGTATAAAAAACACCCCGCTTCTCCCGCAAGGCTGGGTCAAAGGCTGCAAGAAAGTCTTCATAGAAATATACGACGGGATCTTCCTGCCGTTTGGCACGTCCAAAGTTTTTCAAGATGGCGGCCATGTCCGCCCGATCCAGAAGACGCGCCAGGTCGTCCACAAGCCATGAGATATTCTCCGGCAAGTCGGCCCCAGCGATGCGGTCGAATACCTTCCGTAAAAATGGATTGGTTGGGGGGATGAGGTCCCTTGCGGCTTGCCGGGTGAATGGTTGGCCTGGTTTCGCTACCGCACGGGCGGCGAAGAGCCCGTAGGCGATGGTTTGGGCATACATATCGGCGAAGCCTTCCGGCTTAAGGTCCGGGATAAGCATTTTCTTGAACGCTTGATATTGTTGATGAAGCGGGCCTTCGTCCGGGGCGGCGCGGAAATCGCCCAGAATCAAATCTCGAACAAAATGCGCCATGCGGGCCATGCGGCGGGCGAGGTCATGGGGGCTAGCAACATCAGGTGCGCGATGGTCCAAAAAGGTGCGGAGCAATTCTTCCAGCACTTCGAGGCCTTTAGAATCAGGTTTTATTTTGCCGTCTCGGTTCGCCCGGCCTAGGCAAGCGGTCATTTTAATGTCTTCGTCCACATACCAGCGAAATTCCAAATAATTCGTTAGAATGAAGCTGGGTAATGCCTTTCGATAACGGAGGATTTGCTCGGACTTTTCGGCTTCGTCCAAGTCCTTCCCAACATCCTTTGTTTCGATGTATCCAACGGGAGCATTGTTGAGGAAGACGGAGAAATCAGGCTTTCCCGCCTCAGTAGTTTTCTTCGGCTCATTAACGGCGAGAACATCTTTTTGGAAGGATTCAAGGAAAGTCTTCAAGGCGGGGCGGTGGGTGTGTTCCGTGGCGTCGCCCCGTTCGAGGGCTTTCTCAATTTTCTTTATGTATGCGGTAAATGTTGTGTTATTTTTTCTCATTTGATCCCATCATAGAATCTGTAAAGTTGCAACCAAAATTGACCTCTGTTCTGTTGCGGTTAGACCTTGCTGGACAGGTGCTTCAGTTGTTTCCATGGTCACCTCCTGCCGCCAGTGCAAATTAAAGTGGGGCTGTGCATTTAAATTACGATTCCTCCCATCGCTTGTCCCAAAGTTTTAAAAATTGTCTACCAATTTCCCCCTCCTGCCCCTTACGCAATTCCGTAATGTATTTATTAAAATCCTCAATAACTGCATTTACAAACTTATTCGGATTGATTTGCAAGCGCTCGCCATTAAGCTCGACTATTTCTTTGTAGCCATGAGATAAATATACAAAACCAATAGTAAATCCCGTATGAAATAAACCATTCCTTAATTCCTTCCAAAGACGGCTAGTAATTTCACCCGAAACTCCCTTCAAAATGCGTCGAGCACTTTCTCGAAACCACTTCCCAGATTTATTTCGTGGCGTTTCCCGTCCTCGGCGATATTGTTCAATTCCCTCTATGTATGCCAACCCTATCGATAACGCTACATAATCAGCTGTAGATGGGCCATTTGCTATTTCTTTTCTTGCAACTTGTAAGAACCAACCCTGCATTCGATCTTCAAATACATTTACCTTCCCCTCAAAAGATGATCCCGAGAAACTTTCTTTGGTAATAATATTTTTAAATTCGTCCGAATCTTCATGCCATAGATATTTATCACTTACAATTAGCGGATCGGTAACCATATATTACTCCAATGTGCGATTATCCCCACAAAAACAAGGCCGCCAGTCCAACATCGTGGACTAATGATCTTCCCCCGTTTTCTTATCCAACTTCAAACCTATTAAATTAACATTATTATGGGATTGTTTTTGAGAATGCGTCAAGGCGTCATTGGCGTTATTTTTGCACCGATCCAAATAATTACCAGGCCCATCAGCACGCCTACTCCCCACCAGCCCAAAAAGTGAAACATGCAATACCCACTTAAACACAATCCGGCAAAAAACAAAATTACACCAATCCCATTCATTTTTTTATGCTCCTGTTTTTGTTCATCTGTTGCAGTTCAGATTTTAGTTGTCATTCGTGGTGTGGATTCCTATTTTAGCAGGTTTCACGATACTGGAAGGATGCTCGGTTGGCAATTGGTCCATTTTTGTGGAATGCGGGTAAGCTGCCACCGTTCTTACAACAATTTTGTGCCTTATCAATTCTGCTCTTCAGGCAATGAAATAATTTCCTGCGCCTGTATTGCTCCAAGTGACTCAATCATTGGAATTACAATCGGGGACAGTGCTTTTGTTGTCCTGGCGATTACGTCAAATATATTTTCTTCTTCTCTATCTTCACTTGTCTTGTCTTTTTGTTCTGGCGTGCTGTCGTTAAGCAAGGCAAGTCCGATTAGCACAAGCCCATATTCGTATTTTGCTTGTATAGTTGTAACGTCCGTAGCTTTTGCCATCTTAAGTTCGGAAAGTAAGTGAATATTGTCAATATTCACAAAAAAATCATACCCGTCCTCATCACTTCCTTTAACTTTGAGTGCGGAATAGTCAGAGAAATTTTGTTGCTCCCAGGAATGGCCCGTCCTCCCGTCCCTCGACACCTCAATAATGTCTGGCAATTCATAGCCTTCTGTCTTTTTTGCCTTGCCGCCTTCTTTATCTGAGGGGGGCAGTTTTCTTTTCCCACTCCCACCACTCCCCTTTATTAATGGCTCTATTACCTTTACATAAAAATCCTCAGCTATTGGACTAATTCTACTTATATCAGACACCTCACTTCGGAATTGAATAAGGTCCCCTATCTTTGAATTTTCAATCTTCACATTTAAATGCGCGTAGCCATTCCAAAGATTTACATCTGCGTATTCAGACTCTTTTCCATTAATAAATAATTTGAACGAGCCAGGGTCCTTACTTCTATCTAAGTAGTCATTTGAAGCGTCGGTTAGGAATTCAACTCTAAATTTACTATTCAGATGTGCTTGTTTTGGATTATCGTGCGCATACTTTTTTGTAAGCGTAAAACGTGTCGGAAATTCTTTACCCTTATATGCCACTTCATCTGCAACCGAAATGGGATTAAATGGATTTTGCAGTTTAAGCCCCTGGATAAATAGTCGTGAGAGTGTTGGTGAATTTTTAAGAATATCCTGCAATACGTCGATAAGCGGCTGCTGGTCATTTAATTTACTTTCAATTTCTTCCCTTCTTCGCCTTTCTTTTAATATTTTTAATCCAGGATGATTTTTTAAAACCTCTTCAAGTTCATTTTCGATTTCCGTTTTCAATGGGCATGTGCTTAATCTGTCACGACTATTCATAAATAAATCTTCCCTTGCCCTACCCTCAATTTCAGAACAGTCAAGGATTACAAGCACCGACTCCGCTAAATAGCTAAGCCCTACCCCTTTGCGATTGAAAAATGATTTCGAAAGGCATCCGTGCGTTTGGCCATTTACTGTAAATATTATTCCTTCGTCTTTTGTAAACTTTTCGTGTTTTCCTTTTTTGAAAACATAAATCGAGTATTTCATTTTCTGTCCACCAACTGTCATCGTTCCTGATGTCGGATAATTATCCTCAATATTATCGGAACGGTCTTCGTCCACACGAACAGATAATCCTGACAATACAGTTTCGAATGAATTCCCTGAATACCCCATTCTCCGCTCATATAGCTTTACAGGTAATGCGATATGTGGCATTAGCAAAGATAGTTTATTATAAAGGTCAAAGAGGATATTGGTCTTAAGTCCTGGCCCTATTTTATATTCAAAAAACTTGATATAGGTTCCCCATTGAATTGGCTTCCCATATGCATTTGGGTGGTCGCCTGGAAGGATTGGCAATTCGTCGGCAGGAAAGAAAAGAATTTGTTTCGCAGGGGCAAGATATTTATAGTTTGAACTTCTTGCGCCGTGAATAGGGTCTTCTCTACGGACAATAGTAAACCCCCAAAAATCTTTTGTTGGGTCGCCCTCATTTTCTGCAATTTTAGGATGTCTTTTTGAAATCACTAATTGAATATTTCTCTCACCACAAAATCTAAAAATACCTGTTCCGCCCATATTAAATTTACCTTGAACAAATGGGATTTTTAATTTATTTGATTTCCTTAACGAAAGAATTGTCTCGTGAAGCCTTGCGGGTGATTGGCCTTCTCCTTTATCCACAATTGCATAATTCGGATTTGTCTTCTGTCCAGTTGCAATAAACATAATATTATCTGCAAGTCGGCTCCTTTCTATTGCCTGCATGTTAGTCAACTTGCCATCAGTAATTTTGAAATATTCAATAAGCGCATCACTAATACTTTTGGGGGCTTCGGGACCTTCGGGATTTATATCTTTTTTTAAACATTCGGCCATTAGCATTGCGTCAACCGAGTTGATAATCTTTTCAACTATTGCAGATTCGGGCTTGCTTTGTTGGTTCCCAATGATGGAAAAATTTCCTTCGTCTGCTCCAAAGTATTGCCAGTTTTCCTGTTTGTCCCAATACTTTTCTTTCTTGAGGATATCAATGACTTCTTCTTCTGATTCGCATTGAACCAGCGTTAAACAGAGGTCTTTAAGTTGCATCATTTTCCCCTAAATATTTATTTGATAATAGCGGTAGGCACAGTAAATTATCCGACTTTAAAGGAATTGGCTGTGTCTAACGGCAGCTCAGCTTGCAGGATGATTATTCGTGGTGTGGATTCCTATTGTAGCACGTTTTGGATGGGATGAATCAGGAAACGAAATGATTTATCGGGGCATTGACCGATATGGAACCTTAATCAAAGGCTATGGGACTCCTTTCTCCCCTCCGTCCACCCCTCTGGGGGGCTATTTCGGGTGCAATTCCGGTGCACCGCTTCGTAGCACTCCGGGTGTCCGCCGCTGATCATTGACCAGACTACCCGGCTGGCAAGTTGGCGATGATCAGACTTTACAACTGTTTACAACCGACTTTACAACCAAGTGGTAAATATTGGGCTATATTGGTAACACTGGGGAAATGTTCTTCGACGGAAATGTGTGGTAGGTTTGACCTATATTTTGGTTAGCAAGCTAGCTTTTACCGTCTCGTCGTTCGATAGCCGCCCGTTTTTCAGGCGGTATCTTTTCATACATTTCGTTTACGTATTTGGGGTGGGAAATCATCTGATCGCAAATTGCGTTGACGAGGTCAAAAAGACGGTTTGCCGTGTCAGGATCATCTTTGAGATCAATTAAACCAGGATGCACCGCCTCATTTCCAATTACCCTCACAATGTCAAGTGCCTTTTGAACAAGAGGATTTAGCCCCTTTTTAACTAGTTTGGCAATGTCGTCATCAATGTTTTTGCCTTTCTCCCCTAGAGCAACACAAAGCTTTTGGACACAAAGCCGCAAAAGAGCTGCCGACCCGCGAGGAGAGAGGTTTAAGATAGCACGGGCCTCCTGGAAATCATCCGCAATCTCTAACGGCATGTCGGAGTTTGGGTCTGGCCCCATTCGTAGTGCTGGAAAAATAAGCTTGTCGTTGACCCAAACAGCAATCCGATTGCAATTGAAGCATACGCTGATAAATAAATTATGAACATTTGAATTAAGGTATTTTCCTGACGTTGCGTCTCCAATAAATGGTTCTCCAGTAGCCATTTTTTGCCAGTAACCCATCAATTTTTGCTTTATGTCTGCAGTAATATCAGATCGAGCTAATATATTATTCTTGGTTTCTTTGTCCATAATTCTTGGAACTCTGTGGCCTTCATTTAATGGATCGGCGCAAAGATTAGACCAGTGCTGAGTTGTGAGTGCTCCACAATGTGGGCAGTTAAATGCTGTTTCTTTTACTGATGGTGGAACATACTTAGGAGCCATTTTTTCTCCTTACGCCTCGAATGTATGCGATGGAAAAATTCCATTTTTATATATGCACCTAACGTCACTCCTGAGGCGCGGCCTTCGGAATGTCACCGACAGGAGGTTGTTGTACATTTTTTTGCTGCGCTGCCATCTCTCCAAAGAGAGCGTCAAATGCTTCTTGGGGGTGGTCAGGATGTTCCGTCCGCAGCCTTTCCATCAGTTCTTGAAAACCCATCATTGAATCACGAGCAGTGGCCGGATTTTGGTTCCACCGTGTGAACATTTCTACTTTGGGGCGCATGAGCTCGATAAACTCATAGTTTCTCTCAGCAATCTCGTGAACCATGTCCTCAGTGATGTGGTCGTTTGGTGCAAAGAAAACGCCGTCAATAAAGTCAACATAGAGCGAAGCGTTCTTCCTGTCGTTAGACTCCTGATGAAAATCAATTTGCTGCTCCTTGAAAGCCTGATGTTCGCGCTTCCAGTCTGATTCGTCACGTGCCTTCTGTTCTGACTCGCTAAGGGGAAGCATGTAGGCATTGGCGAAATTCTTGTCTTTGTGACTCGCAAGTTGTGACCTCATATTGCCGAGATCGACAGCATTACCCATGAGGTGAGCAGTAGTCCACCACCCAATGATCTCTGTCTTTCCGCATTCCTCAAGGGAAATCTGGTGCAGAAAGAGTGCGCGGCTGAAAGCTTTGTGAGCAGACAGGATCTTGGCCTCTCGAAATAGAGCCTCCGCATTTGTGTATGACAAGCATGCTCCATGCACAAGCTCAGAGAGATGAGTATCTTTGGGGTTGCCCGGATTGCTGTTCACTAATTCTCTCCATCACATAACCTATTTTAGCAGGTTTGGGATGTGATGAAGCACTGCGTGGCGAGATTTTTTGTCCAAATACTCCAGTCATTTCCGGTGCAACTTGGGTGCAAGTTGGAGGTGTAAACTGGTATAAATTGGTGAAACTTGGTGAAAGGTCTATCGACGGAGAGCGTGTGTGAGGTTGAGCAATTTTTCAATTAGCAAACCGCCGCCTTCAGCCGCTCGGCCATCTCTCCAGCAGAGTCTTCGGCCCTTTGGGCCGCTGCTGGCCCCCTAAACGCTGAGGCGCTGTTTTTGCGCCGAACCGGAAGCTTGCTTCCGCGGAACGCGTGTGGGTGCCATTAAATCTGTTATCCAACCTGCGGTGCCGCAGGCCCCGAAAGCTCTGCGATGGGGCCAGCAAAAATGTTCTTACCCTAAACGCTGAGGCGCTGTTTTTGCGCCGAACCCGTCAGGGCCACATGAATCTGTATCATATCAAATCTTGCCGACCTATTTGAACTCATACTTTTCAAGGCGTCTCCGCCCCTTCTGAACAGGCATTTCAGCAGTTTCCATGTGTTCCTCCTCTAATATACCTGTCCAAATCTTAACTGGGGCAGACCACCAAAAAAGTGCTACTTGTAAATACTACTTTATTAATTATTTTCACATCTATATTTAGATATGTTTTACATATCATATGGATTTTTCTACATTAAATAATGCTACATTAAAATTCCAGGGGTAATGAAATGGGAGGTTATGCAATTTCATTAAAGTCAATCCTATCAAATTTATCTATCAAGGACTTACTGCAGTAACAGCACGCTGGGTAGTTTTTCGGGGAAAGACATCCGCAGAAGCTCGTAGCCGATGCCGGCGGTGCCGACGAAGAGTGTGGGCGATATAGGCCCCGGCGGCAGGTGCGGATTGAAATGAAAATCGATGCCTTTGCGTTCGCTTAATAGTTGCGCCGCACCGGCGCGGGCCGCAACAATAAAATCATCTCGTTTCAGCTTTTCCCCCGCCGCCAGCAACAACTCCAGCCGCCCAAAATTTCCGCAGCATAGGTGGTCACAAGGGTGTTCCGGCACAGTCTTGAGCGCTTCAATGGCCGACAATGCGTCCCGTTGGGATTCCGGTCCCATGGCCAGCATGCCCAGACGGCTCAAGCCGATACCCGGCGAACCATGGCACCAAGTGGTCCACAAACCCATTCTCTTGTTGAACTCCTCGTCGGGACTTCCCTTCCAATAATTCTTTTCGGCGACGTAGAGCCGGCTTTCAAAGGCCACTCCTTCGCGGGCCCCCTGGGCGAACCGATCATCGCCGGTGGCGGCGAAGAGCCGCCAGAGGGCGTAAGACATGCCGGCGGCGCCGTGGCTGAAACCCGTGATGGGCACCGTGTATTTTTCATCGACCCATGCCAACAACTCGTCCTTCCAGGTGCGGCGCGCTGACAATATCTTTTCCCCGCAAAGACGGGCCGCGGACAGTGCAGGACCGCGGGGTCTGGCTTGGTCCAGGGCCAGGAGCGCAAGGATTGTGCCCGCTGACCCGCTGATGATGTCCAATTTTTTGTCCCGATCGATAATGGCCCGATCGAGAGCGGAAGCCAAGTTGTTTGCCTCTTCTATCAACGCGGGATCGTTCATCCACTCGCCGCAGCGGACGAACGAATAGATCAACCCGCCGGATCCCAAAATCCCGCCCACGCCCAGTTCGCGCGCCAGTTGCCGTGTTGTATCCTTCTCTTTGAGATAGGGGCGCAGCTTCTCCAAAGCTTCGTAGACCAGCGGACGAAACGTACAGTCCCCCGTCACATGTCCGTAGGCGGCCAGAAAGAGCGCCATGCCGGGCGCGCCGTTATAAAGTTCGTTGTTTAAGACTGTCAGCTTCATGCGCCGCATCTCGTCGTCGTAAGCGGGTTCGATCCACCAGGATCCGCCGTTGATCTTTTGACGCTTGGCGCGAATATCCAGAGCGATCTGTCTGGCGCGATCGACGGCCGCACTCGGGGGCAGCGGCGACGCGGTATCGTTCAGCCGGAGAGGCGGCGGCAGTTTATAGTCGGTGATGTCCCGCATGTCGGCGTGGGAATTGATGGCCTTGCGGGCAATCTCCATCTGGAAGGCGATTTTGTCTTCGTCCAGATTTTCCATGGAGGCGCGGGCGCGTTCAACACCGGATTTTTCGAAAAGGGAGACTTCGGCTCCCGCGAGAGTAAAGACGTTCCGTTCCGAGGGGATCGCGGAGAAGAGGGGGATATCCAACCGTTCCAGGGACTCGAGTTCTTCCCGGTAGAGAGGCCACACATCCCGGCCTGATTCTTCCTGCGTCCAACGGTCCGCCATGGATTCAAGGCGCAGACCGAAATCGACGCCGTCGCGAAGGCAATCCACGTCCAGCATCAGCCGGTGGACGATGGCATAGTTTTCCGTGTTGCGCAGAAGATACCGGACGGGCTGCCCGGCCAGGCGGGCCAAAGGTCCATCCGGCGCGAGCCACGCGGTCTTTTGTTCCGCCAGCCACCGGCCCATTTCCAAAAAGCCGGCGAGCAGATCATCCCGCCCCTCCAGGAGGCCGACAGTTCGGTCCTTGAGCCGGACGGTGTTGCGAAGGTCCTCTGTGTAGTCTTCATATTCCAATGTCATGTCGTCGGTGCCGGCATTTTTGAATACGGACCGACGTCCCCGGTTGACCATCCCCCCGGCGCCGCCGTGGTCGCGCTCTTCGCCGGCACCGGCATCCATCCATATGGGCAGAAGTCCGGTATCCAAAACGGAGCCGCAAAAAGTTTCGCACACCTGGTCGTGGACTGTCTTCAAAATAGAATGGGTCTGACGGTGACGTTTGAGTCCCTGCAGGAGCATTTCCACATCCACCAAGACCGGATAGTCGCCGTGGGCGATGATGTTTTCGTGGTGGATATCGCCGCCGCGCAGAACGTGCAAAACAGCCATCAAGTGGCCCACGCGACGGTAATAGGACCGGACGTCGTCCGGAGTGCGGCAGGGCGCGTTGTCCACGAACTCCTGCCAGAGGTAAGGATTTCTGGGAAGTTGACGGATGCGGTAAAGGGGAAGCGGCGGTCGGCGGTCGTTCATCCAATCGAGCAAACCGTCCCAAGCCCGCCAAAGGCCCGCGCCGCGCGGTTTATAAACAATGGCGGTGTCATCTTCAAAAACAAACCGCACCACGCCGCGGCCGTGATCGTGAGGATCGGACAGGTCAGCGTTCAACGATTTGACCTTGAGACGGCCCTCCATGCCAAAATGACTCAGCAAATCGTCGTAGTCTGCCTGCAGGCGCGTGAGACATTCGGCCATGGCCTCGGCGGATTGGACCGTCCATTGGCACAGCAGCCGCGCCAGGACGGGATAGTCCATAAAGAATTCGCACAGACCGACGCCTTGCAGGTGATCCATCATGGCGTCGTAGTGTTTCCGCGACGGTTTGTCGTCCGGTTGACGGAAAATATCATCCAGAGCGCCCCCGCCAACAGCTTTGCGCAGGGACAATTCGCGTAAAAGAGTGGGGGCCGCGCCCAAAACCGCCTTTTGCAGAAACTGTATTTTGAGTTGGTCCGCGGCGGATCTCGTCAACAAGGACAGGCCATTGGTAAGACTGTTCAGGCGATCCCAATACTCATCGGCAAATGGCAAGAGGAAGTCTTCAAAAGAGCGGGGAGACGGATCGGAAGGTGTGGAACGCTCGTCATAGCGGTCCAAAACGGACTTAAGCGTGGCGGTCCACTCCGGCAGAGATCCGTTTTTAGGGCGCCACTTTCCCAACAACCGCTCGGCGGTCTGGATTGTTAGCCCGTCCCAGGAAAGACGCTTGGCAAAACGGTCCGCCTCCCCCGCGGCCGACACGCGACGCCACAGTTCCAGGCGCTCCCCCACTTTTTCGGGATCCGCGGCGCCTTCCACAAAAGCAAAATCGCCGGTGATCCGCTCCCGAAAGGTGGCGGCACGACCGGCGATTTCCGGGAAAAAGTTGTCTGTTTTCAAAGTCACTTCGCGGGGAGCGCCGACCTGATTTAGATGGACCTCAAAAGTCGGTGATCATTAATAATCACAACACCTGGCATTGATCAACCGTACTGCTGCTACAATGGATCTTCTCTGTTAAACTCGCCCCGCCCGAGACTTTACCCAGGGCCATGTCGGACAATTCGCCTTTCCCCGGAACGGCCGGCAACACAAGGTGAACCACCGAGGCCGTGTCTTCCACCACCTTCACCTTTATCCCTGCCGGAAGC
>Ga0116153_10001168_pt1 | contig 26289 bp, 20 predicted proteins | sample AD_UKC028_MetaG_FD_89896 | JGI IMG/M metagenome (GOLD analysis project Ga0116153, IMG submission 89896) | Active sludge microbial communities of municipal wastewater-treating anaerobic digesters from USA - AD_UKC028_MetaG | ecosystem: Engineered > Bioreactor > Anaerobic > Digestate | place: USA...
AATTGCAGCGCCTTTTTGTTCCTTAACCGCGTAAAGAAGTCTATAAAGGCCTTCTTCGTGCTGCGATGAATGATAAAGAAAGCGCGGGTCCGGCGTGTTCTCAAACGGTTTCTCTTTTAATCCCCAATAAGCTTCGTACATTTTTATCCTTTAAAAAGATTATAATATAACGCCTGAAATTATCAATAGAAAGTTCAAAGTCTTTGTTATTTAGAAATAAATCTGACAAAAATTGGATTAGAAATAACCTGATAAATATTACTGCCGCTTTTTATCATTATCCGATAATAAATTTTCTCGCCAGGCGAAAAATATTCGTCTTGATATTTAACTCTGAAATTTGAACTCTCGCTGTTAAAGGTCTGAATTAATTTCCCGTTTCTAATCAACTTTATCTCTATCGGCTCGTCGGGCGAACTTTTGCAAGAAGTCTCGATAATAACTTCGGGTTTGGAGTCTACCTCTATTTCCTGCCCCATCAGGCCAAATGACTTCATTTCTTCGTCGGAGACGATGAATTTATCCAAATTAAAATCATTGGCGACATTATTTAATTTTGCGTACATCATGCCCTTCTTTAATGCCTTAAACACCTCTTCCTCTATCATACTATTCAATAGAAACACGGTCTGTATTCTGGATAGATTTTCATGGTCGCCGTGATAATCAACCTCGCCTATTGCCCAGGCAGGCGCCCTACTTCCAACGCAGGATGCTAGAAGAATTTTGTCCCAGACGTCGCCGATGTTTGCTAACGATCTATTCTCATCGAATAATACGGCCGAGCCAGTGTAGTCATGCGTGTAAATAAGTTCTTCTTTATAGGGAAAAGTGCAGACATTGACACCTTTCACCCTGTCAATATTCTTAACTTCTGGATAGGCCCAGAAAACAAGCCCGCCTCTTTTGACAACGTAATCTATTAAATCTTGGTAGGGTTTTGTCCTTTGATCTTTATTATACGCATTAAATCGCGAAACATTGAATTGCAAGTTATTTGCGAGAAATAACACACCAATAACTAAAAACACATAACCATAATTCCTATATGCAGTTTTATTTTGATATTTTATTGCCAAGAAAATCCCCAGCAAAATAATCAATAGCGGCCAAAGCTTAATAAAATTATTTTCATGTAATGGCCACAAGCTATGATTTGCGATAATTGGCAAGAATCTATAATCGCTTTCATTCTCAAGCCCGATAACCAACATTTTCTTATGCCAATTATACAAGGTAAAATCTTTCTCCCAAAAATTTCCCTGCCAATAATAAAAGGGCACGACCTCAACCGCAGGGACAAAGACCATCCCGGGATATTTCTCTTTGAGATTCTTAATCACTGTCAGATATTTGGCTATGCCGAATTTAAAAACGGAAGAATGCTCTATCCTTCTTTTTATGATGTTTTCCAACGGCCTTATGCCATACTCCCATCTCCTCAATGCCGTATCGGTAAATATTAGAACTTTTATATTTTCTTTTTGGGCTTGTTTTGCGATTTCATCGAAAGAATATTTTCCGTCGCTGATATTAGTCTGGATATGAATGGCGGCAGGGACATTTTCGTAAGCAAAAACCAAGAAATTATTTGATAAGAAAATTGCGGCGAGGAAAACAAAACAAGTTATTGTCTTAAGATTCATTATGTTGACGGATAGATTTCAGTCTTCGCTCAACAAATCCGATAGCCTTGATGCCCATAAAAACTCCCATGGCTAAAAGCACCAAAAGGATAAAAGCAAATTCTATCGGAATGAGAATAAACAGGAAGGCCATGATTCCGAAATAAACGCCAATAAAATAAAGCAATAAGACCACGTGTTTATGCGTAACGCCCATGTTCAATAATCTATAGTGGATATGTTCTCTGTCGGGCTTAAAAATATCCCTATTGGAAAGGAATCTCCTAAAAATCGAAAGTATTGTATCGTAAATCGGGATGGCTAAGACGGTTATCGGAATCAACAACGCAACGGTGATGGCCATTTTATTTATACCCTGGATAGAAATCACGCCCAAAACCAAGCCTAAAAACATGCTCCCGGCATCACCCATAAAAATCCTAGCAGGATAAAAATTATATCTTAAAAATCCCAAGCAACTTCCAATCAATGCAAGGCATAAAAGACTGGAGACGATGTCATTCTTAAATAATGCGATTACCAATAATACCGTCGAGCCTATTATTGTGATTCCTGCAGCCAGGCCATCCAAACCATCAATCAAATTTATGGCATTAATCAACGCGACTACCCAAATGATTGTCACAAGGAGGCTCAATGGATAATACAAAATTATCTCTCCGCCAAAAGGGTTGGTTATCGACTCTACTCTAATGCCTGATAGGAAAACAATCAAAGCGACCATGATCTGGCCAAAGAGTTTAACTGAAGCGGGCATATCTCTTGTGTCATGTAAGACTCCGAAGATAACCAAAGCTAAACTGCCGATTAAAAGGCCGGGCAGATTCATCCCCAATGAGTTGCAAAAATCTTGATTAAAAGCCAAGGCAAACAAAATAGCCACACTAAAAGCAATAAATATAACTATTCCGCCGAGAGTCGGCGTAGGTTTTTCGTGGAGCTTCCTGGCATTTGGAGTATCAACTAATTTAAATCTGTTGGCGATCTTGATAAAAATCGGAGTCAAAAGAAAAGACAGGCCAAAAGAAATTATCAAAACTAAAAAAGAATGTTTATAGCACATATTGGTTTTATTTTGCGATTACCAAATAGTCCCTATCGACGATAATAATCTGAGAATTACCGAAACCGCTCTTAGCTAAAAGGTCTTTTACCTGCTTTAGCGTATAAAAATACACAGGACACCCCAGAAATTTAAGCCTGATTATTCTGACGATATTTCTTAGCTTCCACTTGACTGGAAAACTTATTATTGCTTTCTCTAAGCATATCCCTCTTATTTTCTCAAGCACCGCCAGGGGATTTTCCACGTAATCAAAAAAACCTATCGCTAGGCAGATATCGAATTTATCGTCCGGAACATACCTACGGAAATCAGAAATTATAAACTGACAAACGTCAATAACTCCGTTATCTCTTGCTAATTTTTTAGCTTTACTCAACATCTCCTCGGAAAAATCCACGCCCACAATTTTCTTCGGTTGTCTTTTTGCCAAAGTAACCAGATAAACTCCTGGGCCGCATCCGATATCAAGAATTTTCTTGCCATTTACATCGGCGCATTCGGCGAGCGTTAATTCAAATCTTTTCTGGATAGAACGGCGGAAAATAAAATCGAGAATTTTCCAGATAAACTTCTTATCTTGGTCGTAGATGCTGTCGTATTTTTCTACTCTGCCCTGAAAAAATGTCCTTACCTTGCTTGTCTCAAACAATGCCTAATACCTCCCTGACCGTAGTAAATCTAAAATCGCTTATTAGCGCTCTTATTTTCTTCTCTGCCTTATCCAAATTTGCGTAATGAGTAAAATGCCTGGCCGCCGGCATTTTAATCCGCGGCTGCTCAGGATCTACTTCCCAAGGATGAACATATATATTCGCCGGTTTGTTTTCTTTATTAAGCGACTTAAGCGCCGCCTTTACCACCCAATAAGGAAAAATTCTTAAATACGCCCCTCCCCCGACGGGTAAATTGTAATTAAATATCCTGTATGTCGAAGGAGGAAATTCTATCAAATCGTCTTTTATCTTGTACGGAAAACGCCCTGCCTTAGGCATTCCGTAGCGCGGATGTTTAACCGGAAAAACGCTGCAATCGTATTTTATGCCGAGAGCAATCAAAATATCAAGTGCCCACAAGGATTTTTCGGTAATAGAAAAATCCGGGGCGCGAAAACCAATAATCTTCTTGTTTATTATACCACTTAACAGCGAAATTGCATCCCTAAGATTTTTTGCAAACTCTTCGGGAGTCCGTTTATATATTACATCATGATAAAAACCATGGGTTGCAACCTCGTGGCCCTCCTGATCTATCCTTTTAACAAGTTCGGGAAACCTTTCGGCGATGCAGCCCAAAACAAAAAATGTAGCCTTTACCTTCGCCTCTCTAAACATGTCTAGCAGCCTCATTGTGTTATTGAAAGCCCTGTTTGCATATTTATTGAGGTCGGCATTTTTTAAATAGTCATCAATTCCTGTAATGTGATACCATTCTTCAAGAGCGACAGTTAAGGCGTTTATCATAATGTTATATTCTTAAAAATAAGCTCCTCGTAAACATTTAAAATATCAACTATCATTTTAGCACTGGAAAACCTATAATCAACAAATCTTATGGCTTCATCCGACATCTGTCTTCTTAGGTTACGGTCTTGGGCTAGCTTTACTATTGCCCCTGATAAAGCATCAATATCCCGAGGCGCAACTAAAAATCCGGTTTTATTTTCGTTAACCACATCAATAATGCCACCTATTTTTGTTGCCACGATAGGCTTGCCTGCAGCCTGGGCCTCAAGTAAAACCCTTCCCATCCCTTCGTACAAAGAAGCCAAACAGACAATATCAAAAACCTGCAACAATTCTGGCACATCCTGCCTTGGCCCCAAAAATAATATTTTATCTTTTACTCCGAGCGACTCGGCGAGTCTTTCCAAATTACCCTTCAGCTCTCCCTCTCCGACGAAAACAAACTTTACCCCGCTTGCCTGCGTGGTAATCTTAGGGATGGCGCGTATCACATAGTCGTTGCCCTTGCCTTCCTCTAGGCGGCTCACTACCCCGACGACAAAATCATCCTTTGCCAGGCCAAGCTTTTGTTTTTTGTCTAAAATATCTATATTTATCCTAAATTTGTCAACTTCTATGCCACTGTAAATAGCAACCGAATTCTCCTCTTTACTGATGTTGGCGTTGATAAATTCCTGCCGCAGCGATTCTGTAATATAGATAATCTTATCTGTGAACCTTGCCGAAACAAGCTCCAGAAAATAATAGAACTTTTTCTGAAAATAATTCAATGTCCCATATTTAAAGACACAACTATGCTGGGTGTGGATAATTATTGGGACGCGACAGATATTGGCGGCGGCTCTACCCAGGATTCCTGCTTTTGAATTATGGGTATGCACTATTGCATAATCTTTTCTGTTTATCAAAATAACAAGCTCAATCAAAGCCAATAAATCATAGAAGATGTTAATCTTGTTAGTTAAATGCTTGATCATATTTAGCGTCAAATTGTTTTTCTTGGCTTCCTCTACTAATGGGCCTTCGGAACCGCAGGCAAGTTCAGCCTCAAATCTGTCCTTGGGCAGCCCCATCATGGATAATAGTGTATTCGTGCCGGAGCCGCCGATTATACCGCGGGTATGAATATGCAAAACTTTTATTTTCATCGTTTTGGTTTCGCTCATTTTCTAATATTTTCCAGAAACAACTTTTCTGTCTGAGAAATAATTTTATCGAAAGAGTACCTGCTCGCAACAAATTCCCTGCATTTCTCTTTCAGATCAATCCCTCTAAAGTTACCTAGGAATTTCTTTATGCCCTTTGCTATCGCCTCTTTATCCGTGCCTTCAAAAATAAATTCCCGGTTAAATTGCTCCAATATCTCTACCGTTCCCCCGACGGGAGTCCCCAATACCGGAATTCCGCAAGCCAGCGCCTCAATAGTCACCAAACCGAAATGTTCAATGTATTTGGTAGGCAGGATAAATAAATCACTCGCTTGATAATGCTTAACTAAATCAGCTTCTTTTAAGTTACCAGCGAATTTTACTGGGTTATTTAGCGATAACTTCTTAACCAGCGTCTCAAGTTTAACCCGGAGCTTACCCTCACCGATAATTATGAGATACAGATCTTTATATATCTCAGACAATGTATCAAAAGCAAAAATTAAATTATCAATCCCCATCCTGGCCACCAGGTTTCTTGCTGTGATTAAAACGAATTTGTCTTGAGGTATGTTTAGTTTATTTCTTAAAACCTGCCTGTTTTCCGTTGGCCTAAAAACTTCCGTATCCACGCAACCGGGAATTATATGGATTTTCCCTTCATCAATCTTGTAAAATTTGATTATTTTGTCCTTGGAATATTTACTGGCAACAATTATGGTATTTGATTCTCTAAGCGCATTTTTCTCCATAGCCTTCATCAAAGAAAATATCGGCCAGAGAATAAGCCACTTTAAAATTCCCCAGGGCGCGGTTATTTTTAGTGCTTGGATGCTATTCTTGACCTTGAATTCCTCAAACCACGACGAATGATATCGATATACTTTAGATAACTTGGCCAAATCGGAGACCTGCAAAGCGCAAAAAGCCGAAAAAGGCTGGTTGAATACAACCAAATCGGGATTGTTTTCTTTTAGGAACCTTTTTACAAAACCTACGATATTCAAATATGAAATAGGCAATAAAAGAAAGCTATTAAACCAATTCACCCTGTAAACATCTACGCCTGATATCGTCTCTTTTTCTTTCAAATGTCTGTCATTTCTTGTAAGGACAGAAACCTTATGCCCCTTCTTAGCCAAACCAGAGGTAGAAAGATAAACTATTTTCCCCGCCCCTCCCACAACCGGATAAAACACCTCGCTTATTTCTAGAATATTCATCTTTTTAGCTATCCAAATATTTTTTTGCCCACAATTCAAAAACCAACAGAGCCCAAATTTGGTGAGTCATGACTTTCTTGCCTTTAAAATGTAAATCTAGAATTTTAGCAACATAATCCGAATTAAAATACCCTCTTTTATTTACGGCTTCTTGGCTGAGTGCGTCTTTTACAAAATCCTTTAAGTCGTCTTTGAGCCAATCGGCCAAGGGAACCATAAACCCCTGTTTTCTTTTATCTATTATTTCCTGCGGCAGAACCCCTTCGATTGTTTTCTTGAAAAGACTTTTCAATTTTAAGTTTTTTAGCTTAACCGAAAAAGGGATACTTGAACAAAATTCCATAAGCTTATGATCGCATAAAGGCACCCTTAATTCAAAAGAATTCGCCATGGACATTTTGTCCGCCATGTTCAAAAGATCGTCGACAAGATAGGTATTAATATCCAGGTAACTTGCCCTGTTAAGAAAATCACCGCTTTCTTCTTCGTCAAGATAATCATTATGGATATATTTTCTTACTTTAATTGGCTGATTCAGAAGCTGCGACTTCATAAGCGGATCGAAATATGTTAGCCAGCTAAGGTATCTTTGATTTTCGGTTTCGCAAGACGCTTTGAAAAATCTGGAAAGCCTGCCTCCAATATTCTGGCTATCTGTAGTCTGAGGGATAAAACCAGACAACCTACTTAAGCCCGCCCGTAAAAATCTAGGTACACGCTGATATTTCTCATCGATCATAAGCCCGAGATAACGTGGATATCCCCCAAAAATCTCATCTCCACCGATACCGGTCAAACCCACCGTCACAAACTTTCTTGCCTCCTGGCAAATCAAATAATTTAAGATCGCTGATGAATCGGCGAAAGGCTCCTCTAGATGATTGATCACCTTGGGCAAAGTTTCAACTATGTTTGGCTTGATTATAAATTCGCGATGTTCTGTGCCGAATTGTTTAGCAACGAGGCGGGAAAATTCCAATTCATTATAAGATGAGAACTTCTCTTCAAAGCCAATGGAAAAAGTCTTTATCGGATAAGTTGTAAGCTTACTCATCAAAGCCACTATTGTACTTGAATCAAGGCCCCCACTAAGCAAAGCTCCTATTGGCACATCACTAATCATATGAAGCCTGGTTACTTCTTTCAACAATTCTTTGATTCGCTCGATATAATAATCTTCTGTTTCAATACTATCCTGGCCGAAATCAAGTTTCCAGTAGCGTCGGACTTTTATGACTCCACCCTCCATAACCAAGGTATGCCCAGGCGGCAGCTTGTTTATCGATTTAAAAATAGTAAATGGCGCGGGAATATAAAGAAAAGCTAAATAATACTCGAGGGATTCCGGATTAAGCATTCTTGAAACTGAATTATCTTTCAATATGGCTTTCAATTCCGAGGCAAAAAGAAATCTTCCATTATTGAAACTATAATATAAGGGCTTTATCCCGACCCTATCTCGAGCCAGGAATAGCCTTTTTTTGTCTGAATCCCAAATCGCAAAGGAAAACATACCGCGCAGGTAATTTACACAATCATTGCCATACTCCTCATAAAGATGCAAAATTACTTCGGTATCGGTTTTTGTATAAAGACTGTGACCTTTCTTAACAAGATCACTTCTTAGTTCTTTGTAATTATAAATCTCGCCGTTAAAAACAATCCAGAGATTATGATTCTCATTATGGATAGGCTGGTCTCCGGTTTCCAAATCGATAATTTTAAGCCTTCTTATGCCCATACCCATATCGTCTTCCGAATATACCCCGTCGGAATCGGGGCCGCGATGCAGCATTGCCTCGCACATCTTCTCAAGAAGTGCCTTGTCGTATTTTCCAATTATCCCGCAAATCCCGCACATATCAATTTACCTTAAAATACATCCTTGTTATTTTACTTCTTAATCTTTTCAATCTGTATTTTAGCTGCTTTAAAAACTTCCTCTACCGTAATATCAGAGAGGCATCTATAATCTCTGCATTCCGAAGGAATGCAATATTTGCAGCCAGTATCTTTAAAAACATTAATACTGCCCGCATGAGTCAAGCCCCAGGCTCCGGGGCCGTCCCAAGATTTCAAGAAGCCCATAATCATAATTGCCGTCTTGCCCAGAGCGTCCGCAATATGGGTCGTCCCGGTAGAATGGCCAATATATAAATCGCATTTTTTGATTAAAGATATTGTATCTTTCAAGCTAAAACCTGAAGCAATTATAGTTTTATTATGCATTTTGGCGGTAACATTCTTTACAATCTCACCATCTAAGGGCCCGCTTAAAAACACCATCTTGACTTTTAATTCATCTATCAATTTGTCTGCGAGAGAAGAAAAATTATCTGCTGGCCAACGCTGATAAGCTTTTCTTGAACCGGGGTGGATCAACACTACCGTGTCGGATTCACCCAGACCATGCTCCTGGAAAAAACGCAAAGCTTTGGCTTCGGATTCCTCGTAAACGCTAACAAACAGTTGCCTCGATTCAACTTTCCCGCCCATGGCCTTTAAAAGATTCAAATTTAAATCTATATTATGTACGATATCTAACTGAAGGTCGGCTCTCGAAAGCGATTTTGTTAATAAAAATTTGCTCCCTCTATCTCCATAACCTACCCTGTGAGTTACTCCGGATAAAAATACAAAAAGATTGCAAGAAAACGCAGAAAAAAGAACAAAAGCCAAATCAAACTTTTCTTTTCTAATAGATTTAATGATACCTCGATCCTTGATTAAATTGTTGATGCCGATGCCTTTTGTAACGATAACTTCATTGAGGTAAGGATTTTTCATAACTAGATCTTTGGTCAACTCAGATACAACCATAGCGATGTGGGCATGCGGAAAATTATCTCTTGTGGCTTTAATAAGCGGCGTAGCCAGCACTACATCGCCGATCATATCCGGCCTTACAATCAATATCTTATTTATTCTGGTTTTATCAAAGGTCTGCGGAAAAGGTACTATGCGCAACAACCTCAGTAAAAAAACGATGATCACTCCGATAAAATTCACGACATAAAAACTGGCACTTCTAATAAAACGTGCCGTCCTTCTTATCGGCCTGGATTTTATTTTTCCGGTATATTGACGCAGATCCATTAGCTACCTGCCACCTTTCTATAAACCTCGACGGTATCCCTTGCAGTCCTCTCCCAGCTGAATGCTTTTACTTTTTCTTTGCCCCGAGAGACTAAAACATTTCTTAGATTATCATCGTTGATGACCTTTATCATCGCCTCAGCAATACTTCCCGGGCTGTTGGGATCGGCAAGCAAGGCCGCATCCCCTATCAACTCTCTCATCACAGCGATATCGGAAGTTACTACAGGAGTTTCGCATTTCATGGCTTCCAAATTAGGAAGGCCAAATCCTTCATAAAAAGAAGGAAATACAAATAGCTCTGCGGCACTCAATAAGCTAATCAGGTCTTCTTTTACAACATACCCCAAATAAATAATATCGCCGGATAACCCTAGTATATCTATGGCTTTGAAAACATCTTCAGCGGCATCGCCCTTATTTCCGGTGAGCACTAACTTCAGATTATGATTTTTCCTAAGAATATTAAAAGCCTTAATCAAATTAACAGTATTTTTCCCGTAATCTAAACGCCCGATATTAAAAATATACTTACTATTTATGCGGTATTTATTTAAAACTGATTTTATTCTATCCTCTCGCGTTTCCTTGAAGAAATCATCGCTTATGCCAAAATGCACCACATAGACCTTATCCCGAGAGATCCCCGTATATTCAATCAAAGCGTCTTTTGTAGACTCAGAGATGCAGATAATCGCATCTGCGTTTTTAACTACACTATCAAGACCTTTTTTGTATTGAGATAAATCGAATACGCTTTTAATAGGTTCAGGTAATAAAAGAGGAGTGATATCGTGTATAGTTATGATTTTCTTTCCCTTTCTTTGCGGAGGAAGATAATTATAGGGTGGAGTTGAAGTAACTGCGGTAGTATGAAATATGTCTAAGTTACCTAAGAAAAATTCAATCGGAGGAAATTTGGCTTTTGTCCAAAGAAAATCTAAAACTCTCCCGGGAATAGGGAAAAATTTATTCTTGCAGTTATTAAAATTATTTATGTCTGGGGCGAATCTCTTATTGCCTCGCAGAAAAATATTATAAAAAAAAGTATAATCGTTCGTTTTGTCGATTTTAGGCAAATTCTCGATAAGACTCAAGGCGTAATAAGCCATGCCTTCTTTTTTCTCGTATGGAACCAATCTTGCGTCTATCCCTATCCTCATAATCCTATTCTTTAGTACCGACAATATTCCATTCTACTCCCCATAGCTCCGTAAACTTAGAAGTATGCATTTCAAACAATAAATGCAAAGGCTTCAACATCTTCATAAACATAATATATATCTTAAACATAGATGGAAGTATGTTTAAGCTCGGGAATGGCCTTGAGCCCGATAATTTTACATTCTTTAAACCACATTTCTCAATAATTTCCACGTATTGCCGCGATGAAAGAGAATTTTCGTAAAATTCTGGGGTAGCAGGGTAACTGCGGAAAAACGCTTCTCTAAAACGGCGGTGTTTAAGGTTGTAAATAAACCTCGTGACTGTATTTATTAAATTGCCCACTAATTGTATGGAATATTTTTTAGGAGATACGGAGGCAAAGAAAGTCCCTCCTGGCTTTAAAATCCTGACCATCTCTTTAATAGACGGCGCCATATCTTCGAAATGTTCAAGCACGCCAAAACTCATCACCAAATCAAATTTATCGTCCGCAAAAGGAAGACGCTCCATATTGCCGTTTATGAACATCCCTCTGAGGTTATACTTACTAAAATTCTCCCTCGCAATATTAAGCGCCGAAATCGACGCATCCAGCATTGCAGCCTTAGCTCCCTTATTAGCAAAATATAATGAAGTGCTAGCGCTACCGCAACCGCACTCCAGACAAAGAATATTCTTATTTTTCAAAAGCATTCTTTCTAAATATTCATCTCTAAAAAGGTCAAAATAGTTCCAGTCATCGACGGGCTTAGTAAGGCTGAAATTGGCTTTTTTGCCGGCCCAATCTTTTTCCCAATGAGAAATCGAACCTTTCTTATAATCGTCTTTTTGCATATGCATTTACTATCTAAAATTTATATAATTTTTAATAAAAGTTAAATCTTGCTTTGTTACACCTTTGATCAAGTAAAGTATCAAAAAATAAACTGCCACCGAAGAAAACGATAAAAACAAAGAATTCAAATTCTTAAAATAAAACACGAATATGGCCATAACAGCTGCGGCAATTGAAGGCAAAATTATTGGTTTTACAATATTCAATTTAAAAAACCCGCTATAGATTCTCCAGTATGAAAGAACATCTATTACCAAAATGCTTATAATTGCGTTCACAGCCACAGCGGTTATGCCCCAAACCGGAATCAATAACACATTCAGGGTTATGTTGATTATTAGCGCTATAAAATAAAAAATGGCATATTCCTTGGTGTGAGAAGAAAACAAAAGATGGGTAAAGATATGAGCCGGGAATGCAGCAACCAAATACCAAACAAGCAAGCTAAACACAAAAGCGCTAGCTATAAATTGACTTCCGTATAAAATAAAGATGATCTTATCCGAGAACCAGCAAACAAATACTGCAACAGGTATAATTAATACCATAGAAATCCTTAAGATTTCTTCGACAACATTCTTTAAGTCCCCGATTCTATTCTGATTCTTCCAATCAGAAATTGCAGGAAACATCGATGTGGCAAGATAATACGGCACGAATAGAAACGTTGCTACCAGCCTATAAGGTGCCGAGTATAAACCTACAGCTTCGGCGCCTTTGAAATATGAAAGCAAAATTACATCTAACCTGCTTAAAGCCATGGCTAAAATTATTCCTATGCCAATAGGCAATGACGTTTTAAACAAACTCTTCAAGAAATCTATCTCAAAACTTAAACCGATGCCTCCATAGTTTTTAAGATATAGGATTACCGCCGACAACAAATTAATAAATGCGCAAATGCTGGTTAAGGCGGCTATATAGTATACGTTTAATTTAAGATACATCGCCAAAGAACCCAACAGAACATAAAAGAAAGTCGAGGCTAAAGAAACAAAGCTCTCATGCTGCATATTTTCAAATGCCCTGAAGATATATACAAATGATGAGAATAGAGAATTAAGAAAAATGGACGGAATCAAAATATAAACTATCGTACGGACTTCGCCGTTATAGGACATAAACTTCAGGCCTATTAAAACTAAGATACTTGCGGCGATGGAAAGCAATAATTTTAAAGTCAGCGTATTAGAAATATACCTTGCGGCCTGGCTTTTATCTTGTGAGACCTGGCGGGTCGCTATAATACCTAGGCCAAAATCAGTAATGATATTAAACAGTTCTACCAAGGCCAAAGAAACTGAAATATACCCAAGGTTAATTGCACCCAGATACCTTACCAGAAAAATGGAAAACAACAACCTGCCCACAATGCTGAATACCTGCGCGCCAATTAAGAAAAAAGTATTTTTTGCTATTTTTTGGGTTCTATCCAATCTCGATCCACCTAACTTTAATGCAATATTCTAAAATAAACCTCTTCTATTCTGTTAACCGTTGTTTTGACGTCAAATTTATCTTGAACTATTTTTCGTCCGGCTTCTCCGAATTTCATTGCTTTATCCCTGTCACCTAATAATTCGATAATCGCATCGGCTAAACAATCTGCCCTATCCGGATCAACAAGTATGCCCGATTTTCCATCTTCTATCAATTCCGGCAAGGCACCGCTTCTATATCCGATAACCGGTTTTGCCATCGCCATAGCTTCAATAACAACTCTGCCGAATGCTTCATCCTTAAACGGACAGATAAATAAATCCATTATCGAAATGACTTCAGCGATGTCTTTTCTGACGCCTGCAAAAACAACTTTATCTTCTATCTTGAGCCAAGTGATTAAATATTCCAGATCTGATTTATATTTTTCTCCGTTTTTCATATCTTTTCCTACGAGCACAAATTTTGAATTAGGAAATTTTAATAGGACATTTGATGCGGCCTGCAAAAAGATATCTTGTCCTTTGCGCGGTTCCAGATGGCCAATAGTACCGACAACAGCTTCATCTTCTTCTATATGAAATTCGTGAAGGACTCTCGAATCTCTTGGCCTGGGGCTTAATTTGCCTGTATCAATTCCATTATAAATTATTGACAGTCGATCCGGATTATTTTCATACCAAGGAAATCTGCCAGCCACTATTTTAGATATAGCGATAATATGCCTTGCTAAATTGCTCAAGATTCTATCTATCCACCTGTTGGCTTTTAAATCGCGGGCATGCCATATTACCGGAACCCCAGCGATTTTTGCAGCTAGGCCTGTATAAAACATAGGCCTCAGGGCATTTATATGGATTAAATTAATTTTCCTTTTTTTTATAAGTGCATAAAATCTAAAAATTGAAAATAAATTAACAAAAATATTTGTGGTTTTGATTGAGCCGAATGGAATAACACAAACCTCTATGCCCATTTCCCTGATTCTCTTTGATAGATCGCCTTCATAAGGCAGAACAACGATGGGCTTTAGGGATGTTTTATCGATGAGTTCTAAAATGCTTAAGAAACTAAGTTGCCCTCCTCCCCAGATGTCGCCATGAATATCCACATAGAGAATTCTTTTAGTCAATTTCTTTGCTGCAAGTTCGTCATAAAGAGACTCCAATTTATTCAACATAACTTCTTTTGAGAATTTCTCTTCAAAAATCTTGCGGCCTGCCTTGCCCATAGTTACAGATAAATTTTTATCGGATAATAATTTAATAATCGCATCGGCTAATGCCGCGGAATCTTTAGGTGGAACAAGAATCCCGCTTTTGCCGTCTTCGATTTCCTCTGGTATCCCGCCTAACCTTGAAGCCACAACCGGCTTTGACATCGCCATAGCCTCTAAGATAGAAAGCGGACAACCTTCTCTCAGCGCCGACGGCAAAACAAATATATCCATGGCAGCGAGCATTTCCGGGATATCCCGACGAGAACCTACAAAGATAACATTATCTTTTATGCCCAATTGAACTGATAGCTGTTCCAATTCCTGCCTAAGCGGGCCATCTCCAACCAACAAGAACTTTATCCTAGGATTATTTTTTAAAACTTCTTTTGCGGCGCGGATAAGATATGCATGCCCCTTTACCTCATTAAGCCTGGCAACGCAGCCCACCACTTGATAATCAGAATCGATCCCCAGCGCCCTCTTTACTGCAAAACTATCAACATGCTTAGAAAATTTATCAGTGCTTGCGCAATCATAAATAACTTGAAATTTATCAGCCGGAATCCTCTGCTGTTTAACTGCAAACTCTTTAATTGAATTTGAAGCGGCAATTATCCTATCGGTAAACTTTGAAAGAAAATTAATCATCAAGATATTTCTTCTTTTAAATTCGTAATAAGTGCTGTAAGAGGTGGAAATTAAAACCGGGGTTCCCGCTAAAAGGGCAGCAATCCTTCCGAAGGTATTTGCAAAATACATATGCGAATGGATAATGTCTATTTTTCTTTCTTTTATGTATTTTTTAAGCCTTAAAATATTAAAGAGATTATGGTATGATTTCATACCGAGAATATCGACTTTGATCCCTGCTTCCATTAATTCTTTTGCCGTTTGACCGCCTTCCTCGATACAACAAACATAAACATTATACTTTTCTCTGTTGAGGCCCATAGCAATAATCCGCAAAAGCTCCTCTACTCCACCGATACTTAAATCTTCCACAATATGCAACACATTGATTTTTCTCATCTTGATTTTCTTATAATGGCGAAAATATGGATTTTTAAGAAACTGAAGTGTTTCAACAATTCAGCCAAACAATAAGGAAATTTAATCATTGAAACTTGGCGTTTATTGAATGTTGTATTTAGATAGGGTATTTTTCTTAAAACTGAATTTATTATGCCTCTGTTGATAATAGAAGTAAGGGCTCCGGTAAAAAACGGATTGACTAAGAAATAAGAGAACCTTATCTCTGAATCTGGAAATAATTTAATTAAATATTCTTTTTTAATATGCCTCAAATAATTTTCGCCGTCGATTTTGGTTTTATCGACTGCCTTGCTGGAATTATCATTAAATAAAATCGCGCCTCCAGGAGCCAGGACGCGAAAGAGTTCTTTTGCCGAAACTTCTATAAGGCTGTCATCTAAAATCGATGAAAATACCTCGGATAAAATAATAAAATCAAAGTAGCTATCCTCAAATGGCAAGCTCGAGATGCCGGAATTACGAAAATTGATACCGGGATTCAGCTGTCTGGCATTATTTATTTCCTCGTCTCGGATATCAACTCCGAACAATTGCCTGAATCCCAAATCTTGAAACCACCTCAGCCACCTTCCGCCACCACAGCCGGCGTCTAAAAGTTTTTTTGCTCCGACGTTTTCCTCGGACAGGCCGCAAATTTTAAATGCCTGCATATATTTTCTCTGTAGTTCGAAATCCATAAAATGGACTTCCGGTCTGAAAAGCGACCAAAAAACACCTTTTTCTTCGCGCAAACGGTATATTCTCTTAATCCGCTCTGTTTCAGTAATCATCTTCTATAGTATTTGATTATTTTTCTTACCGCGATTATAACATCCTGTAAATCTTTACCTGTCATTTTAGGATACAATGGCAACGAGATGACTCTTTGATACGCCCATTCGGAATTAGGGAAATCGCCTTTTTTGTATCCAAAATTCTTCTGATAAAACGGATGCAGATGCAAAGGTATAAAATGCACGCTTGTAGCGATATTTTCCTTTCTTAGCGCCTCGATAAACCTATCCCTATCTATTCTTAATCTTTCAATTTTCAATTTAATAATGTACAGGTGCCAGGGATGCTTCCCAAAAGCTGGCCTTGTGGGCAGCTCTATTTCTTCGATATCTTGCAAACCTCGATCGTAAATTTTTGCGTATTTAGTCCTTATATCTAAAAAACTATCTAGCCGCTTAAGCTGCTCTACGCCAATAGCCGAGAGAACATCGTTTAAGTTACATTTATATCCGGCTTCTAAGACTTTGTATTTCCAGGGATGCAGGGTTTTTTCTCTGGACCAGGAATCTTTATCCAGGCCGTGCAGCCGCAAAATACTTAGCTGTTGCGCCAGCCGCTGGTTATCTGTCGTAATCATTCCTCCTTCGGCGGTAGTAATATTCTTCACTGCATGAAAACTAAACACAGTGGCATCTCCCCATCTGCCTATTTTCTTGTTTTTATATATTGAACCGACTGCATGCGCAGCGTCTTCGAACACCTTAATATTTTTCTTTCTAGCAATCGCTAGTATTTCATCTATACGGCAAGGCAAGCCTCCAATATGTACCGGTAAAATCGCTTTTGTTTTGGAACTAATTTTTTTAGCAATGCTTTCTGGAGATATATTTAATGTTTCTTTATCAATATCGGCAAAAATCGGTTTTGCTCCTCTGTGCACTATAACATTAGCCGTAGCGGCAAAAGTAAACGGGGCAGTGAGGACTTCATCTTTGGCTTTTATCCCGCCTGCTGCCAAAGAAAGATGTAAGCCGGACGTGCAAGAATTAACAGCTAGAGCAAATTTACAACCAATGTATTTTCTAAACTCATCCTCGAATTTGCCCGTTACTCCCCCTGAAATAAGCCAGCCAGAAGTTAGGACTTTTTCTACGGCTTTTTTCTCCTGTTCTCCGATAAAAGGACGATAAAAAGGCAGGAGATTTCTTCTAACTGGCCTGCCACCTGCTATCGCTGGTTTTTCTACCATAGCTAGCCTCCTTAAAACTTGGCACAATTTTCTTAATTTCTTTTACAATCTTATTTTTGTCTTCAAAAAATACCAAAGTCCGCAATTTGCCCAAAGAAGAAAAAAGTCTCTTGTGATTTACTAGAATTGGCGCAGCAAGAAGTATCCTTTCGTGATCGGATGGCTGTAATTTCTTTGAAAACTCAAAATGCGGCTCATTCAACCTCTCTCCCGGCCTCATGCCCACATAAACTATTGGGATGTCTTTATAAGGTCTTAACCCGGAAAGCCTAATCATGTCTTTTGCCAAGTCTATTATCTTGATTGGTTTGCCCATATCCAAAACGAAAATCTCTCCGCCTTTACTCAGAGCACCTGCCTGGATAACTAACTGCGCAGCCTCGGGTAAAGTCATAAAATATCTTGTCATTTTTCTGTGAGTGATGGTTATAGCCTGCCTTTCTTTAATTTGCTTAACAAATAATGGCACCACGCTGCCGCGGCTGATTAAAACGTTGCCGAACCTGACTATGCTAAAATTAGTCCTACTGTTCCTAGACGCATCTTTTACGATCATCTCGCCGATATTCTTTGAAGCACCCATAATACTTGCAGGCTTCAATGCCTTATCCGAAGATATAAAAACAAACCTCTTTACATTACCTGCCCTGGCTTCCTCGACCATATTTAATGTCCCAAAAACATTATTTTTTATGCACTCTGCAACATTGAACTCCATCATCGGGACATGTTTATAGGCAGCGCTGTGAAATACTACATCCGGCTTAAATTGAACAAACAATCTCTTGATTTTATTTCGCTCGCAGATATTCCCCACTATAGGAACGACATCTATATTTGAGAAACTGTTTCTGAGTTCCGAAAAGACATCGTTTAAAGAATTCTCTTCGTGATCGAACAGAATTAATTTACGGGGATAAAATTTCAAGATCTGAAGACAAAGTTCCCTGCCTATCGAACCGCCAGCGCCGGAAACAAAAATGGTTTTATTGGTGATATACGATTTAATGCTCTCGGAATCGAAATCAATAGGCTTCCTTCTAATAAGATCCTCTAATTCAACCTCTCTCAACAACCCGGCAGCAGTGTCGTGTTTTAACATCTCATAAATCCCCGGAATTATTCTGAAAGTAACTTTTGCCTCTTCGCATTTGTTGACAATCCTTTTGTTCTGCATGCCGCTTGCCGAAGGGATAGCTATGATAATCTCTTTAATTTTATTTGCCTTGACTATTTTTGGGATTTGCTGAATTTTTCCCAATACGCAAATTCCATTAATACATTTATTTTGTTTTTTGGGATCGTCATCTACAAAACCAATGATTTTGTAGTTTAGACTGCCATGCCTTTTGATTTCATCTAAGACTAGATTGCCTGCCGCTCCCGCGCCCACAACCAACACAGCTATCTTCTTCTTTCTTAAATTCTTTTTGATAATGCCCATAAAGAGATCCTTTCTGCAAAATAAAATCTGAATTTAAACATCTATCTTCTGCGCAAGAGTTCTGGCTTTAATATTTCAAAAACGTGCTTAAAGTTCTGAGATAATTCATCTCTGGAAAATAAAATAAGCGCGCCCGTATAAACTACTATAAACAAAAACAATTTTATAATTAATCTGACGAGCAAAGCTGAAATGTAGCAATTTTTCATTAAGACAAAAACAGCCAGCAATCCTAACAAGGCGCTTATTGAAGGAACAAGAAAATTCTTTCTATATTCAACATAAACTAAATCCGATACATTTTTGTAAATTAATATAATGCCGATTATGGTCATCAAATCTACGAATATAGCGGCCCCGTTTACTCTATAAAAATAAATAAAAAACGGCCCCAAAACAACAATCATGATAGCTTGAAGCGACGTGATAGCTGTCATGATTTTAGGTCTACCCACTCCATAAAACAAGGCGGAGCAATCATCCTGAATCGAGCGCAAAACCGAATAAATAATTAACAACCTCAATAACAATATAGCGCCTGACCATTTTACCCCCAGAAAAAAGTATATAAACTCTGGCGCGACGATAAATAGCACCAGCGCCAAAGGAAGCGTCAGCCTAAATATAAAATACAAGAAACTATTAAAGGCTACGGAAAGTTCCTGTTTATTATCTTTCAATTTAGAATACAAAGGGAGACTAACCCTGTTTACTATATGGGTTACAAGCTGCGTCGGCAATTTAGAGAAATCGTAAGCCTTTGAATACAAACCCAACGCCGCCATCCCAACTATAACTCCGACGAGGAAATCGTCAAATTCATACATTAGCGTTATGCACAAACCGGATATCCACATATAAGAACTGTATTTCAAAAACCAAATGGCGATCTTCTTATTGAACCGCAAAGACAGCTTCCACGTTTTTGTTACCAAAAAACCAAAGAAAGGAACCGCCATATCCAGAACTGCCATGGCTACGAGACTCCACAAACCAAAGCCCAAAAATACCATCCAGATTGGAACAATGGTTTTGATTATTTCTTTTACGATATTAATTATCGCGACCCGGGAGAATAGTAACTCTTTTTCCAGGACTACACGGGGAGTAGCGGCAGCCTCCTGGAATATAGAAAAAAATGCAAATATTAAAATTATCTTTGTGACGTCAGGCCCGTAAAATCTTGTTAAAACCGGAGAAGCGATAGCGATAACCAAAAGAGTAAACAAAGCCAAAAGCAACTTCAGAACAAAATGCGTAGAAAAATCTTCTTTGCTGACATCGGGTTTATAGATAAGGGCGCTGTCTAGATTAAACTCCTTGAGCTGCCTGATTATGTTGTAGAAAAAATAAGCCAAGGCTACAATCCCAAAATATTCCGGAACCAAAAGCCTCGCTAAGACTATAGAGCGCAAAAACGAAATTAAGTCGATAAGATATGTGCTGCTTGCAACAATAAATGTCCCTTTGATTGCCCTGTTGGTTAGTTCCATATAATCTTTTATTAATTAATTTTAGGTTGAATCAGTCTGGACATCGCCATTAATTTCTTGCTGTGCCTTTATAGGATAAATATCTGGCAAGGCCATAACGCAGGCGCACAGAAACCATAAAGGCTCGGAAATTCTGACTATAACAAAAACATTGGCCGCCAGCCCCATCAACAGCATCCCCATAAATCCAGCCAAGAATCCAAGGCTTAGGCCCTGGGTAAAATAATCAATTGAATTGTTAAATATATACCAAGTGCTTTTTATTATCGCAAAAATCAGCCAAAGAAATATCAGGAAACCGACAATCCCGATTTCAGAAAGAAGCCTAGCATATTGGGAATCCATAAAAGGCACGCCCGTGACGCCAAATCCAAAGAAAGGTTTTTTGGACAAGAAATCCATGGCCCGCTGCCAAGTTTCAACTCTCGCTGCCGCAGATTTCTCAAGCCTAATCTTTCCGCCACCGAAAGTATAATGAGAACCATAGCTAAAGGTATAGAGAATTCTATCCTTAACTCTTTCGGGGATAAAAAATGGCAAAAATAAAATAGCAAAAACTAAAAGACCAATCATAACCAATCTGTGTCTTCTTGTAAAAAAAACAAGAACCAAGTAGATCAGTATAAAAGCTAAATATGAACTCCTGGATAAAGTCATCAGAAGCGGATAGATATTAAAACATACTAATCCTGTCAGAATAATTTTTACGTTCGCATCCTTTGAATACAATAATAGCCCTAGGGCCGCAGCCATTGTCAACACAAGATAACCCCCGAGAGTATTGGGTTCAGGATGCTCTCCTTCAAAAGGTGCCGAAGGACGGTCAATCTTGCCTATCTGGGCATAAGTCAAAACCCCTATAATGAAAGACACAAGCAAAAAACAGAAAATAAATATCTTGATTTGTTTTGGATCATCGAGATTGTTGACAAAAACAAAAAATATCATGAAAAATTCTACATATTTAAGAATATAGAAGAAACCTATCTTCGCGCTGACATCTCCGCTCATTATTCCTAGGCCAGTAGAAAAAATGCTGATAGCCAAATAAGCAAATATGGGCTTATTAAGCGGGGTTTTGCGTAAAAGCCCTAATTCTTTTCTTACTGCTGTCTTGGCAAACCAGGCAAAAAATACGGCCATGATTAAGAAATCTTCGATCCTGACGGTTACCGCTCTTTCTGCAGTCTGAGCTATGGGTATTTCAGGCGATAAAAGCATAGAAAAAATCAAAATCGTTAAGCCCAGGTTTGTATTTACTAAAGTTGCGATACCTATCGCGATTGCCGCCAAAAGAGCTATCGGAACAAGCGGATGAAAAGCCGCGATTTTAAAGCCAATAAGCGCTGATACCGCCACTAAAACCAAAAGCAAAAGCAAAGCCCTGCTATCTATCTGGCCAAAATTAAGCGATAAAAAATTATTTTTGTTTTTAAGGAAGTTATTTTGAAACATAGTAAAAATAAAAAGGGGACAATTATCCCCTTCTAATAAACAATCCTAAAATATAAATTATTATGTTGACTCCTGATGTTGAGATTCCTTTTCCTCTTTTTGTTTATCAGCATATTTATACTTATAATGATAGTAATAGGGGTAATAACCTGTTGCAACGTAGCTTTCCGGCTTAATATGGTTAAGCGCAACCCCAAGGACGTTAGCGCCAACAGCCTGTAATTGAATCTTTGCTCTTAATAACGCGGCTCTTGCTGTCCTACCCATCTCATAAACAATCACCACTCCATCAAGCAGGGGCGCTAATACCGAAGCGTCGGTTATGGCCAAGCTCGGCGGAGAATCAAATAGAATTACATCAAAATTATTTCTAAACTCGGCTATCAATGACTCCATGGCTTTAGAGCCCAACAACTCTGAAGGGTTATTAGAAGATGCGCCGGAGGTAATTATGCTTAAATTATCCAATCCTGGGTTCTTTAGAACTTCGTCAAAACCTAGTTCCCCCATCAGAATATCGGGCAGGCCTTTAATCGCATCCTGCCAAGTCATAGATTTATTAATTATTTCATTTATTCCCGATTCCTTGGTAATGCCGAGTTTTTTATGCACTGACGGGCGCCTGAGATCGGAATCGATTATAAGCGTCTTTATCCCCTTCTGCGCCAAAGTTATACCTAGCCCAACCAGGACGGTTGTCTTGCCCTCCTGAGGACCGCAACTTGTAATAAGAAACGCCTTTTTAGTATCAGATATCTTCAGATTAGTCCTTAATATTCTGTATGACTCCGCAATTTGGGATAAAGGTTTAAATAAAACAGACAGCGCCGCCTCTCTCTCTTCCTCTTTGGTCGGCTGCATTTGAGGAAAGAGGCCGCGCTTCCACCAAGGCTTCTCATCTGCCACTTCTGTTCTAATCGACGGGATAATGGCTAAAACCGGGACTTTTAATAAATTCTCGACATCTTCTATCGTTCCGATGGAAGTATCCAAACTCTCAGTAACAAATGCCAAAATCAATCCTAGCATCAACCCGACCACTATGCCGACGACCGCAGCAAATCTTTTATTTGGCTTGATAGGCACCTGAGGCTCTACCGCCGGATTAATTACTGTCGCCTGGGAAACCATCCCTTTCTCGGAAATCCTGGATTCCTCGAATTTTTCTCTAAGCATCGTGTAGAGCTTCTCGTTAACATTGACATCGCGCTGCAGCCTGGCAAACTCCAATTCGGACTTTGGCAATTTCTTCAGCGCGTCCTCGACTTCCCTAACCTGCTCTTCCAGACGCTGGACATCAGGATGTTTTTCTGTCGCCTTAGTCAATAATTCAGATAACTGCGACTTTAGAGTACCAAGACGATTCTCAAGACCCACCGCTTCTCCCGTAACCGCCTCTTTCTCCCTGAATTTTGCCAAGGCATCTTCGGAAGCATGCAACCTTGTTTCGACATCGGATAATTGTTTCTCGATAAACTCCCGCACCTGGGTTGCTTCTTTGCTCCTCTGTTTTAAATTTTCTTCGATATAGACCTCCGCTATCATATTGGCGATATCGCGCGCCTTCTTAGGCTGGTCTGATTGCACAGTCAGTACTATAATCGAAGAAACTTGGTCGGTTGTCGATTCCAAGCCGCTCTGTATATTGCTTACTACAACATCAATTTCGTCCTGGGAAGCATTTTTTGCGAAAAGCTGTAAGCGCCTTGCAGCTTCCTCCACCACCGGACGGCCGCTGAGGACTTTCTGTTCGGTAGCTAAGACATCGTAGCCTCCGCCTAATATCGTCTCGGTAAGAGCGGTTATAGCCGTCTGACGTACCTCTATCTTTATGGAAACGCTTGAGCTATAAACCGGTGTCTGCAGATTGTTATAAGTTATGATACCGATAAAAGTAGAAACCATGGTAAGAAGAATTATCCATTTACGCTTTCTTAAAATTCTTAAATAATCTTGTATGTTTAATTCGTATTGTGGCATATTATTTCTTAGGACCTGTGCCAGCCCTGATTGTTTGAATTCCAGATACCGCCGAAGAAGAGCTCGTTAGAGGACTAAGCAGCTGCATCAGAACATGGCTCACCTCGGAGATAACAGTTCTAGGCACATACACTACGTCTCTAGCCTGTATCTTCAAATCCTGGCTCAGATTTTTTTTGTCCAGTACATCGCGCAAATTCAAAGTATAAACTTGGGGATTAGCCAAATCGCCTCTTATGACAAAAACATTCTTTAAAACGGCGTTTCTGGTATAACCTCCGGCCCAGCCGATAGCCTCCAATACTGTTGCCTCTCCGGTAAAGACATATGTTCCCGGGTCGAGAACCTCGCCCAGGACAATAAGCTTTCTTCCTCCGAACTGTCTGATGCTAATCGATACTTCCGGATTCTGTACAAACTGGAGGGCCTTTTCCTTAATTTTCAAACTTAGCTGGTTTAAAGTTAAGCCTCCGGCCTGGACTGCTCCGAATAAAGGTAAATAAATATTCCCGTCGGGAGCCACCGTCTGCTCCGTACTCAACTCATTAACTTTGACGAAATTTATCTCCGGCCTCAAAAAACCCTCTTGTGCTGTTCCGAAAGCCGTTATCATTATTGAAACTTCTGGAGACTTGATAAAAGCGGATAATTTTTCAGTAATTTCGTTATCCAAGTCGGTTAAGGTCCTACCCTGAGCAACGACATCACCGATCAAAGGAAAAGAGATCTTCCCGTCAGGACGTACAACCACGTCTTTTAATAAATCAGGCCATTGCCAGACGGAAATCTCCAGCTTATCGCCATCATTAAGAAAATATTCCTCTGCCTCGCCTTTTTTTGTACTTAATGATTTCCAAACTGTTATATCCAAGACGTCATCTTGGTCAACGGTATAATAATTGGTCCCGGAAAGACTATTTTTTTGGGAGAGTTTTAATGCGGCTTTTCTTAAATCGCTGGAAATCTGCTTTTCTCTTTTTGCGGTTGCACAAGAACTCACTAAAATAGAAATTAAAATGGCAATAAAAAACCTTTTGTCATAAATTTTCATAAATTTATGCATAATTTATTATTTTTCCAATACTTATCTTTTAATATATCTAATAATTACTTTAAAGTCAAGAAAAGACTTAAACTTTTGCAAAAGAAAGAGTTAGGAAAGAATATTAAATATGGTAATAAAGGGATGAAAGATACGATAAAAAACCAAATCTTTATTTTTATTAATACCGTATCTGTATTTAAGCCACTCATTGGAAGGAAAAAGGCCTCTAAATATAATTATGGGTAAAGCCATTACGCTATCCATTAAAAAAAGCTGAGCTACAGATTTTCTGAAGCCGATTTCTTGATCCGGCAGGCTTAGGATCTTCCTTATGGAAAAAGAAAAGAACATGCGCCGGGGTTTCAACCTCTCTAAAGCATCTCTTGGGACAACAGGACCGAAAATCCCTTCCATCAAATTCAAGCTGCAGTAAATAATCTTTTTGATTTTATATTCTCCCGCCTTTTCGAAAATATATTTCCAATCCAACTCTTTCTGATAAGTTAAAATCGTCTCGCGCAGATCAGAAAACCTAAATAAACCCCTAAAATAATGAGCCATTGCTTGATGAAGACATAGATGAATAAGCAGATGATTGGGGCAAAGTATTTTCTTTTCTTCCGCTTCGGTTTTGACTAAGACCGATTTTTCCCAGATATCCTCGTCGAGATCAATCCTGAAAACATTTTGAAAACGCTCATACTGGGACAGGCTTGAATGTATGTCGAGGAATATATCTTTTTTACAGAGATGGATTTCTCCTCCGAATTTCTCGAGGCTATCATCGGATAGAAAATCGGGTTTGCAGTATCCGTAATCCTGTAAGATATTCTTTACTTCCGATAAATCACGCCTTCTTACCAATAAGTCAATATCAACCATCGGACGAAGAGCAATATTTTGGTATACGGTATCTAAAAGGGCGGCTCCTTTTAAGACAATAACTTGCTTATCGGCTTGATTTAATAATGCAATGACTTTCTGCAGCTCAATCTTAATCGAGGTGTTCCTCATCAAGGTATTATAATAAACCTGCTTCAGGCTAACACGACTGTCATCCGACAAGTTTGACCAAATTTCGCCGATTGCCGACAAATGGCTATAGAGAAACGAACCGACGCCCTGCCTTAATGCCCGATAAGTTATAGAGCGCCAGTTCGATATAAGGCCTGCCAATCTGTTTATCTCGCTACGCTGTTTTTCATCGAGATTTATTCTGCTGCAAGAAATCAAAAAATCATTTTCAATTTGAGAGGATTTTATGGAGGAAGTCTTTCTGCTAAACATCAAATTTTAAACTTAGCCCTTCTTCTACAAGCTGACTGGCAAATAAAGCCTTGTATCTTGCGTTATCTTTTACTAATTGCGCATGAGAACCTATGCTTATTCTATCCTTAGCTTCCAGAAAATAAATCAGGTCTAGCTTCTTAACCGTAGATAGACGGTGGGAAACCACGACGATAGTTTTATCCCTGCATTCCCGTCTTAAATTGTCTATAATCCTGTCTTCGGTCTGAGAATCCAGACTAGACATTCCCTCATCTATTATTAAT
>Ga0116153_10001169_pt1 | contig 26242 bp, 21 predicted proteins | sample AD_UKC028_MetaG_FD_89896 | JGI IMG/M metagenome (GOLD analysis project Ga0116153, IMG submission 89896) | Active sludge microbial communities of municipal wastewater-treating anaerobic digesters from USA - AD_UKC028_MetaG | ecosystem: Engineered > Bioreactor > Anaerobic > Digestate | place: USA...
CGTCAGTCATCGTAGTTGTCGATCTGCGCCCGCTGCAGCGTACCGCTGTAATCCACGTACCCGACCTTCGTCTCCGAGTAGAACTCGTAGACCTCCCACCCTCCCTCGCGGTGGCCGTTGCCGGTCTGCTTGACCCCGCCGAACGGCAGGTGGGCCTCGGCACCGATCGTCGGGGCGTTCACGTACGAGATGCCGTTGTCCATGTCCTGCAGCGCGCGGAAGCCCTGGTTCACGTCCCGCGTGTAGATGGAACTCGAGAGCCCGTACTTCACGCCGTTGTTGACGCGGATGGCCTCGTCGAAGCTCCGCACCTGGATCACGCTGAGCACCGGCCCGAAAATTTCCTCCTGCGCCAGCCGCATCGAGGGGGTCACACCCGCGAAGATCGTCGGCCGGAAGAAGAATCCGCGTCCGAGCCGCTCGCCGCCTGGCTTCTTGCCGCCGGTAAGGAGCTCGGCCCCCTCCTCCTGCCCGATCGCCACGTACGACTCGACTTTCTGGCGGGAGCGCTCGTGGATGAGCGGGCCGACGTCGTAGCCGCCCCGGCCGTCGCCCAGGCGCAACGCCTCGGCGGCGTCCACGAGCCGGCGGAGGAAGCGGTCGTGGATCTTCCGGTGCAGGATGAGGCGGCTGGTGGCGGTGCACCGCTGCCCCGTGGTGCCGAACGCCCCCCAGAGCACCCCTTCGAGCGCCAGGTCGAGGTCGGCGTCGTCCATTACGATCTGGGCGTTCTTGCCGCCCATCTCCAGCGACAGCCGCTTGTGCATCCGGCCGCAGGTCTCGCCGATGAACGAGCCGGTGGCGGTGGAACCGGTAAAGGAGATGACCGGCACGTCGGGGTGCTCGACGAGCGCCTTGCCCGCGCTGGCCCCGCGCCCGTGCACCAGCTGGATGACCTCGGGGGGCAGGCCCGCCTCGAGGAGCAGCTCGACCAGCCGGTGCGACGTGTGTGGCACGTCCTCCGACGGCTTGAGGATGACCGCGTTCCCGCAGACGAGGGCCGGGAACATCTTCCAGGTGGGGATGGCGAGCGGGAAGTTGAACGGGGTGATGAGCCCGGCCACGCCGATGGGCCGCCGGAAGCTCATGGCCCACTTGTCCCGCAGCTCGGAGGGAACGGTGTGGCCGAAGAGCCGGCGGCCCTCGGTGGCCGCGTAGTAGGCGGTGTCGATCCCTTCCTGGACGTCGCCACGCGTCTCCGCGAGCACCTTCCCCATTTCACGGGTCATGCCGTCGGCCAGCTCCTCCTTGTGGGTCGTCAGGAGGTCGCCGAGGCGGCGGAGCACGTCGCCTCGCGCCGGCGCGGGGGTGCGGCGCCAGATCTCGAATCCCCGCTTGGCGGAGCGGACCGCCGCCTGCACGTCGGCGGCGCCGGAATCCGGGAAACGGCCGATGAGGTCGCGCGTGTCGGCTGGGTTCCGGTTCTCGAACCAGGTACCGGTGCTCGGGGCCACCCAGGATCCGCCAATGAAGTTCTTGAAGGTCTTTGCCATCGGGCTTTCGGGGGTCGAAGTGAACGGAGGATGCCGCTAGTCACACATCCAGGGGAGCACGCTGGCCGCGTAGCCCATCCGGGGGAGCAGGACGGTGGCCACGAGCGCGAGCCCGCCGAGGAAGATGCCGAGGCCCACGAAATGGGCCCAGCCCTGCCGGCGGTGCCAGCTGACGATCATGGTCCAGGCGCCGGCCACCGCCACCATGCCCGCGGCACCGAGATACAGCATCAGGCCGAGGCCGCAGCGGTGCGCATACGGCCACTGGAGGACCGCCGCCGCGACCAGGATGCCCAGCGCGGCCCGCACCCAGGTCGTCAGGACGGTCCGCCGGGAGAGCGCGCGGCCGGACGGGGCTGCGGGCGCCGCACCGCCCCGCTGCGCGGGGACGGAAGACGGCGCTCCGCCCCCCTTGGCCATCACCTTGTCGATGGCGGCGAGTTCCTTGTCCCAGTCCCTCGGCTGGTCGCTCACGAAGGCTCCCGTGTCAGGCCGTAGCGCTCGATCTTCTTGTACAGGTTGGAACGCGGCATGTCGAGCGCGCGGGCAGTCTCGGAGACGTTCCAGTCGTGCTGGCGGAGCTTGGCGGCCAGGAACACCTTTTCCGCCTCCAGCTTGAACGTCTCGAAGGTCGGCGCGGTGAAGGGATCGTCCGGATTGACGGCGCCGGCCCCGGCCGACTCGCCGCCGCTCCCGAGGATCCGATCCACGTCGGCGCCCGTCACCGACTTGCCGGGAGCAAGGATCATCAGCCGCTCGACAGCGTTCCGCAACTCGCGGACGTTGCCCGGCCAGGGGCGGCGCTGCAGGCGCACGACGGCCTCGGCGTCGAACTGCCGGGACGGCACCACGGCCGCCTCGGCGATTCCCTTCGCGAAAAACGCCACGAGTTCCAGGATGTCCGCGGCCCGTTCCCGGAGCGGGGGCACGACGATCGGCACCACGTTCAGGCGATAGAGGAGATCCTCGCGGAATCGCCCGGCGGCGATCTCCGCCTCGAGGTCCTTGTTGGTGGCCGCCAGCACCCGGACGTCCACCTTCATCGACTTGGCGCCCCCGACCCGGGTCACTTCCCCCTCCTGGAGCGCGCGCAGCATCTTGGCCTGCGCCGGCAGCGAGAGGTCGCCGATTTCATCCAGGAAGAGGGTGCCGCCATCGGCCAGCTCGAACTTGCCAGGGCGGTCGGCGAAGGCGCCGGTGAACGACCCCTTCATGTGCCCGAAGAGCTCGCTCTCGATCAGCTCGCTCGGGATGGCGGCGCAGTTGACCTCGATGAACGGACCCTGCCGGCGGGGACTCGCCGCGTGGATGGCGCGCGCTACCAGCTCCTTGCCGCTTCCGTTCTCCCCGGTGATCAGCACCCGGGCGGCGGTCGGCCCGACCTTTTCGATCAGGGCCCGCACTCCATGAAGCGCCGGACTGGAGCCGACCATGGCATGCGCCTGGTCCGCGGCGCGCTTGAACCGCTGGTTCTCGGTGGCGAGCACCGACAGGTTGAGCGCGTTGCGGACCGTGACCAGAAGCCGGTCACTGTCGAGCGGCTTCTCGAGGAAGTCGAAGGCGCCGCGCTGTGTCGCCTCGACGGCGGTGGCGATGGTGCCATGGCCGGAGATCATCACGACGGTGGCGGTGGGATCGAGCTCGCGGAGCCGGGTCAGGGTGTCGAGGCCGTCGAGACCGGCCATCTTCACGTCGAGGAAAACGAGGTGTGGACGAAACTCCGGATAGACCGTGAGCCCCTCCCCGCCGGAGCCGGCGACGCGGACGTCGTGTCCCTCGTAGGCCAGCACTTGCTTGAGGGCGTCGCGGACGCCGGCTTCGTCGTCGATGACGAGGATTCGATGCGCGGTCATGGTGGTGAACCTGAAGAATACAAGGTCACGCCGCCGGGATACACCCGCACCCCGCCGATGCCCGGCGGGATCACGATGGGGACGGCGCCGTCGCTTGTCTTGCCCGCCACCAGCCCGACGATCCGCGGGACCATCTCGCGCGGAAACTCGAAGTCACGGGCCCTGAACGCGTCCACCCGCCACTCGGCGCGGCCCGGGTCGGTCACCAGGACCGTCCCCGCGGCGGTGATCGGCTCCCAGTCGGCGAGAGCGCCGGCCAGCGGCCCCAGCACTTCCCGCGGGACACCGGCCGTCCGGATCCGGGCCGCCACCACGATGCGCCCGTCGCCGAGCGTCACCGCGAGCGAATCGAGGTCCTCCCGTACCCTCCGGTCGAGCCCGGCGCCGATGAGCGACGCCATTTCGGACGCCGTCAGTACCACCGAGTCGGCGCGCCACCCGTTCAGGCTGTCGATCTTGGAGGTGGCCGACTGCAGTGCCGCCTCCCCGGGGCGACCGGTCTCGCCCGGCGCGGTGGCAGGCGGCCGGTCGGTGAGCCGGCGCCAGTATGCCGAGATCCGGTCCCGCTCCGTCCAGCCGAAGTAGAGGAGTCCGGCCACGATGAGGAGGCCAAGCAGCCGGAACGGCAACGAGAGGCAACCGAGCATTCAGGAACCGGCCGGACCCGCGGCGACCGGCAACAGGCTGCCGCGGCGGTAGCCGCGCTCGTCGAGTTCCGCGCCCGCGAACCCCAGGGCGCGCAGGCGCTCCGACACCTCCGCCCAGCGCGCCTCGACGAGCGGCCGCTCCGCCGGCAGGACCTCGACACGCGCGAGCTCCCCCAGGTGGCGCACCCGCACGTCGCCGACGACTCCGCACCCCCGGATGACCGCTTCCGCGCGCTCGACCTGCCGGAGTCGCCCGGGCGTGACCGAGAGTCCGTACTGGATCCGGCTCGAGAGGCAGGGTGCGGCCGGGGCGTCCCATGTTGGCAGCCCCAGCTCGCGTGCCGCCTCGCGCACGTCGGTCTTGGTCCAGCCCAGCTCCACGAACGGCGAGTGCACCCGCTTGGCGGCACCGGCGGCGGCCCCCGGCCGGTGCTCGGTAAGGTCGTCGAGATTCGTGCCGTCGAGCAGGTACTCGAAGCTCCGCTCGGCGGCGACGGCGCCGAGCACCCGCCAGAGCTCCGACTTGCAGAAGAAGCAGCGATTCAGGGGATTGGCGGCGTAATCGGGGTCGGCCAGCTCGTGGGTATCCACCTCGAGGAGCGGCACGCAGAAGCGCGCCGCGAGCTCCACCGCGGTGCGCCACTGCACCTCCGGATACGATGCGCTTCGCCCAATCACGGCAAGGAACCTCGAGGGACCCAGCCGCCGTGCGCCGACGACGGCCAGGACCGCCGAATCCACCCCGCCCGAGTAGCCGAGGACCGCACTCGACAGTCCGTCGAGATGAGCCTCAAGGTGTTTCACAGTAGCCATCGCGGAAAAGTAGCGCATATCTTACCGACGTGCCCACACCCATTCCGTCGCACGAACTCACCTTCCGCGCCACCCGGGCGGGCGGGCCCGGCGGCCAGCACGTGAACACCTCGTCCACCCGCGTGGAGCTGTGGTGGGACGCGCTCGGCTCGCCGAGCCTGACGGAGGCGGAGCGCGCGCTGCTCGTGGAGGCGCTCGGGCACCGCCTCGACGGCGACGGATGGCTCCGGCTGGTCTCGGCGGGCACCCGGAGCCAGCTCAAGAACCGGGAGGCGGTGACCGAGCGCTTCCACACGCTCGTCGCGGACGCGCTGATCCCGCCCAAGCGGCGGCGAAAGACGAAGCCGCCGCGCTCGGCGGCGGAGCGGCGGCTCAAGGAAAAGAAGCGGCGCTCCGCCACGAAGGCAGAGCGCCGCCGGCCGCCGGGCGACCACTAGTCCCTACGGCTGCGCCGGTGGGGCCTTCCCCTTGGCGAAGTCGCCGGCTGTGATGACGGTCATCCGCGACGGATTCACGAAGGCACGGAACCCGGCGCTCACCTGGGCCGGGGTGAGCGCGCCGATGGCCGACTCGAGCGTGGCGTCCCACTGCATCGTCCGGCCGAGGAAGAGCCGTTCGGTCAACTGCCCGGAGAGCTGGCTGTCGTCGGTGCGGGCCAGCTGCAGCTGCTGCAGGTACCCCGCTTTCCCCTTGCTCACTTCCTCCGGCGTGAAGCCCCCGGCAACTGCACTGTCGGTCACCTCCCGGAACGCCGTGACCACCTTGCCGGTGTTCTCCGGGGCCGAGATCGCGTAGACCAATAGTTGCCCCGCCTGGTCCTCGGGGCTCACCTCGAGCGCGCTCCCGGCCCCGTAGCTCAGCCCTTCCTCCTGCCGCATGCGGACGATCAGCCGCGAATCGAACGCCGACCCGCCGTAGATGTAGTCGCCGATGGCCAGTGCGGGATACCCGGGATCCGACTCGCTCAGCGGCAGGTTGGTGCCCGCGAGCAGGATCGCGTTGGCCTTGTCGGGCGTCTCGATCTGCTCGGTGACAGCCGGCTTGTCGGCGTAGAGCTCGGGGATCCGCGCATAGGCGGCGGGGCTCTTCCAGGTGCCGAAGACCTCGGCGAGCGCGGCCGACGCCTCGCCCGGATCGAAATCACCGACGATCGCCGCCTCCCCCGCCCCGACCCCGTAGAACTCCACCCAGAACCGCTTCGCGTCGGCCACGGTCACGGCCTGCGTGTTGGCGATCCGCTCCTCGATGGTGCTCACGTAGCGCGGATGCCCGGGCGCGTAGGCCTGCGTGGCGCGGGCCAGCGCGGTCTGCGCCAGCGCGATCGGATCGGTCCGCTGTGACTCCAGCGCCGCCAGTCGCTCGCGCTGCAGGGTGACGAACTCCGTCGAGTCGAAGCTGGCCTGCCGGAGGACCTCGCCGGCCAGGCGGAGGACGGCCGGAAGATTGGCCCGGACCGTGGTGAAACTCACGGTGACCCCTTCCGCCGTGCCGCGCAGGCCGACCTGCGCCTTGAGGCGGTCGAACTCGTCCTTGAGCTGCAGCCGGGTGTGCGCCGTGGTACCGCGCATGAGCATGGCGCCGGCCAGCGAGGCCGTCGTGGCCTTCCCGGAGAGCCCCTGCTCCGTCCCGAAATGCAGGCGGATCGTCCCGCTCACCGTCTGGCCGCGTGTGGCCTTCGGGAGCAGGGCCAGCTTCATGCCGCTGGGCAACTCGCTCCGCACGGTGCGGGCGTCGATGTTGGCCGGCGTCGGGTCGAAGGCCTCGCCCGCCGTCATCGTCGTATCGCCCTTGTAGTCCTTCACCAGCGCGGCGATGTCGGGCACCGGGGGGATGTCCGCACGGTCGGGCTTGTCGGTCGGGAGGAACACGCCGAACGTCCGGTTGCTCGGCTTCAGGTAGGCCGCCGCCACGCGCTGCACGTCGGCCGGGGTGACGGCCCGGACCCGGTCGCGGTTGATGAAGATGAGCCGCCAGTCCCCACGGGAGGCCCACTCGCTCAGCGCCACGCCGACCGCATCGGTCTGGGTCAGGCTCAATTCGATGTTCTTGAGGATGGTCTGCTTGGCGCGGGCCACCTCCTCCTCGGTCGGCGGGCGCTGGCTTGCGGAATCGAGCGCCGCGAGGAAGGCAGCCTGCGCGACGGCCAGCGTGTCCTCCCGCCGCAGCTGCGCTCCGGCCAGGAGCAGGCTTGGCTGATACAACTGGTAGGTGGTGGACCAGACGGCGGCCGCGCGCTTCGTTTCCACCAGCGCTTGGTAGAGCCGCCCGCTCGGCGCCGAGCCAAGCACCTGCGCCAGCACCAGCACCGGGGCGAAGTCGGAGTCGGATCCGGCGGGCACGTGATAACCGGCCATCAGGATCTGCTCGTCGCCCACCCGGCGCAGCGTGACGCTCCGCTCGCCGTCCTGCACCGGCTCGACGGTGTAGGTGGGCCAGAGGCGGTTGTCGCCCTCCCGGCTGGGACGGGGAATCGGCCCGAAGAGCTGCGCGATCCGCTTGAGGACGGCGGCCTCGTCGAACTTGCCCGCCACCACGAGGATGGCGTTGTCCGGCTGGTAGTACTTCCGGTAGAAGCCCTTAAGCCGCTCGATCGGCACGTTCTCGATGTCGGACCGGGCGCCGATGGTGGAGTTCCCGTAGTTGTGCCACAGGTAGGCGGTCGAGAACAGCCGCTCCTCGAGGATTCCCTGCGGCGAGTTCTCTCCCATCTCGAACTCGTTCCGGACCACCGTCATCTCGGACTCGAGGTGCGCCTTCGACACGTACGAGTTCACCATCCGGTCGGCCTCGAGGTCGAGCGCCCATTCGAGGTTCTCGGGAGTGGCCGGGAAGGACTCGAAATAGTTCGTCCGGTCGTACCAGGTGGTTCCGTTGAAGCTGGCTCCGTGCGCGGTCAGCTCCTCCCCGATCTCCGGATGCCTGGTGGACCCCTTGAAGAGCAGGTGCTCCAGCAGGTGGGCCATGCCGGTCTCACCGTAGTTCTCGTGCCGGGAGCCCACCAGGTAGGTGATGTTGACCGTCACGACCGGCTTGGTTTGGTCGGGCAACAGCAAGACCTGAAGCCCGTTCGGAAGGCGGTACTCGGTGATCCCCTCCACCGTGGCCACCTTGACCGGCGTCGGTGCTGGAGCCGCGGCGCGGGCAGGCCGGGCAGGCTTGGCGGCCGGCTGCTGCGCGTCGAGCGTGGCCGCGGCAAGCAGGGCAAGGATGGGGAGGGCGAGACTGACGCGGTGGAGGAACGGCGTACGCATGTGGAGCTCCAAAGTATCAGAGAGCAAACGGCGGCGACCCCGGGAATAGAAATCGGGAGCGCCGCCGAAGCAAACCGGGGCGCCGGGCCTACGGAACGACGACCGTCACCGGGAAGGGGCCGAAGCTCAGGTCGTCCGCCGCGGCCTCATGGCCCCAGCCGACGAGGACGGTCCCGGCCCCGGCACCCGCCTGGGCGGTCACGTCAAAGGCATAATGGTTGTCGACCAGCATGACCGGGGTGGCCAGGGCGCCAGGCGTGAAGTTCAGCGCGGCAAAGTGATCGAGCTCCGTGCCGAGGATCTCGTCGCCGTCGTCGTGGTAGAAGCGAACCTCGACCCGGGTGACCGCATCCGCCTCGAGGAGGAGGTTCGCGCTCACGTCGACGTCGTTCACGAACAGCTTGGCCGACGCCGGGGTGTGGCCGTGCGGGGCGGCGGCCTCGTCGTCGCTGCAGGCGCCCAGCGAGACGACCGCGAGAAGCGCCGACGGAAGCAGCAGCCGAGTCAGGACGCGGCGGGCAGTACGAGCGAGCATGGTCAGATCTCCTTGGGGAAGAGTTGGGACGAACCGATCACTTCGGGCGAAGGAAGCGCACCGACACGAGCAGGCTCCGCGGTGCGCCAGGGTTGATGTATCCGGAGGCGCGGATCTCCGGGTATTTCGTGTCAAACACGTTCAGCAAGTCCACGTCGAGGCTGGTCGTCGCCCCGAAGGCGATGGAGCCACCGACGTCCACCACGGCGTACGGCTGGGTCGAGACCCCCGGCTCACCGATGGGAGTGAAGGGGCCGGTGAAACGGGTGAGCAGGTAGGATGAGAGGCCGTCCTTCCAGAGGTATTCCGCGCCGACCCTTCCGAAATACTCCGAGACCCCGGGCACCGCGTCGCCGGGCTGGAGCGGCTCGTCGTGGAAGTTCGGTCGCACCGGTGGACGAAGCGTCCCGAGATCAAAGGCGACGTCCACCGGCTCAGCGATGCCCGTGACCTCCGCGTCATTGAGTGTCCCCGACGCCTGGAGGGTCAGCCGCCCGCCGATGAGCAGCGCGGCCGTCATGGACACGCCTCGGCGCCGGCTGGTGCCTGCAGCGAGGACGTCGAGCGAGACCGGGTCCTTGATCCGCTCGTTGGCGGTGTTGAACTGGAAGAACGAGAGGCCGAGCTGGAGGGACCCGGCGTTGTACTCTGCGCCGATCTCGCCAGCCCAGGCGGTCACCAGCGGGCGGCTCGGATCGCTGATGACGCCGACGGGTCCGCGGAAGCCGCGCGCCAGCGAGGCCAGCAGCATGACCCGGTCCGAGGCCAGGTAGCTCGCGCCGAGCTTCGGGCTCACCACCGGGTCGGTCGCCTCCTGCCAGTCGGCGAGGGAATCGAGCAGGTTGAGGCTCTGGTAGTTGACCAGGTCGCCCCGGAGGCCGAGGTCATAGAGGAACCTGGGACCCAGCATTCCGCGCCAGCGCGCGAAGAGCCCGATCGCCTGGTACCGCCCTTCGTCGGCCTGTTCCGCCGACACGGATTCGCGCTGCACCGTTTCGTCGAGCGTGTAGCTCGTCCAGTCCGCCCGTCCGCTGGCGCCCAGGCTGAACTCGCCGTCATCGGTCGCCCGGTTGACGAGGGCCTGAAAACCGAGCGCCTCCCGGTCGTCTCCCTCGGCGGTCTGGCGGAGAATGTTGTCCTCCGGGAGCGTCAGGTAAACGGTGGACTGCGCGAGCTGGCCCCAGAGCTGGGCATCCAGCGTCGTCTTTGGGCCGAGGGGCAGCCCGTACCGCAGCGTCCCGATGTACCGCTGCCCGTCGCCCCCGTCGGTCGTATCGGTGGCCGCCTCGAGCTCGCCCTGATTGTACCGATCCACCGGCACGAACCCCGGCGAGTTCCATTTCGAGCCGTAGAGGTACAGCCCACCCTCGAGCCGGCCGGCGCCAACCGAGCGCCAGCCGCGCAGGACGCCGTTTCCAAGGAGATAGTCGGCGTTCTGCCGCCACCCCTCCTCGCTCTGGCCCGCAAGCGAGACGAGCATCCCCGACCCCGGCCGGTGAAATCCGCCCGTCACCCAGCCGCGCACGTCGCCGAACGTGGTTGCCGCCAGCGAGCCGGCCGAGCCGGTGGCATCGGCAGCGGTGTACGTCTCCACGACGCCGCCCAGCGCGAAATCCCCGTAGAGCGGACTCGCCGGCCCGTGGATGACCCGAGTCGTCGTCAGCGCCCCGGTCGAGAGAATGCTCCAGTCGGCGTATCCCTCGACATGGCCGTGGATGGGGAGGTTGATCGGGACGCCATCGAGCACCAGGAGCACGTCGGACGAGTGGTCCGAGGTGAACCCGCCGATCACGACGTTGGACGCGAAGCCGGGACCCTGCCCCTGCTGGTGCACCTCGATGCCCGCCGACCGGCCGACGAGGTCATAGGGGTTCGAGGCCGGTGCGCGCTGGACCGCTTCCTTGCTCACCTCGACCGTGGAGACAGGGGGCGCGATCGCGAGCTCACGCCGGCCGGTGACGGTGACGGGGGTGACGACCGTGATCTTCGTAGTGTCCACGCGCGGAGGCGCCGGCTCCTGCGCCTCGACCGGACTCGCCGCCACGGCGCACGCGCACGCGCACGCCCCGAGCGCCGAACGGAGCGCACGGTTCGTGAAATTCGCGGTGATGCGATCGCCAAGCGACATTGAACGCCGAGTCCCGTCGCCGCCGACGCCCCCGGTTCCTCAGGAACCAGAAGGCGTCGGCGGCAGCAACGATTGTCTTCCCCGGCGGGAGCCGGAGCGCGTGGAGCTGTGGATTTTGAGAGTGGGGCCGATTCCGAGCGACGGCGCTCGAAGCTCAGCCGAGGTGGGCGGGAGGAGCGGTCGAAAAGGGGTTCAGGTGGTCCGGGTGGGGAACGGCGGCCGCCTCAGCGGCGATCGGCTCGCCGTGGTGAGACGACGGCGGCGACACCGCCACGTCGGCGATTGTCGGCGAGGGAATGGCGGCCACCGAGGCGAGCGCACAACTCCCGAGGCACTGGCAGTCGGCTGGCGCATCCTGGTTCTGGTGATCCGGATGATGGGCGCCGTGGACCGCGTGCTCGTCCCCCGCCCCGGCGGCGGCAGCGCTCGCCATCGCCTTCGGGCAGGAGTGCAGGATGGCGGGCGCGGCCATGACCAGGCCGAACCAGAGCGCCATGCCCCCCGCGAGGGACCGCGACCAGTACCCCATGCTTCGCATGGGGATCAATGTACTCATGACTGGCGGGGCCGTCCATCAACCGGACGCCGCGGCCTCCCCTGCCCGCCGCGCAGGCTCCGCGGTGCCCTCGGGCGCCCGGCGGCGGTCCAGGGTGCGGTATTGAATCGCCTCCCCCACATGTGTCACGCCGAGCTCGGCGTCTCCGGCCAGGTCGGCGATGGTCCGGGCGATCTTGAGGACCCGGTGGTAGGCCCGCGCGGACAGGCCCAGCCGTGCCACCGCCCGACGAAGCAGGAGTTCGACGGGCTCGGTCAACCGACAGAAGCGCCGGATTTCGCGCGCCGTCATGTGCGCGTTGGCGTAGAGGCCCGGCATCCCCGTGAAACGCTCTCGCTGCCGCTGGCGCGCACCCTCCACACGGGCGCGCACGACCAGGCTCGTCTCCTCGGGGGCGGACGACGCGAGGTCCCGATAGGCGACCGCGGGCACCTCGAGATGGATGTCGATCCGGTCGAGCAGCGGCCCCGACAGCCTGGCCAGGTAGCGCTCGACGTGCATCGGCGTGCAGTGGCAGCGGTGCCCTGGGTCGCCGAGGTACCCGCAGGGGCAGGGATTCATGGCGGCGGCCAGCATGAAGCGCGCGGGATAGCTGAGGCTGATGGCGGCGCGGCTCAGCGTGACGGCGCCATCCTCGAGCGGCTGGCGGAGGACCTCGAGCACGTTGGTCCGGAATTCAGGGAGCTCATCGAGGAAAAGCACCCCGCCGTGCGCGAGACTCACCTCGCCCGGTCGCGGCGACGACCCGCCCCCGATCAACCCGGCGTCGCTGATGGTGTGATGCGGACTGCGGAACGGACGCACGGTGCAGAGCGACTGCCCCGGCGCGAGCAGCCCCGCCACACTGTGCACCTTGGTGGTCTCGAGCGCCTCGTCGAGCGACATCCCCGGCAGGATGGATGGTAGCCGACGCGCAAGCATGGTTTTCCCCGCCCCAGGCGGCCCGACCAGCAGGATGTTGTGGGCCCCGGCTGCCGCCACCTCCAGCGCCCGCTTGGCGCCGGCCTGCGCCCGGACGTCGGCGAAATCCACCACGTCCGCCGCCCGCTCGGCCATGAGGGCGCGGACATCCACGCGAATCGGCCTCAGCCTGGGTCCGTCCCCGAGGTGTTCGCAGACCTCCGTCAGCGACCGGGCACCTCGCACTTCGATCCCCTCGACGACCGCCGCCTCCGGCAGGTTGGCGGCCGGCAGGATGACGCCGCGGAGACCGGCCTTCCGGGCCGCGAGCGTCATCGAGAGGGCGCCCCGCACCGGCCGGAGATCCCCCTCGAGGCCGACCTCCCCCAGGATCAACTGTTCCGCCAGCCCCCCGGCCTCGAGCTGTTCGCTGGCCGCCAGGATGCCCAGGGCGATCGGCAGGTCGAAGCCGGATCCGTCCTTTCGGACGTCTGCCGGGGCGAGATTGATGGTGATTCGCTTGAGGGGGAAGTTGTACCCGGCGTTGACGAGCGCGGCGGTGACCCGCTCGCGCCCCTCCTTGACGGCGCCGTGCGGCAGCCCGACGGTGGCCACGGAGGGGAGGCCGTTCGTGATATCCACCTCGACTTCGACCAGGTAGGCGTCGATGCCGAGGACGGCGGCGGAGCGGATCCGGGCAAGCATGCGGGCGGCACCTCCATGGAGTGCTCCACGGTAGCGCCGCCCGTCGCCGTCGCCTCATCGATACACACGAGGCGAGGTGCCGATTTCCGCGTCAGGGCAGTCGCGTGCCCTCCGCCATCACATGGTCGTCCTTCCCGCGGATCACGAAGCTGGTCGCCCGCCCGTTGGAGAGCGAAAACTCGGTGACGAGGTTTGGTGCGGCGTCGAAGATGCCGTCATCCTCGAAGAACCCCGGGTAGAATGCGTCCTCGCCGATGGCGATCAGCACCGCGTGGTAGGGTGCGTCTTCGTCGTCCGGTACTTCCCAGTCCAGCAGCAGCATCTCCCTGCCGTAGGTCAGCTTCCACGTCTCCAACGGCGGAGGCGTGGAGTCCGCCTTGGCCGCGGCCGAATCCCTCGGAATCCAGCGGACGGAATAGTTCCCGACGAATCGCTCGGCCTGCGCCGCGGCCAGGGTGAGCGGGTGCGACGGCTGGACCGCGACGCGCAGGTCGACCGATCGGCCGGCCCACGCCATCTGGAGGGTGGTCCCGGTCATGCTGATATCGGGAAACGACCAGGTCAGTACTTCCGGCCCTGTCCCGCTATCCGGGGTCACCGCGAAACGGATCTGGCCGCTGTCAGGCTTCGGATGCGCCGTGTGAAAGAGCTTCGCCTTCGGGCTGAAGATGACCGTCCACTCCTTCGGCTGGACCTCCATCCACACCGAGTACTTGCCCTTGGGGAGGGCATGGCCGTCGACCGTGACATCCTTGGAGACGTCGAGCGTAGTGGCCCAGTTGGCACCCGGAGTCCAGACCTCGCCCCAGGTGACCAGCTTGCCGAAGACCGGCGACCGGCCCCGCACCCTGGGGCGACTGTACTCGACCGTGATCACGGTGCCGTCGATCGTCTGCGACACGGTGGCGAGTTCGCTCGCGCGCACCTGCGCGCGGGCCGAGCCCGGAAGCAGGAGGAGGGTCGTGAGCAGCACCGGCCAGGCCCTGGACTTCGTCATCAGGTCCCCCACTCAGGGATGTGTGAATTCACCTACTCGATCCTCGTGCCGTGGCCGATCACGTTGTCATTCGGCCCGCGAATGTCGAACCCGGTCGCCTTCCCGTCCACCACGACGAACTCGAAGACGACGTCCGTCACCACGTCGTATAGGCTGCCGTCGACCATCGCACCGATATGAAACCAGTTCTCGGCGACCGGAACGAGCGTCACGTCGGACCACACCTTGAACGGAGCGCCGCTCCAACTCCCCGTCACCCGGCCGTTCGCCGCCGCGAGGCTCAGTTCGCTCTGGTTCGTCTCCTTGCCCCACCACAGCCGGTACTTGCCGACATATCGCTCCCCAACGGCGGCGACGACGGCAGGGATTTCAACCGGCGGCACCGTGATCTGGAGCGAGACGGACTTGCCGGCCCACGCCATCTGGAGCGTCGTCCCCGTGGGCGACACCGCGGGGAACGACCAGATCAGCAGATCCGCGCCCTGGACGTCGGAGGGCGTCACCGGGAAGCGAACCTGCATGCTGTCCGGCTTCGGGTGGGCGATGTGGAACATCCGCGCACGCGGGTCGAGGATGACGGTCCACTCGGCCGGCTGCACGTCCATCCAGACCGAGTACTTGCCCTTCCTGACCGGATGTCCGTTGATGGAGACGTTGTGGTCCACCTCGAGGGTGGTGGCCCAGTTGGCGCCCGGCGTCCACACCTCGCCCCACGGAATCTGGCCGCCGAACATGTTCGCTCGGCCGCGCACGGCAGGCCGGCTGTATTCGACGGTGATGGTGGTGCCATTCACCACCTGGAAGGCGCCGCCGCGTTCGCTGGCGCGCACCTGGGCCTGGCCGACTGCCGGCAGCGCGGCCACGGAGGCGGCCACGAGCATCCACACTTCAACGCGTCGCATGGGGTCTCCCCAGTGATGAGTCGTCTGGAATCCAGCGCGCCGTGAGGCGCGGGCAGCAGGGTCAACCGTAGCGGGCGTCGATCGAGGCGCGAATCTCGTCGAGCGTCTTGCCCGACTTGAAGAGGCGGGCGGCCAGCCGGCCCTCTCCCTGGCAGATCTCGCAGATCCGCGCCATGCCCGCCCCCTCGTAGCAGGAGAGCAGCGAGTAGAACCCCGGGATATCGGCGCAGCCGCAGTTGCAGCGAATGCCGTCCACGATCTGCGGGATCTCGCGCACCGCCTCGAAGGCCGTCTTGGCGGCCGGGTACTCGACGAGCTCGGAATCGGGCAGGACGTTCGCCGCGGTGATGCCGGGCCGAGGGGTGGGGTGCTTCGGGTCGCCGCGGCGGATGCGCGCGGTGGCCCAGAGTGGGCGGATGGCGCCGGCGGCGCCGGCGATGACGCCCGCGATCGCGACGAGGAATTGGCGCCGTGAAGAGCGGCTCAGGTGCTGCAGGGTGCCTCCGGGCGGTCCGGGGGTGACGTCGTGCGGACGCGCGACAGCGTGGGGATCACGACTCAAGATATGATACGAATCACGCCAGGTCCACCGTGACCACGGTCCCCCGCCCTTCCTCGCTCTCGACCTGGACCGTCCCTCCCCATCCTTCGACCAACCGCTTGACGATCGCCAACCCGAGCCCCGATCCGCTGGTCGTCGTGGAGAACCGCGGCTCGAAGATGCGCGGCAGCAGGTCCGCCGGAATCCCCTGGCCGTCGTCGTGGATCTCGATCCGGTTCGGCAGCACCTTGACGAGGATATGGCGGGCGCCGGCGTGGCGGGCGTTCTCGAGGAGATTCACCAGTACCTCCTTCACCTCGTCCGGGCGCGCGCTGCCCCACGCCGCGGGGTCCGACTCGAGTCCGACCTCCGTCCCTTCCCCCGCCAGCCGATAGAGCTGGACGACCTCGTTCACCACCGGGGCAAGCCGGGTCTGGTCCGGTGCAACGGCCGGGCCGGCGGGGGCGGCGAAGCGGCTGAAGGCCCGCGCAATGGTATCGAGCCGCTCGATCTCGGCGAGGATGCGCTCCGCCGTGTCGTCTAGCGCCGCGCCGAGCATCTCGGGGCGCTCCCGGTGCACCCGTCGCAGGTGCTGGATCCCGAGCCGCATCGGGGTCAGCGGATTCTTGATCTCGTGCGCCACCTGGCGGGCCATCTCTCCCCACGCCAATACCCGCTCCGCCCGGGACAACTCGGTCACGTCGTTGACCGCGAGCACGGCGCCGCCGAACTCCGGCCCCAGCGGCGCGAGTGCGAACGCCAGCCGCCGGGCGCCGTCGCCGAGCTCCGCCTGCATCGGCGCCGCCTGCGGGTCCGCCAGGAAGGCGTCCACGGCCGCGGCCAGCGCCGGCCACTCGCCCCGGAGCGCGCCGCCGAGGCTGTCCCCGACCGGGAGCGGACCGCCCAGGAGTTCCTCGGCACGTGGATTCGCCACCAGCACCGCCCCCGCCGGACCGACACCCACCACACCGGTGGACACGGTCGCGAGGACGGCTGCCGTGGTGCGCCTCGATTCCTCCAGCGCCGCGCGGCTCTGCCGGATATCGGCCGTCATCCGCTCGAACGCGGCCACCACCGGCTCGAACTCCACGGGCGGCGCACCGGACGGCCTCGGCTGCGGCTCCCCGCGCCCGAGCGCAAGCGCCGCCCGCCGCAGGTCCGCCACCGGGCGGGCGAGCGCCTCCGCCACCGCGCGCGCGGCGGCGAGCGCCGCCACGAGGCCGATGACCGTGGCGAGCAGGAAGAACCACCCGAGGTCCGCCTGGCTGGCCGCCAGCCGGGTCCCTTCGCCGCTGCGGGGCGCCGCAAGCACGACGAGCTGGTCGGCGGGACCCGGCCGCTCGACCCGGTACCCGACCCGACCCCTCCGGCCGAGCAGCGGCTCGTCGGCGGCGGATTCGACCTCGCCCCCGAACGCCTGGGCCTGGAAGGCGTCCGGATCCTGCAGGGGTGCCAGGATCGCGAGGGCGGCCAGGACCGAATCCGTCGCCGCCACGAGGCGACCGCCGCGATAGACGGCCAGCTCCGCGCGGAATCGCGCCGAGAGCCGATCCAGCGTCCCCACCGCGGACGAGGCGGCGACCGAAGGGTCGCTCGTGGCGGCGAGCACGTCGCGGAGCACCTCCGTGATCGCCTCGTCCCGCTGGTGATCGGCCTCGGCATTGAGCCTCGACACCTCCCACGCCGCGAAGCCGATGGCGGGAATGAGGAAGAACGCGGCGAGAGCTACCGCCACCCGGACCCGGAACGAGCGTCGCATGCGCCGCCACGAAGGAACGGCCGGCGGGATCCCGGCGATCGCCTCCGCCAGCAGCCAGATCAGGGCCAGCACCGCGGCATCGAGCACGACCACGAGCCCGCCGCGCACCAGCAGCGGGAACGGCCCGCGGAGATCCACCTCCGCGTGGGTCACTCGAACACCATCCGCTACGCGCACCGACCGCTCACCGTGGACGACCCATCCCTCCCGCTTCCAGCGGAGGCGCCGGGTATCGGGAGTCAGCCCCGGGGTGGGCGGCGAGAGCGCGATTCGGTAGGGCGGTTCCCCCAGGGCGGTCGGGTCGAGGAGCGCACCGAGCTGGTCGGCGGCGAGCAACCTGGTCTTCGGTCCGAGCGCCACCGTGAGCAGGTCGCCGGACAGGAGCCGGAGCAGGAGGACCTGGTAGACGCCGGGAACTCCCTGCAGCGAAGCGATTCGCACGGAGTCCGTCGGCCCGAGACTGTCGACCAGGCTCGAGACCGTCCCCTCCGGCAGTTCGAGCGAGTCGAGGTTCAGCCGCGCCGTCACCGCCCCGTCGGGCCCGCGCAGCGTCAGGCGGACCGGGTACCCCTCGAGCCCCGCGCGCGCATGCAGCCAGCCTGCGTAGAGCTGCGACGCGTCGCGAGGGGGCGGTCCCTCGCGGAACCTGGCACCGGCCCGGTCGAGGAGCGGGACCACGACCGGATCCACGGCGCGACCCAGCCGCATCGCGTCCTGCTGCGCGGCCTCGAGGCGGCTTTCCGTCATCGCGCCCCAGGTGAGGAGGGCGGCCGCACTCCCAGCCACTGCGGCGATCCCGGCGATCGTGGCGCCGCGCACTGCCGGCCGCGTCACCAGCACGAGGCCGGGCAGCCAGAGGAAGGTGTACCAGCTGTCCCACCCACGGACCCCCGGCTGCCAGACGTACAGCCCGACCGCGGCGGTGACCAGGGCCAGGGCCACGCCCAGCCAGATCAGGGTCGGGCGCCCCTGGCGCAACGGCGCGCCGCGGAAGAACGCGGCGGCGAGCACGCCGAGTGCCATCGCGGCGAGGGCGAGCGCGAGCTGCCAGCCGAGCCAGGCTCCGAGCGACACGCCGTTCGGCGGTGGTGTGATCCCCCGGGCGAAGTACCGGAGCAGCACCGGGGCTCCGAGCAGGAGCAGGACGCCGAGGGGGAAGGAGTACCATCGGCGTCGGGGTGGATGGTTCCAGAGCGCGACCGCCAGGAGCGTGAGCAGGAGCGAGAGCGTGGCGAGCGCGCCGGCCGAGCTCCCCATCGGCCCGAGGGCCGGGCGGAAAAATGCCATCGGCGAGAAGAACGAATCGAGCCCCACGGCGGCGCCGACAGGCGCCCGGCCCATGAGCCCGACGCCAAGAATCAGCACGGCGTACCTGGCGACGGCATGTCCCGCCGCGACCACGGTCAGGATCAGGGTCAGGAGCAGGAGCCAGGCGGTCGCGCGCGCACCGATGGCCCGTGTGGAGGCGGTCGCGTCCGCAAGCTCGGGGGGAACCGGCTCGACGCTGAAGAGGAGGCGCGGTCCGGCGGTGGTGGGCTCGGAGTAGTCGAAGACGTCGGGATGATCGGGAGCCGTGCCGGCCGGATAGACGCGCAGCCCCACGCCGGTGCGCGCCCGGAAGTCCTCGGTGACCGACTGCACCCGCTCGGGCACGGCAGACGACGCCCAGACGACGACGGACCCGACGGCCCGGCGCTCGGCGGGCGCGTCGCGCGTGACCTCGAGCACCAGGTAGAAGGGATTGCTGGTCGTGGACACCGGCCGACCGTCTCCGCGCGGTGCGAGCCGATGGGAGCCGGCCCAGGCCTGGACGGCACCGGATTCGTCGAGCACCGCCACGCCGGCCTCGAGCGGCGCGCCCGCCACCGCGCGATCCATCGCGCCGAACAGCCCCTCCCTGTCGGTGGGAGCGGCCGTCGCGTCATCCGCGAGCCGGCTGGCGAGGAGGTACGCCGCGTGCAAGTCGCCCGCCAGCCGGTCCGTGGCACGCTCGACCCGTGCGCCCTGGATCGCGGGCCAGTCCGCCTCCAGCTGGCCGAGTCGCCAGTCGGTGAGCGGCGGAGCCAGCGCGAGCAGCGCGACCGTCGCGCCAAGCGCGCGGACGCGCCAACCGGTCCACGGCCTGAGGCCGACGACGGCCACCACCGCGCCGGCCGAGAGCAGGATCATCCACGGAGTGGTGGGGGTACGCAACCACTCCCCGGCGGCGATGACGGAGAGGGCGACGCCAGCGAGCCACCATGGAAGCGGGGAGCGGTTCACCCGCGTATTATACGCAGGATGAGTTCGACTCCGCCCTGGCGGCTCAAGGAACTGGTCCCGGCCGAGGTGACCCGCTGCCTGGCTCGGCGGCCGACGCTGATCGTTCCCGTCGGCTCGACCGAACAGCACGGCGCGCACCTGCCGCTGGGCATCGACACGATCCTCGTCGAGCGGCTCGCCGACGACCTTTCCGCGCGCTTCGGCATCCTGCGGGCCCCGGCGGTCGAATACGCAGCCAATCGGGATCCGCACCGGCCCCGGCCCGGAAGTGCGCCGCTCGGCCGCAAGACGCTGCACCGGCTGATGAACGAGTTGATCGAGGCGTGGGAGCTCGGGAGCGGAGTCCGGGAGTTCGTGCTCGTCACCGCCGAGGGTCACGAGGCGCACCAGGAAGCGCTGAGCACACTGCTGGTGACAGAGGCCCGCGTGCAGGTCGTGGACATCTTTTCCCTCGACTTCGGGGCGCTGCTGGAGCAGCCGGGCATCCCGGCGCACGGCGGCGAGCTGGACACCTCGCTGTGCCTCCACATCGCACCGCACCTGGTCCGGATGGAGGCCGCCGAGGACACGCCGCGTGCCAGGCCGTCGCTGGCCTCGGCCGACAAGGGGGCGCGCCTGTACGAGTTCATCCTGGACCGGATCGCGGTCCGTTGCCTGCACCAGGAGTCCTGATGCGAGCTGCAACCTTGGTCCTGACCCTGACCCTCTGCGGCCTCCCGCTGGCCGCGCAGCAAGGGGACCGTGGCGTGTTCGCCATTCAGCGCGGCGGGACCCCGCTGGGCCGCGAGGAGTTCACCTTCGCACCCGGCGAGGCGGGGGCGACGGGCGGCGGCATCCTCGCCTCGCTCGCCAGGTACCCAGCGACCGCCCCGACGGTCCAGATCCAGGCGATGGTCGAGGAGAGTTCGACGGGCGCACTGGTCGCGCTGCAGATCGACACCCGGCAGGCGAGCGGGGTCAGTCGCGTGTATGGCGCGGCCCTCAAGGACAACCTGACCATCCGCCAGACCACGTCGGCGGCGGAGTCTGTGCGCGAGTACCCCCGTGCCGCCGGCATCGTCATTCTCGACGACAGCGTCTTCGCCCTCTACCAGGCCGTGGCGCGGCGGGCCACGCCGGCGGGCGCGCGGCTGCCGGTGCTCTTTCCCCGTTCCGGACGCCGCGGGCAGGTCACCGCCACCCAGTCCGACCCGACGACCGTCGAGGTCAGCGGCGCCGTCATCGGGACGCTCACCGTCGATGCCACGGGGCGCCTGATGCGCGTGGTCCTTTCCGACGGGGTCTCCGCCATCCGCCAATCGAAGTAGCCTCGCCTCGCCCGCTGAAGTCCTTGTCTGGCATTATCTTCCGCCGGGTTCGTCCCAAGCTGAAACTCGTGGAACGCCCCCCTCGTAGGGGGCGCACGACTTTCATCACCCGTTCGAAATTCACTGGGGACTTCTTCATGACGCACTGGAAGCGGCTGCTCGTGCTCGGCCTCCTCGTTCCGTCCATCGCTGCGGCCCAGGAGCCCACGACGCCGGCACCGACGGCCAGCTTGCAACCCGCGCCGACGGCCGGGCTCTCGCTGGCGGACGCCTTCAGCACGGCCCTGGCCAAGAATCCTGACTACCAGCAGTGGCTCAACAACGAGAGCCCCGCGAGCCTGGCGGTGAAGAGCTCCTACTGGACCCTGCTGCCGAGCGCCAGTGTGTCCGGTGGCTTCAACTACACCGGTTCGGGCTCCTCGAACTTCGGCGGCACCAACGTCGTCAAGACTTCCGCCTCGGTCGGCTCGAGCTACAGCATCGACCTCGGCTGGACGCTGGACGGCCGGGTCCTCAACGCCCCCGGCCAGTCGAAGGCCAACCTCCGGGCCACGCAGGAACAGATCGCGGCGGCGAGGGTGTCGCTCCGGGCGGCCGTCCAGACCCAGTACCTGACCGTGCTCCAGACGAACGCGCGCATCAACGTGATCGTCCAGCAGGTGGGGCGGAACAAGGTGTTCCTCGACCTCGCCAAGGCGCGCTACCAGGTCGGCCAGGCGACGATGCTCGACGTCAGGCAGGCGGAAGTAACCCTGGGCCAGTCCGAGGTGGATCTGCTCGTGGCGCACCAGCAGAACGCCGACGCCCGGCTCGAGCTCTTTCGGCTGATGGGGGTGTCGGCGCCGGAGGGCTTCGAGCAGGTGACTCTGACCGATTCCTTCCCGGTGGTGGAGCCCGCCTACTCGCTCGACGACCTCCTTGCCACGGCCGCGCAAGTCAACCCGAACCTGCTCGCCGCCGAAGCGTCGTCCGAGGCCACCAAGTACAACCTGAGCGCGGTGAAGAGCGAATACTTCCCGACCCTCCGGGCCGGCGCGACCTGGGCCGGGTACACACAGGAATACACCGACGAGAACTCGCTGCTCGACCAGGCGTACGGCAGCGCCTCGGCGACCGCGGCCAACTGCTCCTTCCAGAACGACGTCATCCGGGGCCTGACCTACGGTCCCGGCGGCATTCCCGGATACCCGAACGGCGGCATCATTCCCGACTGCAACGTGTACTCGGGGCTCAACCCGTCCGGTACCGCGCTGAATCCCGTGGTGTCGCAGCAAATCATCGACGCGAACAACGTCTTCCCGTGGAATTTCACCACCCAGCCGTTCCAGGTCTTCGCCGGCCTCTCGCTGCCGATCTTCAACGGCCTGCAGCGGGAAACCCGCGTGTCCGAGGCGAAGGCGCGCCGCGACGACGCCACCGAGCAGGCGCGGGCGCAGGCCCTGGCGGTGCGGACCCAGGTAACCAGCCGGTACCTTGCCATCGACGCGACGTACAAGGCGATCGCGGTGGCGGAGGCGAACCGGATCGCCGCCGCCGACCAGCTGCGCCTGGCGCAGGACCGGTACCGGCTGGGCCAGGGCACGGCGCTCGAGCTCTCCGACTCCGAGGGCGCGGTGCAGCGGGCCGAGGGCACCTACGTCGACGCCGTGTACGCATACCACAAGGCCGTGGCCGCGCTGGAAGAGGCGGTCGGGCAACCCCTTCGTCAATCCTGAGGATGACCATGTCACGTCGCACCAAGTTCGGACTCATCGCCGCGATCCTGATCGTCGTGGTCGGCGGCCTCTTCTTCCTGACCGCGGCCAACCGCAACAAGCGGGCGGTGGAAGTCCGGTTCGACACGGTCAAGGCGCAGGACCTGGTGGCCTCGGTGACGGCCAGCGGCCGGATCGAGCCGCAGACCAAGGTGGACATCAGCGCCGACATCACCGGCCGCATCACGCAGATCGCGGTCAAGGAAGGCGACTGGGTCAAGAAGGGGCAGTTCCTGCTCCAGATCGACCCGGCGCAGTACGAGGCCGCCGTCGCGCGGGCCGAGGCGATGCTCTCCTCGTCCACCGCCTCACAGGTGCAGGCCAAGGCCAACTACGACCAGGCCGAGCGCACGGCGAAGCGCGCCAAGGAGATCAGCACCAGCAGCCCGAACCTGATCTCCACCGAGGCGGTGGAGCAGGCCCAGACCTCGTTCGAGGTGGCCGCGGCCAACCTGAATGCCGCCAACGCCCAGATGGCGCAGAACCGGGCGACGCTGCAGGACGCGCGGGACCAGCTGGCCAAGACGCGCCTCATCTCCCCGCTCGACGGCCGCGTGACCCGGCTCAACGTCGAGGTCGGCGAGGTGGCCGTGCCCGGCACCTTCTCCCGCGAGACCGCGCTCCTCATGACGGTGGCCGACCTCTCCGTCATCCTGGCCAAGGTCCAGGTGGACGAGACCGACGTCGTCCGCCTCGCCCTCGGCGACTCGGTGCGCGTGACCATCGACGCCTTTCCCGACACGGCGTTCGTCGGCCGGGTGACCGAGATCAGCAACAGCGCCCAGTTGACGGCCACGGCCACGGCGGGCGGCTCGTCCGACCGCGCCGTGGACTTCGACGTCGAGATCACCCTGACGAACCCGCCGGAGGACATCCGGCCGGACCTGAGCGCGACGGCCAAGATCATCACCGACACGCGCACCCAGGTGCCGAGCGTGCCGATCATCGCGCTCACGGTCCGGCAGCACGAGGCGGTGCCCAACGAGAGCGTGCCGGCGGCGCCGGCGGCGGACTCCGCGGACTCCGCCGCGGGGAAGAAGATGCAGGACACCGAGGGCGTGTTCATCGTCCGCGGGGGCGTGGCCACCTTCACCCCGGTCAAGGTGGGCATCGCGGGCGAGGAGTTCTTCGAGGTGCTGTCCGGCGTGCAGCTGGGCGACTCGATCGTGGCCGGCACCTACCAGACGATTCGCGACCTGCAGGACAGCACCAAGGTCCGGGCCATGAAGGCCCCGACGCCCGACGCGGAAAAGAAGTGATGAGCGACCTCGTCATCGCCGTCCGCGCGCTCACGCGGGCCTACGAGATGGGCGCCGAGGTGGTCCATGCGCTGCGCGGCGTGGACCTCGAGATCCGGCGCAACGAGTACGTGGCCATCATGGGCCCCTCCGGCTCCGGGAAGTCCACGCTCATGAACATGATCGGGTGCCTCGACACGCCGTCCAGCGGGGAGTACTGGCTGAGCGGGCAGGAAGTGTCCCGGATGGGCGACGACGCCCTGGCCCGGGTGCGGAACCGGGAGATCGGGTTCGTCTTCCAGACGTTCAACCTCCTGCCCCGCGCCACGGCGCTCCACAACGTGGAACTGCCGCTGGTCTACGCGGGCACGAACGCCCGCGACCGGCGGGCGAGGGCCGAGGAGGCGCTGGCGCGGGTCGGCCTGGCCGACCGGATGCACCACCGCCCGAACGAACTCTCCGGCGGCCAGCGCCAGCGCGTCGCCATCGCGCGCGCCTTGGTCAACCGGCCCGCCATCCTCCTGGCCGACGAGCCGACCGGCAACCTCGACAGCACGACGAGCGAGGAGATCATGCGGGTCTTCGCCGCCCTGCACGCCGAGGGGCAGACGGTGGTCATGGTCACGCACGAGCCGGACATCGCAGCGCACGCGGCGCGGGTCGTGATCCTGCGCGACGGCCGGGTGGCGAGCGACGTCCTCAACCAGCCGCGGGCGGCCTGAGCCGATGCCGATCTGGGAAGCGGTCACGATGGCCCTCCGGACGATCCGGGCGCAGAAGCTGAAGAGCTTCTTCTCCCTGATCGGCGTGCTGATCGGCGTCATGTTCCTGATCGCGGTGGTCTCCATCGTGCAGGGGATGAACGTCTACATGGAAGACCAGTTCGCCAACCGGCTCATCGGGCTCAACACGTTTCAGGTCCGGCAGCGGCCGAGCATCAGCACCGGCGACGTGCCGCGCGAGGTCTGGATGGGCTGGCGGCGCCGGCCCCGGATCACCTACGCCGACGCGGAGTACCTGAAGGCACGGGTCACCACACCCGCCACGATGGCGATGTTCTGCTCCGACCGGATGGCGCTCAGCTACGACGGGAAGAAGGCCAAGGACATCGACCTGGTCGGCACCGAGGCGGGCTACTTCCAGATCAAGAACTACGAGGTGGTCAACGGCCGCGCCTTCACCGCGCAGGAAGTGCGCGCGGGGCGGACGGTCGTGGTCCTGGGCGACCTGGTGGCCGAGAAGCTGTTCCCGGGACAAGACCCGGTGGGCAAGGACGTGGTCATCGAGGGCCTGCCCTACCGGATCGTCGGGGTGGTGGCCAAGCAGGGCAACCTGTTCGGCATCTCGCTGGACAAGTTCGCCGTCATGCCGTACACCGCGCCGGCCCGGCGCTACATCTGCCCCATCAACATCCTCGACGACCTGCAGATCCAGACCGCCGGGCCCACCGAGATGCAGGCGGCCATGGCGGAAGTCGAAGCGCTGATGCGGGCGCGGCGCGGCCTGAAGCCGGGCCAGGAGAACAACTTTCACCTGCAGACCGCGGAAGGCGCGCTCGAGGGGTGGAAGCGGATTTCCCGGGTGCTCTTCATGGCGCTGCCGGGGCTGGTGGCCATCTCCCTCGTGGTCGGCGGCATCGTGATCATGAACATCATGCTCATGGCGGTGTCGGAGCGGACGCGGGAAATCGGCATCCGGAAGGCGCTGGGCGCCAAGCGGCGGGACATCCTCGCCCAGTTCGTCGTCGAGTCGGCCACGCTGTCCACGGTGGGCGCGGCGTTCGGGATCGGCGCCGGCATCACGCTCGCCTTCGTCGTCCGCGCGCTCACGCCCCTCCCGGCGGCCGTCGCCCCCTGGTCGATCTTCGTCGGCGTGGGGCTCGGCATCGCCGTCGGCATGGTGGCCGGCGTGTACCCGGCCACCCGGGCCAGCCGGCTCGACCCCATCGTGGCGCTTCGCGCCGAATAGCGGGGAGACTCCGTGTCCCAGACATTCAGCCGCGCCGTCGAAGGCATCGGCATCGCGCTCGACTCCCTCCGGGCCAGCAAGGTCCGCGCGGCCCTGACCATCCTCGGCGTCGCCATCGGCGTCATGGTCGTCATCGCCATGGCGTCCGCCATCACCGGCATCAACCGCGCGCTGACGAAGGAACTCGAGTCGGCCGGTCCACGGACCTTCTTCGTGGAGCGCTACTTCCAGGGCGGGCTGAACATTTCCGACGGCTCGGACGAGCTCTCCCCGTGGCGGCGGATGCCCTGGATCACCGTGGCGGAAGCCGAGCTCATCCGGCAGCTCCCCGCCATCCAGGACGTGTCCGTGCAGGAGTTCACCAGCGGACCGGTCAAGTACGGGGACGTGGACCTGACCAGCGTGCAGGTGGCGGGCTTCGGCCCGGCCTGGGTGTACGTGACCGGCGGCCAGATCGTGGCCGGGCGGAGCTTCACCGCCTCGGAGTACTCGGCGGGATCGCGCGTGGTGGTCATCAACGACAAGCTGGCGGAGACGCTCTTCCCCGGCCTCGACCCGATCGGCAAGACCATCAAGATCTTCGGGCTGCCGTTCGAGGTCATCGGCCTGCATGTGGAGGCGGCCTCGCTCTTC
>Ga0116153_10001178_pt1 | contig 26087 bp, 13 predicted proteins | sample AD_UKC028_MetaG_FD_89896 | JGI IMG/M metagenome (GOLD analysis project Ga0116153, IMG submission 89896) | Active sludge microbial communities of municipal wastewater-treating anaerobic digesters from USA - AD_UKC028_MetaG | ecosystem: Engineered > Bioreactor > Anaerobic > Digestate | place: USA...
CGAAAAACTCCTCACCTCGGTTGTCGGCGGGATCCCGCCGGACGTCTCCCAGTTGGGGACGACCTGGATGGCCGAGTTCGTGACCATGAACGCCCTGGAACCGTTGGATGGGCGGATGAAAGGCCCTGGTCCCGCCAACGAGAAGTCTTTCTTCCCCGGGTCTTTGACCACCTGCCGCGTGAAGGATTCTTTATACGGCGTTCCGTGGTATGTGGACACCCGGGTGTTGTTCTATCGGAAGGACCTCCTGTCTGATGTCGGTTTCTCGAAGGCCCCCGCGACGTGGGACGATCTGAAGAAAGCCTGCCGGGCCTTGACGCGAGACATCAATGGCGACGGGAAGATCGACCGTTACGGCATGGCCTTGCCCGTGCGCGGATGGTTGGAGCTCTGCACGACCATCTGGCAGAACGACGGGAACCCGCTGAAGCCGGCCAGCCCGGAGTTCTCCGGCGCGTTCGATTTTTATCTGAGTTTCTTCCGTGAGAAGATCGTGCCCACCAAGGAGGCCGCCGACGTGGACGTGATCCATGCGTTCAAGCTCGGCTTTTATCCCATGTTCATCTCGGGCCCGTGGATGGTGGAGATCCTCAACAAGGAACTGCCGGATCTGAGGGGAAAATGGGGGGTGTCCGTCCTTCCCGGCAACAAGAAACGGACGTCGTTCGTGGGGGGGAGCAACCTGGTCGTCTTCCGGAACTCCGCCCACAAAGAGCTGGCCTGGAAATTTGTCGAGTTCATGAGCCGGGCCGACATCCAGGCGGAATGGTTCCGCAATACCCGCGACCTCCCTTCCGTCCGGAACGCCTGGCTGGACCCCGCGTTGGCCTCCCAGCCGATGATCGGCGTTTTCGGCGAACAGATGGACGACACCAACAGCCCTCCCACCATCCCCGAATGGGAGCAGATCGCCAACGCCATCGACAACGCCATGGAGAAGATCATCCTGCGGGAGGCGGAAGCCTCCGGGAACGCGGTTGCGTCTTTGGAGCGGTTGCAATCGAAGATCGACGAGATCCTCGATATGGGGAAGCCGAAACCGCCGCCGTGGCGGTCCTTTTTCATGACCTTGATCGGACTCGGAGCCCTGTCGATTGTCGGTATTGTGGGATGGAACCTTTATCAATCGAAGAAGTCGGGGGCGACCCGTCCGCCGTGTCTCTGGGCGGACCGGTTCCACCGGTTCTTTCAGACATACATGTTCGGCTACATCTTCATCCTTCCCTGTGTCGTCCTGTTGGCGGTGTTTCTTTTCGTCCCGTTGGTGGCCTCTTTCTTCATGAGCTTGACCGATTGGAACATCTTCGGCATGAACGATTGGAACATGATCCGGTTCGTGGGGTGGGACAACTACATTCGCACGGTGAAAGACCCGCTGTTCTGGAAATCCCTTGGCAACACGCTCTATTTCGCCGGGATCGGAGTGCCCATCACCATCGGGGTCTCCCTCGTGTCGGCCGTCGCGCTGAACCAATCGTTCGTCAAGGCCCGCACCGTCTTCCGCGCCGCCTTCTTCGCGCCGGTGGTCACCACCATCGTGGCCGTGGCGGTGGTCTGGCGGTGGCTGTACAATCCGGAATACGGGCCGTTGAACTGGCTGATCCAGATGGCGGGTTTCCCAGGCCAGAATTGGCTCTCGGACACGCGCCTGGCGATGCCGTCCCTGATCCTGATGGCTGTCTGGAAGAATTTCGGTTACAACATGGTGGTGTTCCTGGCGGGACTGCAGACCATCCCGGAGACGCTGTATGAGGCGGCCCGCATGGACGGGGCCAACTCCTGGCAATGTTTCCGACACGTGACGCTGCCGGGGCTCCGCCCGACCATGCTCTTCGTGGTGATCATGACCACCATCGGCTATCTGCAGTTCTTCGCCGAATCATACGTGATGACGAAAGGCGGTCCGCTGAACTCGACATTGTCCATCGTGCTCTACATGTACAACCAGGGTTTCAAATTCTTTAACCTCGGATATGCGTCGGCCATCGCCTACGTCCTGTTCGGGATCATCTTTGCTTTCACCATCGTGCAGCTGATGGTCAAGCGGTCGAGTTACGAGGGGAACTGATGGGGACGACGACGGGCGCGCATTCCTCGGCGGGACTTCTTCATCGGGGGATCCGGTTCGTGAACCGTTTCTCGCTCCATATCCTGCTGGTCGTGTTCGCCGCGCTGACGCTGATGCCGTTCTTCTGGATGGTGTCGACGTCGTTCAAGGGGGGGGAGATCCTGACGTTTCCCCCGCAGTGGATCCCGAAGGTCTTCACGCTGGAGTGGTATGCCCGGCTGGTGAAGGAAGTGAACTTCGTCCTGCATTTCAAGAACAGTTTCATCGTGTCGATCACTCTGACGGTCTTGAACCTCCTGTTGAATTCCATGGCGGCCTATGCATTTGCTAAACTGAGGTTTCCCGGCAAGAACAAGATTTTTGCCGTGCTGATGACCACCATGATGGTCCCGGGACAGATCACGATGATCCCGGTGTTCCTGCTGTTGAAGAACCTGGGTCTTTTGAACAGTTATTGGGGATTGATCATCCCGGCGACGGCCAACGTGTTCGGGATGTTCATGATCCGCCAATACATGATGACGATCCCCAACGACCTCATCGAGTCGGCCCGGATCGACGGTTGCTCCGAGTTCCGGATCTACTGGAGCATCATCCTGCCGTTGTGCCGGCCCGTGCTGGCCACGCTGGCCATCTTCACGTTCATGGGATCGTGGAACGATTTTCTGTGGCCTTTGATCGTGCTGTTTAGGGAGGAGAAATACACGCTCCCGGTGGCTTTGGCCAATCTGAACGGCCAATATCCGACGTCGTTCGGCCTGCTGATGGCGGCGGCGGTGGTGGTCGTGTTGCCGGTGATCCTGGTTTTTCTGATGGCCCAGAAATACGTGATCCGTGGGATCGCGACGTCGGGGTTGAAGGAATAGCGCAGAGCAGATATTAAAAACACAGACTCAGGAGGGTAAAATGAAGAAGAAATGGATACTGTTGTTGGTTTCGGTGATGGCGTTGAACGGGGCGTTCGAGGGGTTGTCATGGGCGGCCTCGAAGAAGAAAGGCGCGGCCAAACCGGCCGTCGAAGAAGTCCTGGATGAGGAAGAGGCCGAGATGGACGCGGCGCCCAGCGCCCCAGCCCAGTCGGAAGCCGTCCTCGACAGTTTCGAAGCCGTCGATTGGAAGGCCGAAAACGGAGACGGGGCCACCATCTCTTTGGTGTCGGCCCAGGGGCACCGTGGAAAATCCCTCCAGATCAAATACGATCTGAAGAAATCCAACCAGTGGGTCCAGGTCCATAAACCGCTCTCGTTGCCGGCCATGAAGGACAAGGCCCTCCGTTTCTGGATCAAGGGCAGCGGCGCCGTCAACAACATCGAGATCAAACTCGTGGATGCCGACGGATCGAATTTCGGATACCGCATGGAGAAAGCCACCGGCAAGGCCGACTGGCAGAAGGTGGAGATCCCCTACCTCGATTTCGGATATTGGTGGGGCGGCGACGCCCTGCTGGGAGAGATCAAAGAAGTCTACCTCGCGATCACAACGGCAGACGGCGGCATGGGCACGGTGGAATTGGATGAACTGGCCGTCGTCGGTTCACGGGTCAAGGCTCAGGAAAAGGGCATGATCTTCGACGGTGAAAGTACGGCCGGTTGGGAGACCAGCTCCGCCGAAGGAGCTTCCGTTAAATTGGCTTCCGTTCCGGGCCGCACGGGACAATCCTTTGTGCTGGATTATCAGTTCCCGGCCAACCAGTGGGTGGCCATCCGCAAGGCCGTGAAGATGAGCATGACCGATGACAGCGTCTTCGTGTTCTATATCAAGGCCGAGGGGGCCGTCAACAACCTGGAGTTCAAGATCGTCGATACCGACGGATCCACGTTCGGGTATACGTTCAGCGAGCTGACCCAATACAAGGACTGGCAGGAAGTCTCTCTTGTTCTCAAGGACATGAAATACCTCTGGGGCAACGAGAACGGATTGGACAAGGAACGCATCGCGTTCGTCGACATCGCCCTGAGCGGCAACGGCGGCAAAGGGAAGGCCTATCTGGACGACATGGAACTGCGCTAGTTCCGGGAATCCTGACGAGTTGATGTCATCCTCAGCCGGTTCATCGTTGTTTGAAATGAAGGACGGCCTTTTCCGGCTGGAAGGCCGTCCTTCATTCGTCTATTCGGGGGAGATCCACTATTTCCGCATCCCGCGGAAGGAGTGGCGGTCGCGCCTCCGCCAGATGAAGAAGTGCGGTTTCAACACGGCCAGCACGTACGTCCCCTGGATCTATCACGAGCCCGAGGAAGGGCGCATCGATCTGACGGGGAAGACGGAACCCGAACGGGATTTTTTCGGGTTCTTGCGGGCGGCCCGGGAGGAAGGATTGAGCGTCATCCCCCGCATCGGGCCGGTCTCCAACGCGGAACTGGTCTCCGAAGGGATCCCGCCGTGGCTCCTCAAGAATTATCCGGACGTCTCGGTGCAGGGCCGTCGGGACGTGGGGAACCTTCCCCACGTCACGCTGATCTCTTATCTTCATCCCACGTTCCAGAAGTTCGTCACCCGGTGGTATGACTGCATCCTGCCGTCTTTGGCGGACTGCCAGATCGGACGGAAGGGGAGCGTCATCGCCGTCCAATTGTGCAACGAGATCGCGATGGTCCATTGGCTCCAGAAAGCCGCCGACCACCGGGGACACGTGACGGCTCTCTATCGCGCGTTCCTGAAGGAGAGATACGGGTCCATCCGCCGGTTGAACGAGGCCTGGGCCGGCGCCGCGTATTCGGATTTTTCGGAGGTGGATCAGCCCTCCGGGGAGAATGTGGCTCTCTCCTCTTATGCCATGAACGTGGATTGGGCGCTGTTTTACCGCCGATACTACGCCACTTATTATCTGTCTCTGTCGGCCCGTGTGAGGCAGAGCGGCGTCCGCGTCCCGCTGTTGTGCAACATCCCCCAGTTCTACGATTACGACATCCGCGGCCGGGGGAACTATGCCCCCATGACCACGAGCATGTTCCAGGATTTCGCGCTGCTCACGCCGGGGGTCGTCTTCGGCGGGGCCTATCAGACGCGGCACATCGATTTTGAGAATTTCCATGACCTGTCACTGACGACCGAGATCACGCGCATGCTCAGCGCCGCCGTCCCTTCTAAATCGCTTCCTGAAAAATGGAGGACGGAGGGGACTCCGACTCTTCCCCGGTTGCCGGATTATCAGGTCCACCCGGAGGGACAGAACGCGGTCCTCTGCGCGGAGCTTCAGACCGGCATCATGCGGGACCGTCCGCGGCTGTATCCCCATCAGGTCGAACTCCTTCTGAAGACGTCCGTCGGACAGGGTTTGGCCGGCGTGAACGGTTACATGGTCTGCGGTGGAGCGAATAAGAAGGGATTGGGAGCCTTCGGGACCTATCATGATTGGCAATCGCCCATCGGGCCGAAGGGGGAGGAACGGCCGCATCTGGAGCCCTTGAGGGAGTTCGGGAAGTTTTTGGAGTGGGCGGACGCCCCTCTGGCGGCCACGAAGAAGGTCTGTGACACCACCATCGGATTTTATCTGCCGTATTACGCGACGGAATACATGAGCGGGAATTGGATCGAGCGGCTGGAATCGAAGCGGACCTACCTGTGGTATGACGGTCTGGCGAGGTTGATCCACTTGGCCGGGTTCAGCCCGAACTATTGCGACCTTCAGCGGACGCCTCTGGATGTCCTCCAGGGTTACCCGCACATCTGGGTCTATTCGCTGGAATTCATGGATCGGGAGACGCAGGAAAAATTGGCGGCGTATGTGCGGAACGGGGGCAAACTCATCCTCTATCCGAACGTTCCGACGATGGACCTGAACGGCCGGCCGGAATCGGCGTTGGCCCGGTCCCTGAAGATACAGGCCGGCGGGGAGATCAAGGGGAACATCTTCAGCGACGGATCCAAAGAATACTGGATCCAGGGACCGTTCCAATCTTTGACGGACATGGACGCGAAAGCTCCTTTCATCCGGTCTCCCGGAGGACAGTCCGTGGCCGTCCTGAAGAGCGTGGGCACGGGGACTGTCTTGGCGGTCGGGTTCGGGATGCCCCACGTGTTCGACCATTACGTGGACTGGATCCGTGACTGGACGGGGCGGATGGGGTTTCAACCTTTGTTGAGCTCCGATCCACGGGATGTCATCGTCACGTTGCGCCGGGCGGAAGATTACGGCTTCCTCTTCGTGTATAATTATCATTTCACTCCCCGGACGGCCCGGGTCGGGATCGGGAAGGGCGTTTTGGGAGGTGAGCGGAAAGTGGAGGTCCATCTGGATCCTTTGTCCGCGAAGATATTGCCGGTGAACGTGCCTCTGGCGGGAGATGTCCGCGTGGTCTCGAGCACCGAGGAGATATCGGGCGTCCGCGTCACCTCGACGGGTGTGACCCTGCGTTTCGCGAACCGGCCGGCGGCCCGTCTCAGATTTTCGTTGACGCTCGGATCGAAACCGCGATCCGTCAAGGTTCAGAATAAATCGGTCCCGTTTTCATGGACGCGGAACACGGCGGGGGTCGTGTGCGAGGCGCCGTGTGACCAGACCCAGGTCCAATTGATCTACTAGGAGGATACACCGTTGAGTAAGATGAAAACCGCGAAACACCCGTTCCGATTCCCGTTCAAGACGAACTATGGCCGTTTTTCCGAAGATGGACGGAGCTACATCATCACCCGTCCCGATACGCCGCGCCCCTGGGTGAACGTGATCTCCACGGGCCCCTATGGGGCCGTCATCTCCCAGACGGGGTCCGGATATTCCTGGTTGCATCACGCTTCCCTGAACCGGCTGACCCGTTGGGACCAGGACATGATCCGGGACGAGGCCGGACGGTATCTCTACATCCGCGACGAACAGTCCGGCCGCTTCTGGTCCGCGTCCTGGCAGCCCACCAAGACCTCCTACGAGTTCTACGAGTGCGTGCACGGTGTGGGCTATTCCATCATCACCATGCAGAAAGACGGGATCCGTTCCGAATGGATGATCTTCGTCCCGGAGGGGGAGCCGCTGGAAGTATGGCGCGTGAGAATCCGGAACGTCTCGAAGAAGACGCGGAAACTGAGCCTGTGGTCATACATGGAATGGAACCTGGGGGAGGCCCCGGATTGGCATCGCGAGTTCCATAAACTTTTCATCGAGACTTCGTTCCATGACGCCGATAAGGTGATTCTGGCCAAGAAGAGGCTGTCCCCGTTGAAGAACGAGAAGGGGGAACATTGGAACAAGACGTGGGAATACACGGCCTGGCATGCGGTCAACCTTCCGGTGACGGCGGCCTGCGGAGATAAGCAGGCGTTCCTGGGGAACTATGGGAGTAAATCGTCCCCGGCGGCGTTGCAGAAGGGGGCTTATGTCGGTCCGACCACCCATCGGTGGGACGACGGGATCGCCAGCCTTCAGGTCCCCGTGACGCTGAAACCAGGCGAAGAGCGGACTTCTCTCTGGACTTTGGGCGCTGCGACGTCGGAAAAAGTGGCGTTGAACCTGGCGAAGAAATACCAGAATTTCAGTCATGTCGAAAAGGCCTGGCACCAGACCGAGATATTATGGGACAAGCTCCTCGGTTCTCCGGTCGTCGAGACACCCGATGCGGCGTTCAACGTGATGACCAACGTCTGGCTCAAATATCAAGCCATGTCCGCGCGATTCTTCGGCCGCACGGCCTATTATCAGACGGGCGGCGCTTATGGGTTCCGCGATCAGCTTCAAGACAGCCAGGTGTTCCTGCCGGTCCGGCCGGACCTGACGCTGAGGCAGATCCGCCTTCATTGCGCCCATCAGTTCGCCAGCGGTCGGGTGTTCCATTGGTGGCACCCGCTGTCGGAAGAGGGGGCGCCTTCCAGATATTCCGACGACCTCTTGTGGCTCCCCTTCGTCGTCCTGAACTATCTCAAGGAGACGGTCAATTATTCGGCGCTGTTGGAGAAGGTCCCGTATCACCCGGGACCCGAGAACATCCGGCTCACGGAACCGATCTACCGGCATTGCGTCCGGGCGATCGATAACGTGCTCAACCGGTTCAGCGAGAGAGGGCTCCCTCTCATCGGCACGGGAGATTGGAACGACGGCCTTTCGGCCACGGGCCGGGACGAGAAGGGGGAGAGCGTCTGGATGGGACATTTCCTCTACGGGGTCCTGATGGATTGGTCTCGGCTGATGGAATCGCTCATGAGCCAGGGCGTCATCTCCAAATCGGAGGACCATCGCCGGAAGAGGTATCTGCAACGTGCCGCGCGGCTGAAGAAGACCATCAACCGGCTCGCCTGGGACGGCCGCTGGTATTCACGCGCCACCTGCGATGACGGCACCGTTCTCGGAAGCCGCCAGTGTCGCGACGGGAAGATATTTCTGAACGCGCAGACGTGGGCGCTCATGAACGGGATCGTCGATTCGCCTCAACGGAAGAGGTCGATCTTGTCCTCTCTGCAGAAGCATCTCTACGGTCCGCATGGGTCGCTCCTCCTCTATCCGGCCTACCGCACACCCGATTCGCGGATCGGGTATCTGACGCGCTACGCTCCGGGCACAAGGGAGAACGGCGGGATCTACATGCACGCCGCGGTGTGGGCCATCCAGATGGAATGCGCGATTTCGCGTCCCCAATGGGCCTGGGAACTCTATCGGCGGCTCTGTCCCGTCTATCGCGGCATGGATCCGGAACGCTATGTGTGCGAACCCTATGTGACGCCGGGGAACGTGGACGGGCCCGATTCGCCGACGCCCGGACGAGGCGGATGGACCTGGTACACCGGATCGGCGGCCTGGCTGTTCCGCATCTCGACGGAATGGATGATGGGGATCCGTCCCGATTGGGACGGGTTGAGGATCCGCCCCTGCATCCCCAAGGAATGGAACGGTTTTAGAACGGTCCGGCGCTTCCGGGGTGCGGAGTACCGCATCCGGGTGTTGAGAGATAAGACCCTTCGGGGAGACAGACAGGAGATCCTGTTTGACGGCAAGAAGATCGTGGGAGACCTTTTGCCGTCGACTCCCGGGAAACAGCACGACGTGGTCGTCCTGATCCCGGAGAGTTGAACAAACGCCTCTCATAAAAGGAAACGACAACGACATGGAAACTCGACGAGAACACGATTCATTGGGGGAAAAGGATGTCCCCGCTTCGGCTTATTACGGCATCCAGACGCTGAGGGCCATGGAGAACTTCAACGCGGGCGGCCTCCCGGCGCGTCCCGCTTTTCTGGAAGCGACCGTGCGGATCAAAAAGGCGGCGGCCATCGTCCATGCGGAACTGGGGCTGATGGCGCCGGAGATGTCGAAAGCGATCGTCACGGCTTGTGAGGAGGTCCTGGCCGGGCAATGGAGAGACCAGTTCGTCGTGGATATCTTCCAGGCGGGCGCGGGCACGTCCCACAACATGAACGTGAACGAAGTCCTGGCCAACCGGGCCGCCGAACTCTTGGGTGGGAAAAAGGGGGATTATTCCCTCGTCCATCCCAACGATCACGTCAATCGAAGTCAATCCACCAACGATGTGGTCCCGACCGCCATCCGTCTGGCGGCCCTGACTCTGCACAAGGAACTGGACGGGACTCTCCAGCGGTTGTCGGAATCTTTTCGCGGGAAATCGGCGGAGTTCTCCGCCGTGGTCAAATCGGGGCGGACCCATCTACAGGACGCCACGCCGGTGACGTTGGGCCAGGAATTCTCGGGTTACGAGAACTGCGTGGCCAAACACCGGGACAAGATATTCGAGGCGGCCGATGACCTGCGTTTCCTGGGGATCGGCGGATCCGCCGTCGGCACGGGATTGAACACTCACCCCGATTACGCTTCCCGCATGGTCTTCCATCTTTCACAGATCACGGGTTTCGAGCTGGAGGAGTCGGCGAACCTGTTCGAGGCCATGCAGAGTCTGGCGCCCTTTTCGGCTCTCTCCGGAGCGCTCCGGAACCTGGCGCTGGATATGGTCCGCATCGCCAATGATTTCCGCCTTCTGTCGTCCGGTCCGATGACGGGAATGGCCGAACTGAGACTGCCGGCCGTCCAGCCGGGGTCTTCCATCATGCCGGGAAAGGTGAATCCGGTCATGGCCGAGATGTTGGACATGGCCTGCTTTCAGGTGATCGGAAACGACACCGCCGTCTCTTATGCCGTCCAGGCGGGACAGCTGGAACTGAACGTGATGATGCCGTTGGTGGCTTTCGATCTGTGCTGGACTTTGGAATTCTTCTCGAAAGCCCTGGACTCGTTCCGCGCGCGTTGCGTGGACGGATTGAAAGCCGACGAACTTCGGTGTCAGTCCTACGCCCAGCGGAGCCTGGCGTTGGTGACCGCCCTAAATCCCCACATCGGGTATGAGAAAGCGGCCCTCGTGGCCAAGGAAGTCTTGAACAGCGGCCGTTCCGTCTCCGACGTGGTGCTTGAAAAAGGGTGGCTCTCCGAGGCCGATTTGAAACGGATCATGGACTTAAAAGGAATGACAAAACCGGGTTTGACGGATCGGTCCGCCTGAACCGCCGTTCCCCTGTTCCCCGCCGCGACCCCGGGGCCGCCGTTTTCCTTCCATACGAGGTTGTCATCACAGACGAACTATGAGCCTCTCTTCGATCGTTCGATCCCTCCGCGAAAAAGACCCCCTGGGCCTGATCGTTCTTTGGACGCCTTCCCACACCATCGGCCGATGGGCCATTCACCGCCTGGCGGAGGAAAACCGGTCGCTCCTGAACGTGCGCGCGGAGACGACGCGCACCCTGTTGACCCGCCTCTGCGAACCGCGCCTCGCTTCCCGGAGCGCGCGCCCCGTCCCTTCCTTCGTCCGCCGGTGGATGTTGGAGAAGATCATCCGGGAGAACGCCGAGGGGTTCCGGTATTTCGGACCGGTTTCCCGTCGTCCCGGTTTCGTCTCCGCGCTCGGGCGGACGTTCGAGGACATGCGCCAGGGGGCCCTCACGTCGGAAGTTTTGGACGGTCTTTGCCGTGAACGGAAGGGGACAGAGGGTTCCGCGAAACTGGAAGACATCGCCCTCGTCGCCCGTTTATTGAAGCGGGGAATGGAGAAGGAAAACCTGTTCGAATGGCAGGACCTTCTGGAGCTGTTGTCGTCCGAAGGCCCGCCACTCACCGTCCCCCCGACGGTGATCCTGACGGGATTCAGGCGGTTGACCCGGATCGAGACGGGGCTGGCGGAATGGATCTCCGGTCGGACTCGGCTCGTCTTGGACCTCCCCGGAACGCTCCTCCTCCCGCCCGGACAGTGGAAATCGCTGACCGTCTGTTTGAAGAAAGGGACTTCCACCGGGACGGAGCCTCCTCCCGCCTTCGCCGCCGACCTCCGGATCGCTTCGTGCCCGAACGACATCGAGGAAATGAAGTGGATCGCCCGGCAGATCCTCCAATTCGCCGAAAACGGCGTCGCCTTCAACGACATCCTCGTGTCGTTCCATGATCTGACGGAACGCGCGTCCCTCGTGCGCCGTGTCTTCAACGCTTCCGGCATCCCCTATTATCTCGAATGCGGCCGTCCTCTCATCGAACATCCGATCGTCGCCAAATTCGTCGCTTTCCTCAAGACGAGAGCTTCCGGCGGCTCGCGGAACGCCGTGATCGATTTTTTCAAGAGGAGGTCGTTTTTCGAGACGAGTCCGGATAACGCCGGGAGGAGGCGGCCCGATGAGTGGGATTATATCAGCCGTCAGGCCGGGATCACGGGAGGAGAAGTCTCGGAATGGTTGAGGGCCTTGAAATCTCTGGAGGAAGACTGGCGGGAGGGAAAAGGGAGGAACATCCCGGCCGACCTTCCGGGGATGTTGGAACAGAGGTCTCTTCTGGTCGAGGCGCTGAACGGGCTGGAGGAGTCCTTGAAGACCTTTCCCGGCGAGGGGACCATGACGGAATGGATGCGGTGCGCTCTGAACGCGATCCGTCCCCACCTGTCTCCGTCGGATGTCGATTATCTGTCCGAACATCTCGGCCCCCTGACCGAAAAAACCGTGGACTCGGCGACACTGAATTTCGATGATTTCCTGCGGTCGTTCGAACAGTGGGCGGGACACCAGACCATCCACGACGGTTCCGAAAGATTGCTGCACGGCGGGGTCCATGTCGTTTCGACGGAAACGGCGGCGGCGATGCCCGCCCGTATCGTCATCGTGGGGGGATTGACGGAAAAGGTGTTCCCTCGGGAGGTGTTGCAGGACCCCGTCCTCTTGGACGAGGAGAAGAGGGCCGTGATGAAAGACCGTCCCGAGGTGACCCTCACGCTGGCTTCCGACGGGTATCTGCGTGAAAAGGAGGTTTTCAGCTCGATCACCCGGAGGCCCTCGGCGACGCTATTGCTGAGTTATGCCCGGCTGAGCTACGGCACCGGTCAGTCCCTCATCCCGTCCAGCTTCCTTCTCGATCTCTTGAAGGAGAAGAGCGGGCGGTTGGTGACTTATGGGGAGATGGAATCCCACCCCCAAGTCCATCGGCTCTCCTCCACGCTCTTTCCTGAGATGGAACTCGCCCGGGCGAATTCATCGTCGGATTATGAACAGGTGTCGTTGATCCAGGCCATCCATCAGGCGGATTTGGTCCGGGCGGCGCATCTGCTCAGCCATAACGAGATCTTCCGGCGCGTCTTGTCGGCCGAAGAGCAGAAATGGACGACGGAGGGCTTCGGAGAGCACGACGGCGCCATCGGGGGGGCGGTCGGCCATAAGAAACTGGAGGATTTCGTGCGGCGGGGTTACCTGAGCCCCACCGGTATCGAGGCCTATGCGGATTGTCCGTATCGGTTCATGCTGTCAAGACTTCTTCGCATCGAGAAGACGGAGGATCCGGAGGCTTGTCTCACCATCCGTCCGAGCCAGCGGGGGGACCTGATCCATGACGCCCTTTACCGGCTTTTCCAGGGACTGCGGGAATCGGGGCTTCTTCCATACGATCCGGCGAAGAAGGAGGAGTATCTCCGGTTGACGGAGAAATCCTGGGATGAGGCGCTCCGGAACTTTGAGAGACGCGGGAATCCCGTGTTGCCGTCCCTCTGGAACATCGAGAAGGACGCCATCCTCCGGGATCTGGGGAAATGGCTGTGGAGTGAGGTCAATCATCCCAGCCCTTACGTGCCGTCTGACTTTGAATATGATTTCGGCCGGCTCGATAAGGAGGTCTTCTTGACGTTCGACGGAGTGCGTGTCCCGATCACCGGCCGGATCGACCGTGTGGATCGGACTCCCGACGGGCGGAAAGTGATGATCTCGGATTATAAGACGGGCTCGGTGAAAAAGAAATTCCATAAGGACGAGACCCTCAATCCCCAGAGCGCCCAATTGCCGCTCTATGCGCTGGCCTATGAGAAGGTGAACGCGGGGGTCCGGGTGGAACGGGCCCAATACATTTATTGCACGTCGGGGGGGCGGTTCACCCGGATCGTCTATTCTGAAAAGACCTTGGAACAGGCCCGGCCGTTCTTCGAGAAACTCGTGGCCGGTTTCGCGGGGTTCATCCAAGAGGGGTTCTTCCCGGCCTGCCCCTCGGACCGGTGCAAGATGTGCGATTTTCTGTCGGTGTGCGGGCCGGGCCGCGAGACGGTCTTTGAGATCAAGAGGTCCGATGAGAGAATGGCCTCGCTGGAAAAGCTGTTGGATGTCCGCGCGGGGACGGATTCTGAAGAGGATGAGAAGGGGAAAGCGGAATGAGCCGGATGACGGAGGGTCTCATCGACGAAAAGGACCGCCGCCGTGCGTCCGGCGAGTTGAAGACGACTTTTTTGGTGGAGGCGGGAGCCGGCACGGGGAAGACGGCGGTGCTGGTGTCCCGTATCGTGAACTACCTCTCCTCCGAGGACGGTCGCTCAGCCTCTTTGGCCGCCATCACGTTCACGGAGAACGCCGCGGCGGAACTGAAGACCCGGATCCGCGACGGTCTGGAAGCCCACTGGCAGGTAGTGGCCCGCACGGAGGCGGGGTCGCGGGTCGCTGACAACTTGGCTCGTTTGGACCAGGCGTTCATCGGGACGATCCATTCCTTCTGCGCCCATCTCTTGAAGCGCCGCCCCGTGGAGGCCGATCTGGACCCGGCTTTCGGCGTGGCCGATGAGATGGAGTCGTTCTTCCTTTTTGAGGATCTCTGGACAGAGTGGATGGGGAGACATCTGGCGGAGCGGCCCGCCGTGTTCATGGCCGCCATGGATTACGGGATATCCCTTGAAAAGATCAAATCCATCGCCGATCGTCTGGTGGAGAACATGGACCTCTGGCCGGAATGGAAGAGCCGCCGCCCGTCAACGACGGTCTCCGACGGGGACGGGTTGAGGGCGGGTTATGAAGAACTCTATCGGGAGTATGAGACGCTCTGGGCCGAGGCCCGATCCTCTTGCCGGAACAAGGAGGATGCCCTCTATCAGCGGATGGCGAACCTGAACAGCGTTTTTGAGAACATCGACCTGGAACGGGAGGCCGACGGCCAAGTCCTGCTGTTCATGGACCTGAAACCGGTCGGCAATCAAAAGAACTGGGACTCCGCGGAACATCTGAAGGAGTTGAAAAAGCGGATCAAGGAGTGGCGCGGGAAACAGTCCGCCTTGAAGGAGAGGGCGGGGCGCCGGATCGTCGAGGATTGTCTCTCCGAGTTGGAGGGTTTCCTCTCGGCATGGAGGGAAAAGAAGGAACGCTTGGGGAAACTGACGTATCACGACCTTCTCTTGCGCGCCCGGGACCTCTTGCGGGACCGGCTGGACGTACGCCGTGATTTTCAAAGACAGTATGGCATGATCCTCGTCGACGAGTTCCATGACACCGATCCGCTTCAGGCGGAGATCATCTTCTTCCTGTGCGAGCGGGAACCCGCGGCCCGCCGCTGGGACGAGGTCCTCCTGTCCCCCGGGAAACTCTTCCTGGTGGGAGACCCCAAACAGTCCATCTACCGGTTTCGCCGAGCCGACGCGGATGTCTATTCGGCCGCCAAGGACATCATCGCCCGGCAGGGCGTCATTCTGAACATCTCGGCCAATTTCAGGAGCCATCCCGAAGTGCTGCGTTGGGTCAACGACCGCTTCTCCGGGATCATCGTGCCGTCGACGGACGGACGATATCAGCCCTCCTACGTGCCGCTCCATCCGGGGGTGGAATACGCCCCGTCCCCGTCGCCGCGTGTCCATTTGTTGAGCCCCTCGCCCGGACAACTGAAGAACAAGAACATGGACGTGCTGCGCAAGATGGAGGCGGAAGCCATCGGCGATTTCCTGAAATCCCACGTGATCGGGAAGTGGGCTGTTCGGGATCCGCAGACCAAACAGAACCGTCCGGCGGGCTATCGGGACGTCGCCGTTCTCTTCAGGGTCCTGACCCATTTCCACGTCTATGAGACGGCGTTTGAGAAGTCGCAGATCCCGTTCTGGTTGCAGGGGGGGAAGGATTATTATCGTCGATGGGAAGTGCAGGCCTTGATCAACCTCCTGAACGCCATCGAGAACCCCTGGGATTCGGTCTCTCTTTATGCGTCGCTTCATTCCGCCCTGTTCGGTTACTCCGATTCGGACCTTTTTGAACTGTTTGCGAACCAGCGGGTCAATTATCTGGAGAAGCGTTTCGCGGAACTGCCCGCCTATCGGGAAGTCTTCGAGAAATTGGCGCGGTGGCACCGGCAACGGGGGCAATTCCCACTGGACGTCTGGCTCGAGAAGATCCTGGATGAATCGCAGGCGTGGACGATATTCCTCGCCAAACCTTACGGAGAACAACGGGTCGAGAGCCTGCGGAAGATATTGGACGTGGCCCGCCGTTTGGCCGATCAGGGATTGGATACGCCCGCTCCGCTGATCCATTGGCTCCGAAGGGCCCAGGAGATGAAACTGGAGGAGGAATCAGCCGCCTCCGGGACGGAAGGGGATTACGTCCGGATGCTGACGATCCATAAATCGAAGGGATTGGAATATCCCATCGTGGTCTTGGCGGGACTCGGGGACAACCCCAACCTGCGCCCGGATTTTTTCATCGCCGCCCATGGGCGGGGGGGATTTCAACTCAACACGGGGACGGCGAATTCTCCGGCGTCCACGGAAGGTTGGAATGACGCCGAACGGGACGAGACGCGGCATCTGGAAGCCCAGGACCGCCGGTTGTTCTATGTCGCCTGCACGCGCGCCCGCGATTTCCTGGTCCTTCCCCGGTTCTATAAACCCGGACGGGAAGGGCAGATCCCGGAAAACAGTTATCTGGAGATGTTGAGGTCGTCCCGGGAGGGAGGAGTTCCTTCGTCGGTCGAAGCCGACCATCCCGCCGGCGAGTTGCCGGGGTCGTCACAACGGCCCCTCTTCCATCGGTTGGACACGAAGAAATATCTCAAACTCGACGACTCGATCATCGAGGCGTCTGAAAGCCAGAAAGTCCAATGGGTGCTTCACCGGAAGAGCGTTCTGAAGACGGCGGCGGCTTCCAAAGACGTGTCCGTGACGGAATGGGTGAAGAAAGAGCGCGATTTTTCGGCCGAAGGAGGCGAGGGGCCGAGGTTCGGTTCCTATATCCACGTTCTCCTCGAGAAATGCGATCTGACACGGATGGATGAGGATTCTTTACGCGTTTGGTCGGAATATTTGTCGCCGGCGGAACACCGGAAGGATTGGGTGGAGAAGGCGCATCGTCTCGTCCAGGACTTGATGAAGATCCCTTTGATGAAGCGCGCCGTACGGTCCGAACAGTTCTTCCGGGAAATCCCCTTCGATATCTCATGCCGGAATGGGAAACCGGATGTGTCCGTGGCCCCGGTTCCGGAGGGGATGACCGCGTTCAACGGTGTGATCGATCTGGCTTTCTTGGAAGAGGGCGAGTGGGTGGTGGTCGATTATAAGACGGATGTCGTTTCAAAACCCGCGGATCTCGACCGGCTGACGGATTACTATGCGCCGCAACTTCAGGTCTACGGACATTCCTTGACCCATATCACGGGCCGGCCGGTCAGGGAAAGACACATCCTTTTCCTCCAACCGATCGAAGACGTGCTCGTCCCCCCGGCGTGACGGTCAGTCGAACGTCGGCAGGTCCCGAAGGGCTTCCTTGACGTTTTCCGCGGGATACTCGAAGTCTTCCAATTTTTTATCGAGGTAGGCATCGTAGGCGGATAAGTCGAAATGCCCGTGGCCGCTGTAGTTGAACACGATGCATTTCCCGTCGTTCTTCTTGGCCTCGTCGATGGCGCACTTGATGGCGTGCGAGGTCTCCGGCGCCGGAAGGAATCCCTCTGTTTTGGAGAACAATATCCCCGCTTCGAAGACGGGATTCTGCGGATAGGCCTTCGCTTCGGCCAGGCCCCGCTTGACCAACAGCGAGATGATGGGGGAAGCCCCGTGGTATCTCAGCCCGCCCGCATGGATGCCCGGTGGAATGAAGCTGTGGCCCAGCGTGTACATCTTGACCAGCGGGGATAGTTTCGCCGTGTCACCGTAATCGTAGGTGTAGAGCCCTTTGGTGAAACTGGGGCAGGAGGTCGGTTCGACGGCCACCATGCGGATGTCCTTCCCTTTGAGTTTTTCAGGGACGAACGGGATGACGAACCCTCCGAAGTTGCTGCCGCCCCCGACGCAGCCGATCAGCGTGTCCGGCTTCTCTCCGATCATTTCCAGCTGTTTCTTCGTTTCCAATCCGATGACCGTTTGATGGAGCAGCACGTGGTTCAACACGCTCCCGAGCGCATATTTGGCGTTCTCGTGTGTGGCGGCGTCTTCCACGGCTTCCGAAATGGCGATCCCCAGGCTTCCCGGCGAATCCGGAAACTTTTGGAGGATGGACTGCCCGGCCTTCGTGAGGTTGGTCGGTGACGGATGGACTTCGGCTCCCCAGACATGCATGAGGGATTTCCGGTAGGGTTTCTGGTGGTAGCTCACCTTCACCATGTAGATCGTGCATTTCAATCCCATGAGGTGGCAGGCGAAGGCCAGGGAAGAGCCCCATTGGCCGGCCCCGGTCTCCGTGCAGAGACGTTCCACTCCTTCCTGTTTGTTGAAGAAGGCCTGGGCGATGGCCGTGTTCAGCTTGTGGCTTCCCGCCGGGCTCAGACTCTCGTTCTTATAATAGATCCGGCAGTTGGTCTTGATCGCTTTCTCGAGATGGACGGCGCGATGGAGGGGGGTCGGACGCCAGATCTTGTAGACGTCCAGGACTTCCGGCGGGACGTCGATCCATCGCTTCGGGCTCAATTCCTGCTGGATCAGCGACATCGGGAAAAGAGGGGCCAGGTCCGCCGGGGTCAGGGGTTTGCCTGTCGCCGGATGGAGCGGTGGCGGTAACGGTTCGGGGAGATCGGGGAGGACGTTGTACCAGGCCTGCGGGATATCCTTTTGAGAGAGAACGACTTTTTCCTTGTTCATGAAACGCTCCTTTTCATCCGATGGCTTCGAATCAGCGGCTTCGGTATTTTATAAAAAAACGGGTGGAATCCAACAGGAAAAGAACGCCTCTCCAGAGGATGTTTGTCCGGGCGGGGCGCACGTCCCTCACGCGGACGGGGATCTGGAGGGGGGACAGTCCGGCCTGGCGCGCTTTGAACAGGAGTTCGATCGTGTAGAGGTCCCGGCCGAAGCGGCACTGCCGGGACAAGTCCTTGAGGACGGACGTGTGTCCCGCCATCAACCCCTGGGGGTCCATCTCGACGCCGCCGAGCAGCCGTTTGTTGAGCCGGCGCCGGACGTGCGTGATGGCCCGTCGGAAAAACGACCGGTCTCCGTGCCATAAGGTTTCTTTCTTCCCTCCGAAGATGATCTTCGTCCCCGATTTCATCTTGTCGACCGCCGTGTAGAAAAAATCCGCATCCCACCAGTCGAAATCGAACTTCAGGATGAACATCCCGTTGGCGGATTCGATCCCGGTCTTGACCGCCTGTCCGTAATCCGCGCGCGGGCAATGCAAGACGCGGATCGTCAGGCTGGAGGGGACGGCGCGCTTCTTGATGACCTCACAGGAGTGGTCCGTGCACCCGTTGGCGACGAAGAGTATTTCGGTGGAGAGGCCCGCGCCGAGGGACGCGCGCAGGACCTTGTCGATGAACGCATCCAGCGTTTTCGATAGGAATTCCTCTTCGTTGTAGATGGGGATGATGAGGGATATGTCCGTGGACATGGATTTGGTTGTTGTGAGAATGACGTTGATGGATCGCCGGGATGACCGATGTCGACTGATCGAACTGGGTGAGCGCGAATCAAACCGCTTCACTCGAGATACCGATAAATTGGCGTCCCCAAGGGGATTTGAACCCCTGCTACAGCCTTGAAAGGGCTGTGACCTAACCCCTAGTCGATGGGGACGTTGGATTCATTGAAATAGCCGGACTGCTGAATCAAGGGATTGATTTTAGCAGTTTTTAATAGAATCGGGAATGATCAGATGCGCGGATGGGTCAGAGATTTGAGTAAAAGACCTGATCCTTCAGTTCCACCCGCTTGAGCGGGGCGTCAAACCCCGGGGATCTGAGAGGATTGTCTTCCCAGCGTCGGCCGAAATAGTCCGTGATCTGCTTATGGGTTCTGATCCTCCTCCAGGCCTCCGACGGCGACATGTTTTTACGTCGGGCCAGCCCGGCCATTTCGGAGTAAAGGGGGTTGAAGGGGGCCAACCGATCCAGCAACGTCAGGTAGTCCAGGGCCTTCGGCCGGCGATTCCCCAGGAAATAGGACAGGGTGATGAGGAAGAGTGTCCGGTGTTCCTTCGCATCGAACTCAAGGTGACAGGAGAAACGGTCTCGAAGAGCGGTCTCAAGCCGCCGGGCCTGGTCTCGCCAATCTTGGGGCCGGGCGGACGAGAAGGATCGGATTCCCCATAGTTTCGGGGAAAGGGACCGGCTCTTTTGGATCCGGAGGAGTGGATTCAAGACGGCCGCCGCCCGCTGCTTTTGCGGGGCGATATAGAAGTCGAGGAGGTCGGATACGTTCGGGACGATGACACAGACGGCCGGGAATCCGATCCGGCGGTCGCTCAGATCGATGACGTACGCGTCCCACCCCTCTCGGACGAGGATCTTCCTGATCTCGGCGAGTTCGTCGCAACAGTTGCCGTATCGGAATGATCTCAGATCGGAGAACTGGATGACCGGCCCCGGTTTTTCAAGCAAGGCGGATCGTTCCGTGTAAAGGTAGTTACGGTGGGTGGCCGTCGGATTGCGGCCCACCAGGTCCCGCGGTTTCCCTCCCATGATCCCGATGAACCAATGATCCATGATCGTGGACCGGAGGCGGTTCATGGGGTCGGCCAGCCCGAGCAGATATTCCGTTTCATCGGTCCCTTGGACGATCTCCGTGAGACACCGTGAAATCGCTTCCGTCAGGTCGAAGTGGGAACCGACCCGGACGCGTTTGTAATGCCAACATTTCAGGAAGGTGTCGGGCGTGTCCTTGAGGGAGAGGTTCTCCAGGATGACACAGGCGCAGGGCCATCGGTTGTCGAAAGAGATGTCTTTGATGGTCACTTTGATGTTTTTGCTCCTGAAATAATCAAGTTGCCGGCGGATCCGCCGGTCCGGAATGGACCGGGGGTCGATGGTGGGGAGCGGCCGTCCCTCGCGGAGGGCTTTGGCCATGGCGTGTCTTTCAAAGATTTCACAAAAGGCCTGTACGATCGCCTCGGAGTAGGTGTTCCCCGCGGCGAGCCCGTTGGAACTGGATATCGCATTGGTGTGGCGATAGGGGATGCCGACCCATCGGTTGTCGGGGAGGGAGAGTCCCGGAAGCCAGACATCGTTCGGTCCGAGATGACGGAGGAGGAGAGAGAGTCCCCGAGGGGAAAGACGATACTTCCTCAACAGGTCCGCCAGGTGGATGGCCGTCCGGGGCCGAACGCTCCGAGGAGTGGTCAACTGTTGCGGGTCGTTCAGCGCTTCATGACGTCCCAGGCGCTCGATCAATTCGGCATAGGCGCTGACCAGGGCCAATCGTCTCGAGGTCCCTTTGCCGTTTGAGAACAGGGTGAATGAACGGGTCTTCAACTGGGTGCGGCAGGAATGGATCTGTCCGATGCGCTTGAAGATCGTCTCGACGCGGAAACCCTTTTTCCGGAAACGTCTTGACAGTCCTGCCTGCAGTCGGCGAAGGGTGCTGGATGGGGGCGCACACTTGTAACGGTTGTAGGTCTTCTCGCCCAGGGATCGGTCCCAGATTTTCGTCAGCATAGAGGATTATTGTACCTTTTGAGAGGCGGGGGAAGGGGAGGAGAGTTCCCCGACCCATCGGTCGGCTTGTCGGGTCGGGAGGGGGACCCGGTGTCCATCCAGACAGTGCCTCGTCAGCTCGACGGCGGCGGGAAGGTCGATCCGGTGTCCCGGCGACACGAAAACCGGCCGGCAGTCCTTCTTCGTCCGGAGAGCCGCGCCGACGGTCGCCCCGCGATACGTCAGCCAGGAACATCCTCCCGCCCGTCCGGGTGGATCCGGATAGTCGCCGATCAAACGGGACTTGGCGCACCCGATCGTCGGCCTGTCGAGGAAGAGGCCCAGATGGGAGGCCAATCCGATACCACGGGGATGCGCGATCCCGTGGCCGTCCACGAAGACGATATCGGGGGTCCGGCGGAGTTTCTGGAATGTTTTCAAGAGCAACGGCGCTTCCCGGAACGATAATAACCCCGGGATATAGGGGAACGAGATCCGGGCGCGGGTTGACCGATGCTCGACGACCCGCCATGAGGGATATTCGAAGAGGATCACTCCCGCCACCGCCCTGCGCGGGGAACAGAAAGCGATGTCGGCTCCGGCAATGAGGCGGACGGGGCGGTGTTTGTAGGCGAGGGAGAGTCGGCGGACGAGATATTTCTGGATTTGAACGGCGTCGGCAGGGCTGACGTTCCAACGATGGAGATTCCTGATTTTCATGGAGAGGGGGAAAATGTGGGTCCGGAGGGATTTGAACCCTCGGCCACCCGCTTAAAAGGCGGATGCTCTACCGGGCTGAGCTACGGACCCGCTCAATCTCTGTCGACCTCGATGGAACCGGATATCGAATAGAAATCAACAGCGCTCGATTATATCATATTTAATTTGTGGCCAGATAAAAGATGAAAGGAGGGCGATGCCGGTCTGGATGTCGCATTTTTCGAATAAAAAGGTGATAGAATGAAAGCATGATCTATGGCTCGTTGGAGAGGGATGGATGCTGTGATGACTGAACAGCGCAGGGGCGTCGTCTCTGAATGGTTGTTCGTTTTGGCCTGCGTGTCGGGGTTCTTCGCCTTGACGTTGATCGCCTATGGTTCCCCCGGGTTGATTTTTGAGAGCGTGGCCGACGAGATGTTTGCCGTCCGGTGGATTCACGATATCCGGATGGGGGTGTTTCCTCCGGAAATGTTCGATTTTCCGCTCTATCACGGACATGCCACATCGTATCTGATGATGCCGTTCGTCTATCTTTTCGGACCCTCATGGGATTTCGTCCGTTTGTGGCCCAAGATTATCGGAGCCGGGACTCTTCTCCTCTCCTATGTCTTCATGAAAGACCTGTTCGGCGCCCGAATCGCCCGCTGGACATTGTTCCTGTCGGCGATCCATCCGTCTTATGTGCTGGGTGTCAAGTCCGGTAATTACCATGTGTCCTGGATGACCCTGTTCTCCGTGGGGACTCTCCTTTGTGTGAACCGCTGGGCGAAAACCAAGAGGTATGTGTATTTGTGTGTCGCTTTCCTGTTGATCGGGGTCGGGATTATGACCCGAATCTGGTTCCTGTGGTTTGTGGCCGCGCTCGGCGTCAGCACGCTGGTGTGGGGGAAGGAACTGGGTGTGTATCCGGGGAGTGGGGGCCGGCGTTTTTATGTACGACTCGCCGCCTGTGCGACATTATTACTGGGCCCCTTCCTGATCCTCATCCTGAAGACGGAGTTGCTCTCGCCGAGCCTGACGCACATGATCGACCGGCATGTGGGGATCCAAGTCAATCATCAGGTCGAATCCATCGTCAATTACGGGAAGATGCTGTCGGGGGAGATATTTTGCCGGATGCAGTTGGCCGCGCATGATTGTTCGATGACGAATGGGGCATATCCTGTCGTGTTCTATGGCTGTTTTTTGTTTTGTGTCGGTTGGGCGTTTTTTAGGAGAAGCGAAGATCGGGGCGCGTTATCGTGGTTGTTGCTCCTGTTCGCGAGCATGTTCCTTTTCATGATCAATACCCACAAGGCCGCCGCGCACCATATCTTCGTATTTTACCCCTTGCCGCAGATGGTGATGGCGATCGCCTTGGGGACCTGTCAAAAACATTTTTTGTCGAAAAAGACAGCGAGGTATGTCTTTACGGGAGTGCTCTCGGCGTTCTTGTTCTGGGAGGCGAGTTCTCTGGCGGCACATCTGTATGTCCTCAAGTCGATGGGGCCCTCCGCCCGTTTCACGGATTCCCTGTATGAAATATCGGATTGGCTGCATCGGGAGTGTCCGCCGGGGCGGGAGGGGGAGATTGTCATGTGTCCGGGCCCCCTTGAATGGAATCTGATCTTTCTGCGGGGCTCGGTCATTGGGTATCCCGACTATCCGATGGAATGGCCGGCCTCATGGCCCGGGAGTGCCCCGAGACTACTTTATCTCGTCCGCACGTTGCAGTATGAGGCGGAGGAGTCCGCGTTTATCGAGAGAGCGTGTCGTGAATACAAGAAGAAGAGGATTGCGAAGATATTCGTGAATCGGGATGGAACCCCCACGTTCGAGGTTCTGAAATTGTCGATGTGATCGGTGGAAAAAATAAAAGATGAAAATCCCATATAAGCTCCCGTGTGAAAAATGCGGCAAAGAAATAACAACATTTATTGAGGCGGAGAATACATCAATTGATTTTAAGTGTGATTGCGGGATAACCACATCGGGATCAATAGCATTAATGATAGGAAGTAAAATTATGGCAAGGGCAATTTATGAGTTCCTTACCATGAGGGATTATTCGATGACAATAGTGTTGGCGGCAATGGCGTTTGAGTGCGAAATGTCCCGATTGTTTAAAAAATGGGTTAGAATCGGCGAATCAAAAGAAGGTTATTTTTTTGACGATAAGGCAGTCGAAGTTTATTTGAGAAGATATAGCGATATAGAAACAAAAATCACAGAGGTGTCAAAGTTGATGTTCCCGACAGGAATGACGGAATTCATAAAATCACGAAGTGATTTGATTGATATATTGAAAGGATTTCCAAGCTTGTCGATAGACAAAATACATACTGATTTTAAGGAGAAACTGTTCTGGCCGAGAAACGCAATATTGCATAATGGAAAATCGAATTATGATGAAGATTATGCTAGTCGTTGTTTGAATTACGCAAAATTAGGATTAGTGCTCTTGGATCAGATGGATAAACATAAACGGGATTCTTTAATATAAACAATTGTAGGCGAAGGGGGGCGAAATTTGATATTGACAGTGTTTTTATGTCGTTATTGGTGTCGGTAAAGGTTTTTACTTAGAAAAGTTAAATTTTAATAAATGTAATATAATCAACGGCATTCGGGCGGTTAGCTCAGCGGCAGAGCATTGCCCTTACAAGGCAGGGGTCAGAGGTTCGAATCCTCTACCGCCCACCATTTGATAAGCGGGCTAGAAAGCGCTATAATCTTTTGCTTTCAAGTTCTTTGAACGGAGTCGTGGTGTAGCCTGGTCTAACACGTCGGCCTGTCAAGCCGAAGACCGCGGGTTCAAATCCCGTCGACTCCGCCAGTTTTTAGAAGAGCGGATGAGAATCACTCGGGGGTCTTCAGGCCTGTGGACTGCCCGTGGTCCTCGAAGCGGTGCGAAGAGGGCCGTCGACTCCGCCAGTTTTTTGAGATAGGACGATAATCCCTCGGGGTTTTCAGTCCGGCGGACTGTCCGTGCCCCTCGATGTTCCGCGAAGAGGGCCGTCGATCCCGCCCTCTTTCATGCATGAATCGCTTACAACCCTCCTGATGCAATTCCTCTTTTCCATCGCCTCTATTCCGTGTCCCCTATGACAACCGACAGACTTGAACTCGTCGGTCCCGTCCCCAAGGATCAGAGATGGGCCGGCCATGTTTTTTTGGCCGGGGACGTCCTGATCCCCCGGGGTGTGACCGTGCGCGTCGCTCCGGGCGCCGTCATCGAGATCGGGGACCAACGCCGTTGGACGTGTGAACAGGCCGGGTTTGTCCGGGATTCGGATCCCGAGGGGCAGTCGTCTTCCCTGTGCGTGCTCGGCCGTTTCCTCGTCGAGGGGAATCCCTCCCATAAGATCCGGTTCCATGTCCGAGGGCGGTCCGGTGCCGCCGTCATTCCCCTGGAAAAGTCCTCCGTGCGGATGAGCCATTTCGACATGGAAGGGTCCGGCGGGGGGAGAGCGGTGCATTCCCTCGGCGCCTCTTCCGTGGACTGTCGCGATTTCCATGTGCGCGGATTCGAGACGGCCTTGCGGTCCGGTCAGAAGAGCCGTTTCTCCGCCGAAAGAGGGGCGGTGTCCGACTGTACGAACGGCGTCATCGTGGCTATGGGCGCCAGGGCTCATCTGAAGGGTATCGAGATATCCGATTGTCCCCAGGAAGCGGTCCGTCTTCAACACGAAAGCCGGTGCGTCTGCGAGGACCTGAAAATCAGCCGATGCTGTTGGGGGGTGTTCATGGAAGACGCCGCCCGGGCCAGCATTTTCGGGTGCGATATCTCCGATGGACGGTTGGGGGGTATCCGCATGGATCAGGAGACGGATCTGACTTGTCGGTCCGGACGGTTTGTGAAAAATGCCAGGGGATTGGAGGTCGGGAAGGGGACCCTTCGGATTCAGGAATGTGTTTTCGAGGGGAATGGCACGGCCGTGATGGCGTGCGCCGGCGAAGCGGTCCTGTCGAACTGCCGGTTGATCGAGAATGGAGTGGGATTCCTCGGAAATGCGCCGGCTCAATACCGGCTGGATCTGTGCCGGGTCAGCCGGAACCATAAATGGGATTTTCAGTGCGAGGACGGCATCTGGTTGAAACGCGTCCGGGACGGCGAGGGCGGCGAATCGATCGTCGGGCGGAAAGACATTCCTTTACAGAAGAAGAACACGCGCTGCTTGGGCGGTGTGATGAAGGGAAACGAGACTTGGAACGGAAGCGTCGTCCTCGAGGGGGATACCGTGGTTCCTCGGGACGTCTCGTTGGAGTTGTCGCCGGGGACGCGGGTGC
>Ga0116153_10001180_pt1 | contig 26003 bp, 11 predicted proteins | sample AD_UKC028_MetaG_FD_89896 | JGI IMG/M metagenome (GOLD analysis project Ga0116153, IMG submission 89896) | Active sludge microbial communities of municipal wastewater-treating anaerobic digesters from USA - AD_UKC028_MetaG | ecosystem: Engineered > Bioreactor > Anaerobic > Digestate | place: USA...
GCCCCTTCCAGCAAGTACAACGGCGTTGAGCCGCTCCGGGACGTTCCGCCGTCCAGCAGCAGCCACTCTTCTTCGCCCGCCCCCTTCACGTAGATGGTACCCGCGCCGCCGTCAGAATCGGCATTCGCGCCCCGTCCTCCTGCCACGCTCACGCGGTTCGACAAGTCGAAGCCCAATAACGTTTGATAATAAATCGCAACCCGGCCCCCACCGCCTCCACCTCCTTGATTTGAGACCCGACCGCCCTTGGCCTGAATCGAACCCCCACCCGAAAGCTGCCCCACGTTCAGGTAAATCCCGCCTCCGCTGCCCCGGCCATAATACGTTCCATCCACCCCATCGGCCTTGATCGACCCCTCCAAGGCCAGGGCCCCCGCCGTGATCCGCGCCAATCCACCGCCCGCCTGATTGCCGTTTTGTATTGAGTACATACCACCACCGCTCCCCGGCTCGTTTGGATTCCGGAAATCCCCGTAAGCCGCGTTCGGGACACCACTATATTTCCCACCCACCCCCGCAAAACTCCCGCCCGCTTGCGATGTGCTTGCTCCATTCGTCGTGTTCGGATTCGTTCGGCCCCATGGATATCCCTGACCACTCACGTCGATCGAACTGTTGCTGCTCACGGCGAGCGTCCCGTCGATCGTCAGGTCCAGGCTGTACGTCTGGCTGGTCGTGCAGGCCGGATGGGTCAGCCGCGCTCCGTTCGTCAGCGTCACGCTCAAAAAGGCGTGCTCGCCGGCCATGCTGACCGTGGCGCCCGCGCCGGAAATCGTGATGCGCTTGTTGTCATATTGAAAATTCTCGGCGGAGATATTGGTGCTCGACGTAATCGTGACCTCCTCCTGCCCCCAGGCGCCGCCAGGACGCCACGCCATCGCCACGGCCAGGAGGGCGCATCGGCCCCCCACCCGGGACCAACGGCGGGGAGCGCGCCGCCACGTTCTCCCCGTTGCGCGTCCGCTTTTCAAATGAGCGTTCATGTTGCTTCTCCTTCGACAGCGCCCCGCGGTTACCTTTCTCTGTGTCCTTCGTGGTTCCTTTAAAATTGAATCTCCGTGGCCGATCCCTGGCGCAGGTAGTAATAGGCCGCGCCGGGTTCCAGCATCTCGTTGGTCGTGACGATCTGGAACGTCGAGAGGTCCAGCCAGTTGCCGTCGTAGGGCGCGCCCCAGCCCTGGATGTACATCAACCGCCGCCATGTGCCGTTCGGGTCCCGCAGCACGAGCTGGTCGGAGTTCTCCTGCGCTCCGTCGCTCACCGGGCCCGCTCCCGCCAGCGTCGCCGCCAACGGCAGATTCCGGCCTTCCGACAATCCGATCAGGTTCCACCCCGGACGCAACGTCACCGCGCTGGTCCCGTCGTTCCCCACCGGTCCCGTCATGGTGACGCGCGCCGCGCTGCCCACGCTCCGCTTGACAATGTAGCCGACGCCCACCGGCAGCTCGTAGGCGCTGGCGCTCCCGTCGTCCTCCCGCCATATCCCCTGACCGTCCAGGTACAGCGTCTTCCAACTGCCGTCGGCCTGATACACGTAGACCTCGTCGCCCGCGCCCCCGAGGCCGTCGTCGTTGCCTTGAAGTTGCTCTGCCAGCATCCGGCCCAGCCGTCCGTCAAAACGCCGATCGCTGCGCAACGGGGGTGACATCAACGTGAAGGTCCCGGACGCCGCGTCGCGGCGGATGATGCCCCAGGCATTCTCGGTCCCCGCCGGCTCGTTCTTGAACGTGACCTGGTAGAACCGCCGCATGACCGAACTGCTGTCGGTGACCGGATCTTCGTAGTTGTACAGTTCAGGGGAGGTGTAGACCGTGCCGCGCCGGCTCCAGCTCATGCCCTCGTCAACGAACGGCTGGTCCGAGGAGTGCACGTCGTAGCCCTGCCCGATCACCACGTCCCATTCCACCGTCGAGTTCCCGCTCGAGGTCCGCGCCAGCACGTCCGTAATGATCACCCCGCCCAGGGCGTGGATCGTACACTCGGCGTCATCGAAAACGCTTTCCGGCGGCATCCCGACCGTCCCGGCGATCCAGGCCTTGTTCGTGATCCACCCGATCGTATCGTTCAGGACCCACACCAGCATCTGCGTGCTCGCGCCCTCGCCCAGGCTTCCGATGGTCCAGACGCCGGACAAGCCGACGAACGCCGCGCCCACGCTGTTGCTCCGATACGTCACCCCCTCCGGCAGCCGGTTCGACACCGCCACCCCGGCCGCGCCGTCGGCCCCGGCGATCGCGGTCACGGTATACACCAACTGGTTGGTGGGCATCACCGGGTTCGGCGCGCCGGCTACGGTGATCGTCAGCCCGTCCAGCGGCAGTTTCTCGCACGCCCCCAGGTCGATGCCGTTCACGCTCCGCGGCAGCAGGTGTACGTCGGTCGGCAGCGTGTTGTACGAGTCCAGCCCGCTGTCCAAGGCGAGCGACGAAAGGCTCAACCGGTAATCCCCCGCCCCTGCGTCGAGCAGGCCGGGCTCGCCCGCCTGGTTGCCCTCGCCGTCGTACAGGACCGGAGCGAGCGTGTAGGCGATCTCTTCCGCGGCGATCGCGCCGTCGCTGATCGTATTGCGCACGATCGAGGCGGCCAGGTCGCCAGGCTGGTTGCTCACCACGGTGCAGTTCACCACCGTGCCCAGGCCCGCGATCCCGCCCGCGGACGCCTGGTCGCCGGTGACGATGTTGTCCGCCACCACGCAGTTGTACAACCGCGCCAGCAGGCTGTCGCCCAGCAGCACTCCGGCCCCCGCGCCCTGGACCATGCTCAGCGCGTTGCTTCGGACGACGCAGTTGTATATCAGGCCCTGTTCCAGATGCACTCCCGCGCCGCCTTCGGCGTCCAGCCAACCGTTCTCCAGGGTAAACCCGCCGATCTCGGCCCCGGGATGACTCACGTGCAGCACCCGGCCGCCGCCATATTGGCCGGTCACGTTCCGCAGGATGGTATTGGTCGCCCCGCGGATTCCGATCACTTGGATCTCCTTGTCCACCGTGATCTCACCCGCTTGGCCGTATAGCCCCGCCTCCACCCACACCGTTTCGTCTTCCTGCGCGGCGTCGATGGCCCATTGGAGATTGGTCGAGGCCGTGGCCCAGTTCGTGTAGGGATAGAGGCACGCTCCGGTCGGCGATACGTATCGATCTCCGGACACCGGTGTCGGCGTCCACACGTAGTCCTGGCCGTCCCGGTTCTCCAGCACCGGCTCGTAATCCACGTAAGCAAACTGGAAGTCCCCGCCCGCCAGCGTCGGAGTCGCCCGTCCGGACCACGCGAACGGCACGCTGATGCCGTAGCCGCCGTCTGCGGCGGAAACCACGCTGACCAGGCCCTCGAACGCGATGGTCACGCCCGCAAGCCCCTCCCCCGACACGCCGTGCGCCACCCGCCCGCTGATCGTCACATCCGGCGGCGTCCACACGAAGTTCTGATCCCAGGCGTCGCCGTCCAACTCCTCATAGGTCCGCTGAGACGGGCTCAGGGCCCCCGTCGCCACGTTCGCCGTCACCGTCCCGCTCCAGCCCCAGGCGAACGTCTTCTCGTAGTACCCGTCCGCGCCGGTCGTTACCGTCTCTTCGGTGCCGGAGAATGAGACGATCGCATTGGAGATCACCTGGTCCGTGTAGGTCTCCAGCACGAAGCCGGATACCTTCACCGGCGTGGCCTGGAACACGAAGTCCTGCCCCGCCAGGTTTGCGCCAACGTTCGTGAACGCCCGGTTCGTCGGATCGAACGCGCCGCCTGCGCTCAGCGGCGTCACCGTCCCGCTCCAGCCGTCGGGTGCCGGCACCGCGTAGGAGCCGTCCGCCAGGGTCAGGGTATCTCCGACACCGGAGACATACACTTCCACGCCCGCCACGCCATCCCCGGTCTCCGCGTCCGTGATGCGCCCGGCGAGCGTTCGATCGGGCGCCCAGGCGTAGTCCTGCCCCGCGGCATCCGACAGCAATTCACTGTAATCCCGATAGGCCGGCCGGTAGGTTCCGCCTTGCGGCGCCGCCCGCCCGCTCCAGCCCTCCAGCAGGTTCATCGTGTACGCGCCGCCGACGGTCGTGGCCGTCGCGCCCGCCCCCTCGAACACGATTACCACGCCTTCCACTCCCGCCCCGGTGTCCAGGTTGGTCACCTGGCCCGACACCGCGTGGGTGTTCCCGCCCCCGATCGGCTCCGCCGGCAATACGAAATTATTCGTCCGCCCAGACGTCACGCGCGAAAGCGTTGCCCACGCCGGTGAAAACTCCTCGCTGCCGTAGGACGGCGTGATCGTCCCGTTCCAATCGTAGACCACGGTGTTCGTGTACCAACCGCCGCCCGCCGTCACCACGCTGCCCCCGGGCGAGAAGTTGATCGTCACCCCGTCCACGCCCAATCCGCTCTCCTCGTCCGTCACCCGGCCCACCAGAGCCGGCGTCGGCGGAATCCACGAGTAATTCTGCGCCGTCCGATTCGACGTCACGGTGCTGTACGATCGCGAGGCCGGCGTCAAGGCCCCGCTCGAAAACGACGCCGACGCCGTCCCGCTCCACCCGTACGGCGCCGACGCCGTGTAGCGCCCGGCCGCGTCCGTATCCGCCGCGTCGGCCCCGGGCAACGTCACCGTCACGCCGCCCACGCCCCGGCCCGTCAGCGCGTTGGTCACCTGGCCCGAGACGATCGGATCCGACGGCGACCACACGTAGTCCTCGTTGGTATAGGCGTGCTGCGCCGCGCTGTACGATCGCGACGACGGACTGAACTGCCCGCTCCCATAACTCGCCGTCGCCGTGCCCGACCAATTCGACCACACCCGATGCACATAGAGCCCGTCCGGGTCCGTAACCACGGCGTCCGCGGACTGCTGCGAGTAGCCCCCGCGGAACTCGATCCTCACCCCGCTCTTCCCCAGCCCGGTCAGCGAGTCGGTCACGCGTCCCGACATCTCGAACCCCGGCGACCCTATCGGCAACGCGTAGATCACCCCCAAGTTGTCCACCCCGCCGGCCGACGTCATCCCGTAGAGCATGGACCCGACCACGATCACTCCGCCCTTCGGATAGGCCCCGCTCTCCGGATTATACTGCTGGTAGTTTCCTCCATCCCACGGCAACAGCTTGAAGGAATGCAGAATCTGGTAGGCCGATCCGTCCAGATTCATCCGCCACACCGTCCCCGCCGGCGTCCCCCCGTCGTCCGGATACCCGCCATCGCTCGTCGTCCCGAAGATCACGTCGTCCGCGATCGTCGGCGCGGAGTGGATGCGATAATCCGGCGGATCGTGAGGAACATGTCCGACGCTGAGGCGCCTCAGGACGGTAAAGTCCGACCCGTCCGGCTTGACCTTGAAGATGAAGCCGCTTCGGCCCCCGTACAGTTCCGACCCGTACGGCACGAACGGGCTGATCCCCGAGTCCGCGTCGAGGGCGTACGTCCACCACTGCGCTCCTTGCGACAGCATCGTGAAATCGGCGCCATCCGTGCGGATCCGGAACATGCACCCACTCGGCCGCCCCCCTCTCGCGGTGCCATAGAGATACGAGCCCACCAGGACCAAGGAGCTGGGATTGTACCCGTCATTGTCAGGGCAAAACGAGTGCAGCAGGTTAAAATCGGTCCCGTCCGCGTCCATGGACCAGATGTACCCCCACGAGCTTCGGTAGGTGACTCCATAGATCTTCGTGCCGGAGACGACCACCCCGCCCTGGTTAAACGCGGTAGTCCAGCCGCTCCCATCCCGCGGGAACTCGTACAGCGTTTGATAACCCGTGCCGTCCGTATTGAGCCTGAACACCTTCCCGAAGGTGCATGGAGTATAGTTCCTGATCCAGAGATTGCTGCCGCCGTGAAGCGTCGTCCCGTACAGCACCCCGTCCGACAACGCCAGCGAACCATACGGATCGTAACCGTCAAACTCATTATTGGCCGGGTCGTGCCGAAACGCGCGCAGAATCCGGAAATCGGCGCCATCCAATTTCACGGAAAAGATCACGCCTTGATTCAGGTCCCCGCCCGCGGACGTCACGCCATACAGCCGCGTCCCGTCCGTCGCCAGCTTGCCGCACGTCGGGTACGCCCCGTCGTTCGCGCCCCCGCGGAAATGATGGATGATCCACGCCCCCGTCGGCGTCACGTTCGTGCAGGTATAATCCTGGCCCAGGAAGTCGCCCGCCACGTTCGTGTACCCGCGCGTCTCCGGGGTGAAGTGTGTATTGGCCGCGAACAGCGACACGACCCCCGTCCATCCGTGCGGCACCCGGTTCGTGTAGTATCCCCCATTGTCCGTGTCCACCACGCCCCCGGCATTGGAGAACTCCACCCGGATCCCGCCGGATCCCGCGCCGGTCCCCTCGCTCGTCACCCGCCCCGCGATCCGGTGGTACGACGGTTCCCACGAGAAGTTCTTCACCAGTTGATCGGCCCTCATCTGGCTGAACGTTCGCGAACCGGGCGTGAACGTGCCGTCGCTGTACGACGGCGTCGCCGTCCCGCTCCAGTCGTAGGGCACGCGGTTGGTATAGAATCCGTCCGCATCGGTCAGCGCCGATCCGCCTCCGCTCGAGAACGCCAGCGATACGCCGGAGACTCCCGCCCCTGTCAGCCGGTTGGTCACCCGGCCCGCGATCAGCGGCAACGGCATCGTCACCGCGTAGTGCTGACCCGCCATGTCCGCCGTCACCGCATTGTAATACCGAACCGACGGGGTGAACGCGCCTCCGCCCTTCGACGGTGTCACGCTCCCCAGCCATCCGTTGGTCACCGTGTGGCTGTACGATCCGCCGTTGGTCGTCGTTGCCACGCCCGCGCCTCCAGAGAACGTCAGCAGCACCCCGTCCTCCCCCGTCCCGAGCGCGGTATTCGTCACCGTCCCCGAAATCCACCGCATCAATATCGTCGTTTGGGCCGCCACCACACCCGAGTTCCCACTCGTCCCCGCGCTGTTCTGCGCCCGCGCCCGATAGTAGTACGTCGCGCCCGAGCCCAGGCCGGACACCGATTTCGTCGTAACGCTCCCCACCGACAGATTTTGATAGCCCGGCACGCAGTTCGCGAACGCGCTATCCGTCGCCACGTCCAGCAGGTAGTTCGTCGCCCCCGTCGCCGCCATCCAGTTCGCCGTGAAGCCCGTCGCCGCGATCCCCGTCGCCGCCTGCGCCGTCGGCGCCGGCGGGATCGTCCAGAAGCTTCCGTCCGGCGAATACCCCGTGCCCACGCTGTTCACCGCATACCCGCGATAATAAATCAGCGTCCCCGCCGGCAGGCCCGACCGCGCGTGGCTGTACACTCCCGCCACCGTCCCGCCCTCCGCCAGCGCGTTCTCCGTCGGACTCGCCGCCGTCCCCCACACCGTCCCGCGCGCCGTCAGCGTCGCGCCCCCATCCGACGTCACCGTGGCCCCCAGCGTCGCCGTTGTTTGCCCGACGCCCGTCGCCGTCGGTGACGTCAGCGCCGGCGGGATCGTGCTGAGGGTCTGCGCCGCCATGCCGGAAGAATAGGGGCTATTTCCCCCTGTGCCCGACGCATAGAGGCAGTAGTAGTACATCGTACCGGAGGTCAAGCCCGTCACCAAACAGCTTGTTCCATCGCCCGCGTAGCGGGCGTAATAGCTTGGCAGGCACGGCGTAAAGCCGCTATTCGTGGACACGCTTAAATAATATTGCAGCCCCCCGACCGGCTCTATCCAGTTCGCGTAGAAACTCGAGGCGGTGACCCCCGTCGCCGGCTGGACCGTCGGAGCATTGGGGCGCGTCCAGTTCGTGATGGTCCCCGACCAACCGCTAAATCCCGCACTGTTCTGCGCCCTCAACGCATAAAAGTACTGCGTCCCCGCCGTCAGACCGGTCACTAAACACGTTGTCTGAAGCCCCATGGGCCGAGCCGAATAGCCCGGCACTTGATTATTAAAGCCGATGTCCGTTGCCACCCATAATAAATGGTCCGGTGCTCCCTTCGCGGCCTGCCAGTTTGCGTAGAACGTCGTGTAAGATGTGCCCGTCGCCGCCAATGCCACCGGCGCCGGGGGAATAGTCCAGGTCGAGATGGTCGATGATAATCCGCCCGCATTCCCCCCCCCATTGAACGCCCGTAATACGTAGTAATACACCGTCCCGGCAGTCAGTCCCGTCACCGCAAACGTTGTGACCTTGGGCGTATAGCGAGGCCCATATCCGGGCACAAAACTGGTCCAGTTATTCGTGAGCGACACATACAATAAGTAACCCGCGGCATTCACGGAGGGCGACCAGTTCGCGGAAAAACTGTTGGTGGTGACGCCCGTCGCGGCCAGCGCCGTTGGCGGATTGCAGAGCGTCCAGTTCGTGATGGTCCCCGACATGCCGCCGTTCCCCGCCACATTATTTGCCAACACCCTGTAGTAGTACGGCGTCCCCACCGTCAATCCGGTGACCGCACATGTCAATACATTGCCGCATCCGCGCGCAAAATACCCCGGCACGTAACTGCCAAACGTATTCGTCGGCGCCACATAGAGATAATAGTACGTCGCGCCCGCCGCGGCCTGCCAGTTTGCGTAGAACGTCGTGTAAGATGTGCCCGTCGCCGCCACCGCCACCGGCGCCGGGGGGGGAAAAGTACCCACTCCCCTGGCAATGTAAGAGAGCGTCTTGTTTCCCATTCCTGTCGTAAAATGTCCGCCCGCAAACAAACGCTTGGAACCGTCCGTGGTTAAGGCTCTAGCGTAGGTGTTAAATCCTGAACCTAGAGCGGTCCACGTGCTTCCATTCAACGAGTAGACGTTATTGGGCACGCCCACATACAAGTTCCCATCAGAATCCTTCGTCATTGTCATGACCGTAGCACCCGAGCCCATATTTGCCCAACTGCTCCCATTCCATTTTCGTACTCCGACATCTGGGTAAACGCCTCCGGCATATACCGTTGATCCTTGCACTACGACAGTATAGGTATCGCCTCCCAACCCAGAGCCTAACGCGCTCCATGCGCTCCCATTCCATTTGGCGATCCTGTTTACAGTCACCCCTCCGGCGGTCCCAAACGCCCCGACCGCATACAGATTGCCGGATCCGTCCAGCGTCAGACCTCGCACGACCTGGTTCATTCCCGATCCCATGGCGCTCCAACTGGTCCCATTCCATTTGGCGATGTAATTTGCAGACACCCCCCCGGCGAGGCCGAATAAACCTCCCGCATATACCGTGGTACCTGTAACAGCTAAAGCACTGACATAATTATTCATCCCGGAACCCATCGCGCTCCAAGTGGTTCCATTCCACTTGGCGACATTAGCCGCAGACACCCCCCCGGCGGTCGTGAATTGTCCACCCGCATAAACCGTTGATCCGTTCACCGCCAACGCGTAGACATAACCATTTATCCCGGAACCCATCGCGCTCCAACTGGTTCCATTCCATTTGGCGACATAAGACGCAGACACCCCCCCGGCAGTCGTGAATTGTCCTCCCGCATAAACTGTAGAGCCATACGCGGCCAAAGCCAGCACGGCGCCGTTCATCCCTGTCCCCATCGCACTCCAACTCGCATCGCTGAAATACGGATCAATCCGCACGGGATAGACCGCGTCGGTGTCGTCCACGACCAACGCGTAGCGATCCGGCGTCACGGATTCCATCCGCGCCGGCAGTTCACGGCCTGTCGCATCCGTGACCAACAAGCCCCCATAATCCAGGCGTCGCCCTGACTGCTCGAAGGTTATGGCCAGGCCCTGATCGGCCGGATCCGCCAGCGCCCCCTGCAGCCGCACTTCCACCCGCACCTCCCCCTCGCCGTCCGGTCGCTCCAGCAAAACGAAATCCTGCCGGATGCCGTTCACCGACACCGTGAATTCCTCCAGGAACCCCTCCCGACGCGTCCACGCCCACTCTCCCTCCACCTCCACCGATCGCGCCGATTCGATCACCTTCATCACGCCGGCCGAACGCCCCCAGCGAACCGCTTGCACGAAGAACTCATCGGTCTGTTCAGGCTCGCGGGTAGAAACAAAACGCGTGCCGTTCTTCCCGACCTCCGCTTCGAGATTGTGATAGCGGCACACCAGCCGCGCGCCGCCATCCGTCGGCGTCACGGCCAGTTCCCCGCTTTCAAAGCCCTTTAGCAAAACCCCTGCGGCCATCTCTTGGGGAATCACCGCGGCGCGCACAACCGCCGCGGAAACCAGGCCCGCAAGACTCAACCAGACATGCCATGTTTTCATTCGTCCAGCCCTCCGACCCACGCTTCTTGCCGTTGATCACCACCGCTTTTCCCGAGCGCGCTCGGATTGTTCAAATCCGGCTCGCAGGGCGACGCTCCGCGCCGCCCATGGGACGGCCCAGAGGATCGTCCTACGACTCTTTGACAGCGGAACTGACAGGCGGTCTCTTAAGTGTTCAATGTTCGGTGTTCAGGGCGGAATTCTTCGATCCTCTTATCGCCGCGCTTCTTGCGTTCGCCGCCATCCGCGTCCATCCGTGCGCATCTGTGGTTCTTGTTCCGTTCCCCGTAGCCCTGCTATCCGTCGTTTTTCGGTTGCGAGCCGTGATTCTCTGAATGGCATTCTCGGCAAGTCATGGGGTGGCCACAAGAGCTTCCTTCCTGATTCATTATCAGGAAATTCCTGAGTTCCGCTCAATGGGGGGGGTGGCGCGCCGCAAGCCGCGCCATACGGCTGGAGAGTGAATTTCCCGGATCGCGAAAAGGACGCGGAGCCGCGTCAAAAACGGTCTTGCGGCCATCCCGCGCTTATACAGAGGGTCGCGGGATCAAATCTCGTGGTCGCTCGGCTCGCCGGCGGCGGAATCGTTCCGAACGCCGTCCAATGGAATATGCATGCAAATTCGCACGCCACGGTCGGGCTCCGAGTGGAAGGCCAGGGAAGCGCCGATCTGAACGGTGCGCTTTTGCATGATTCTGATGCCCCGTCCCTCCCGATACTGCGCGGGAAATCCTTTACCGTCATCGGTAATTATGACGGTCATGAACTTCCGCTCATGGGCTATGGATATATGAATATGCCGGGCCGAGGAATGCTTTACGGCATTGAGGACGCCTTCCTTGACCATGCAGAAGATTTGATATCGGCTGAAGCTGTCCAGGGGAATGACATCGCCCCCCGCGGTTTCCACCGTGATCTCCTTGTCCGACGCGACGGACATGGTTTCGGAAAAGGCCCGGACGCGTTCAACCAACAATCCATGAATATCGTCGGCGGGATGGACGGCCCAGATGAAATCCGAAATGATGCTCATATCCCGCCGCACGGTTTCCAGGAGAATGGCCCTCAACCGGTCGAAGCGTTCGGATTGATACTGCGGCGATTCGCCGAGCTGTTCGCCAATGAGCCTGATCGTCATGAGGTCATTGCCTATATGGTCGTGCAGTTCCTGCGCCATCTTGTTTTTTTCGCCGTTGAACACGCGGTGTTCCTTTTCTCTGTACTGATGGAGGCCCAGGCTTCGGATGGCAAAGGGAAGGGTGGTGGGAAGGATAAACGAAAAGCCTCCCAGCAAGGGATAATACAGGATAGGCCTCCGGTGAATGGCGGGGATCACCACCATCAGGGTGTAGAACCCCATGCACAGGAGCAAAGGCGCCGCGGCCAGCAGGGTAATGTGACGGATCAGCCTGTCCTTGGCCCGGATGACGCTGTGCGCGAAGAGCGCGATAATGACCAGGATCCAGACGATCATGCCGGGGAAGGCGCTCCCATAGGCCGTGACATGTGAATAGTACAGCAGGGCAACTCCCGCGGAGTAGAGATAGGGCACGGTTTCCACCCACGGATGACGAACCACGAATTGCTTCCGCTCCGGGAATACCATGGCGAAATGAACAATGGTGATGAATCCGCTTATGCCCAGAAACGCCGCGTACACGAAAAGCCGCGCGGCCGCGGGATGCAGGGCGAGTTCTCGCGCTTGTAGCGGGGTTATGCCGGCAAAATACAAGCCGATGGATATCAGGAGCAGCGAACAAATTCGGCTCGTCAAGAGCGGAGTGCCATAAGCGATATACAGGGACATGATGATAAAAAAGAAGACGGTAAAATACATGAAGCCCGCGCGCTTGACCACATACGGAATACCCATGCGAAGCGGGCGCGTGGTGATGGATTGCTGCTTGTCCAGATGCGAAGTAACCAGGGAAACGCTCTCGCCTTGAAGAATATCATACAACTGTTTGTGTCTCGACCACCATCGATCCTCCTCGCTGCGGAGGGAGAATTCGGGGTACGCGAGAAGGTCCTCCGGCGTGATCGGCAGGGGGCCGATACGGATCAATCGGTCCCCCACATCCCAGGGAGGATGCCAAAGAGGCGCCTTCGCATCCGCATGGGTGATGAACACGACGCCCGATTTGCTCCACATATTCGCCTGGATGCAAGGCGCGCGCAGAAGAGCCTGGATGCCCAGCGGAATGATGCCCAGGCAGACCGTCAAAAATACGGCGTACACAAGGAAAAAAGCTCTGGAACCTGCACGATGGATGCTCATGGCGGAGTCGCGACGCAGCCGCATTCCCGGGTGGACATGGCCGTGCTGGAATGAAGTGTTCCGCGGGATTTATAGCTGTCTACGCTGCCATGACACCGCGTGCTCAACAAGCTTGTTTAGGCTGTCAACGCGGAGTTTTGTTTTTATGTGCATGCGATGAGTTTCCACTGTTTTTGGACTGATTCTCAGAATTCCGGCGATTTGTTCCGTGGTCGCCCCCCGCCCCAACAGGCGGAACACCGCCAACTCCCGGTCCGTCAGCGAGTGAAGGTGATCCTTTATTTCGCCCGGAACACTTTGTCCCCAGAACAGTCGGCGTTGAACGCTGGGGCTAAACCCGAAGTTTCCGCGCGCTACCTCCCGCACTGTCGCTATGATGTGCGCGCTGTCGGCGTCCTTCTTCATGATGTACCCGCTGGCCCCCGCACGGATGGCCCGTGCCGCGTAAACCTGCTCGTCGTGGACCGAAAGGACGACGACGGCTACGTTCGGGAAGCCCGACTTGATGACCCGCAGCAGATCCATACCGTCGCAATCCTGCAGAGAGATATCGAGGAGCGCCACGTGCGGGTTGGTTCGTTCCAGCAAAAACAGGGCCTCGTTATGGCCGGATGCGCAACCGCAAACCTCCAAATCGCTCATCTTGTTGATGATGGTGGTCAGTCCTTCGCATACGACGGGATGATCATCGATGAGAATGATTCGAATCCTTTGGTCCAGGCTTTTCTCCATGCTCTCATTCCTATATGCCTTCGGAACCGTTTCGCACCGTATATAGGGTATTTCTAACCATGGAAAGCCACGGACGTCAAGTCTCAATCCGCGATGAGCCGCAATGGTTCCCGTGGCTCTCACGCCAATAGATAAAAAGAGCGACCTGGCCCCCTGAAGCGATACCAGCCGGAATGATAGTATATCCGGCAGTTGGTCCTCTCCCAAAAACTGGACAGGCTAGACCTTTAGGATTTCTCCCTTCAACGGCCACATTCTCTCTTGTTTCCGGGCTCGTTCCGCATACTCATTTGGCGTGAGTTGTCCTAAGGATCCATGAGGTCGGTTCTGGTTGTAATCGACCTGCCACGCCACCAACTTCTCCTTTGCATCCTCGATTGTCCAGAATAGATGCACATTCAGACATTCGTCCCTGAGCCTTCCGTTGAAGCTCTCTATCAAACCGTTTTCGACTGGTTTTCCTGGCCGGATAAAATCCAGCTGCACTCCATGGCGGTATGCCCATCCGTCCATGGCTCGCGACTGGAATTCCGTTCCATTATCCACGCGTATGGATTTGGGCCGGCCCCGATCGGCGACAACCGAATCCAGGCAGGCGGCCACCTTGACTCCGTTCATGGAGAAGGCAGGTTCTAAAGCCAAGCATTCCCTCGTGTACTGATCCACCAGCGTCAGCACTCTGAAGTAACGCCCGTTCTCCAGCCTCGCCGTCACGAAATCCATGCTCCAGCGTTCGTTGGGGGCATCGGCCGCCGGCAGTAGAATACGGCTTTGGCTCGCCAATCGGCGGCGCTTCTTTGCCCTCATGGACAGATCCAGCTCCCTATATAGGCGATACACCAGCTTCTTGCCCACGGCCCAGCCCTCCCGGCGTAACAGCACAGTCAGGCGCAGATACCCGAACCGGACTCGGGTTAGCGCCAAGTCCTTTAGCCTCATCTTCAATGCGCCGCGATCCTTGGCACGGCTCCGGTAGTAGAATGTTGAACGCGATACCCCAAACAGCCGGCAGGACCGCCGGGCGCTGATGTCAAACCAAGCACTGGCTTGGCCGGCCAATTCCCGCCGCCGGCGGGGCCTCAAGCTTTTTTTGACAACACCTCCTGCAGGATATGCTTGTCGAGGGTCAGATCGGCCACCAGCCGCTTCAGCCGCTGGTTCTCGTCCCGTAGTTGCCGCAGTTCGCGCAACTCGCTGACACCCATGCCGCCGTACTTCTTCTTCCAAGCATAGAATGTCGGCTCGCTTACGCCCAACTGCCGGCAGATCTCCTTAACCGCCGTCCCCGCATCCACCTGCTTGACCGCATAGATGATCTGCTCTTCCGTGTATCTTTTCCCGCTCATCTCCCGCCTCCCTTTCCGGGCCGCCAGAAGGGGAGCATACTAAAGATCGCCCTGTCCAGTTTTTGGGGAGGACGTCACCATGTCCAAGCGCCGAAAGCTGTACCACGCCTTTTTGCGGCCTTCAGGTCCAAGGGGGTGTATCCAAAGGATGGAATGGCTTGGATGGCTTCCTAGGCGGAAAAAAGCCTATTGGAGCCACGCCACCCACAGCGCAGCATCCTTACAGCTACGGCGTGGAAGGAGCTTTGAAAATTCCATGGCGTCGAGACTCGTAGAGCTACCTCTGGCCCCTACCCCTGCACACGGCCGCAAAAAACATTTTGGCCCCAAATTCGGCCACATGGCTTTTTTGACAAAAAAACAGCCCTGTCGGCGGGACACGGCTCCAAGCGGCTCAACAGCAAGAATAACCCTGTTAAATAAGGCTGGAATGAGAGGTGGGGAAAATGAAGCTGGTGGCCAGAGTCGGGATCGAACCGACGACACACGGATTTTCAGTCTAACCCGGCCGCCATCAATATGTTACACAATCCCTATCGCAAATTCTGCACGAACCGAAGCATCAGCAGAACAGAAAACCTTCATTTTTCTTAGGCATTTCGCTTATTTGCGCCCTCAAGCATGCTCCTGCCCCTCTTTATAAGGAGTAGCAAACCGCTTTCTTTCTGCAACCTTCTTCTTGACCGAATCATGCACGAAAATGCACAGGAATGCAAAGGACGTTAAAATATTGGCCTCGCAGACCGGCCCCGTAAAGTAAGAGGGCAGAGCTGAGTTCGACTGCCGTCGTCAACCATCCTTCCGGCACAGTGGCCTATTTCACTGGCTTATTCATTAGGACGAAACCACGAAAAGGGCCGACCCGAGCATCATTTCTTTCGCATGAGGATAAATTGGGATTGTTGTTTGAGGGGGGAGGAACGATGGGCATCTCCTTTCCAGCACGGGATGAACACCAGATGGCCCCTCAGTGCTTCATTCTTCGGTGAAGGAAAACCTGATAAATTAAGAGGCCCGCTAGCAAAACGAGGTGGGCCCCAGAGACGCGCCCCAATGCCGGTGGCCCCGGCATGAGTGTAGCCAGAGGAACAGCCACTGCAAGAATCCCGTAGAGACAAAATGCCTTGCCGATTGCTTCCGCAGCCGGCCACACTTCGCCCTGCCAGTCCTTACGAATACGACGAATCGCATCGGCCACCGTGCACGAACAAACACCGATAAACAGGGTCGCAGATCCAAAACTGAAGAGGCAAAGCGCTGCAAGTGCAGACAGGTGCATGAGCCCTACCATAATCGTATCGTCTTTCGCTGCGAGTAGTTCCGCCCCAAGCCGAAAGGTCGCCGTCTTGCTGAAGAAGAACATCAACGCGTTAGCTAGAAGCAATGTAATTGTGGGGATAGCTGGGCGAGCCGTTGACACTCGCTGTTCTAGTTACATACTTGGACCAAATCGCCCGGCATGTGTTATAGTCCACCGACTTTCATGGCTCTGTTATGGCGGATGGGATCTCCTTTCTGTCCCCTCTGAAATCAGCCTCTTTGCCCGATCAGTCCTTCCCTTGCACTTGGAAACATCCTCCTACTCACCTGCCGGACTTTTCACCAAAAGACGAAGAAAGTACTGAAAATAGCACGCTTGAAATCCTCCCCACATTTTGTCATAGTATATTATGTCTACTGTGACGCCCAAATGAAAGCAACATGTTGTAGCGAGAATAGACAAAAGCGCAGCTGTCTTTTTATTGTCTCCGGTTGAACGTTTCGATGGAGTGCAAACATGAAGTATGTGGCCCTGCTTCTTCATATGTATCAGCCCCCTATTCAGCGGCCTGAAATTGTCGACCAAGTCGTCCAAGACACCTATGACCCACTGAGTCGCCAGCTTGCGGAATTTCCAACTCTCAAGTTGAGCGCCAACATTAATTTCAGCCTAATCAGACATCTTCATTCTCTTGCGCCAGACACCCTCAATCGAATTCGCGATTGTTATGAATCCGGAGCTCTCGAAATCACATCGAGCGGCGCTTACCACCCAATATTTCCCCTAATCAGCGAAGTTGAGGTTGAACGCCAACTGCGCAAGAATGATGAGGGAATGCGTCAGTTCTTCTCATCCCGCTTTGCCCCGGAGGGGGTTTTCCCCCCTGAACTGGCCTACCATGACAACCTGCCAGACCTGTTTCGAAGACTTGGGTATCGCTGGACATTAGCAGATGACGGGACCATGTCCTACTATGGCATAGATGTTCCATATGACGATATTTACACTTCTCATGGGATTCCCGTGTTTCTGCGAAGCAACCACTGGTCAAATAAACTCGCAGACGCACAATATGTTTGGAGACACGGAAAGGACTTTGTTGAGGAACTGGCAAGGGGCATGAAGTCATGGATTGGAGAGAGGGACGGGTATATCGTTATAGCACTTGACGGCGAGACATTCGGCCATCACCGGCGATCTCTTAACGAGTCGTTTCTTCGCGAAATGTTCGAGGCGTTTCACAACTGCGATCTTAGACTTGCTCATCTATCCGAGCTGTCCCGTATTTTCCCCCATAGACCGCAGTTTTTACCACCGTCATCGTGGTCAACCGACCTCGCTGGAGTCATAAACCGCGACTACTTCTCGTGGTGGAAAAGCCCTCAGAACCGTGTTCATACCTTACAATGGGAACTAACGGACTACGTCGCCGCAAAGGTCAACGATTTGGCCGCCCATGAGGAGCTTCGGGACGAGATGGATCAGGCACTTTACTCATGCCAATACTGGTGGGCATCCTTCTGGAGGTTCAACGCCGACGAGGTATGTAAGGGAGTGTTCAATCTCATGAGGATCCTTCACCATGTTGCCGAGATTCATGGGGACCGATATGATGAACTCGCAGAGGGAGAGCGTATTTGCAGGGAACTCATCACGGAGATCGAACTGGAGCACAACAGGCGTCAGCATGAGCAGCAATCCTAAAGCCTACGTATGTTTCGTGCTGGATTTCTATCAGCCAACCACGCAGACAACTAATGTGGCGAAGAAGATCGTCGAGGAAGCCTATTTCCCAATTCTTCGACTTATTAACACTTCTGACCATGGCCGTTTCACAATTTCCATTACTCAATCTCTTTTTCAAGTCCTGCACCGTATCGGCTATGAGGAAGAAGTGCGGCAGCTGCTGCGGCAGGCATTGGATAATGAACGACTCGATTTAGCGCACTCCGGAGCGTATCATTCAGTGCTTCCCCTGCTGCCCATCGATGAGGTGCGCCGCCAGATCGAACTTGACCTGGCCTTCAAGAAAGAGCAGCTTGCAATTGACTCTCGCGCTGGTTTTTTTCTGCCTGAGCTCTGCTATGACGACAAACTGCTTCCCCTAATTCAAGAGATGGGCTTCAAATGGACACTGGTAGACGACCAACTTGCCGGCCTATACGGCATAACGGTACCCACCAGCAACATCTATCATGTCAATGGATTGAGCGTGTTTATGAGGAGTTCTTTGTGGAGCAATGCATTGACTTCAAAGCACTGGAGTGGGTTGGCGTTTGTGAGACATCTGGAACGCCACGCAGAGCAGCTGGGACGGGATTCTTATACTATTGTTTCACTTTCAGCGGAGACATTTGGTCACCATATGCCTTGGTACCACGAAACATTCCTGAAAGATATGTTGTTTGCGGCGACGAATAGCGTATCGGTCGAATTGTGTGCTGTTTCCGACCTACTGAACAAACATAAGATCCGTCAAACCGGAACACCTGTCAGGGAGGCGGGAAAAACGGGGCGCTTCACCTGTACTTGGTTCCCGCCTTCTTCATGGGCGACCAGCGCGGATGATGATCGACGAGGCGACTCCTATCCACACTGGCGATCCCGCGGCAATCCCATCCATGACTACCTCTGGCAGCTCACCGAGCTGATCTTGGATTCATGCCGCGGCATGGACTTCGGCGAGCCCCGCAATGCCGCTCTTCGCAACCTGCTCGATCAATCGTTCTATTCATGTCAGTATTACTGGGCCTCTATTTGGTTCTGGAATCCCGAACTCGTATATCTAGGCATCGATCTACAAATGAGAGCTCTCTATAAGTGCGCCCGCCTCACCGGGAATTTAGATGCACTTGCACAAGGAGAGAGAATTTACAGGAACTTAATGAGGAATATCCACGTCCGACAGGTCGAGGAAAAGGGCAAGAGGCGTTCATGAAGTCGCTCTTCCAGGAGGGTAAAGAACTATTTGCACAGAAAAGCTACCTCGCGTCGCTCACTAAGATGCTGGAGATCAGGCACAGGCATCTGGATTACTGCGGGGCATGGCAGTTCAACGGCGATATTGCTCTCATGCAGCTTCGCGACGTGAATACGGATGGACGGCAGGAATTGGGCGTGTGTACTAGCATGGGAGAGTTTCATGTGTGCTTTCCTGACCGGGACATTAATCCCTTCAATACTGATAGAATCGTTCATTGTTCCGCGTTTTGTTTCACCGGCGAACGCAAAGATGACGACCGCTTCCTATTCCTGACTGACTCACAAACAGACAAGAATGTCATATGGAGCTATAAGATTCTTAGACAGGGCGATGGCATCATCCTTACCAACCCTCGCAACATGTTCCCTGTAGCCCCGCCGGGACGCGTGCTGGATATTGACTTCAAGAACGGACGGATATACTTCTCTACGAGCGACTGCTGGCTGCACGTCTATAACGCTATCCGGCTCACACGGGAGGGAATTCCGCTGTCTGTGAGCACCCCTTTGAAGCGTTTGGTGACAGGCGGGCTGTATGCGGCGCAGAATCCATCTGCGTCTATGCACATGAAGCTAATCGGTATTGGCAATGATGCTACGCTCCATCTATTTGACGTCGAAAGCGCTGATACTAAGGAAATGTCTTTTATTCATAACAGCTCCCCCTTTACCGACTGTTTCGTGACAGATTTCGACAACACCGGCACTGATGATCTCATTGGATGTTCAATGGACGGCATGCTTTCCATCTTCGAATGGGGGACCTTCCACATCAGATACACGCTTAATCTATGCGATGACTTACTTTGTCTAACGTGTCACGATATCGACTACGATGGCGAGCAAGAGATAGTGGTTGGGGGTGCAAGCGGACAAATCTATGTGGTTGGACTTAATGAAAGGCGTGAGCTTGAGACAAAGTGGTCCTATCCCACCGAAAGACCAGTGCTTTCATTGCGCGTAGATACTACCGCTGCGACACACGGGAATCTCTTTGCTGGCCTTGCCGGTGGCAAGGTCTGCAACTTCAGGTACTATAATCCCAAGAATGTGAAGACTGAGATTCACCGAGCATATCAGGGCCTGCGTGATGGTGCGGCAAACCTTCGTGAATTGTTCTCGAAGACAGAAGATCGGAACCTTCTTGAATTCGGTCTACGCGAGTACGCCATACTCCTGCCCCCTCGCGATCTCTTGCCGTTTCTAGAGAGCATTCGAAGCAAGGGGACGGGCGAAGCAAGGATTTGTCTTGCCTCGGAACTTGCGACACTTTTAGCAAGGCATCCCCAATACCCGATGTTGGTTCAATTTGCCCTGAGTTTCCTGACGGAGCTGTATTTGTCGGAACCTGATCCGGCGACCGCGCAACATGTGCTCTCGGCTCTGGATCGGATTGCAAATACATCAGCGGTGGAAGCCGGACCCGTATTCGAGCTCTCAGAGCGCCTCAAGAAGGACTTTCACGACAGAAGGTTCCCGAGACGCAACCGCATCAAATCCATCAAGGAGTCTATTTGCAGCGGCACATTCGAATCTGCTCGCGAGGAATTAGCCAAGCTTCAGAAGGATAAGATCAATCTCTTGGGCGAATACCAAATGCCGATAGGGGGACGTATACTGGGGTACTCCAATGCTGGGCGTGTCGCGATTGCGGTCGATGGCGGGAAGCAAATCCAAATGTTAAATGAGGAGAAGTCGGAATTGACCTCATTGGTTAGCTTTCAAGAAACCGCGGCACTCTGCTGCCCGAGCGAAAGGGAATGCACCGCTTATGTTATTTGTCATGGCCCAAAGCTGGCAAGATATCGCGTGGACGGAGATTTGCTGAAGGAAGATACATATGATTTGCCTTTTGTGTGTATTCAGTCATGTCGGTGGAACTCGCAACTGCTCTTCGTTGCTGGTCAGGAGAATGGCGCGCTCGTTGTCGGAGACGAAGGTGCATCGCACCGAATCGGGCGGTTGCCCTCCGCAGCAACGCACATTGCCATGCTTGTCTTCCAGAACGAGCTAAAGGCGTATGCGTTCTGCAAGAACTGCAGGATCTATGATATAGGAAACACTGTGTTGGTCAATGCACCTGTCGCTCAGGAAGACGCCCAACCCGCTGCATCTCGCGAGGTCTTTTCATTCGGCAGATACTTAGATGTCATACGGTTCGCTGCGGTGCGACACGACGACTCATCGTTGTGCCTTGTCGTCCTGCACCGTCACGGTGAGTTCTTGCTGTCACCCGCTAAGGGCACGTGGCAGGCGAAAGAGATATCGCTGAATCGATTAATCACTTGCGGGACCATACTCCAACCCCGGAGTGGTTCGGATTGGTGGGCTATTGCAGGAACACGCAACGAAAGCGTGATTGCGCTTAATGCTAATGGCGAACCCGAGTTTGAGGCTTATCTCCCCTCTACGCCCACATCTCTAACCTCTCGGTGCATGGCCGATAATCGAGAATTTGTCGTCGGCCTAGCCGATGGAGGACTACGAAAGTACGACATCCCCAGCCCGAGCATGCTGTCGCAGTTCCTGTGCGCATGCGACCTATCGGAGGAGTACAAGCGCGACTGGAATACGAAATCACTCCATGAGAAGCTAGTCCTTGCGGTGATTTCTCGGGGGGATTCGGGTATGACGATCGATGAAATCCATGAAGCGCTAGGAGAAGGCGTGCGGTGCCTTGTGAACAAAGACAACGTGCTTCGGACGGTCACACGCCTTGTAGACATTAGACTAGTTGCAAGGCACGGGAAGGGATCTGAGTACCGGTACACCATCCCCGAGATAGCGCTTGCCGAATGGATCTCGACAGAACATTCTCCAATCTCAATCCTCACCGATCACCGCTTAAATATTATGGACATCATCAGCCTCTCTGCTGCTTATCTCATTGACCAAGAGTTTAGAACCAATGGCAAACATGACTGGTGGCTCTATGAGTTCGCCGCCGTTGACCCAGCCAAATGGGCCGATCTCTGCAAGATGTCGAGACTTAGGGCCCAGGCATTTGATCCTACTGCCGCAGATAAAGACCGTGCTGTTGCCGAGTATTTCGAGTTTATGTTTGAGAAGTTCGGGGTGGCTCCATCCCCTCATGCTCCCAGATCACCCAGAATACAACCGGGATTTGCCGTTTTCTCTCTGTGCTTGCCAGGAATCCGATTCCGTGGTTTTGACAACATATGCGTGGTGCTATTCATACAACCGGCGATCAGCAACATAAGCGCCTTGCAGGACTTGCTGATGAACCTGCCCCCCGCATGCAAACAGATTGTGCTACTCATATGCCCAGAAGACATGGATAAGACGCTAATCCGCGAATCCCTTCGTCACGTTACTGACAACTATGTAATACTCGACGAGCGAGAGCATAAAGACTTACTCCTCTCGGCATCGCCTGCACGGAACTTCCGCTCGCACGTCGTCGAGCACGTGCGTATATCCGGGCTGTCTCCTTTCCAGAAGAGCGGGCCCGTTACCGATATGTTCTACGGGAGAAGCAAAGAACGCTCCACCGTCCGAAACGCGATTACACATCGCTCGCCAAAGAACATCGCGATTCTTGGCCCGCGCAAGATCGGCAAGACATCGCTTCTCTGGAGCATTCTTCGCGAATTCGAGAGATCCGCTCTCTGCGCGATTGTCGATTGTTCGAGTACGAGTACCGTCCTGTCACTATATATTGAGATTCTGCGCCGGCTTAACATCATAGATGTCCCCCGCGAAAGGGATGACTTTGTAAGACTTCTGCAGGACTATCGCAAACAGAACAAGCGCCGCAAAATAGTTCTGTTTCTCGATGAGGTAGATCAGATTCTGAAGCTAAAGGATTCTGATGAATTCTTTCTCACACTGCGCGCATTGGTTAACGATGCCAGTGATGCCGAGGTCGATGATGTGAAGATCATTATAGCAGGTTATAAGCTGCTATATTATTCTATGCAGGAGGATAACCACCCGCTTCGCAATCTCTTCGATAAGCTCCCGCTGGCTGATTTGGATAACGAGAGCGCAAGACAAATGATTACAGAATCATTCCATGGTGTCATCGACATTGAGAGCGAAGCGGTTGAGCAGATTCTCTTAGGGACGGGACGATATCCCAACTTCATACAGTGGTGTTGTAGCAGCCTGGTTGAAATGGCGGGCGATAAGTCTGGAAGGGTGATACGCAGGCCCGACGTTGATACTGTGATAGCTAGCAAGGAGTTCCACGACGAGATAGTTAATGCTTACCTGCGGCAGCTGGATGCTAGCACCCGGCTAGTACTCTACCTTCTTGTTTGTCATTACGACGCACCCCTTGGGAGCATCATAGTAGACCGCGAGCGCTTCGATGCCAGTGATCATAGCCAGTTCATGCAGAAACGTGATAAGTATGTAATCAAGAATACATTTGAGGCTTACGATATTCACAGAATCCTGGAGATTCATGGAATCCACGCGGATGAGATGCGTCTCGCCGACGAGATGAACAAGCTGGTATTGGCTTGCATCGTGAAGGAGGCAACGGAGAACCGGTACCAGTTTGTGTTGTCGGACCTCCCTGCGATCCTGAGTCGGCACGAGATTGTTGAGAAGACCGTAGACTTACTGGAGAGAAAAAGCCGAGCATTCAAGCCACAATAGGCGCAAGACGCACTGGCGTTTGCAGGTAATGCGTGCCTGGCAAAGGAATTGCGTGCGTCATGAGCACACTAGCGAGAAATGAGGCCAACTAGAGAATCCTGGCAAAGAAATCGCGATAAGCGGTGCAACTGAAATTGAAGGAGGATCCTTGATGCTGGAGTATGCCTAGCTCTACTAAGCGTTCCCCCGTTTCGCGATCCGTCATTTTCGATGCAAGGAGATTCTTCAGGAATGTCGCAGCAGCGCGCGACTTCTTGACAAGCAAGTGAACGGCGGAGAGGTGGCTTGCAAATGGGCCGTTGGGCAAAGATGCCTCCCGAAGAATTGCGCTGATATCCTCTCCACCGCGAACGCGTAGGGCGGTTTGATGAAGAAGGAATGGCTGTCCGCCGGTTACGCAGAGCAACTCATCCGTCTCGTTATCTGTCGCGCTGAGCCCTGCGTTTTGAAGTAGTGCCAGGCACTGCATCCGATCGAAGTTCATCATGCGTATTCGTGTCCCCATATTCCACGGAGAGGTAGGGCCAATAATGAATTGCTCAGGCGGATGAAGAGAGACGACCAATAGTCTGACATCCGCTCCCATGAGGTACAGGCGGCTAAAAACAGCTCTTAGCTGAACGAAGAACCGCATAAACGTGTCAATGTGCTTCAAATACTCGACTTCGTCGAGAACGAGCAGGGTGCCAGGACTAAATCCACATATGAACTCTTCAAAAGCCTGTTCAGAACCTTTTGGCGATAACAGATATACGTTCGAGACAGGGGCAGCGATGCCGATTTCTTGGGCGATCTTCGTAGCAAGGCGAAACAGCACTTGATCCAAATTGGCTCCGCCAAGCCCCGAGACATCCACGAAAGCGGTCTTCCGTCCTTTTCGAGATGCGTCTGCGATAGCGCGAATCGCCAGGGACGTCTTGCCAATCTGTCGAGGCCCCCAAATCGTACATATTCCGCGACATTCGTTCAAGGCCGTGAGCACATCTCTGTCCGACTTGCGTTCAACGTAAGCAGAGTGTCCTGCCGGGAGGGGGCCTGTCGCATCGCGCATGGAGACGATATTCCTGACGACTTCATATGTCGGCGGCGCGCCACTCCCCACTTGTCGCCTGAATTCCGCCAGTGCAGCAGCATCCATGGGAAATGTCAGCACTGGATCACCCGGCAACAATTTTGACTCGACCCCACTAAGGGGAACTCCCAACTGGCGTATCAATCGGCCGTTATCAACGACGTGTTTTCGCAGGAGCTTTTCAGCACACTCGCGAATCAAGTCATAGTATTGCTGTTCGCTCTCTGGAATCGCATAATGGAAACGGAATTCCCCAGCACCTATCACTTCAATGTTTGCAACATACTGGTGTTTAAGCCAGTGGAATTTGTCCACGGGAGCGAATGCCGCCCAATCTGCCCTCTTATAGTGCTCCTTGTTAGTTCTGGATTCCTCGGCATCAAGGGCATCGCCAACTCGCAAAATATGGGCAAGCAAGAGCAACCTTACCACTTGCCCGGTTATACCACGGTATTCGTTGACGACTTCGGGCGGAATCTCGCCGCAGTGGCCTTTGGAAATAAGCGCAATAGCATTGAACTCCGATTGACGCCCCGTGCAGTCCAATCCCAACTCCGGATAATCCCGTGTGCCTGCTGCACGAATGGCATCGCGAATCATGTGATAGCTGAGTTCGCCATGATGGACACGAACAACATTCAACTGATCAGGAGTCAGGGTCGTTTCATAACGGATGCCGCAGTATTTGCTAAGGAACTCCGAATGGCAGCATTGCATCCCAATATCGTGAAGCCAGACAGCACCTAGGAGTACGAATACTTCCGCATGGGTGAGTGTAAGTGAACACGGAGCAAGCCACTGGTCGATCTTGATTGTGATCGACCGCGAATGCTTGGGGCCGTGTAAGGTGAAGTGCGGATGCTGTGGATACTCCCAGAAGCCTTTACTCCATGATATGATGGCATCGAGATCGCTGGTATACTCGCCAAGAACTAGTGGCATTTGTGCCTCTTTTTACAGATACACTGTCCGCCTCTTAAGATGCTTCCTGATGCGGCAACTCTTGCCCATGATCGTACGTAGATGCTTGTTATCATGATTGCGGAACGCATGAAAGAAGTATTACCTTTATTAAACATAGATCAACACTGAGTCAAGTGAGTCATTCGGTGTCTGTTCACATGTTACGACATTGCCTCGCGCTATCGTTTAGGCAGTGATTTCGCATATCGCACAGGCAGCAATCCAGAAGCAGCTGCTGCTGACGCCGGTATGCCCCCTAAACCGAAACCAGCGGGAACAGCCCCCCAATCGGCACCGTCACAAGAAACCTTCCAAGGGCACCAAGACTTGATATCGCAGCTGGGCTAATTAGGCAATAATAATACAAATAAAATACAAATATGTCCAAGGAATAACGGCTCTGAATATTCCATCGGAGCCGTTTAACAGCCCTGCTTGATCGGAGTTACTTCTTGGCTTCCACAGCGACTTCCGGCTTCGCGGCTTCCTGCTTTACGGCTTTCTTGACCTTCCTCGGCTTCCTAGCCTTGCGCTCTTTCTTCAACGCGTACTTGCCCCGGCCCGTTTTGCGGAACCGCTTGTCC
>Ga0116153_10001183_pt1 | contig 25967 bp, 26 predicted proteins | sample AD_UKC028_MetaG_FD_89896 | JGI IMG/M metagenome (GOLD analysis project Ga0116153, IMG submission 89896) | Active sludge microbial communities of municipal wastewater-treating anaerobic digesters from USA - AD_UKC028_MetaG | ecosystem: Engineered > Bioreactor > Anaerobic > Digestate | place: USA...
TATCATTTCTTTTGCCTCCTTTGAAAACACAAGGCGCCTTTTGGGCGCCTTTGTCTTTAACACTACTTAGTGTAAAGTCCTTACACTTATATAAGTAAAACTGGATTATTTTTGGTAACCCTTAAGCTTGAATTTATTCATAATTTTCTTCTTATACTTTACTACCATTACATGGGATATGCCGATTTCTGCGGCAATTTCTCTTACGGTATACCCCTTTATAAGAAAAGAAAATACCTCACTTTCCTTTTTTGTTAAACCTTTATTTCTAATATCGTCTATGGTGAGCTGGTTATCTAAATCAGATAAGAACATATCTTGTGGAGCCGGGATAATATCTTTTAATGTTACTCCCTCTTCAGATATTGGATCATCAATGCTGACAAATCTAAATTTCTTTCTCCCTTTCCTTAAATAATTTAGGATATGGAACTCGCATCCTTTAATCGCATAGGCCTCATTGATACCTATGGGTAGGCCTTCGCTATATTCCTGCCACAGATACAGACACATCTCTTGATAAAGGTCATTTTCGTCGTAGAAACCCTTTAAAAGATGCTTGCGCGCGATATTCCTCAATGCCGGCGTGATTTTCTCCAATAAAACCTTAAAATCCATTTCTTCGCACCCCTATAAAATAAAAAGCCCTTTTGAAATCGTTCTTCGATTCAAAAAGGGCTACATTGTCCTAAAAATAGAGAAGCCCCAAATTACTTTGGGGCTTCTTTGCCTCAATTAAACTTCATTGTCAATTTAATTATAACACTAAAAATCGCTTTGTCAAGCTTGTGTATTACTAAACCAACCCTTGATCCAACATCGCCTGAGCAACCTTCATAAAACCAGCGGTGTTTGCTCCTTTGACATAGTTAATGAACTTCCCTTCCTTGCCGTACTTTGCGCAGGAATCGTGAATACTAACCATAATATTATGCAATTTATCGTCCACTTCTTCTCTTGACCAGGAAAGCCTCTGGCTATTCTGACTCATTTCAAGGCCTGATGTGGCAACTCCACCGGCATTAGCAGCCTTGCCGGGTCCATAGAGAATTTTTGCCTTTTGAAAAACCTCGATAGCCTCAGGAGTGCTAGGCATGTTAGCGCCTTCCGCAACACACATACAGCCGTTCTTCACTAGCTTCTCGGCATCGGCCTTACTGATTTCGTTTTGAGTAGCTGACGGGAAAGCGATATCGCAAGTGACTCCCCAAGGATTCTTTCCTTCCTGATACTGACATTTGAATTTGTCTGCGTATTCCTTAATCCTCCCGCGTTTGACATTCTTGAGTTCCAAAACAAATTCCAACTTTTTATCATCGATGCCATGCGGATCATAAACCGTACCGTTAGAATCCGATAGAGTTACCGCCTTCGCTCCTAGCTGATTCAGTTTTTCCACTGTATATTGAGCCACGTTACCCGAGCCAGAAACTGCACAGATCTTGCCCTTAAGCGACCCACCTTTTGTCTTCAGCATCTCTTGGGCAAAATAGACACAGCCGTATCCAGTCGCCTCCGGCCTGATTAAACTTCCGCCCCAATTTAAGGCTTTGCCCGTAAGTACGCCGCTAAATTCATTTATTAATCTCTTATATTGACCGAACAAAAAACCTATTTCTCTGCCGCCGACTCCTATATCGCCTGCCGGCACATCGGTATCAGGACCGATATATTTGACCAACTCAGTCATAAAGCTCTGGCAGAACTTCATTACTTCATTGTCGGATTTCCCCTTAGGATCAAAATCAGAACCGCCTTTTGCGCCTCCCATGGGGAGAGTTGTCAAGCTATTCTTAAAAACCTGCTCAAAAGCGAGGAATTTTAGAATACTTAAATTGACCGAAGGATGCAAACGCAATCCTCCCTTATACGGACCAATAGCGCTGTTCATCTGGATACGATAACCACGATTAACCTGCACTTTGCCTTTATCATCCAACCAAGGCACACGGAACATAATTACACGCTCTGGCTCGGTAATTCTTTCCAATATCGCAGCTTCCTCGAATTCCGGGTGTTTATCAATCGCCTCTCTTAGCGATTCAAGCACTTCTTTGACAGCTTGTAAGAATTCAGGCTGTCCGGGATTCTTTGTTGTTACTGATTCGATTACTCTAGAAATATAATCTGTTTTCTTTACCATGTTTTCCTCCTATCTGCCCTACAAATAAAAAATGCGCCCACCCTCCTCATGAGAGAACGGACGCCTTTGTCCTAGAATTTGATTGTCTTTTATATTGTAAATATACCAAAACAAGCTTCCCTGTCAACAAAATTTTAAATAACTTTTGTCTTAAATATAACAGATAGCTGCTGGCTTTCTTTTATGCTCGGTCTTGGCGATGATACTCTTTACTTTACCGATATGGCGGGATTTTCTAGCTTTCTTTCTCCCTAATATACTCCCCAAAGCGGAATCCAGATCGTTATAAGTTATTCCCATCTCGCCCTCGTCGGTTTGCCCTTGCCAAAGCCCAGCAGAAGGCGGCTTATCTATGATTCTTTGCGGGATTCCCAGCGAACGCGCCAAACTGCGGACTTGACTTTTATAAAGGTCGGCAATAGGCAGGATATCCACTCCGGCATCGCCATATTTAGTGAAATATCCGGCATAAAGTTCGGATTTGTTGCCGGTTCCGGCAACCAGATAATTCAATTTGTTGGCAAAATAGTAAAGCGTTATCATACGTAGTCTTGCTTTTATATTTCCTTTTGTTTTAGTGTCAGATTCAGGTAATATCTTAAGGAAATTATCATATACCCCAGCCAGATTTATTGTTTTGGTATTTAACTTGAACTTTCTTGCCAATAACTTGGCATCATCCAAATCTTCCTTCAAGCTATGACAAGGTAAAATAAGGCACAGAAGATTCTTACCGATAGCCTTCTGGGATAGTACCGCGACCACGCTGGAATCTACTCCTCCGCTGATGCCTAAGACGATACCTTTTGCCTTAGCTTTTTTTACCTGATTCTTAATCCAAGAAACTAATTTTTTTTCCATAGGTCTATTATGATAACAAATAACTTTGTCTTGGTCTATCTAAAAAATTTTATTGGCGATCCAACCCAATAGAACTACCTGCGGAACAGTCACTATAGGAAGCCACATCGCGGTTTTCTTGCCTACATTATGCCAAAGAAGACCAATCTCGGTATAATCCGTGACAACCCCTGCCATCAAGAAAACAAAACTATTCCCAAAGGCTCCGGTCTGACGATAGATTTCAAAAGCCATAGGCGATGAGCCTTCGGAACAAACCTCTATTACCGTAGCCAATAATAGTGTCAACAAAAGACCGACAAAACTTGCGCCCAAATAAGTGGTAAAAACATGTGTTGGGATATAGGCACCGGCGAGGCTCGCCAGCCCCACGCCAATCAAAACCCACCACAAAACCATGTTTGATAAAGAAACCACCCCGTTAAATATACCTTTAAAATCTGATTTTAAAGTATCCAGAGAAAACCTATATTGTTTTATCCTCTTTGCCATGTCTGCGCTAATAGAAAAATTATCTTCTACGACAGTGGTATTTATATTTTTCTCAATCAGATTCTTACTTTCTAAAAGCTGGAAAATAAACCCTGTATTAATAGCGATAACAATAGCTCCCAGAATAATAAACAATGCCTTAAGACCAAAGAAACTAATAAGCATGATCGTTATAGTCATATTGGCCCAAGGACTGGCAAGTAAAAATGAAACTACTGCCGGATTAGATGCGCCTTTCTTATGAAGCTGGATTGATAATGCCAAAATTCCATGGGAGCAAACACTCATAAAGAATCCTAAAATCACCGAATAGACTATTGTCCGTTTCTTTGGTTTGGCTAAGATGTGTGAGAAATATTCGCGCGGTACGTAATGATCGATTATCCCGCCCAAGAAAAGCCCTAAAAGAATAGCCCACCAAATCTTTTGGAAATAACTAAGCAACGTTTCCCTAAAAGGTAATAAAAAAGGCAAAACAAAAGACAATAAACTCAAAACTAACAAAGCCAAGGCAACAAGAAATGTCTTATTTCTATAAAAAGGGATTTTAGGATAAACTATACACGTGTTCACAAGTTCGCTGGATATAGCATTATCCTTCGCGAATTTTTCCAGACAACGCTGGCTGCAGAAGAAATAATCCTGGCCCTTAAAATTTAATTTTAAGCCAGATTTTTCATCTACCGCCATTCCGCAAATCGGGTCTTTTGCCATAATGTTATAAAGTTTTATAATGCTATAATTATAAGTACCTTAAGATTTTATCCATAATCTTGCGCGCTGCCTCTTCATCGCCTGCCACTCCTACACGAACCTCGATTTTAGATGTTTTAGGAGTTAAATTATGGATATCAACCCAAATGGTCTTGCCATCGCTGTAGTTACTCATTATCTGCGCGACATTATCCTTCCTTGTTTCTTTTTCAACAACGAGCTTTAAAGATTTCAAAGCGGATTTAGTCGCATCTATTGATTTATCGAATGGGGCATTGACTTCTTGAGTTAATTTATTGGACAGCCAGGCTGCCGTACCTGCTCCGCCCGCAGCGCCTGCCAACAATACAAAACAGCCGCAAAGACAAGGAGCCAAAGCCAATAAAAGCAACAATACCGACATTCTTTTTAACATACCTACCTCCTTTTTAATATCCAACTATCTATAGGTCTGAAAACCGGGAAGATTATCGCTTTTAACCCTCTGAAAACGATCATCCTCTACGCTCATTAAAGCTTTAATATAGCGCCAGGGAATAAGAATATTGGTTTTAAATTTCTCCTGTTTCTGCTTCTGCTGAGGAATTAATTCGCCATTTTTATCCCACCATATTCCTAAGTCATATTTAGGGTTCTCTATCCAAATTCCCACATCATCTATGCCGGTAACAACTGCCCATAACTCGTCGGTGTAAATCTGAAAAAGCGGCAGGCTAGGCCTTATATCATCAGAGAATTTAAAAAGCACTAGCTTCCCCTGTAAGTCTTTCAATTGCATCAAAGCCTCCTTTTATAAACATTGATTATCGGCGAACTCTCTATGCTAATATTTATACAAAACAAGTGAGCTAATTTTACTCCAAACAAAAACTATCTGCAACACATTTATTAACTTACAAACTATATTTTGCCAATAAATATCAGAACACCGATTATAACGAACAGTAACGCACCTGTATACCTTATAAATTCCGGTTTGATAAATTTACCTAATGTAGCCCCGATTAAAACAGTAAGTGCCGTAACAACAATATATGCAGCGACCGAACCGAGCCATACTGTAAACGGCCTTCCTGATTTTGCCGTCATTCCAATGCCCACTAACTGCGTCTTATCTGCTAACTCTGCAAAAAATATTGCGCTGAATGTTGCCAGAAAAACTTTCCAGTCCATTCCTTCTCCTTTAGAAAAAACTCTGCCGCTAAATCTTCTTTAAATCCTTAGTCAGAAAATGAGTTAAAATCGTCCTGATGATAACAATGACACCCAATATCCCTAAACTCTGCCATGTAGGAGTAATGATGGTCTTGACGATATCGCTGGCAATGAAGAATTCTAGCGCCAACACAAGATAACTCCCTAGTTTTATACGGATAGATTCGTTCAGCACGACTGCATCTTTTCTATGCATTATCTCTTTCTTTAAGAAATCCGCGAGAGAAAGGATAATCCCCCAGAGAGTAATAAGCGCACCTACAATATTTAATGCAAAAATTACAGCATTAATAATAATGTGGAATTTTTCCATATTAAGGCTTACCTCCTCTGTGCCTCGACCGGTTTTTCCTCTTTGGTCTCACCTTGCATCATACCACCTGGCTGCATATCTTTCCCCTGCATAGGCATCATCTTTTCTTTCATTGCTGCCATGTCAATTTTAATTTCAACTTCCTTTTGCAAATTAAGATCTTTATCATATTTTAAAAGCTTATTGCCAATTAAGACAATCACGCCTCCATCTTCGGTTGCCACAACCGATTTTTCCATCATTGATTTCATCATGCAAGGCATCGGTTGCATACCTTCCCTTTGCCCTTGTTGCATCATCATACATTTCGGCATCATTCCGGAATCCGCCGAGACGACTGGCTGATCTGTTTTCTGTTGTTGATCCTCGGAAAAAGAAATTGCCACAAACCCCAACGCTAAAACTATTAATATCAATAGAATTCTACTTTTCCTCACAGACTACCCCCTTATTAGAAAATAACTATTTAAACAAACCGTCTAAAAAACCCTTAAAAGTCTTCTCGCTTTCCTGTTTTATCTGCTGTTTTTTTGTTTCGATGCCGGTGCAGGCGTTTGCCTTCGTATCGTCAAACTTTTGCTTAATCTGTTGCTTGGTTTCATCGATTTTTTGGACTGTTTTTTCCCTCGCTGAAGTAAAATTCTGGTGAACCTGCCCCTTCATTTGCTCGGCTTTATTTTTTATATCTTCCTTAGCGGCGGATACCTTTTCATTTGCCTGATTTTTCATCTGCTCAACAGTAGACTGCGAAGGCTGCTCGAGCCTTTTTAGCCTACGCTCTTCTAATATCTGGGCTTTTTCCTCTTCTGTCTTACCGAGCGTGACCCACCAGTCTGAAGCTTTATCCAATATTGAAAGATTTTGTTCATCGACCTGAACTGCCTGATTTAATTCTTGTAAATTTTGAGCCTGCTGTTCTTCTCCAAAAACCAGATATCGACAATTAAAAATAATAATTGATAGAAAAATAAATAGTACGAGTTTTTTCATATCGATTCCCCTATAAATGAAAGCCGGGAGCAGTTTCCCTTCCCGGCCTTCATTTAGTGTATTTTAAATATTATTTCTTTTTATCCGCGATGTCTCCGGCGATAGGGACTTTAAAATATTCACCTTGATAAGCTTTGATCATCAAAACTATCCACAAAATCAATCCCAACAACCATAATAACAAATTAATTAAGCGGAATAGTGGGAAAAAGAAATACAAGTGAACCATGAAAAAAATTGATAGTAAAATTGAAAGGATAATCATTGCGGCTGTCAAACCGCCAAAGACAATGATGGATTGAAGCGCATGGAAGCGCACAAACTTATTGTCCTTTTCGATTAAAAAGAAAATCAATCCCGTAACCCAACCAACCACATAACTCAAAAGCGCCGCGACATTTGGCTCAATGCCAGTTGATGTCTTGCCTAAATCCTTAGCCATGAATCCCCTCCTTTTTAGTTTTTCTTCAGTATCTGTTTTTCTCCTACCCTAAAGAGCTTAGTTGACTTATCCTTTAGGCCTAATTCGCTATTTTCTATCTCAACCGACAACGCGTAACTACCGTCTTCGGGTTTATCTGTTAAATCCCATTTAAACGAATTCAACCCTTTCTTTAGATTTTCTATCCCTTCAGTAAATTCCTGACCCTCCTGGCCCCTCTTCAAAACCAAATCGACAGAAAATGAATCTTCAAGACCTTCCGAAGCATATACTTCTACTAAAACCATCAGAGGAATCCCCGAAGGCACCACGCCTTTTTCTTCTCCCTCAATGGTCATTTTCTTAATATCAATTTTCAATGCCGGTTTTTTTGCACTCGTTCCTCCTGCGGATTGAACCTGCTGAGCCGATTGACTTGAAGAAACTGTTGTCACTTGGCTAGTTTGCTGAGCTGAACTAGTTGCCTGGACTGTGTTAGCTTGTTGTGTTGTCTGAGTGGACTGAGTTTGTTGCGTCTGATTAGCTGTAGTTGCCTGAGAGCTTTGTTGTGACTGCGATGTTGTATTTGCTGTCTGTACAGCTTGTTGTGTCGAAGCAGTAAGTGTCATTGGCGGCAGCGAAATAGTTGCCGGAAGCGCAAGGTCACCTGTGCCCTGAGAAGGCAATGCCGTAAGCTTGACTTGTTTTGTCGAAGAGGAAGAATAATTGGTTAACGTATAAGTAGTCGTATTGATATCCGAAATAAGGACCGGCGCTTTAGTGCCGACTGTAATTTTATATTTTCCGAATTTATCAGGGTAAGGATATTTGTTCCAGTTAAATGTCACTGACGACGGTGTCTGAGAGGCGATCTTAAAATCCCAAAGATAGTCGCCGAAGAGTTGGAATTCTTTAATTTCGCTCTCGCCGATATTATTCCACTTATCCTTCGCCTTCACCTTTATCCGATAATTGCCTGCCTTAAGGCCCGAAGAAAGAGTTATTATATGGTCAGAAACCCCACTTCCCGGAGAAGACATTCCGGTTTTCCAGGTTGAAGTCTTGATTTTTCCTTCGGGATCCTGATATTCTAAGCTACTTTTTCCCTTTTCATCGTCAAGTTTGAAGCTGACTTGGATTTTGGTTTTTCCGGCTTGCGCAATGTTTATCTGGGATGCAACCGGAGCTTTTCTATCCGCCGGACAAACAATGGTAATATTTCCAGTGGAAGCGCTTGTAAGCGTAATGGAATCCTGGATTGGCAGAATGTTAGACGTTGTTGTTGCCGGAGGCGTAACATCAATAGTAAAGATATGTTCATTATCGTCACTAAAGGTTCCCGAGGTAGCCGCCTGCCCTTTCAGATCGGTAGTAAGCTGGGCGATAGTGTTATTACCCTCTTTTACCAAAAGAGTAGCGTTCTTAAGCGCTTTATTAGTCGGGTCTTTGACTGTAATATTTAAAGTGTACTTACGCGGAAGCATTGTTACTATAACCGGGGTTGCGATAAACCGTCCGCAGAAATTAACGGTTGCAGCAGCTGTCGTTGTCCTATATCCATCCTTAGTGACGGTAAAAGTGTAAGAACCAGGATTAAATCCCGAATTAAACGCCCAATAACCGCTCGCCGTTGTTGTAGTGCTTACATTGGCTCCGGCTGAATTCTTTCCAGATACGACCGCTCCGGAAATACCCTGACTCGGAGCAGACACAATAACACCGCCGCGCGGATTAAACTTGTTTACATCAATCACTACCTCCCCTAAAGAACCTTGAGCAGTAGCCGAAACTACCAGTTCTTTGGAAGTAACTTCATAACAGGAATTCAATTGCGTACTAAAGGTGTAAGTTGTGCCCGGATCAAGAATGATATCATTGCTAACGCCTGTTGTACCGGTGCTTACCGATAGACCAAAATCCGGGTCGGTATTTTTCGTCAAAATGACCTGCATGTCAGGAACGGAAATATTTCCCTCAGAAGGTGAACGCACACGCAATTTTACCGACGGTGGTGGTGGAGTTGGCAAGGTAGTGATGCTGCCAGTATATCCAACAGCGTCCTGAGGGTTATTGGTTTCATCATTATTAGTAAAAGTCCAGGAACGTAAATTGTAATAATATTTGGTATTGCCCTCTAAACCCGCCAGCCTTATAGAATGGTTGGTCTCAAATTGACGCGGGCCTTCGCGAGTTACCCAACCTTGAGTCACGACATCGCCTACTTTTTTCACTGCCATAATATAATTAAGCGATAAATCCGGCGAGGGAGAAAACATTACTTCTGTAGAGGCCGACTGATTGGTATTCCAGTAGAAATCAACATAACCCGGGCCCGCTACCGCATTGGGATTGCTTAAGGTAAGTGTATTACAAACAGCGGACTCTTTTCGCTCCGGACACAAGCCGGCGGCGGTAGTCGCAGTCACCTCTCCTCCGGGGAAAATTTCTCCTGCCTGATTTACACAATCAACCGCAAAACGATAAGTTTTACCCGATTGGAGATTCGGCACTATCACATTATGTGCCGTTTTAAAGGAATTCTCAATTACTGTAGCGACCAGAGTATTTCCGTCAAAGGCTTTGACCGTGCCTTTAAGCGGAACCGACGGGCTCGCCCAATTTACCGATACAGATGTGCATCCTCGATTAGCACGCAGGCTCTGTACTATCCGGTCAGACGGTAATATTGGTATTTCAATAACAAATGGATCGCCCGCTACATTTTTAACAGCCGTGGTATAAGTGACTGTCTTCTCGACATTATCCAAATCTATCGGTATAACCGATACCTGCACTTTGGCAGTCAAGCCTTGTATTAATCTAAACTCATATGCTATATCTTCGACTTTAATGTTTAACTTATCTCCGGGAGAAATAAAAGGTGTAATATCGCGAAAAGTTATTGTCTGTTGCTGGCCCGGCTGAGTAAAATATAAAGTGTAAAGTCCGCTTCCTTTGCCTCCGGGGATAAACACTCTGACGTTAACGCGCAGGCTGACTCCCTCCAATTTAAAATACGGGTCCCCCTTTAGAGTCAGCGAAGGCGCATCGTATATCACGCTTAATGCTTTTTCAATATAATCCTGCAGTATCTCAATTGCTTTTGAATCTGAGCAAGCATTTATAACTTTGATAGCGCGCACAGCATTGGTCCTGACGCTTTCGGGAATTTTTCCGAAGACTTTCGGTGCTAAGTCTTCTATTTTGGCCTCCGACAAATCAAAGCTGATAAGATCTCTTTCGTTATGATAAGCTTCAGTCTTACCTAAAGGAAGGCCACTGGTAGTCGAGGTATTTACACCAATATTACTGACTGCGCTAGCGATAGTATCTCCGACTTTGGGAATCTTTGCCACTATTTCCCAGAAGTCCAAAGGCAGATCAAACCAGCCAATATCAATAGGAACTCCGCTTACTCCAGCAAAACCAACTTGTAACTTATTAGGAAAAGAAAGACCGAAAGCTGACTGAAAAGTATTGTAATCTGCACTAGCAGGCTCTGCTTTTACGGCAAAGGTGACATCCTGGCCAGAACGCACAGTGGAAGGATCATATCTAAAGGCAAGCTTTACAGGTGTTTTAACCGAGATTGTCCCATCAGAGAATAAAAATCCTATTTTAAAACGAAAACCAACTTGAAGGCCAGGAAAAAGCCACGGTGTCCAATGCGTTTCGGGAACAGGTTTGCCTTGAAAACTCCAATCAATCGGACCGTATTCATGCACAACATCCAAAGCAAAACAGAAAGTTCCAGTTATGAAAATACTTACCAGGACAAAAATCAAAACAAATCTTATTTTATCCATTATAGTTTTCCTTCCTTACATTAACCTGTCGTACTTAGAACCAAGCCTGTAGGATTGAACTTCGATCTGCTGCTTACCCGTATCTACGGTAATAACAAATGAGTAGCTCCTTTGCGAGGTTGACTCAAATAAAGACATGTAAACATTGCCTCTTGAATGCGTAGGCTTACTTCCTAATCTTGGGCTTGTAGAAAAACCGGCAGAGCGAAAAGCGCTATGCAGGCTGTCTCCGTCGCCTTCTTTGATAATTCGCTTCACAGAATAAATCATCCTGTCTTCCACGACTTCACCGTCTCTTTGCGGGGCCTCAGGGCCTTTGGCAGAGACTAATCTTGCATCGCCAAAAAATTTCGCTAACACAGGACGGATAATACCATCAATGTCTTTTGCGGTTGTATTGGCGGGAGTTATACCCTTTGCCGAGGAAAATTTGGGATTGCTGGTAATTCCAGCTGTCGTAGCGCCGGTTTTCTGGGCTTGTTTTGTCAATTGTTCTAGGCCTGCCTGCGATACGTATTTGGTAGGCTCATCCCCTTCTTTCTTACCGCAGCCGCTAAACATTACAGCCGCTAAAAAGAACAAACTTAAAATTACAGCAAAACTGCGCATATTCCCCCCCTATTTTGTGCTGGGTAACTTTAAAAGGTTTGTAAAGGCTATTATATAGGTTGACTCAAAAAAATCAATATTTTTCACATAAGATGCGAGAAACTAAGAGTTTGAAGCTTTATAAAATTTATTTCAGCTGTTTCTTAGATAGCACTTTTACAAAATAAAAAACAGTAAAACCAATAATAAATCCCCAGGATAAAATAAGAAATATCCAACCGCTTAGATTCATTTGATTCTACCCTTTTTTATATTTGCGTTTCCAAGCAATCCTCACCAATAAAGCTAACGTCGCAAAGATAGCTAACAATAAAATCCGAGTCGCCAAAATATAGACTCTATTATCGGGAGGGACATTTTTCATGAAGATAACCGGGATCCAATCCTGTATAAGCCACAAAGAAAGGATTACAAGCAAAAATAATGGAGTGATATATTTTATGATGAATTTATAGACCTTGGGCACCTCCATATCCGCGCCATGATGGATTTCCTTCCAGGCATTTTCCATGCCAAATATCCAACTAAACAGAATAACCTCAATAGTAGCAAACACTACCAGGAAAAATGTCCCTCCCCAGAAATCCAGCTCATCAACTACCCCATCTTTAAGAAAAAACACAGGGATGTGGCAAAGGACAAAAGCTACGAGCCCAAAAATAAAAACCGCTTTATTGCGTTTGAGATTAAATTCATCTTCCAAAAATGCTACAGCTGGCTGAGCAAGAGAAACGGATGAAGTTATGCCCGCTAGGAATAACAGAAAAAACCAGGCAAACCCAAAAAGCTGGGCTAGCGGTAGCTTATTCAGTACTAAAGGCATCGTTACAAAACCCAGATTAAAGATTCCTCCCTGGCTAATCGTTCTAATATCAACTGGCCCGAAGAATACAAAAGCGGCAGTGAGTACTATACTGCCTCCTAAGATTACTTCCGCGAATTCATTAACCGTAACTGCTGTAGTCCCGGACAAAACAACATCATCGCCTTTGGAAAGATAGCTGGCATAGGTAAGAATCACACCTATTCCTACGCTTAAAGTAAAGAATATCTGACCGGCTGCTTCAAGCCAGACCCGAGCAGATTTTAAAGCGGAGAAATCAGGATTCCAAATAAAACCCAGTCCGTTATTGACATTCCATTCTGGCCTGGCAGCGTCGGGTGTTCCCAAAGTAAGAACTCGTAAGAACAGGATAAAACCGCATAAAAACAAACAAGGCATAGCCCATTTGCAGAATTTCTCTATTCCGCCTTTAATACCGTGAAAAATAACAATTGTATTGGCGATAAAAGTAATCAGGAAAAACAGGTAGGCGGTGCTTAATCCGGTAAAATATTGGTTTTGCTCTAAGCCTTGAAAAGCGCTCAAGAAACTTTTCATTCCGGCCTGATCAATGGCTTGGCTATACTTTCCGGTGAGGGCAAAAAAACTATAGGCGAGAGTCCAGGATTCAATGTAGGTATAATAAATAAAAATGACTAAGGGTCCGAATATCCCGATAACGCCAAAATATTTGATAAACCGGTTCTTCTGCCAGACACTATGAAAGATGCCGGGAGCGGTGCCATGGCCGAATCCTCCGCCGTAACGGCCAAGAGTCCATTCGATCCACATAAGCGGGATTCCTAATAAAAGAAGCGAAATAAAATACGGAACCATAAAGGCTCCGCCACCATTAGCAGCAACTTTGGCGGGAAAGCGTAAAAAATTCCCCAACCCGACTGCTGAACCAGCCACGGCCATAATAATCCCCAGGCGCGAAGACCACTTATCCCTGGCGGATTTAATAAGCGTCACTTAATTATCCGCTCCTAAATATAATTTTTATGCTTTTTTATCTGTTAATACTAACCAAAGTGCATGAATCATTCCTGGGAAAAAGAAAATCAAAGTCAGGACTAAATTAATCCAGAAATTAGTAGTAAGCCCCACTTGCATGAAAGCTGCAACCGGAGGCAAAATTATCGCTAAGATTATCTTTACGATCTTCATTATTATTTCACCTCCCTTCTGTATTTTCTTTCAGTATTAAAACCAAATACGCACAAGGAAAATCAGCATAAACGCGCCTATCACAATCTGAACGATAGCAAATAACTTTAAAGCTTTAACAGGGATTTTCGCAAATTGTTCCTGAATTTTCACAGCAGTCTTCTTTTTTAATAAAAAATAAGCCACGATTATGGCGATAAGCCCGATTAGAAATATATTAGGACCTATATTACTGCTGAAAGAAGATAGGAGCGAAACAAGATAAAAGGCTATGATAAGCAAAATCCATTTTACCTGACCAAATCCCATACCAATTAGTTTTCGGCGGGCCCGCTCGGGCCAAATCAGCATTAAAACACCGCTAATAACCAGAAACCAACCTAAAATTACAATGAAAATCTTGCTTTTTCCAAGAATGAAATTAAGCAGCTTAAAAACATAACCCCTAATAAGAGTTAATATGCTCATAGAGATGCCTTAATTAACTATTTTTCTTCCACATTAATATTATAGACATTGGCGAGTTGAAGCCTGGCTGCTTCTAATCTTTCGGTAAAAATCTTAACCAGTCTTTTTAACAATTCATATCCTAGATCGGAATTCTTTTCGCATTTCTCTCTTAAACATTTACCGTCTAATGCCAACGCACGCGTATTTTCTAATGCTTTAGCGCTAAACCGGTAGCGGTAAGGCGGCACAAGCCAAGACCATCCTAAAATATCATTTTCTCCGATGGTCTGGATGGTAATTTCTCGTGGCTCAGCTATATACAAAGCCACGTTCCCGCTTCTTATCAGATAAAATTTATCTGCAGGAGTATTTTCTTTTAGGATAACTTCTCCTGCCTTAAAAAATACGTGTGAGGTACAGCCTAAGATAAAATTGAAATATTCTTCTGGTAAGCCTTTAAAGAATGAATGCTGCCTTAAAATTGGTTCAAGATTTTCCATCTAACCTCCTATAGAATTGTTCATTGTATTGTAATTTATTATACTTTAAAGAAAAACCCTCTGCAACATATTTTATTGCAGAGGGTTATAACTCATGCCTTAGCAAATTCTAGGTTATTGTTTCTTTTTCAAACTGTTGATAGCTTTCACTACCAGGAATATCGAGAATGCTACGATTACAAAATCAAGCACTGAGTTGATGAACATGCCATAATTTAGAGTTACCGCCGGCTTATCAAAGGTCGCCGCCTTAAGGACTAACTTTAAATCCTTGAAATCAACGCCACCCAGCAACAAACCTATCGGAGGCATAATTACATCGGCAACTAAAGAAGTTACAATTTTGCCGAATGCCGCGCCGACGATTATACCAACCGCCATGTCTACCGCGTTACCTTTTACCGCAAACTCCTTAAACTCTTTAATAATTGACACAGCCACCTCCTTTTTATAGCTTTATTTTATAATAAAGTTAAACAAATAGCCAGTAAAAATTATCCCCATTCCGACAATTCCTGCAAATATCGCTAGCAGCTTTATTTTCATTACTTTTTTCAAAATCATAAATTCTGGCAAGGACAATGCCGTTACGGCCATCATAAAAGACAAGGTCGTTCCCATGCTTACGCCTTTTTCTGTCAAAACGCTCACTAGGGGGATAACGCCCGCTACATTAGAATAAAGTGGAATACCAATAAGCGTGGCTACCGGGACTGCATACCATTTATCGGCACTGGCGTACTTTGCTAAAAAGTCGCTGGGCACATAACCGTGAATCCATGCGCCAATCCCGATAGCAATAAACAAGTATGGCCAGATATTTTTAATAATGGTGGCGGTATAACCTTTGGCATAATCAATTCTATCCTGCCATCTCCAGTTTATAGTCAAGAAAGATTGCCCAGCGGCTAATTTATTGTAAGATATATGTTCGACCAAATCTTCAACTTTTAATTTTCCTATAATAACTCCGGAAACAACCGCTATAACAAGTCCGCTTGAAATATATAATACGGCTATCTTCGCTCCGAACATTCCAAAAAGCAAAATCAAAGCCACTTCATTAATCATCGGTGAAGATATAAGAAAAGAAAATGTTGCACCTAGTGGCACTCCCGCCTCCAAAAAACCTAAAAACAAAGGAATCGCGCTACAAGTACAGAATGGCGTAATAATACCAAATAAACCAGCCAATACATTACCTAAGAACCTACCTTTTCGGGAAAGAATATTCTTTATCTTCTCCGGCGGCAAGAATGTTCTGATGATCGACACACAAAAGATTATAACGCAAAGCAATATAAAAATCTTTATAGTATCAAAAATGAAGAAATTGATCGCTTCGGCGAGAATAGTATCATTTGCGAGGCGCAAAACTTCATAGGTTAGCCAATCGGCAAGCTTCTGAATTGGGTAAAATATATACATATTGTTTGTATTCTATACCAAGAAAAATCCCCCCGCAACAAAATTTTGCGAAGGGATTGATTGTCTAACCCCATAACTATGCTGGTTTTAGCCTGCCCTTTTCTATCAAAATACCAGAGTGTATATGGCAATACAATCCATGATTATAAATACTAAGGGTTGCTTTACAGAGAGGATATTTACATTTTCTTCCCTTGCATGAAGTCTTTACCTTTTTCATGTAATCCTCTCTTGCCCTGGAACTAATTGATAAACCTTTGGCAACCACGACATTTTATGATTACGCTCTAACCATTTCTTGATTATGAAATGCCCCATGAAACGGAACATAGCGTTTCTGAAACGAAAGCGAAAAAGCAGGAAAAATGACCGATACAAAGAGTAAAATTTCTCGTAGGCCTTTGTCACGTTTAACTGCAGTTCTCTGGCTGATAATAATTTGGGGGCAAAAACAATATGCTGGCCATCATAGAGATTCCAGTCTCTCGTAAAAATCCTTTTTTGCTTTTGGAGATCATCATAAACCTTTGTTCCCGGAAGAGGCGTAAGAATCATCATCTGGATAGTATCTATCTTCTCTTTTAAGGCAAACTTGACCGTATCCCAAATAGTGTTCTTACTGTCGTCGTCCCCGCCCAAAACAAACATACCATGAATTTTGATTTTCCTTCTGTGAAAAGAACGTATGGAATCAACGATATCACCGACAGTTTGTTTCTTCTGATAAGCAGTAAGCGTCTTGCTATTAACCGACTCAAAACCAATACAAACAACACCACAACCGGCTTTAGCCATAAGATGCACAAGCTTCTCGTCCTTCGCCGCGTCTGTCCGCACCTGACAGGTCCATTTGACGATTTTCTCCTTTAACATTAGACCCAAGAGATCACGTGTCCTCTTCGGATTGGCGGTAAAATTATCGTCACAGAAGAAAAATTGTTTTGTATTGCGGGATTGCAATTCTTCTAATATCTTTTCTGGGCTGCGAAATCTGTATTCGCGGCCAAACATCTTTGTAACAGAACAAAAGCTGCAATCAAACGGGCATCCTCTGGAAGTAGATACAGGGGTAACGAATGCGGGAAATTTATATCCTTCAATCAGAGAAAAATCCGGATACGGCAAGGTATCTAAATCTTCAACTCGTTTACCGTAGACAACCGCATCTTTAATTCTACCTTCGGCGATATCGACGATGACTTCCTCGGCTTCTCCTACGACCACTTGCCTGGCAACCGTCAATGACTCCTCCGGCAGAAGGCTTGCATGGACTCCGCCTATAATGACTTTCTCCTTAGGAAAGTTTCTGGCTATCTCATAACCTCTTCTGGCGGTATTGGTCAATATTGAAATGCCGATAAGGTCAGCATCCAAGCTAGAATAGTCCGGTATGTATATATTTTCGTTAAAGATGCGAACTGAGTGGCCTGCCTTCTTAAGGATAGTCCCTAGATATACCGGCCCTAAAAGAGGCATATGCATCTTGCTATAGACATTGGCCTCTGCAGCTTTAGGTTCAATAAGTATTATTTTCATATTTTTCTCAAAAATCTACTCTGGACCCAAAAAAAACCGAAAGGTTAGGAATCTTAACCTTCCGGCTTAAAACTTCTAATCTCTTTTCTTTGTTAACTCCAATTACATAATATCACATCCTAGCTTCTTGTCAAACATAATATCTCGCACGTCTACTATTCGTTTGCTAAAATGCCTGTTTTACAAATAATAGAAAACTTTCTGGCGCTATCCCTAACAGTTCTTTTCTGGGTGTTATAATCAACTTCAATAAGACCAAATCTCGGGGCAAATCCCTTATCCCATTCAAAATTATCTAAAAGCGACCAGTAAAGATAGCCTTTGACATCTACGCCTTTTTCCATGGCCAGATAAATATTTCTTAGATGGCTATAAATATATTCCCAGCGCAGATTGTCATCGGAGGTACAGATGCCATTCTCGGTAATTATTATAGGGAGACGATATTTCTTCAGTTTTATAAGCAAATCAAGTAAGCCCTGCGGATAAATATCCCAGCCAAGCGAATTCTTTTTAACCGGATGATGGCTGTTTTGACAGACATCCCAGGCCAAATTGCCGATTCCCCATCTTTTTAACTCAACAAGTTGCCTAGAATAATAATTAAGCCCGATAAAATCCAAGGCCTTGTGCCGCGCCAAGGTATCAATAATGGCTAAATTATAATACTTATTCCTAAAGGAAGCGGCGAATCGATCCCTAAAATTATTCCTGCAAGCCACATAAGACTGGGTATATTGCGAAATACTTATAAAAGGACTAGCCAAATTTAATTCTTTATAAATTTTATTAATTTGACGATAGGCTTTGATGTGGGCTTGAATCAAATTGTTTTGAACCTTTTTTGACCTGAATAACGATTTAACTTGCGGCGGCCAGGCGCCAAAAATATAGGCATGAGAAATATAAATCGTAGGCTCGTTGATGGTAATCCAATAACGGACATGTTTTGCCAGTGCACGGACCACAAAATCACAGTAGCGCAAGAAATAAACAACGGACTCTTTCTCCTCCCATCCACCGCGCTCAAAAAGCCAGCGGGGATTGGTGAAATGATGCAGGGTAACTATCGGTTCAATATTTCTTCTCTTGAGCGCGAGAATAACTTCAAGATAATGCCCTAATGCCTCTTGGGAGAATTTTCCTTGTTCCGGCTCGATCCGTGCCCACTCGATAGATAGGCGATGGGAATTATGATTTAAACTTTGGGCTAAATCAAAATCCTGCTCGTAAAATTCGTAATGGCGGCAGGCTGAACCGGATTTTTCTTTGCCCACTTCCTTCTCCCACTGCCACCAATCAGAATTGACATTATCTCCTTCAACCTGATAAGCAGATGTTGCTGACCCCCAAAGAAAATCTTGCGGAAATTTCATCATGGTAAAATTATATCATTAAAATAACTAATCCCTATGAAATATTTTTATTTACAGGCACAAAAATCATCGGGGAAAATTGCGGTAATGCTTGACTAAAAACTCAACAAAGTGTAAATTAATCGTATGCCTACTTTAATAAAACTTATCGAGAAAACATACAAAATGGCCAAGCCTCATGAACGAAAAGTGATCATGGATAATGTGGCTTCGCTTTCGATGCTACAAGCAATAACCTATCTTCTTCCGATTTTAATTTTGCCGTACCTATTTAGAATACTGGGTGCCGAGAAATTCGGTCTTATTGCTTTTGCCCAGGCATTCATCCAGTATTTCATAATTCTAACCGATTATGGATTCAGTATTTCAGCCACCAAAGAAATATCTCTCTGCAGAAATGAGCATACTAAAGTCTGCAAGGTTTTCTCTTCGGTAATGACAGTAAAAACCGGGCTGGCGCTTCTGAGCCTCTTGCTGTTAAGTATCACTGTATATTTTATTCCTAAATTCAGAAGCGACTGGCAGGTTTACGTTCTAAGTTTCGGCGCTGTAATAGGCAATACTATCTTTCCGATCTGGTTTTTCCAGGGCAAGGAAAAGATGAGATATATCGCCGACCTGAATATCGCAGGAGGAATTATCACCGCGATTCTCATTTTTCTATTTGTCAAAAAACCCGATGACTACCTGGCTGTTCCTGTTATATATTCAATAATATCTCTAATCACCGGCCTATCGGGACAATACATCGTATTCAGGCACTTTGGAGTAACCTTTAACTTTTATGGATATAAAAGCCTGCAGCAACAGCTAAAGGCCGGATGGGATATTTTTATTTCTATCGCAGCTATAAACGCGTACACCACCACGCGAGTTTTTATACTGGGGCTTCTTACCAATAACACCGTAACCGGTTTTTACTCTATGGCGGAGAAAATTGCTAATTTCTGCCAGACATTTCCCTTAAATTCTTTTACCCAGGCCATCTTCCCGCGCTTGAGTAAGATATTCCACAGGAATAAAGCTAAAGCCATAGAAATTATGCAGCGGATACAGCACATCACCATAAATGTATCCTTATTTTTACTGTCTTTGATAATTATTGTGGCGCCAGTCATAGTGAGGATAGCCTGCGGAGGAAATTATGTGGAGACAGTTTTATCATTAAGGCTTTTGCTTATTTCGGTATTTTTTGTCTGTTCCAATGCTTTCCGCGTCCAGTTTCTGCTTGTCTGCGGTAAAACTTACATCTATTCCCGGATCCACGTGCTCATGGCGATGATAGGGCTGCCATTGATATTTCTTCTGATTTATTCTTTCTCTTATATTGGCGCGGCAGTGGCTACGGTGGCTATCGAGGCGGGGATTTTTGCTATTACCTACTTCACGGTAAAAAGGCTAAAGTACTCCTAGAAAAACTACTCATAGACGACATCTTACTATCCCAAACATTTTCTTATCCCTAGCATATGGACAAATATCGCAAACAGGCACATCTTTTCTATTTTTCTTAATCCTTGACCTCATATCCCGATACAGTTTTCCTTGCCAGATATCTTTGAGGGGAGTTTTAAAAACATTACCCATAATATGTTTAGAAAAAGAGTCATAAGAACAAGGAACTACTGTCCCGTCGCTTAAAATTACGGTGCTGTTGTCGATCCAAAAACACTTATTCAATACATCTCCTTTATAATCTAATCTTCCATCTTTTAAATCAAAACGAGTAAAGGATAAATCTGATGGCAAGAATTGTTTTAGCATCTCTTGCGAACGGGGCTCGCTAAAAGAATCAAAAATAAGTAAATTTATTGATTTCTCGCAGTAAATATCTGCGCCGGATTCCTTAGCCAGACGCCTCATATCATCTCTTTGATGCATGTTATGTTTTAACAAAAGAAGCTGTAATTCTACCTCTGGTCTTTTTGTTTTCAACTCTTTCTTAGTCTCACAAACTAACTTAAGCCCTTTTATAGCTTTATCAAGGTTACCGCCTACTCTATATTTAGCGTATGTTTCCTGATCACTGCCGTCTATGGAAAAAACAATTTTAGCCAGCCCGGTTTTGATTAATTCCGCAACAAAGGCTTTAGACTCAAAAAAAAGACCATTTGTATTTATAGATACCTCAATATTAGATGAGGTTGCATATGCTATCATTTTTAATATATCCGGGTTTAAAAACGGCTCGCCGTAATTATAAAGCACTATTTTTATAGTAAAGCACCTAATCTCATCTATTATGCCTTTAAACTCTTCGAAACTCATCATTCTTCTCTGGCGCTGCATCTTATTTGAAATTGTAGGACAAAGCGGGCATCGTAAGTTGCATAAATTGGTAGGCTCTATGGTTACGAGCATCGGTAGGGGCGACAAGAGCTGCTTTCTAAAAATTAACCAGTTGAGTTCATTAATTATTCTATACCAAATAAATAAAAATTTGCCTTTTTTGCACAAATCGTAAAATCTAATGATTTTATTCATTTTCTTGGGTAGCTAGTTAAAAACGAGATTATTATTCACAGATACTTCTACTTTACAAAGCACTTTTCTTTAGTTAATCCTCCTCTTTCATTCAGTCTGTATAAAATATGGCCAATAAAATTTCGTTTAAAAAGATCCTCGATTTTCTTCTCCCTGCCCACGATAACTCGAGGAACTCTTGTACCGACAATAAATCCTTCGCACATTGGACACGGCTCATAGGTAGTGTATAAAGTAACATTTCCTTTTATTTTATTAAAATGAGATGTTCTGAGGATATTGAGCGCATCATTGATAGCCAGCATCTCGGCATGATTCCTCCAGTCTTTCTTTGCCTTTACATCGTTATGCGCCCGGGAAACTATCTTACCATCAAGAACCAAAATTGCGCCTACCTTAGCAGGCTCTGATTCCGGAGTCAATTCTGCCTCTTCATAAGCTATCTTCATGAAATACCTGTCAGAATCTGAAACGCCGATTAACGAATGGCTGATAAAATACAGGAAAAAAACACATAAAAAAAGACTAATTAAAATAAAAAATGAAATTAGCCCAATATAATTTACTAATTTTTCCTTATTAAAATTGGCCATATAGATAATTCCGTCTCGCTATTTAATCCTAGATATTGTTAAAGCTACCCTGACACAAAACTTCATCTTTTGACTTACGTAACAAACCTGACAATCCTTGTATCTTTCTGTTTTATAAGTATAATATAATAATAGCACTTATTGATGCTGATAGCAACCACTGGTGCTAAAGAGACGAGAGTGAATTGAACAAAGAATATGCATAGCAAAAACCTACCCAATATATCCAACGAGTCTAAGATTCTGTTGCTTTGTTCCCAACTCGATATTTGCGATGAGGACAAAGAAATACTTCTCAATATTCTAAAAAAAGATATAAACTGGCAAGCGGTACTAAAATATGCCAATTTCCATCGCGTCACATGCTTATTATATAAAAACCTATCTAAGATTGATTTCAATGGCAAAGAGATAATCAATGCCTGGCAAGGATACTATGAATATTTTCTGTCGCTTAACCAAGAGGCACAAAACAAACTTTCTCTTATATTAAATGAGCTAAAACAAAAAAATATAAAGATAATTATCCGCAAAGGATTAGAATTAATAAAATTGGTATATAAAGATATGGGCCTGAGACCTACTGGAGATGTCGATGTGCTTGTCAGACCGCAAGACTGGGGAGAAATCAGCGATACGTTAAAAAATGCTGGACTTACTTCGGATGTCGACCTGCTAAAGATACACAACCTTTCCGCTGGCCGTTTGTATTACCATATTCTTTACTATGATAAAATTCCTGAAAAAAGTTCATTTCTTGCGCATAACCCTTATTGTCTAGGATACATTAAATATTTTAGATTGGAGCCAAGGCTAAAGCTTTATCATTTTGATTTTTATAAACCTTCTATTGACGAAATCTGGAAAGATGCGATTATTTTCTCCAGCGACGGGATGGACGCCTTAATGTTGTCCCATGAAGACATGATTATGGACCTCTGTTTTAACTTAAGTAAATATAATTTTTTCAGATTATTGTGTGTATGCGATATCAATGAGTTTATCTTAAAGCACAAAAATGACATCAACTGGGATCTGCTTGTTGCGAAGTCAAACAAAAGATATCTAAATCCTATAACTTATTCGGGATTAATGTGTGCAAAAAGGTTATTCGACACGCCCATACCAACTGATTTAATAAAAAATCTAAAACCAACTAAACGTACTACATTCCTGCTTAAAAAACTCAATCCTGAGATGGATTATACACAACAAGCTTCGGAGCATTGTTTGTCATACATTCCAAACGAAATAAGGTTTTTACTAATAACCTACCGATTAGCTGATATGAATATGCTAATTAAGATATTGGTATTCTTTTTAAAATCGACTTTTCCCAGCCCCAAATTTTTATCTTACCGGTACAATATAACAATGTCGCCACAAAAAATCATATCTTGTTATCTAAAACGGATAAAGAAAACTCTCGTTAAATTCATACGTAAATGAAAAACTAGCTCATTCATACCGCAGAGCTTCGATGGGGTCAAGCTTGGAAGCCTGCCTCGCCGGCCAAAGTCCAAAGACAATTCCTACAAACAAGGAAAAAGTTACCGCAAGGACTACGGAAGTTAAAGATACCTTAACTGCCCATCCCGCAAACAAAGATATCATAACCGATATTCCTGTTCCCAATAAGATACCAACGACGCCACCGATAAGAGTCATCAATATCGCCTCGATAAGAAATTGAATCATAATATCGGTATTATTTGCTCCTATTGCTTTGCGCAGACCAATCTCGCGCGTGCGTTCCGTGACCGAAACGAGCATGATATTCATAATGCCAATGCCTCCCACCAAAAGAGAAATCGCGGCTATCGCACCTAGCAACAGCGACATGGTTTTGGTTGTGGACTCAAGCGTATTCTTCATGTCTGTCATATTGCGAATCTGAAACGAATCCTCATCATTCTTACTAAGATGATGTTGTTTTATAATAGTATTAGATATATCTTCTTGTGCCTGATCAATCAAATTTGGACTCGCTACTTCCACATAAATAGTATCGATATATTCCTTACCCAATACTCTGTACATCGCAGTAGTAACTGGGATAATTACAGTATCATCTTGGTCATGAAAACCAGCGGCTCCTTTTGCCGGAAGTACTCCGATAACTTTAAAGTTAACTAGGTTTATTTTGATGGTTTCGCCCACTGGATTGGCATCTCCAAAAAGTTCGCGGGCGACTGTAGGACCAAGAAGGGCAACTTTTTCCCTCATTTTAACTTCATAATCGGTAAAAAATCTTCCTATTGGCGGGACAGAAGCGCGCATTTCCGCGTAATCAATATCAACTCCCTCCAATTGCGTATTCCAATTCTTGTTTCCGTAAACAATTTGGCCACGGCCAGATACTGAAGCACTAATCCTTTTGACTTCGCCGCTAAGTTTCTTAATAGCATCTATATCCTGGAAAGTAAACCGCGTAACCGAACCAGTTTCTAATGCCACTCCGTGAGACCTAGTAGAACCGGGCCGCACAATCAAAAGATTTGAACCCAAAGAAGCTAATTGTTTTTCAATAGATTCTTTTGCGCCCTGGCCAATGGCAAGCATGGCTATAACTGCAGCTACTCCGATTAAAATACCCAAAATAGACAATGTCGATCTGACTTTATGCGAAATCATAGCGGCTCCGGCCTGGCGAAGATAATCAAAGAATTCTGTCTTTCTTGCCTTCCTTTCCGATTTAGATAAAACCATATCTATGATCTGATCTGTTTGGTTATCCCGAGAAACCTTCTGTTCGGCAGAAATTATTTCATCAGAGACAATCTTTCCGTCGCGCATAGTTATGATACGCCTGGCGTGGCTCGCTACTTCTCTTTCGTGAGTAACAACGATGATGGTTTTGCCTTTTTGATTTAATTTCTTTAGGATGGAGATTATTTCTTCCTTGCTTTTAGAATCAAGGTTGCCTGTCGGCTCATCAGCCATGATAATCAAAGGATCATTAACCAAAGAGCGGGCTATGGCCACGCGTTGCTGTTGTCCACCTGAAAGCTCGTTGGGGCGATGATTAATCCTTTCAGCTAGCCCTACTTCCTGGATCTCTTCCTTCGCTTTTTCTTTGAGATGTCGTTTTCCAGCGTAAATCAAAGGCAAAGCCGCATTTTCCAGTGCCGTCATCCTGGGAAGAAGATGAAACTGCTGAAAAACAAAACCCACAAGGCGATTTCTTACCGCGGATAATTCCTCGTCGGAAAGTATGCTAATCTTTCTTTCCCCCAAGAAATAATCTCCCGAATCAGGCCGATCAAGCAGGCCTAAAACATGCATAAGCGTGGATTTACCCGAGCCTGAAGGCCCCATAATCGCGACAAATTCTCCGGGAGATACTTTTAGAGAAACGTTCTGCAAGGCTTTCACCTCAACCTTGCCCATACGATACGTTTTAGATATGTTTTTTAGTTCGATCATAATAATTAATGGCGCCTAGGCATAAACGGATTGCTACCTACATTATTCGTAGGTAGACTGTATTTTTTCGTCTTGAGAATTATCCTGTCATTCTCGGTGATCCCGGAAAGCACTTCCACATTCTTATCATTAGATATGCCCAGCTCGACTTTTGTTTTTAACGGTTCTTTGCCGCTGTCTTGTTTGACTAAAACATAATCTTGGTTATTTTCTTTAAAGGTTGATTCTTGAGGAATTAATAAAGCGTTTGGTTTCCCCTGTTCTATAAAATCTACTGAGGCATTCATTCCGGAACGGAAGAATTCTGGGACCTCTTTAGGCTTGAGGTCAACTTTATAGATAGTGACGTTATTCACGGTCTCCGATTCATAATAAATATGTTCTACAGCAGCCTCTATTTTTGTATCTGGATAAGCATCGAGAGTAATGTTGGCTTTCATATCAGGCTTAATCTTCCCGATATCTGTTTCATCGACCTGCGCCCTAACAATCAAATGGTCTGATAATACCACAACCGCATCGCTAGTGGTTATTGTCTGGCCGGGCTGGGTAGTCGCTACAATCACCTCTCCGTCAATCGGAGCAGGCAAAGGTATTGGTTTATAAGTCTCTTGCCA
>Ga0116153_10001187_pt1 | contig 25851 bp, 24 predicted proteins | sample AD_UKC028_MetaG_FD_89896 | JGI IMG/M metagenome (GOLD analysis project Ga0116153, IMG submission 89896) | Active sludge microbial communities of municipal wastewater-treating anaerobic digesters from USA - AD_UKC028_MetaG | ecosystem: Engineered > Bioreactor > Anaerobic > Digestate | place: USA...
AAGACAACCCTCTACCAAGTTAAAAACAACCTCTGGAGTGAGTATTTACGTCATGAGTTACGTAATCCGCGTATTCCAGTGTATCAACCCGCTTGATCGAGAAGATTGAGCGAAAGTCCTGACAACTTCAGGGTGTCGCCAAGCGAGTGAAATCTCATTTTCCAGTCTGTTTCTGTCGGAAAGGTACGGGCGCGTCCATCGCCTTTGCAAAAACTGCGGTGGATTTCAATGTGCGGTTTCACGGCGCGCGACGCTAGCGGTCTTAGTAACTGGTGGAACTCACGGTAATTGCTGCTATTCGGGTCGAGATTAGGGTCGATGAACATCAGTGAGTTCGCCTGCAACAATACCCGATGCAGCACGGCAAGATAGTCATCGGTCTTGCGGTCCACGGTGATCGATGGACTTCGGCGCTGCCACCAAACACTACCGGCGAGCTTCTCTATAGATGCCACTTCAGTTTGTGGGAACTGCTGTTTCGTGGTATGTGCGGCAATGATACCAGTGAGCGCGTCCATACCATTTACCGACAGACTCTCCTGACACCAGTGCTGAGCTGAGGTCAGCGTGGCTCCGGGTTGCGACGGAAAACGACGCAGTCGGTTGTTGGTTTGCAGTTTCCTGAGAATTTCTTTACACAGGCGATGCAGTCCACCAGAACGCTCCAAGCAAAAACGACTCCATCCACCATCGCGCAAATCACGTACCAGTGCTTCCTGCAGGAGCGGTTCATTGAGATGTGGCAGGCACATCTCAATGAAGGCCGGGTTCGAGTAAGCCGCTGGATCAAAAATGTCCGGAACGAGCGCGTATTCATCAAGCATCGCCGAATTGCTCCCGCAAGCTTTCCTCGAAGAATCCTCCAGGCCAGGATTTAACAAGTTCCCCTAATTCATTGAGCAGCATCTCGCGGACGATACTGCGTGGACCGTCGGGTTCCACATAGAGTATGGAGACATCAGCCGGTGTAACCGGCGGCAGTCCCGTATCTTTGTGAAGGTAGGTTTCGCGCATCCTGCGCATCAATCGCAGGATCAAATGCTCGCTGTGGGTTTCCAGAATAAAAGTGTTCTGGCGCTCGCCAAGGGCGGCTTCGATGAAGACGTCACCCAGCTCGGCTTGCAGCGCCGGATGAAGATGTACTTCAGGCTGTTCCATAGCGATCAGCTTGCCCTGTGAACCGTAGGCCATGACCAGTACTGGAAGGACTTGGGAAATGCCGATCCCCACATCCCGGTGGGTAACCACGGTGTTGGTACGCTGGTCGATCAGGACCAGCTCGCGGAGTGCTTCCAGATTACTTCCATCGAGAGCGCGAACCAAATGTTCGGTAGCTACTTCGGTATCGCGAATTTCCGGATAAATGGATTCCACAAGATGTGAAATGTCTGGGCGTGTCAGATAAGTTCCATCATCGACTGAGACAGGTTCTTGCTCATCGAAGAATTTCGCTTTCAGACCGAGTGCATCCGTTGGAATGCTTTCGAGGGCATTCGCGATGGGTTCCTGCAACTGATCTACAGCAGCTAGCGAACGCACGACGAGCTTGTAGCGGGTTTGCAGCTTGCTGGATCCCAGCCAGCTATTCACCACTTCGCGCACTTGGTCATCGCACCGCACCACATCCCACGCATAGCCGCCTCCCGCGTACCAGTTGGCATCTTCGTATTCGGCAAAGGCAAGGTGTCGGGGCGGGAAGGAGCGCAGGGGGCCGAGATATTGAAGGCACTTGAGTTCGTCGGCCAGGGCATCGGAAAGTCCCTTGACGAGGTCGTTGATCGTGCGGGGCAGATAAAAGCGCACGGCCTGGGCGATATCTTCGCGGCGGTTGCCCTTGCTAATCAGGAACAACAGGCTCACCGGCGAGAGTTCCGCGCCTTCGGCCTTGGGCAGTTCCACAACGGTCGGGAAGAGCTGTTCGATACGGACCTGCAACTCGGGCAGCAGGTCGGCGATGGCCGCGTTGGCGCCCTCGAAGTCTTCCGGGCGCATCTCTTCGGAGGTGGTGGCGGATTCGACGATGGCCTTGAGCACTTGTCGGAAGACTGGATGAGCGGCATCTAGGCGGTCCAGTCGCAACAGGCTGCCGTGGGCGTCCGAACGGCGGCGACTCATGTGCAGCAGTTCGGCACCGTCGGCGCTGATGTTAATGGCCTCCACCTTCGGCTCGGCACCGGGTTTGGGGCGGTCCTGATCATCCAGTTCGATGCCCAGGGAGAGCATCACCGTGACCGTGCTCACCGGCGCGAGCAGTTGCGCGAGACGTCCGTCGAAGCTGGCGACCGCCAGTTCCGCGCCCCACTCCACCCGGCGGTTGGCTTGGCCGCGATGGACATACTGGCGAAAACCGCCGAGATCGATACTAATGCCCCCTATCTCGGTGTGATGGACATCGAGGCGGGCGAGGCTGCGCTTGTCACGGCCGAACTGTGCCTCGTGGGCCAGCGCCAGACTGTGGATGAAGCTGGATTTGCCGGCGCTGTTGGGGCCAAAGATCAGGGTAATCGGCTTGAGCGGGATGCGCTGGGTATCGGCAAAGGCTTTGAAGTTACCCACGCGCAGAGCGGTGAGGCAGCGGCTCATTGGGGTTTCTCGGCAGCGTCGCCCAGTTCACGCTCAATGTCCTCGATACTGGGCAGACTGGTTTGCAGATTCTCGGGCAGGGCGCGGGTCAACTCGAAGCCCGATACGCCGATGGATTTGTCCATGCCGCGCAACGCATACTCGGCCAGCACACGGTTGGGTTGCTGGCACAGAATCAGGCCGATGGTCGGTTTGTCGTCGCCGTGGCGCAGATGGTCGTCCACTACGCTGCAATAGAAATTCATCTTGCCCGCATATTCCGGCTTGAAGGCGCCGCGCTTGAGTTCGATCACCACATAGCAGCGTAGCTTGAGGTGGTAGAACAGCAGGTCGATGTAGAAATCCTGCTCGCCGATGTCCAAGTGGTATTGCCGCCCGACGAAGGCAAAGCCCTGCCCGAGTTCGAGCAGGAATTTTTCCAGATGGGCGATGAGGCCGGTTTCCAACTCCCGTTCGTGGAAAGGCTCTTGCAGCGTCAGAAAGTCGAACAGATACGGGTCTTTCAGTGCCTGCTGCACCAGGTCGGAATCGGGCGCGGGCAGGCGCAGCGCAAAATTGCTGGCGGCCTTGCCCTGCCGCATGTGCGCAGCGGATTCAATCTGCATCAGCAGGATGTTGCGGCTCCAGCCGTTTTCGACCGAGGCGCGCATGTACCACTGGCGGGTGGCGGCATCCTTGACCTTTTCCATCAGCACTGCGTGGTGCCCCCAGGGCAGTGCCAGCACCACCTCCGGCGTAAAAAGTGCCACAGGCTGTGGCACTTCTGCGCCGAGCTGCGGGGGCGTTACTACCGCCTTTGACACTAATTCAAGCGCCGGATATTCGCGGTAAAACGCCAACATACGTTTGATATTGCGTTCGGAAAAACCCTTCTCTTCCGGTAGTTCGTTGTGCAAATCGGCCGCAAGGCGGGGAATCACCGCCGTACCCCAGCCCTCCTGTTTCTGCCGGGCATCGATCAGAGCGCCGATCTCCCAGTAGAGGCGAATCAGCTCCGCATTGACGGCCAGAACTGCCCGCGTCTGGGCATAGCGGATGCGCTGCTTGATGTCGCTCAACAAGGCGGCGTAGTGCACCGGTACCTTTGCGCTCATGGGGCAAGTTCCATTTCTTTCGGAAGCGGCAGGTTCAGCAGCCGGGCCTGCTGCTCCATTCCGGCCAGCAGTTCCTTGCTATGCGCCTCGCGCCATTTTGCGGTGAGTTGGCCGGAGAAGGCGCGCTGCATAAGCGTTTCCCATATTGAATCAATTTTTGAGGCAGTATTTCGAGCTTGATTCGTGATTTCTATCAGCCGCCAAGCAATTGCTTCAAACTTCATTTGAAGCTCGTAGGGTGGCATTGGAACAACGGTGCGTAGCATAGCTTCTTGGCTGATATTCAACATTGATCCACTGCTTCCAGATGACGCGACTCTGAACCTGTCGCGTATTCCGTCATTCCAAAAAAGCTCTTTTAGAAAAAGAGTTGATGCAATCCCGTCGCGAGGTGTGAGCCTCCAAAGTTTGTCTGATAAAAACAGATTTGGGTGATCAGCATCTACGATGCAGGAAGCTGCCACCAACTCACGGGTATTTGCTCGACTGAAAAGTAAATCACCTCGCCGTGGACGAACAAGCGTCCGCGTTTCTGGTATGTCAATGACGGCTTTGTGTTCTTCTGCGAGAAACCGGCCACTCGTGACCGCACTTACTTTAAGCACTCCAAACTCGTGTTTTTGGCGTAGTCGTGCCTCGTTCGTTGCGCTCCAACCAGCATCAACGATTGCTATTGCTTCCCGCAACGGCTTTTCTGCCCACCCCTTCGGATTCGTCGCCGGATCGCCGAACATCTTGAGAAACAGAGCGGGCAGAATGCGGGTAGCCTTGGCGTCGGCCTCGTGGCGCAGCCGACGCAGCCGGTCGGCTTCGTCGAGGATTTCGACGATGCGGCGTTGTTCAGAGATAGCGATAAACGGGATAGGAAGTTTCTTAACCACATCGCGAGTGACTCCCTTGATTGTCGCCCCACGTTGAGCAGAAATCAGATTCCCATTGCTACTTCTGATTGCGTACAGGATGAACTGAGCATCAAACCCCGACTTTTGGATAATGCCCGTGATGTCCTGACTGATTGCCGTATCCTGAGTAGCGATAGCGATTTTTCCAACGCCTGTTCTAGTAACAAGCAAAACAGAACCCTTGGGGACCAGATTCGTTGCGGTATTAATTAAGGCATCCTTACTGATAAATCTTCGGCCCAAACTGACTCCATCATCATTAAAATCAGCGCCAGTAATCCAAGGTATCTCTCCGCCCCAGAAAGATGGATTTGATGTTGAAGGAGTGCCACCTGAAATAAATCGTTCTGTTGCATATTCCAACGGAATATTTGTCCACATCATTCCTCTAACTCCATCAACAGCTTTTTCAATCCCGCCACCACCTGCCGGTAATCAGCGAGAACGTCCTTCACCAGTTCGCACGGGTCTTCATCGCTGACCTTCTCCGCGACACGCGGCTTCCACTGTCCAGCGCCGAGGTTGTAATCGGCATCGCCGATCTTCTCTTTCGTGGCCGACCAGCAACTGGGTTCCGCGCTGCCGTGCGGCAACAGGGTATTGGCTGTCAGCCCCGGCGGATTCTTGAAGCTGCCGGACTTGTAAGTTTTCCACTGGGCGAGCAGGTCGGGGATGTCGCTCTTGTCCGGCGTTTCCACGCGACCACCGCCAGAGACCTTATCCGGGTCGTAGCCGTCGTTCCGTACCTCGTAAAACCAGACCTTATCCAGCCGGGCGGCGCTCTCGGACATCGGGCGGCGGAACACCAACACGGCGGTTTTGACGCCCGCGTAAGGCTTGAACACGCCCGCCGGCAGACTCACCACGGCCAGCAGATCAAAATCGTTCAACAGCTTCTTACGCAAATCGACATGTGCGCCGGTAGAACCAAACAGCAGCCCTTCGGGAACAACCACCGCGCAGCGCCCGCCGGGAGCGAGGTGCTGCATCATCAGCGACAAAAAAAGCAACTCGCTTTTCTTGCTGTTGGTCGGCAAATCGGCGCGGATCGAATCCTTGGGCAACTGACCGGCAAACGGCGGATTAGCCAGGATCACCTGGTAGCGGCGGCGCAGATCGTCTTCGGACAGCCCGCCCATGTCGGAAAGCGAATTGGCGCGTTTGAGCCGGGCATGGCGGATGCCGTGCAGCACCAGATTCATCATGCTGATCCGCACCATCTGGCGCGAGACATCAGTGCCGAATATCGAGGCTTCGAGCAGGCTCCAGTCGGGAATCTTTTCGCCCGCACCCTTGCGATAGGTTTGCAGCTTCGGAATGCTGGCCTTGATCTCCGCCAGTGTCTGGCCTTTTCTCTCCAGCCAGTCTTCGCCGTAAATCGGGTATTCGCTGATGTGATCGGAATACTTGGCGAGCAGATAATCCACCGCGTCGATCAGAAACCCCGCCGTGCCACAGGCCGGGTCAAAAATGGAATCACCGAGGTCGGGATCGACCATCTCGACCATGAAGGCGCGAATCTGGCGCGGGGTGCGGAACTGGCCGTTGAGCGAGCTGGAACCCAAATGCACCAGCAGATATTCAAAAATATCGCCTTTCACATCCGGCCCAAGCTTGCGGAATTCAAAACCGTCCAGTTCGTCGATGACCTGCTTGAGTACGTTGGGGTCAACGATCTACAGCACCGCATCGCGGAAATACTCGGCCACCTCCGGCTCATCCCTGGCGAGCGAGGCCATGTAGGGAAAAACCTCGTCGCGGATGAAATCACGCAGCGCGTTGCCGCTCTTGAAACGCCAGTGGCTCCAACGGTAGCGCTCGGCCTGCGCGGGGAACAGCAGTTTGGCGTTGCCGCCCGTCGCACCGAGTCGCACCCGCAACTCCCGGTCAGATTCTTCCTCGTCCAGCAGCTTCAGGAAAATGAGATAGGAAATCTGCTCGATATAAGTGACTGGATTGGTCACGCCACCGGCCCAGAGGGTGTCGGTAATGTGGTCGAGCCTGCGGCGCAGTTGTGAGTTCACACGGTTATCCTGATTGTTCAGGCCACCAGCACGGCTTGGTTGATTTCATCCATCACGGCCTTGAGGCCCTCTTCGCCGAACAGTTCGATGCCAATCGCCGCCACATTCAGGATCGAGAGCGGTGGGTTAAACAGATCGTCCAGCGAGACCTGCCCCTTGACCAGACCCCGATTCTTGATCAGCGCCAGATATTGCGCCTGCTCAGGGGTAAGATTTTTGGCGACCAGCCAGGCGCGGAAGTTTTCTTCGACGCGCTCTTCGCGGCTCTTGAACTTCAGCATCCCCAGGGCGACGCGGATGAAGTCCACCAGATTGCCGCCCGGATTGCGATAGGCGCGGCGCAGGTTGTCTTCGTTGAAATAACGCTGGGGCTGGTTTAAGCGCTGCGCCAGCTCGGTCTCTTCTTCATCGGTCAGCGGCTCACCGGCCTTGACCTTGGCGAGAATGGGATCATGGTCGGCCTGGTGGCAAACGGCCCGCTCCCAGTCAGTAACATAGTCGCGTTTATCCACGCGCTCGCCGTCGGGGCCGATTTCGAGGTAATGAACCGCGTCAAGCCATTCATCTTCCAGGCCCAGCTCGATCAACTCGCGAGCGGTCTTGGCCTTGCTTTGCTGGGATTTGGACGTGTGGCCGCTGCCGCCGCTGGCAAAGATGTCGGTGTCCGAGTCGTTGAAATACTCGTGATTGCGGAAGAAGTCGTAAATGACGAACTGCCGTTTGTCGATATGCGGCGCCAGGCGCGTGCCGCGACCCCGCATCTGCTGATAAAGAATCGGGCTGCGCACCCGGCGGCACATCACCAGATGCAGGAGTTCGCGGCAGTCAAAACCGGTGTCGAGCATCCCGACGCTGACCGCGACCATCGGCAGTTCTTCCTGCTTGAAACGGCGGATCAGATCGTCGGCGTTGGCGACATCCGAGGTAATGGTCTCGGCATAGCGCCCTTGATGCTCCGGGTGCAACTCGTTCAGGTACTGGGCCAGTCGGGCGGCGTGATGTTTGGTGATGGCGAACACGACTGTCTTGCCGGGACCAGCTTTCTGGCCGGGAGCGAGTTCCAGGTAGTTTGCCCAAGCCAGGCGGTCAAACTCGGCCATCATCAGGCGATTGCTTGCCTCGTTAGTCCATTGCCGCTCAAACTCGGCGGGGTCGTAATGCTCGTCGTCTAAATCTGCTCCCTCGGACACCAGCGTCGTGATGCCAGTCGCGAAGCGGTAAGGCGCAAGATACCCGTTCTTGAACGTCTGCTGGATAGGGTACGAGTAGTCCGGCGCATCGTCCTTACAGTGGTAGAACTGGAACGTATTGCGTTCGATATACAGGGCCGGCGTCGCGGTGAGACCGATGTGCAGGGCATCGAAGTAGATGAGCGCCGTCTGCCATGCACCGTAAATCGAGCGGTGGCATTCGTCGGCGACTACCACGTCGAAGTAGCCGCTGGTGAACTCCGGGTAGCGGCCGATCATGGTTTGCAGCAGACAAACGGTAATCTGCTGTTCCTGACGCACCATGCCGGACTTAAGCCAATAACTCGAATGCCCCGGCAGCAGGTCTTGAATGGCCCCGATGGCCTGCTTGGCCAGTTGCTCCCGATCAACCAGGAACAGCACTCGTTCGGCATGACCGGCTTCGATCAGGCGCTTGATGTACAGCGCGATCAGGTCGGTTTTGCCGCAACCGGTGGGCAGTTCGATCAGGAAGCAACGCTTGCCGAGTTCCACTGTGCGGTCGAGCGCCTGCATGGCTTCGGTCTGGTAAGGGCGCAATTGCCGGGTTTCGCCTTGGCGGAAATAGAGGTCCGGGATGGGAACCGTGGCCAGCGGTTGGCGCGTGTCGCGCATATGGACCAGGCGCTCCAGATCCCGGCGGGAGAAAAATGACTGGACGATGCGTGCGTCGTCGTTCTGGTAATCCCAGAAGTAGATGAGTTCGCCGTTGGTCAGGAAGATGAAGGGCGCCCCGATCTGCTTGGCGTAAGGCAGCGCCTGCTGTTTCGCAACATAGGGTTGAATCGCTTACCGCTTGGCCTCGATGATAGCCAGTGGCCGGCCGCGCTGGTCCCGCAGGACGTAATCGGCCCGGCCGGTGGGAAGGGCATCGCCGTCCTGGGTGGAGAAAATGATCCTTTGCGATTCCGGTTCAGCGACGCCGTGGAAGGCGCCGGCAGTTTTGACCTCGGTCTGCACTTGTGACTTGTCCGCCGGATTCCAGCCGGCAGCGCGCAACTGATCGTCGATCAGAATGCGGGCGTCGGTTTCGTTGGTATAGTTGATCAATGCGGCTTGGGTCCGAGCACATCCGTCAACTCTTTCGCGTCGAAGATATCCACAGCCCAGGCTTCCAGTTGTTTAATGTCCGCCTGGCGCAAGCGGGCGCTGGCCCAGCGCGGCAATGCGCCAAAGCGCCGGCGCAGTTGTTTGGTCAGAAGTTTCTGGCGACCCAGTTTTTCACCTTCCTCGCGGCCTTCCTCACGGCCTTCCTTTTTGCCTTTCTCAATACCGATACCCACCAACTGTTGGTAGGCGCGGGTTTCTTCCAGGGGAGTGAGTACTTGCAACATACGGAGAACCTCCTCGTAGGTTTGACCCTTATAGCGCTCCATCATCCACGACATAAAGACATCGAGCAGGACCGAAGCATTGGGTTCGGTGAACGTTTCCAGGTATCGCCAAGCCTCCGGCGCCTGTTGCGCCAATTGCCAGTCGCTGGCGAACCAGGGCAAAAATACCGCTAGCAGCGGGTGATCGGGATTTTGTTGTCGAGCCTTCTTCAGCACTTTGCCCAGAAAAACCGGTTTGCGCAACGGTCCCCGCCCCAACCATTCGGCCCACGGCCAGTCTGGTTCGTCGCTGCCGGCATTGAGAAAAATGACCTGACCGTAGACGGTGCGTTCCGGGTGAGCTTTACGGTACAGCAGGAGTTCCATCACCAGCCGGTCGTAGACCGTGCCGCTGTATTGGGCCTGGACTTCGATGATATAGGTGGGTCCTTGGCCGTTGTCGGGTTCGAACACCAGGTCAGCTCGCTGTTCGAGTTCCTTGAAAGCTACCGACCGCCCTTGATAGGGGCCGGACAGTTCGATGCCGTCGGTCAGGAAGCGGAACGCCTCTGGACTAGAGGCCAACAGGGCATGCATCTGTTTGTCGGTTTTCATCGCCAGAGTTCTTTAGGCCCAAATGTCTATCATTGAATTTTAGCAAATGTAGCCACTGATAACCCCATGCTATTACAACAGAATATCCCGCAATCGTGTCCAGCTTTCGTCAGGCAGGGTTTTCAGAATACGCACCAGTTTTTCATCACCACTTTGCAGAATCTGGCTACGGATATACGGAGCCAGGTTCTCCGATTCCCGAACTTCGGTTTCATCCAAGTCCATGCCCCGGACAATCGCGCCGGTGCGTAACGCTTCGTCCAGGGTCAGGGTAAAGCTCGTCACAAACGCTGCGCCACAGGTTTGGCAGGTAGCGGCGTTCTTCGGATTCAACGCGCCGCAGGCGGAACAGGGCTTGACTCTTGGCGCAACGACCGGGAACTCGTGTCCACAGGACAGGCAGAGGGCAGCGCCCAACGCACATTCACCGCCGCAGGCCGGGCAGCGTTTGGCCTGAATGCTCTGGCCGGTCCGGATCGAGGTTGGCATTTCCTCCTCCACCCGCCGGGCGTAACGCTCGAAGGTTTCAAAGGAGGGCATCACCACATAGGCGCGGGTGTCATCGTCCGGGCCATAAGTCCGCACCACCCGGCCAATCGCCTGCCGAAACGCCAGTTCGGTGAGTGCGTTGGGCAGATAGACCAGCACCCGCAACCGGGGGATGTCCACGCCTTCGGAAACCATGGCGACTGACACCAGCCAGCGCTTGTCAGTGCTTTTGAAGGCTTTGATTTTGCCTTCGGGATTGGGCATCTGGCTATGCACCAGCACCGGCGCTTCGCCGTCCAGATGTTCGATCAATCGGGCCAGGTATTCGGCCATGCCGATGGTGGGAGCGATGACCAGACCGCCCGCATTCGGCAACCGCAGGCGCAGATCATCCAACTTCTCGGTGGCCAGTGGCGTCCGGTTATCCACGGCATACTGTGGCGTACAGGCCAGCCGATAGAAATCCAGCGCCCGTTGCAGGCCGGCAATGCGGGCTAATGGCTTGGGCAGAATGGCGGGTTGCTGGCCGGAAATCTGGATGGCTTGGCCGTCTTCCAGGTCAACGGTGAAGCGGCCTTCGTGACGGTGAAAGGTTACCGGTCGGCAATAGCCGAGATCGACCGCTTGGCCATAGGTCAGGGTGTAGGTTCCGTCAGCGGGATGGTCGATAGCGCCGACATCGTCGTAAGGCAGCCACACGGATTCTGCGCCATCCGAGCGGATCGGCGTGCCGGTTAGGATCAGCGCAAACCGGGCGTCGGTAAAGGCGCTGTCGGCCCCTTCGCCCCAGGCGGCTTGCACGGCGGCATGGTGATGTTCGTCGCAGATCACCAGCACCCGGGCGGAGCGGCACATCGCCTGTAGCGCATCTTGCAAGCCCTGAATGGCCGACCAGGTAGCGCAGACATCCAGACCGAGGCTGTGAATGTCGCCGTCTCGCGCCGTGACTTTGCTCATGTAGCGGCCAGTAACCCGCCGAAAATCGTCCGCCCACTGGTTGACCACCTCAGCGCGTGGGGCGATGACAATCACCCGGTCGATTTCCTGGCGCTCGATCAAGGCTTGAGCCATAACGCACGACACCAGGGTTTTCCCGGCCCCTGGCGCGGCGTTGATCAGGAAGCGGCGATCCTGCCGATCTTCCAGCAACCAGTGCAGCGCCTTGACGAGGACCTTCTGTTGCCACGGTCTGAGTTGGCGCATGGTTTAGCGATTCCTCCGTTTCAGGTTTTCACCCAGTACTCGGTCAGTTGAATTTCCCGTACCGGCAGGTTGGCGGGCGGTTGCAGTACAGCGTGTTCGTTAATGCGCCGTACTGCGGTGGCGTAAGGGACGGCCCGCGATTCGATCATCCAGCCTTGGCGGCGCATCTCGGACATCAGGCCGGTCAGGTTCGAGACGCCGTACAAAACCAAGGCTTCCAGGCGGGTGATGGGTTGGCCGGTGGCGAGGTGTTCGCGCACGGCCAGGGTCATGCCATGTTTCGGGATGTTCATGTTTCTGCTCTCCAGGCGGCTAAACGGGCGAGACCGTTGTGGATCATGATTTCCTCAGCGTCCTTGCGGTGGAGGGCCAGGGTTTGGCGATATTCGTAGTTCAGGATACGCCAGCCGCCAGCCGCCATCAGCCATCGCCACATCCAGGCTCCATTCCTCGAAGGGAACGCCGCCGGTTCGCAGTTCGAAGCGCGAGTGGTCTTCCGGGACGGTGAACAGTTCGACCAGGGCGGCGGCTTGTTCCAACAGTTCGCGGGCGGTGAAGCGGTCGCCGACAGTTCGGCGGAGTTCCTGAAACACGGCCCGAATCTGTTGCGGTCGATTCATACGCTCTCCTTATCTATCCCGGTGAGGCTTTATTTCTCCTTAGCAGGGGGTGTGCCAATTAACGAACTTATTAAATTTATTTTAAAAAACAATAAGACAAATAATAAAAGGATTGATGAAATGTGATGGAGGAAGCGGCTGAGACTATAAAATTTCTTATGTAATAAGAAATTTTATTACTTGCAGTTCAGCTCAATAGGAAATATTAGCGAGCCGTTGCAAAATAAACGCAGTTTGCGTATATTTTGATCATGAAAGCGCTTTGCTCAAGCGTGAATTGGAGGCAAAAGATGACCAAACGCAACCTGTTTGCCGAAATCACTGAAGGCTTCGAGGCACTGGCCGAAGAACGAGCGGGCAAAAGGACTTTACGGACCCACGAAGTGGAAGAGTTGCCGGCCCTGAGCATTCATGCTGCCGACATTGTCGCGCTTCGTGAGCGTCTGCACCTGTCACGTCCCTTGTTTGCCCGCTATTTGCGTACCAACCCGCGCACTCTCGAAAATTGGGAGCAGGGGAGGGCAAAACCGAATGCGCAAGCGGCCTTATTGATCCGCTTGGTTGAACATTACCCGGATACGGTTGAGCGACTGGCGCGGTTGTAGACAACTGACCTTGTGGGCACGATAGAGAGTGGCGACTACAGCAGCCTCATCCTGAGTAATGAACTGTTGAATTCATGCCGCTCGTTTGAGGGTTGGAGTCGGAATATTTTCCCTGTGCGCCTGATAACTGTCCTTGACCAGACGCCACGCTACGCGAAGCTCCTGAATCGCCTGTTCCGGAGTAGCGCCTCCGGCGGAGATATTGGGTAATTCAATGAAGTGCGCGATCCAGTCACCGTCTTCGTCAATTAGTAGATGAATATCGAACCTGTCAAAATCGTTCATGGATTTTCCCTCCGGTAAATGGCGAGAAACTGGCGAACGATCCGCCTGATGCAGCAGATCGGGCAAAAATTCCGCCGCAATATCGAACGGCACCGAGGCCACTTCAACCCCATGCGCCGCCGAGGACTGGATCAACTCTGCCGGGAAACGGGTTTTGGCCAGGAGAATCCACACCGCCGCCATCGCCGACGTGCCGGGGCTTAGATGAATCGTCAACGCCGACGCGGCATCCGTCGTCAGCTCGCCCAAGACCTGTCGCGCCGCCTGGTAAATCTCGCCAAAATGCATCGGACTGGAAAGCGTGAACGGGCGAAGGTCCGGCGAGGCGTCGGTCCGTTGCCGCAGCCAGTCCAGATAACGCTGCGTCGGGTCCGTGGGATAATTGCTAAGCAAGACAATTCGGGTGAAATTCTTGAACGCCGCCGCCTGGGCAATCGGGCCAATCCCCGCTGTGGCGTCGCCTTGGGCAGCGTTGAGGTCGGTCTGGCCGATCCAACTGACCAAGGTAAATTTGGCAAGTCGTGTTTGGTGATTTTTCATGTTGAACGGCCAATAAGTTCGGGCAGCGAAGTGATTTTCGTTAGAATACCCGCAGTGATCCGCCATGATTCCCGGTATAGAGATTGTGGGGGAAGAAAAAACCATGGCAAACCTTCCGAGGATTTTTCAAGCGCCGGTTTGCAGCAGGATAAGGAGGCGGAGTGTTCGATTTGATCAAGGCGGGCGGCTGGCTGATGGTTCCAATTCTGGCCTGTTCGCTGGCGGCGGCGACCCTCATCGTCGAGCGATTGCTGGCGCTACGTCGGGCGCGGGTGTTGCCGGAACAACTGGTGGCGATTCTGCGCCGCTGGGTCGAACTCGGTGCGGTTCATCTGGCCGATATGGACGTGTTGCCGCTCGGTTCCCCATTAGGCCGCATCGTGGCGGCAGGACTGGCGAATCGCCATCGCAGTCGGGACATTCTCCGCGAGCGGATCGAGGATATAGGCCGCCATGTGGTGCATGAACTGGAGCGATTTCTCAATACGCTGGGCACCATCGCCACGATTAGCCCGCTGCTGGGTCTGCTCGGCACCGTGACCGGCATGATCAAAGTGTTCGAGGTGGTCGCTGCCCAGGGCAACAGCAATTTCAGTCTGCTGTCGACCGGCATCGCCGAGGCGTTGGTGACCACCGCCGCCGGGCTGACCGTAGCGATTCCCAGCCTGTTGTTCTACCGTTACTTCCAGCGTCGGATCGATGAACTGGTGGTGGACATGGAGCAGGAAACGCTGGAATTGATTGATTTACTGGAAGCCGAAACCTTCGCAGCAACGCGGGCGGAAAAGGAGCGCCAACCATGAACCTCCGTCCCCGCCGCCGCGAAGACCCGGAATTGAATCTGGTGCCGATGATCGACGTCGTGCTGGTATTGCTGATCTTTTTCATGATCGCCACCAGCCTGCGGCGCGAATCTGCACTGGAACTCCGCCTGCCGCAAGCGTCGGGACTCCCGATGCCCGGCAATGCCACGGCGCTGGAAGTGAGCATCGACGCCGAAGGCCATTACGCGGTTAACGGCCAACCGCTCCATCCAGCGGACGCTTCGACGCTCAAAGAGCGATTAACGGCGCTCGCCGGCGGGCGGGCCTTGCCGCTGACTCTGCGTGCTGATGGCCGGACTCCGCATCAAGCAGTGGTGACCGTGCTGGAGGTCGCCGGTCAATTAGGCTTGCAGCAACTGACCATTGCCACCGAGAGCGCGCCCCCGGTAATGGTGGAACCATGACCTGGCTGGATCGCAATGGCTATTCTCTCAATCTGACGGCGGTGCTGCTCTGGCCGTTGAGCCTGTTGTTTGGCGCAGCCGTCCGGGTGCGGCGAAGACTCTACCGCATCGGCTTTTTTAAAAGCGAAGCGGTCGGCGCGCCGGTGATCATCGTCGGCAATATCAGCGTCGGCGGCACCGGCAAGACACCACTGACCGCCCGCCTGGTGGAGTTATTGCGTGAGGCGGGTTACAAACCCGGCGTGGTTAGCCGTGGTTATGGTGGCAGTTCCGAGGAATGGCCGCGCCATGTCACCGCCGACAGCGATCCGGGCGAAGTCGGCGATGAGCCAGTACTGCTAGCGCAACGTTGTCGTTGTCCGATCGTGGTGGGACCGGATCGGGTCGCGGCGGCCAAGGCGCTGTTTGCTCGCTATGATTGCAACGTCATCGTCAGCGACGATGGCTTGCAGCATTACCGCCTGCAACGCGATATTGAAATTGCCGTTGTGGATGGGTTCCGCCGGTTGGGCAACGGCGCCTGTTTGCCGGCTGGACCGTTACGCGAGCCGCCCTCTCGCCTGCGCGAGGTGGATTTCGTCATCGGCAACGGCGCCGCCCGGGGCCACGAATATTTAATGAGCCTGCGCGGCGATACGGCGATCAATTTGGTCGATCCCTGCATCACCGCCACCCTGGCCAGCTTTCGCCGCAGCACCGTCCACGCCGTGGCCGGCATCGGCGATCCTGGGCGATTTTTCGATCATCTGCGCCATGCCCGGCTCCGGCTGATCAAACATCCGTTTCCTGACCATCATCCTTTCCACCCGGAAGATTTGCGATTCCCGCAAGATTTACCGGTGTTGATGACGGAAAAGGATGCGATCAAATGCCGGGGCTTCGCCAGCGAAAACTGGTGGGTGGCGCCGGTCAGCGCGCAACTGGACCCGGAATTCGAGGAGCAGTTGCTCAGGCGGTTGGCGACCATCGCCATGTCCAAGGGGATCCAGCGCGATCATGTCGGACGTCGGGCGGTGGAACGTTCCAAACCCGACGTCTCACCATCATCAGAGGTTAATGCACATGGACAAAAAGCTGTTGGACATTCTGGTCTGCCCGGTGAGCAAGGCCCCGCTGATTTACGATCAGGCCCGGCAGGAACTGATCTGCCGGGAAAGCCGGCTGGCCTATCCGATTCGCGACGGCATCCCGGTGATGCTGGAAGCGGAGGCGCGGCGACTGACGGACGATGAGGTGATGGTCGGTGAGTAAGCCCCCCCACCCCAGCCCTCCCCCACCAGGGGGGAGGGAGGTTTGCGACGCCGCGCTTGACTTCCGCATCGCCATTCCGGCCCGTTATGCTTCAACCCGGCTGCCAGGCAAACCTTTACGCCTGCTCGCGGGTCGCCCGCTGATCGAGCATGTCTATCAGCGGGCGCTGGCCAGCGGGGCCGTCGAGGTGGTTATTGCGACCGACGATCCGCGTATCCAGCAAGCAGCCGAAGGGTTTGGTGCGACGGTGTGCATGACTTCGCCCAATCATCCTTCCGGCACTGACCGGCTGGCTGAAGTTGCCGCACGGCTCGGCTGGCCGGAAGACGCCATCGTAGTCAATGTGCAAGGCGATGAACCGCATCTGCCACCCGCGCTGATTCGGCAAGTCGCAGCGGGACTGGCGGCGCATCCCGACGCCGGCATCGCCACGGTTTGCGCCCGCATCACCGATCCTGACGAGCTGTTCGATCCGAACATGGTCAAGGTGACGCGCGACGCTCAGGACTATGCCCTGTATTTCAGCCGGGCGCCGATCCCCTGGCATCGTGAGGCGTTTGGAACGGGCCGGGAAGGATTGAACAGACTGCCGACGGGCGTTGCCTGGTTTCGGCATATCGGCCTGTACGCCTACCGGGTGGCGGTGTTGACCCGCTATCCGCTATTACCGCCAGCCCCCGCCGAACGGATCGAGTCGCTCGAACAGTTACGGGCGTTGTGGCATGGCATCCGCATTTACGTCGCCGAAGCGGTCGAAACGCCGCCGCCCGGCGTGGATACCGAAGCGGATCTGGCGCGGGCCGAGGCGCACTGCCAGGCTTCAGACGAATAGATCGAACGCCGCCAGTTCTGGCAAATCCGGGTTGAGGCCGTCGCCACGGGTGTTAAGCAAGGCGACGGTCAAGGTTCTGGGCTGATGGTCGCCCGCGTCGCCGTACTGGTTGGCCTGGAGAATACGGCGGTCGTCGCAATCGCGCAGGACCAATGCCGGTTCATCCACCAGGATGTCGATGACCCAGCACGACAGGCCCTGATAGGTCACGGTTTGGCCGAGCAGAACTTTCAGTCGTTCGGGATCAAGGTGCAACATGGGGAAGCGATGGCTCAAGATACAGGTTATCGCGAGCGCGCTTGGCCCGCTGGAAAGTGTCCAGAATAGCGGCGCGGTCATCAGCGCGGATGGCTTCGGCCAGCCGCTCCAGATCAGCGTTAAACAAGGCGATCATCTCCAATAACTGCTCACGGTTGGCCACACAGATATCGTGCCACATCTGCGGATCGCTGGAGGCGATGCGGGTGAAATCGCGGAAACCGCCCGCCGCATACCGGAAAATCTCGGCCCGGTCATCGAGCCGCGCCAAAGTATCGACCAAGGTGTAGGCCAGCATGTGCGGCAAATGGCTGGTCGCCGCCAGCACCGCATCATGATGGCGTACTCCCATGTCCACCACTTCAGCGCCCGTCAGCTCCCACATCCGCCGAATGAGCTGGTGCGCAGTGGCGGACGTTTCCGCTAGCGGGGTCAGGATCACCCGCCGCCGCTGGAACAAGGTCGCGAACGACGCTTCAACGCCGCTCTGCTCGGTGCCGGCGATGGGATGGCCGGGAACGAAGTGGGCCGGAATATAACCGTAGACTCGCTCGACATCGGCCACCACACTGCCCTTGGCGCTGCCAGCGTCGGTCAACACGGCGTCGGCGGCCAGATGGGGAACGATGACCCGCAACACCGCTTCGATGGCCCCCAACGGCACAGCGATCATGACCACGTCCGCACCGGCCACGACTTGAGTCAGATCGGTAGTGTAACGGTCGATCACGCCCAGTCGCACTGCCGCCCGCAGATTGTCTTCGCCACGTCCACCACCGACCACTTCGCCGACTTCGCCCGCCTCCCGCAAGGCGCGGGCCAGCGAGCCGCCAATCAGGCCGACGCCGATGATGCTCAACCGCTGAATCAGAGGTTGCGTCATGGCCCTGTCAGCCCTTGAGTACGTCGCTCAGCGCGGCGATGCAGCGGGCGTTTTCTGCGGCTGTGCCGATGCTGATGCGCAGATAGTGAGGTAACCCATAGTTGTCCACCGGGCGGACGATGACGCCGCGCTTGAGCAGTTCCAGGAACACCTCCCGCCCGGGCCGACCCACATCCACGCACAGGAAATTGCCGACTGACGGTAGCCAGCGCAAAGGCCACTGGCGGCAAGCGTCCAGTAACTGCTTCATGCCCGCCTGATTCAGCGCCCGGCTCCGTTCCAAATGGTCCACATCATCTAGCGCCGCCGCTGCGGCGACCAGCGCCAGACTGTTGACATTGAAGGGTTGGCGGACCCGATTCAGCAGATCAGCGACCTGGGGATGGGAAACGGCGTAACCGACCCGCAATCCGGCCAGTCCGTAGGCTTTGGAAAAAGTGCGGGTGACGATCAAATTGGGAAAACGGTCGATCCAGCGCAAGGCATTGGGGCAATCCGCTTCGGGGCCGACATACTCGCCATACGCTTCATCGATCACCACGATGACCTGCTCAGGGACCGATGCTAAAAACGCCTCCAATTCCGCCGTTTTCAGCCAGGTGCCGGTCGGATTGTTGGGATTGGCGATGGAGACGACCCGGGTGCGGTCATTGATCAGCGCCAGCATCGCCGCCGGATCATGACCGTGCGGCATGGCATGATCGGCGGGATACGCCTTGGCGACGCGGGCGGTTGCGCCAATCGCCTGGGTAACGATGGGATAAACGGCGAAGGCGTGTTCGGAAAATACCGCCTCATGTTCCGGGGTCAGGAAGGCACGGGCGACCAGTTCCAGCACGTCATTGGAGCCGTTGCCCAGGGTCAGCATCGCCATCGACAGGCCCAGCTTGGCCGACAGGGCGGATTTGAGTTCAAAGCCATTACCGTCGGGATAACGGGCTAACCCACTCAAGGCATCACGCACTGCGGTCAGCGCCCGGGGGCTGGGGCCGAGCGGGTTCTCGTTGGACGCCAGCTTAACGATGTCCGTCAGACCGTATTCCCGGCGCAATTCGCTTTCCGGCTTGCCCGGCTGATAAGGTTGCAGGACGCGGACGCCAGGGGCGGCACAGGAGAGAAAATCACAGGTCATGGTGGAGGGGTTCCTTTGAACAAGCGGATGCGTTAAAGCAACCCTAGCAGAAAATCCCGGCGTTCTGTAGATACCGTTTTGGGCGTTAAGCGGCGTTAAGCAACGCCTCACGAATGGCCCGCAGACTGGCCGCCGCGCTTGAGGCCAGTTTGTAATCGACGAAGCGGGTCACGTTTGTGTCGGTAGGATTAATTTCCACAGTGGGAACGCCCATCTGGCTGGCCTGCACGACCGGCCCGGCGATGTAGGGGAACACGCTGGTCGTGCCGATGCTGAACACCAGATCAAAACCCTGATCCAGTTCCCGATAAAGATGCTGAATCGCCCCGGATGGCAGCACCTCGCCAAACAGCACGACCCGTGGTCGGACCCGCGCATGACAGCGCGGGCAGGAGGGTGGCATGTCCAGTTCACTATAGTCCGGCACGGTCGCTGCATAGTCGCAGCGGGTGCAGAGCAGATCGTGAATGTCGCCGTGCATCTCAATCAGATTGCGGCTGCCGGCGTCACGGTGAAAGCCGTCGATGTTCTGGGTCAGCACACAAACTTCAAAGCGGTCCTGCCATTCGGCGATGATGGCGTGCGCGTCATTGAATCGCGCTCCCCGACAGGAATTTTCGATCTGATGCAGATACTTCCAGGTGATGGCCGGATTCGCTTCCAGCATGGACCCGGACAATGCGGTTTCAATCGAGAAGTTTTCTTCGGTTGCCTGGTCATTGTACAACCCGCCGATGCCGCGATAGGTCGGCAAGCCAGAGTCAGCGGAAATACCGGCGCCGGTGATGAACAGCAATCGGCGAGCGCGGCGCAGGGTTTCGGCAATGCGGGCCACGATGGCCGGATCGGGAGGATTGAGCATGGCAAAGCCTCGCAGCGTAGGTAATAGTGGAACTGGATCAAGCCGCCAGCAGGTCGTACAACGCCTCAAATTCCCGGCTGAGCTTGTGTCGGGGATCGAGGTGAATCATCGGCAGCGCCTGGGCGTGGGATTCGCGGATTTTGACCGACGCCGACAGGAAGGCGTCCAGCACCGGCAATCCTTCAGCGCGTAATTCCTCGACCATCCGCACCGGCAAATTAGCGCGGGCCTGATAGTGATTAACCACGATACCCTCCACGCGCAGGCTGCGATTGTGATCGGACTGAATTTCGCGGACGCTGTCCATCAGCGTGTACAGGGCGCGGCGCGAGAAATCATCGCAGTCGAAGGGAATCAGGCAGGCGTCGGCGGAAATCAGCGCCGAACGGGTAAAAAAATTCAACGCCGGCGGCGTATCGATGAAAATCTCATCAAAGTCCTTGAGCGTGTCCAGCGCCTCGCGCAGCTTGTACATTTTGTAACGCGATTCCAGCTTGACTTGTAGATCTTCCAGACGGGGATCGGAGGGCAAAACGCCGAGATTGGGAAAGCGGGTCGGCACAACATAGTCGACCGGTTTGGCGCCAAAGACCTTGTAGGCCAGAATATCGTCGAAAAAGTGAGCCAGGGTTTTTTTCTGTTCCTCCAGCGCTTGGCCCAGCAGATAGCGGGAAGCGTTGGCCTGTGGATCGAGATCGACCAGCAAGGTCCGTCGGCCCCGTGCGGCGCTGATGGCGGCCAAATTACAGGCGATGGTGGATTTGCCCACCCCCCCTTTCTGATTGAAGACGACTCGGCGCATGGTGGTTTCCACGGTTTTGTTGGGGTTTCATCAAGTGTAGTCAAGCTGGGGAAAGGCGTCGAGAGAAGCGGTGCAGAGTCGCCTATTGTGGTTTTACGGGATCTGAACCAAAAACCGGGCAAACTGATATAGAATCATTGTATTTACGACTTTCCCGGTGACAGCATGGCTTCATCTACTTTTTCCAGCGACGGCACTGAAATCATCGTCGCAGCTTCCCCCTCCCGATTGCGGGTTCAGTTCGAAGCGATTGAACTGCGGGTGGTTACCGGCGCAGACGCCGGGCTGGAAATGAGCCTCGGCCTGCCCAATGTGCGGATCGGCACCTCGCCCGATAACGATCTGGTGCTGACCGACCGGGCCGTTTCACGGCGACATGCCGAAATTCGCATGACCCCGAATGGCCTGTTGCTGCGCGATCTCGGCTCCACCAATGGCACGTTTATCAATGATGTGCGCATCACTGAAGCCTATATTCCACCTGATGCGGAATGCCGGTTGGGTTATTCGAACTTATTGATCCGCCAGCGCACCGAGGAGCGGAAAGTCGCGGTGCCGCGCCAGGATCATCTGGGTGAACTCGTTGGATCGAGCGAGCGGATGCGGGAACTGTACGGCCTGATTCGGGCAGTGGCCCCTACTCCGACCACCGTTCACCTGCATGGCGAATCCGGCTCCGGCAAGGAACTGGTGGCTCGCACCCTGCACACCTTTTCCGGTCGGTCCGGACCCTTCATGGTGTTCGACGCCTCCGTCGCCGATGCGGAGATGGTGCGCAACGATTTGTTCGGCCACATCAAGGGCGCGTTTACCGGCGCTTCCGGTTCACGCGAGGGCGCGTTTCGCCAGGCGCACACCGGCACCCTGTTCATCGATGAAATCGGCGAATTGCCGCTGGACTTGCAGCCGCGCCTGCTGCGAGTGCTGGAAACCCGCGAGGTCACGCCCATCGGTTCGGACAAATCGAGTCGGGTAGACGTGCGAGTCATCACCGCCACTCACCGGGATTTGACGGCGATGGTGCGCACCGGCGCGTTTCGCGCCGACCTGTTCTATCGCCTGTCAGTCGTGCCGATTGAATTGCCGTCGCTGCGGGAAATTCGTGAGGATATTCCGCTGATGACTGAGCATCTGTGCCAGCAGTTGCAGTTGAGCTGCCGGATTTCAGCAGCGGCCATGGCGGCCTTGCAAAGTTATCCCTGGCCCGGCAATGTGCGGGAGTTGCGCAACGTGCTGGAACGGGCCGCGGTGATGTGTGGCGACCGGGAAATTCGCCCGGAAGACCTGCGCTTGCCCAAGACCGCGTTGGCTCCCGGGCCTGCGTTCCCGATGGCCGCCTCTACTCCATCGCCGATGCCAGTGGAACCGATATCGATTCCCAAACCCGGCGGAGCGGATGCTCGTGCTCATTTAAGGGAGATGGAGCGGCAGATGATTATCGAGGCGATGGAACGGAATCGGCATAACAAGGCGGCGGTCGCCCGGGAACTCGGCATCCCGCTGTCGACGCTGAAACGTCGCCTTAAAGATTATCGGATCAGTGATGAGGAGTAGCGCCCTGCTCGGCCAGCGCCCAGGTGACATGCTCCCGCACGAGTTCTGACGCATCGGCCAGCCTGGCCAGCAAGGCGCTGATGATCTCCGGCGAATGCGGCGCGTTACCCAAGGCTACGGCAATATTGCGCAGCCAACGCTCATGACCGATGCGTCGGATGGCGCTGCCTTCGGTGCGGCGCAAAAACTCCGCTGCATCCCAGCCGAACAACGCGATGAGGTTCGGTGCATCCAGCCCATGCCGGGCGCGAAAATCCGGTTCTACTGACGGTTGGGCAAAGCGATTCCACGGGCAAGCCAGTTGACAATCATCGCAACCGTAAATCCGGTTGCCGATAGCGCGGCGAAACTCCAGGGGAATCGGCCCGTGCAGTTCGATGGTGTGGTAGGAAATACAGCGCCGGGCATCCACGCGGTAAGGGGCGACAATGGCCTGCGTCGGACAAATCGCCAGACAAGCCGTGCAGCGCCCACAATGCGCGCAGGCCGGTTCATCCACCGGTAACGGTAAATCAACGTAAATTTCGCCGAGAAAGAACCAGGAACCGGCCCGTCGATCCAGCAGATTACTGTGCTTGCCGATCCAGCCCAGCCCGGCCTTTTCCGCCAGCGCCTTTTCCAAGACCGGGGCGCTATCGACGAACACCCGGTAGCCGAACGGGCCAATCGCAGCGGCGATGCGCGCCGCCAGCCGTTGCAACCGGCGGCGCAAGACCTTGTGATAATCCCGGCCCAGGGCGTAGCGCGACACATAACCAAGCTCTCCCTGATTCAGCACCGACCAGGCATCAGCCGCATCGGGGGGCGAATAATCCATCCGGGCGGCGATCACCCGCACCGTGCCGGGAACGAGGTTTGCCGGACGGCTGCGCTGGACGCCATGCCGGGCCATATAGTCCATCTCGCCATGAAACCCCGCCGCCAGCCAGTCCAGCAACCGGGTTTCGTGTTCCGACAGGGCAATATCGGCAATGCCGATCTGCTGGAATCCCAGTTCCCGCCCCCAGGTTTTGATGAGCGCGGCGAGTTCGGCAAGAGGGGGATCGGGGTTAATCATCCAACTCCTTAAAGCAGGAATAGTCAGCCGCTGACCGAGTGGTGGTGGCATCTCGGCAAACTCCGGGCGGGAATCTACCCGGCGCATCTGCTACCACCGCACTTGCAGGCGATCTATCAGCCTGCTGAACAACGCCACGCCGCCTAACCGCAGGGTTTCGGCGGCAACAACAACCATCAACGGTCCTGGTCATCAGCCCGTTCCTGATTCAACGCCAGCAACCGGCGCAGCACCTCCTCATCGGACACATCGACGGGCCAGCCGTAAGCGGCGGCGACCGCCTCATCCACGGCGTGGTGGGCATGATCCAGCCAGGTCGGGCGCTGGTTATAGAGATGCGTCAGAGTCCGTTTCTTCAGTTCCGCCGCATGTTCAGGTTTGGGAATCAGCCGGTCGGGATAGCCGGGAACGATTTCGGGAACCCGGTCGATCCATTGCGGGGGATTCAACCAGTTTTCCCGCAGTTCGTTGAGCCGCCGGGCCGCGTCAGCAATCGCTTGGGCGCGGGGATCGTCGGCGTAGGCGCTGGCCGGAATGTTGGGGGTCAGACCTGCGGGGAAGGGGAAGGTCTCGAAGCAGCGGGTCGAGTTGTAAACCGGGTCGTTGCCCACTCCCAATCTGCCACCCAATGCCGTTGCCCATACGACGTGAAAGCGCGATGACAGGATGCCGAAAGTTTCATCGTCATCACGAGCAACAACAACCAGTTTGTGTTCAGGCGCAACACGGACTGGCAACCAGATGAATACGCGATATTTAGCGGTTTCCGAGGTGGCGATATAGCGCGTTAATCCGGCCAGTTTTCGACGCAACTCTGGGCGTGATCGTCCATGCCGCCACCAGTAATCAACTCGCGATTTCTCACGATTACTCATCCGCACCGGCTTGACCTTCTCCAGCACATACGCAAAGGGCGCTTCGTAGAGCGCGGCTTCTGCCTCGCTCAAGTTCGTTCCGAAGTCGATGACCCACCGGCCTTTCCACCCCTGGGTGACATCGACGCCATTCCAGATCGGGCGCAAGACCTCGCTGTTCGGGCGGCCATGCGGATTGGGCTGGTGCAACCAGTGACGCGCCGTGTCGCTGTCCACGGCAAACGCGCCCGCCAGGCACAGGCCAAAGAACGAGCAGTCGGCGTTTTGGGGCAACGGGCGTGCCTGGGTTAAATCGACGGCGTCCGCCATCGCCCGCGAACCGGTCAGGTCGGCGTGAATCACGGCAACCGGTTGGCTGTTCAAAATCCCCCCGGCTTCGCCATGTCCCTTCCCAAAACACACCAGCGACACCCGCACTGCCGCACCGTCATTGACCCAGGGTTCATCGGACCAGGCATGGAAGATCACCAGTTTCTCACCCCCACCCCCGCCCTCCCCCATCATGGGGGAGGGCGTCGCGAGAATCCGCTCCAGTAAAGGCCGGTTGCGCTTCTGGCGGATCGAATTGGTCGCCACCAACCCAGCCCGTTGTGCCTGTCCCGCTGCAATCTGCGCCCGCGCCTTTTCAAACCAGTAGCACACCAAATCCGCGCCGCCGGGAACGCGCCCCTGATAGACCCGACGCAGCAAGCCCGCATATTCATCGCCCAATTCCGCTAATTGCTTCTTATCCCCCAGAAACGGTGGATTGCCGACAATCGCCTCCGCGACCGGCCATGTGGCTTCGCTGACCGAATTCCCCTCCTTGGACAAGGAGGGGTGGCGCGCAGCGCCGGGGTGGTTCGAGCTTTCCGGCAAACCCCCCCCGTCCCTTCGGGACACCCCCCCTTGGCAGGGGGGGAATGCAGGAGGGATATCCAGCAGCGCATCCCGGCATTCAATCGAGTTCAGCGGTTTCAGAATCGGTTGATCATTCAAACTGTAGCCATGTCCCAGCATCCATTGAATCTCGCCGATCCACACCGTCAGCCGCGCCAGTTCCGCCGCGTAGGGATTGATTTCGATGCCGATCACCGCCTCCGGGCCGACCGTGGGAAACCCGCGTTGCAAACCCAGCGCCTCCGCCTCCAGCATCACCTGATGCTCAATATCTTTCAGCGTCCGCAGCGCCAGATAGAGAAAGTTGCCCGAACCACAGGCTGGATCGAGAACCCGAAAAGTACGCAACCGCTCCAGAAAACCGTTGAGCCGTTGCATCGCCGACTGCCGGGATTTCGCCCCAGTCTTGCGCAAGTCCCCGTTAATCGCCGCCTTGATCGTCGCCCATTCCGCCAGCAACGGCTCCCGAATCACCGGTTCAATCAACCGACGGATGGACGCCGCATCGGTGTAATGCGCGCCCAGTTGCGACCGCTTGTCCGGGTCCAGACCGCGCTCAAACAGCGTCCCGAAAATCGCCGGTTCAATCGCCGACCAGTCCAGCGCCGCCGCTGAATGCAGCGTGTCCAAATCGGCTTTTTCCAGTGGCAGACAGCCGTCATCATTGAACAATCCACCGTTAAACCAGGCGATCCGTTCAAACCCGAACCGCCCGCCCTGATGCATGGCGTGAAAC
>Ga0116153_10001189_pt1 | contig 25812 bp, 24 predicted proteins | sample AD_UKC028_MetaG_FD_89896 | JGI IMG/M metagenome (GOLD analysis project Ga0116153, IMG submission 89896) | Active sludge microbial communities of municipal wastewater-treating anaerobic digesters from USA - AD_UKC028_MetaG | ecosystem: Engineered > Bioreactor > Anaerobic > Digestate | place: USA...
TCCTTGATGGTTTTCAAAAACTCAATGCCGTCCATCTTTGGCATTTTCAAATCGGTGATTACCAGGTCATAATTGGTTTTACGGAAGAGATTAATTGCCTTCTGGGGATTATCGGCAGTCGTGACTTCATACCCTTCTCTTTTCAAAACCTCTTCCACAACAAACCTGTAGTCCTGATCGTCAAGAACCAGAATTTTTGCCATACCGTCACTCCTTTTTATCCATCTTCGACCCTATCTGCCAGGCAGCCAGACCGTAACGGAAGTCCCTTGATTGACTACGCTTTCTATCGCTATTTTGCCGCCATAACCATCAACAATGCGGCTTACAATGGCCAGACCCAACCCGGTCCCTTTTTCCTTGTTGGTAAAAAAAGGCTCAAATACTTTTTTAATATCTTTCTCTTCAATGCCGCAACCGTCATCTGTAACTTTTATCTGCGCATATTCTTTTTTGTCTTCCAGTTTCGTCATCCATATTTCAAGCGATATGTTGCCACTTTCTTCCACAGCTTGAATGGCGTTTAGAATCAGGTTTTGAATCACCTGACGGACTTGTCCCTCGTTTGCGTATGCCCGGGTATCTCCGGAGGATATTTTTGTCATCTTAACATTTTTCTTCTGCTGGTTTGCCATCTTTGTGCTTTCGAGAATTTCATCAGCAATATGATTGACATTTACAGATTCCCTTTTTTCCGGGATCGGACGGGCCAGCAGAAGAAAGTCCCGCACAAAGCTGTCGAGCTGATCCTTTCCCCTCATAATGATCTGCATCAATCGTCTGTCGGTGTCCTCCAGATTTACGGTCTGTCCCAGTAGCTGAATTGAGCCTGTAATGGACGCCAGGGGATTTCTCATTTCATGGGCAAGGCCGGCAGCCATTTCACCAATCAGAGCCAGTCTTTTGCTTTTTTCGAGATTTTCCTCCATCCGTTTGATTTCCGTCAAATCCTGAAAGATCAGGATATGGCCGATTTGTTTGCCATACTTGTCTTTCAAAGGATTGATTGAGCAGCCTAAATGAACCTGAACACCTCCCCAGCGCATAATGGTCACTTCTCTTCGGCTTTGATTCAACTCAAATTGTTTCGCATCAAAAAAAGGTCCGAACTCCGGAAAGATTTCCAGAATCTGATGATCCTGGACTAAATGAAACTTCAACCCCGTAATGGTTTCAGCAGCCCTGTTAAACGTTTTAATACGCCCCTGCAGCGTGGTCGTCATAATACCGGTATCCACGGATTCAATGATACTGCGGAAAAGAAGATCAAGCTGATTGAAAGCGGACTCCTTTTCTTCCAGCAAAGATCGGGTTTTTTTCTCCTGCTCAACCACAAAGCTGGCCAGAAATGCCAGAAGGTAGAAAGACAATATGTGAACAACGATTCTTACCAGAACATCTTGGGTGATAACGGAATAATCACGGCCGATGGAATAAAGGGTGGGAATCACGTTAAAATATTCAAGCTCCAGCAACAGTCCGTAAGCAATACCGGCAAAAGAAGCAATGACGAGCGCTCCCCTTCTGCCCAGAAATATGGCGGAATAAATGATCACCAGGGAATAAAGCAGGGAATAATTGCTGCCGATGCTGCCCGTTAAATATACCAGAAAAGAGATCAGGCAAATATCGACAATCAATTGGGAGTACACATTCAGATAATAATACTTTTCTTTTCCTAAAAGCAGTGTATAGAGAATAGACAGCAAATACATTCCAACAATCACAGCATAAACAGAATACAGAAGCGTCGGTGAAACCGGAAGCAGAGACCTCAAAGTACCGAGGACAAAAACAACCAGTAGCGAAATGGAGAGCATAATCACTCTGCCGATAATCAGCAGTCTGAGCCTCTGCCAGGTCCTTATGTCATGGTTGATTCTTGGGTTCATGTTTTTCTTCCAAAATTCATCGCCTGAAATAATATTTTTATTCTATAACATTTTATAATTTTTCGCTAATAATTTGAGATTTTATCATTAAACATCCGGCTGGAAGCTGCCGAGAATAAATGATTGTTCCGCGTGAGCGGGATTAAGCGGTGACTATCACTTATGCGCAGACCCTTGTTCTATCCCTTGATCGCCCTGATGGCCGGTATCCTGTTTGGCGATGTGACAACAATGCCTTTGAGCATTCTACAGGCCGCAGCGATGGTGGTGTTACTTTCTTTAATCCTCTGCCTCAGGATAAAATGGAACAGGGCTGTTTTCGTTCTGATCCTCATTCTCATGGTGATCGCAGGGTTTTTTAATGCACAGAAACATCAATTCCTTTCTCAAAACAAGCATCATATTGTTCATCATGTCAAACAAGGGAAACAGACCATAGAAGGCACCGTAACATCCACGGAACAGACTTCCGCGGACAGATATTCAATGATTGTCCGCTGCGGGAGAATTCTAAAAAATGATTCCTCCTATCCGGTTTCAGGTTTGATCCGCCTTACGATTCCCTCACAACTGAACTTCCAGTACGGCGATTTTGTCCGCTTTCATACATCCATCAAAAGGATACACAGTTTCCATAATCCGGGAAGCTTTGATTACGAGCGTTATCTCCATCGCCAGGGGATTTATGTCACGGGGTTTATCGCGGACAGTGCGGGCATTGTTTTGATCAGACACAATACGGCAAGCGGCATTAAGCTCCGACTTGAAAAGTTTCGCTCGTATTTAAAACAGTTAATTTATGCCAATGCTCCGTCCCCTGAGAGAGAAATTCTGGAAGCCATGATCCTCGGCAACCAAAAAGCGATTCCAGCGGATGTACGGGATAATTTTGCCAAAACGGGAACTTCCCACATCCTGTCCATTTCGGGACTGCATGTCGGGCTGGTAGCTTCAGCCGGTTTCTTTATCGCACTGATACTTTTAAAATCATCCGAATATTTCATGCTCAGATTCAACATCATAAAAATTGCCACAGCCTCCGCTTTCCTGCCGGTTGCTGTTTACGCACTGGTCGCAGGAATGGGAACAACCGTCCTTCGCGCATCCCTTATGACCTTGGCATTCCTGACTGCACTGCTGATTGGCAAACCAAAAGATCTTTATAATATTCTCTTCTTTGCAGCACTGGTCATTCTGATTTTTGTACCTGAAGCCCTCTTTGATATTTCTTTTCAATTGTCCTTCAGTGCGGTTTTAGCCATCGTTATCATCCTTTCAAAATTAAACATTTCGACGATCCCGATACCGATGTCTTTACCCGCAGGATTGCATCCGCTGATACGCTGGATTTATACCTTCATTCTGGTATCGGCCGCGGCCACACTGGGCACTTTACCTATCATTGTCTACTACTTTAACCGAGTTTCCGCCGTTACATTGATTGCTAATCTGATCGCCGTACCGCTGCTCGGCATGTTGACTCTGATCCCGGCTATGTCTTTTATCATGACAGCTTCTTTTTCACCCTGGCTGTCTGGCCTTCTGATTAAAGCCGCTTCCTTTTTTACCGGCCTGGCTGTTGACGTCATCAACTGGCTGGCTTCCTGGCCATGGTCGTCTTTCAGCTTTATAAAGCCCAACATCATGGAAATCGTGCTTTTCTATATCATTGGCTTTCTGCTGCTTTCACTCAAATCCAATCCGGGCGAAAAAAAGATCAGAAAATCTGAAACAAGTCATCCTGTTTTGATGAAAACAGCCCTTCTCATTGCCCTGATCTTGATGATTACCGATGTAGTGTATCTAACCTTAAAAGAACAATATAGCAGGGATATTAAAATGACCGCCATTGATGTCGGACAGGGTTCGGCCACACTTTTCCAGTTTCCCGGCGGTGTAAACATGCTGATTGACGGCGGCGGTTTTTATGACAGTTCTTTTGATATGGGCAAACTGGTGATCGCCCCGTTTCTTTATGCCAAAAGAATCAGAAAAATCGACATTGTTGTTCTGACCCATCCTCACCCGGACCATCTCCAGGGCTTAATTTATATCCTTAAAAACTTTGACGTCCAGGAAGTGTGGTCTACAGGAGTAAAGGCGGACAATGATCTTTACCGTTTGTGGGAAAAAACCATTTCGGAGCACAAAATAAAAATGAAGTATCTTTCTTCACAAACACCGTCCGTTAATCTTTCCGGCGCTCTAATCCATTTTCTCTGGCCTTTGCCTCCAAAAAACCGTGAGGATCTGGAAACGTCAGAAGACGAACTCAATGACTCTTCTGTTGTCATGAAAATCACCTATGCAGCAGAAAGTTTTCTGGTTACCGGAGACATTTCCTCCTTTGTCGAAACCCGTTTGATAGAGTCGGGACAAAATCTGAAAAGTGATATTCTTTTGGTGCCGCATCATGGTTCAAAACACTCCAGTTCCCCGGATTTTATCAGGGCCGTTTCCTGCCGTTATGCCATCATCAGTGCCGGGAAAAGAAACGTCTTCCGTCATCCTCATCCTGATGTTCTTGATCGCTATATTTCTGCCGGAATTCATATTTTTCGAACCGATAAAAATGGAGCAATTTCAGTAGAAACGGATGGCAAAACCATGAACATTACTCCATGGCTAACCAATCCTTTGCCGGAAGACCGACCTTGAGAATATTTCATTGCCAACTTTTTGGTGATGTGCTAGAAAGCTTTGATTTATTTGTGAAACTCAAATTTCGCGTGACGGTGACACAAGGTCCGGCACCGAATGTGCGGGGCAAGGGAACCTGACCCGGGGAAAAATAGGATTTGAACATGGAAAAAATTACAGCCATCAAGGGAATCAAAGATATTTTACCGCTGGATTCCCCAACCTGGCACAAGGTAGAATTAACTGCCCGTAACATTTTTGAATGCTTCGGTTTTTACGAAATCCGTGTGCCGATCATGGAAAAAACCACGTTATTCCAACGCAGCATCGGGGAGACAACCGATATCGTCGAAAAAGAAATGTACACCTTTCGTGACCGGAACGATGAACTTCTTACGCTGCGCCCTGAAGCCACGGCATCGGTCATTCGTGCTTATATTGAGCATAACCTCATGGCCTCGGACCCCGTTACAAAACTCTACACAATAGGCCCGATGTTCCGGAGAGAAAGACCGCAGAAAGGCCGTTTCCGGCAGTTTCACCAGATTGACGTGGAGTTGTTTGGCGATGACACACCTGCTTCTGACGCGGAAGTGATCTTCATGCTGATGCATTTCCTGCAGACATTGGGTATCGAAAAATTATCGCTCGAGATCAATTCGCTGGGCTGCAAAGTCTGCCGGCCGGTTTTTTCAAAATCCGTTGTAGAGTATCTGAAAGGTTCGGAAGACGCGCTCTGTCCCGACTGCCAGAGACGCATTCACACCAACCCCCTGCGCGTTTTTGACTGCAAGGTGGAATCCTGCAATACAATCATTGCAGGTGCGCCGCGCATATTGGACGATCTCTGCAAAGACTGTTCGGATCATTTTTCACAGGTCAAAGAATACCTTCAGGATCTGAAATTATCTTACGAAATCAATCCCCGGATGGTGCGCGGACTCGATTATTACACAAAGACCGCCTTTGAAGTGAAATCCGGAGAATTGGGAGCACAGAATTCCCTGGCAGGAGGCGGCCGATATGATGGTCTGGTCAGTTTTTTGGGCGGCCCGGATGTACCCGGCATCGGCTTCGGCATCGGCATGGAAAGGCTTATTGACTGCCTTCCGCCCTCTGATTCATCCCCTCGCAGGACGGATCTGTTTATTGCCGCGCTGGGAACTCGCGCACAAAAAATTGCTTTCGGCCTGACCCAGGAATTTCGCAGAAAAGGAATCAGCGCAGCCATGGACTATGCCGATAGAAGCCTGAAAAGCCAGATGAAGCGGGCTGATAAATTGAACAGCGCCTTTACGTTGATTTTTGGCGATAAAGAAATTGATGAATCACACGCTGAATTGCGGGACATGAATACCAAAAACCAAAAAAGTTTGCCTCTGGATGGTTTACTGGAGGAACTGACAAATATTTTAAATAAGAGGGAATAGTTTTGTGAGCCAGTTTATTTCAAAAGATAAAAGAACACATTATTGCGGAAGTTTATCTGAATCAGATGACGGCAAAGAAGTTGTTTTAATGGGATGGGTCCATAGAAGACGCGATCACGGCGGTGTGATTTTTGTCGATCTGCGTGACCGCGAAGGAATTGTGCAAATTGTTTTCAATCCGGAAGCGGGGGAATCCGTCCACGGTGAAGCCCACAAAATCCGCAGTGAATACGTCCTCGCGGTAAAGGGCAAAGTGCGAAAACGTCCGGAAGGAATGAGCAATCCGGAACTTAAAACCGGCCAGGTGGAAGTCCTTATTTCTGATCTGGAAATCCTCAATGATTCCAAAACCCCTCCTTTCTCTTTCGACGATGAGGACATTTCAGAAAACATCCGGCTGAAATACCGCTATCTGGATCTGCGCCGTCCGGCGATCCAAAAGAACCTGTTTCTGCGCAGCAGGCTGGCGGCGGCAACGCGCCGGTATTTTGAAGAAAACGGCTTCATTGAGGTCGAAACCCCGTTTCTGACCAAAAGCACGCCGGAAGGCGCACGTGACTACCTGGTGCCCAGCCGCATCAATAAAGGAACTTTTTATGCCCTTCCCCAGTCGCCGCAAATCTTCAAGCAGCTGTTGATGGTTTCGGGATTTGACCGCTATTATCAGATTGTCAAATGCTTCCGCGACGAGGACCTCCGGGCTGACCGTCAGCCCGAATTCACACAGATTGACGTCGAAATGTCCTTTGTCACGGAAGAAGACATCATGCAGATGATGGAAGGCCTGATGGCAGCCATATTCAAGGCCTGCCTGGGCAAAGAACTTGTGCTTCCCCTGCCCCGACTGACCTACGCCGATGCGATCAGCCGCTATGGCAAGGACAATCCGGACGTTCGCTTCGGAATGGAAATCAGGGATATCACGGATATCGTAAGAAACTCCGGCTTCAAGCTTTTTGCCGAAGTCGCGGCGCAGGGCGGCGTGATTAAGGCCATCAACGCCAATCAGGCCTCCGGTCTGTCACGTAAAGACCTGGACGGTCTTGCGGATTTTGTCGCCATTTATGGCGCCAAGGGACTGGCCTGGGCAAAAGTCAACGCTGCCGACTGGACATCACCCATCTTCAAATTCCTGAAGCCTGAGGAGATTACAGGCATTGGGAAATTGTTAAACGCCAAAGAAGGCGACATCATTTTCTTTGTCGCCGATACCCCAAAAGTGGTCCATGATTCCCTCGGAAATTTGCGTTTGCATCTTGCCAGAAAACTCAACCTGATCGATCCTGATGCACTGGGTTTCACCTGGGTTACGGAATTTCCGCTTATGGAATACTCGGAAGCGGAAAAACGGTATGTTTCAACTCATCACCCCTTCACTTCCCCGTTTTTGGAAGATCTGCCTCTGATGACGACCGATCCGGCAAAAGTCAGGGCCCGGGCTTACGACCTGGTTCTGAACGGTTCGGAAATCGGCGGCGGCAGCATCCGTATCCACCGCAAGGACATTCAGGCACAGGTTTTCAGCGCCCTGGGATTGAGTGACGAAGAAGCAAGGCTGAAATTCGGATTCCTTCTGGACGCTTTAGAATACGGGGCACCTCCGCATGGCGGGCTGGCCTTCGGTCTGGACCGGCTCACCATGATTATGACGAATGCAGAATCGATCCGGGACGTGATCGCCTTTCCAAAAACACAAAAAGCGGCCTGTCTGCTATCCGACGCACCATCGAAAGTCAGCATCGAACAACTGATGGAACTGTCGCTGAAAATTGTTTAAAGGAGTCATGAATACATAAACCTTTATCGGAATGGAGGTCCCATGAAAACAGAGAGCAGAATGTTGTTACTGGTCGTTTTGGTCATGATATTCCTTTCCTTAACCATCGCGGGCGCATCTGCGGCAAGCAATGTACAAATCAAACAACTCAAGAGCACAAAGACATGCTCGGCCTGCAACCTGAGCGGAACAAACTTAAGCAAGCTGGACTTGAGCGGAGCAAACCTGAGCAAATCGAACCTGAGCAAAGCAAACCTCAGTGATTCGAACCTGAGCGGTGCAAACTTAAGCGAATCGAATTTAAGCGGGGCAAACTTAAGCGGAGCAAAACTCAACAAAACAAACTTCAGTGGTTCAAACTTAAGTGAGGCCAATATGAACAAAGCGGATCTGTCTGGAACAATCCTGACAGGATCGAACCTCAACGGCGTGACATGGAAAGACGGGGCAAAATGTAAAACGCCTTCAATCGGACAGTGCAATAAATAAAATGTTCTTTCATCAGAAAGAAAGGGCCGAGTTCAATGACCAGAAGATACATCATCCTGATGATCCTATTTGCAGTGACATTTATTACCGGTTTATCATGGGCGTCGGATAAAACCATCGAAACCCGTTACATCATTGCAAAAGACGGTACCGGCAAATTATCGGATGCCCGCCTGCAGGAGCTGGCTGATGAGGCCCAGGCAGCGCTGGAAGGCATCCTCAAATTCTGGTCTGCGGATGTCGATGTTGAGAAATCCGGTAAAATCAAGGTTGTCTTTGATGAGCCACGCAGAAAAATCTATTACGTCAGCGTGTTTCACTGGGACATGCAGGGCTTCAGGCGTGTACGGGCCGTTCGGGTCTTCGGCTGTGAAGAAAGACCGCAGGAAATGGTGCACAAGCTGACAACCGCCGTCTTCCCCCATAATGATAAAATGATCCGAAACATTATGGGCGTTCCTACGGAGGAGCAACTGGGCAATCTTTTAACCTTTCCCAATTGCGGATTCCCATGTGACGACTGGGTGCTGGTTTTCCTCAAGATAAAATCATACATTCCCCTGGATCAATTGGGGCCGGGTCACGAGGCATGGGGGATGCAAACTTCCCCGGACGGTTTCCCTTCCGTCTTTGACAGATCCAGGCAATCAAGAGCCTATGCTCAGGCGGGTTCCTTTGGCAGCTACCTTATCCGGACTTACGGCATCGACAAGATGAAGAAGTTCTATGCGCTTTCAGAAAAAAAGGACCGGCCGTGGCAGGAGGTCTTTGGGCTCACCCTGCAGGATCTCGAAAAAAACTGGCTTAAGGACCTGAATGCACTGGAATCAAAGAAAGCCCAAAATATTTCAAAACTGTCGGTGTTGTTCGAGGAAAACCCCAACCGGGCATGCCTGCGGGCACAGAAGTTCACCGTCGGGCAACCGTAGAAGATGAAACATTAATTCCCATTTGATTTTCCAGAACAAAAGCTTCTGTTTGAGATTGCATTATCTGATCACAGGTCAACAATCATAGAACATTAAAATGGCATTAGACGGCGTATTTTTTGACAATAAGTGTAAAGAAGATCGCGAATCATGACTTTTTCCTCTAACAAAGTATTCGTTAGCTTACAACGTCATGCGCTCTTTCAATGGGCATTCATTTTATGATTTGAACGCCTTCGAGAAAAAGATCTCCTGCCCCTGCCTGGGTTCAATCCTGAATCGGTACCATCGCCCTTCCCTTTTTTCAGGGTTGAACCAACGGGTTTCGTATATCCCCATTTTGGAGTCAGTTAACTTACCTGTAAAGGTCACCGACAAGTCGTAGCCATCGTCATTGACAGGAATTCCATCCATTTCCAGAGGGAACCATTTACCCCCATCCTCACTGTACTCGATTGACACCAGGCGACGGTGAAAGTCGATCAGCGTAGGGGGAACATCAACCCATTTGATGTGCCAATACTCTTCACCGCCTTCAGGCTCCTTCAGCTTCGGTTCCTAAAGCGTCACCGTCCTGTCCTGCGGGGCATCATACTACAGGTAGAATGTGTTCTCTGTATGCAGAAATGTCCATGATCCGGGTATGTCAGAGAACTCTCCCTTTCTTGCCAGATCACTCACAACACTGGCGGCATGGGCGGCGATGAAGGGATTGGTATTAGGGCCGTAAAGTGTATGACCGCCCTCGTAGCGCTGTTGGGCATATTCCTCCGGGGTTGTGCAGTAGCCGGTATAACCGTTGGAAACACTTATCACCACAAAGCGTGTGTCCGCGGGCAAACCGCCCTGAAAAGACGATTTTTGACAAGCCGCGGCAATCCGTCGTCCTGATTCGATGGTGACCTCGTAGGGAAGAGGCAGAAGGACCATATCATGCAGGCGGATCGCCTGAAAGGTGATCCGGTGGGGAAATTCATCCCGCGGCAAAATGAGCGACTGGAAAGGCCATAGGGCGATTCGCCGGCTGCCGTGGCATCCACCGGTAAAGATCCACCGTCTGGATCCTTCTTTAAAAAACGGCAGCCAGTTGAGAACGGGAGTGGGACCTCCATCATACGCGCCGGCAAGCAATGTATTCCCCACCCGGGGAGGATCGCATATCACGATCCCGTCAATGGCATTCTCCTGAAATAAATCGATCTCCCGAAGGGCCGCTTCTATCTTCACCCTGCCGGTGAGTTGACTTTCCAGCGAGTGGAAAAGCCCGATCGCTTTTTGCCCGATGCCGACACCAATTTTTCTGGACTTCCTGTAACCATCCCCTTCAGATATAATGTCAGGTGCAATGTCTGCATGTGTACCGTTGACCACGGCATGGATGAACCCTGCGGTTTTATATTTTCTTGCAATCTCCCATTCGAGCTCTCTTTCGATGTAAGCAAAAACATCAGCATTGTAAAGGGTGTTTTGTGAAGGCATGGTGGTTCCGTGAATTGAATAAACAGTAAGGGCACCGGCAGGAACATAAGCGCCGCTTTTGGCGTCAAAGCAATCAACGCGCACCATATACATCGTGGGATTTACTGCCTTGCGAATGTCCCCTGCTTTCACAGGATCGGCATTCAAGTTTGCCCGGTAGGCCTGGATACTACGGTTGCGCGTGAAGCCATAGATTTCCGCACTTCCCGTGGCAATCCTGGCGGGTCTTCTGCTGTTGTATGCGTCAATGATTGCGGAGGCGATCTGGCCGGCAATAAAGTCGAAAAATTTCAAGTCCAGTCCGCCTGCGTTTGCCGTGTTCATCAGGTAAAAATTGCTTCCCGAAAGGTTGCCCGGGCCGGAATGTGTATGGGTCGCCGACAGCATGATGCCTTTCAGATCCAGGTCCGTCTTTCCGGCCACCAGTTCAGCAACCCGGCGATGCACCAGTTCGGAACCCGTCAGGAGATCGCACTGAACCATTGCCACAGGCCCTTGCCCCACAGGTTTAAGGTAGATAGCGCGGGCATACAGGCGTGTACGGAAGCCCTTCCCATAGCTTCCATTGGCTGAGTAACCTGCCATCGGCATGCCCGGCCGCGGAGTAATGTCCGCCCTGCCGACACCGGCCAGAAGTAAGGCATTGCGTTCTGAAGTCAAGGGTGTCACTCGACGCACTTCCAGGTTGATGGAGGAACCGCAGCCGATCAGGATGCATGTCACCATTATGATAGCGACTTTTGTCATCCCTCGCAACATTATCAACTTCCTGTAAATATGTGAACCGCCGTGCATAGATGAACCCTTTTTAAGGCACGAAGATTGGGAAACCATTCTATATCATCAGTATGATACACTAATGCATAATCGTAAAGCATTTTTTGATCCGTAATGATTCGATCCATTGTTGCTTTGCAGTGATGTTATTTGAGAAAAATTTTTTAACTTGTAGCCGGCTGGTCTGTCATGTTAGTGTCATATCCCGATGAAAGGAGACCGCAAATGACCCCTTATAAAAGATTAAGAGAAATACTGGATGCTCATCCCGCCACCGCGCCAAAAGCAGCATCAATCGATCAGATACTGCGCATCCTTTTCACACCCCAAGAAGCAGACATTGCCATTCATATGAGCTTCAAGCCAAAAAAGGTTGCTTCCATTGCGAAGCTGGTTAACCTTGACGAGAACACCGTCAAGAGCAGCCTTGAATCCATGGCCAATAAAGGCATTATTTTCTCCCGCAGAAAAAATGGCGACGTATCCTATGGCCTGGTGCCTCTTATACCCGGCGTCTTTGAGTTTCCTTTCATGAAGGGTGGCGGAACTCCCATTCATGACCGTCTCGGCAAACTCTGGGAAGAATACCACCATGAAAGCCTGGGGGCTTCTTTTGCCGGAAATCCCACTCCGCTCATGCGGGTGGTCCCCGTGGAGAAATCAATAACGGCGCAGAACCGCATTCATCCTTATGAAGAAGTTAAAAATTTTATTCATAACGCCAATTTCATTGCTTTGGCAGGTTGTGCCTGCCGGATCAGTGTCGGCAAGTGTGACAAACCAAAAGAAGTTTGTCTTATTTTTGACGGGACGGGAGAGTTTCTGGTGGAACGCGGCTTTGCACGCCAGATCACGAAAGAAGAAGGCTTAAAAGTGTTGGATCTGGCCGAAGAAGCAGGACTCGTTCACACAAGCAACAACAGTGCGGACAAAGCCAGTCTGATCTGCAACTGCTGTCCGTGCTGTTGCACCATACTGCGGGGAAAGACACAGCTGAAACACCCCCACGCATTTGAACCCAGCCGGTTTGCCGCCGTTGTAAAAAAGGATGACTGCACCGGATGCGGCATCTGTGAAGAAGAACGATGTCCCGTAAAAGCCATCACCATGAATGAGGATGTCGCTTTTGTTCATCAGGATGAATGTATTGGCTGCGGCTTATGTGTAACGGGCTGTCCTGTTGATGCCATCGAACTGGTTGAAAGGAAACAAGTGCCTGCCGTTCCTCCAACGATTCAGGACATGGCCGTGAAGGTTCTGCAGGAGAAGGGCAGGCTGGACGCCTTTATGAAGGTCATGCAGGGTTAGAGCCGATACGGAGCGGTTTCAGACCTTTGATCAATGATCGAATTGTCATTTCGACCGAAGGGAGAAATCTTTTAATACCACAATATAAAAGAAAGAGTTCTTGTCGCTTTGCTCCTCAAAACGCGTGACCCGATGGTTTATGACACGAAGGCAATTATGCAAAGCCATCGGTTTATCTTTCCTGGCCTTGAAGGCTCGATTCTGCATATGAAGGTGGCAAAAAGCATGGAGCCCCTCCGGTCATTTCGCAGATACTTAAGCACATACCTGGCGGAGAATCAGAAAAATAATGCATGAACTGCCCATTACGGAAAGCATATTAAACATTGTGCTCAAGCACGCAGCCAAAAACAACGTCCGGCAAGTGGTGGCCATTCATCTGCGGATCGGGAAACTCAGCGATCTCGAAGATGAATGGATCCAGCATTATTTTGATTATTTAAGCAAAGGCACTATGGCCCAGGGCGCAAAACTGATCATTGAACGCACACCGATCATATTACAGTGCAACAGCTGTAATACGTCCTATGAAGCGGACATGGCAACGATCGGCGATGCCGTCTGCCCGGCCTGCGGACAGACGGAAAGCACCCTGATTTCCGGACGGGAATACTATATCAAGGACATGGAGGTACAGTGATGGAAGATGTAAGACTCATTGAAGTTAAAGAAGAAATTCTGGCCGACAATAACCAGGTTGCGGCAGGTGTCCGCGATCAGCTACGGACCAAAAAGACCCTGCTCGTCAATTTAATGTCCTCTCCGGGATCGGGCAAGACCAGCCTCATCCTCCGCACCATTGAAGGACTGAAGCAGGGCATGAAGATGGGTGTCATTGAAGCGGATATTGATTCCAAAGTGGATGCTGAAAAGGTGGCCGCCAGGGGGGTTCGGGCAATCCAGCTCCGGACCGGCGGTTTTTGTCATCTCGACGCAACAATGGTCACTCAGGGAATTGATGCTCTTGCAGAAAATGATTTGGATCTGATCATTATTGAAAATGTCGGCAACCTGGTTTGCCCCGCCGAGTTTGACACGGGAGCACACAAAAACGTGATGATCCTGAGCGTTCCCGAAGGAGACGACAAACCTCTCAAATACCCTCTCATGTTCAGTATCTGCAATGTTCTTCTGGTGAACAAAATTGATTACCTGTCGTTGAGCGATTTTGATATGGATACCCTGCGCAAAAGGGTCCTTGCCTTGAATCCCGATATCAAAATCATTGAAGTATCCTGTAAAACAGGCGTGGGTATTGATCAATGGATTGCCTGGCTTGGGCAGGAAGTGGAATCTTTTCGTTCAGGACAATAACTGATTGAACATCGCCCGGGAAATGGTTGTGCTGTTTTCCCGGGTTTCTTTCACACCCGCCGGCCCCTTCCACGATCTTTTTTTTGTCATCGTAAGGAAAACGGCCGGATCATAGCCCCTGTTAAGAACAAAATGGATTGACGTGATGTCCTCAACTTTGTTTTTTCTTCGGCGGAATCCTTACAATTCTTTCTTTGCCCTTCACCATGGATATTGCGTTTTGCGGACAGAAATGCGCGCATACCCCGCATCCGATGCAGCGATCCTCTTTTCTGCGGGCTTTTTTATCTTCGTTCAAATAAGCCGCATAGGTATGGCATTTCTCAACACATGTACCGCATCCGATGCATAGATCATCATTCACTACGGAGATAAAACTGGTTACGTTTGATATAGGCGCCAGCATATTATCGACCCCGTTTCCGCAACAGCAGCGGCAACAGTTGCAAATACTGGTTTCATCCTTGCTGGTATCGAAATTCGGATGATAGGCCTTATGCACGAGGCCCGCTTCCTCTGCACGCTTTAAAACCTTCAGCGCTTCGTCTTTGGTAATCATCCTTGAAAACCCCTGCTCTGATGTAAACCTAGCGGACTTGCCGAAAGTGAAGCACGTTTCCCTTTCGTCCGTTTGTTTGCAGGGGGTCCCCTGTATGTCTTTGTAGTGACGGCAGAAGCAATGCCCCAGAGCAATCTCGTCAAATTTCGTAATGAGTTCCTCAACCCTTTGAGAAGGAACGATCCTGTCAATTCCTGTTTCCAAATCCTCGTTGATGATGATTTTCACGGGCTCATTCTTAGGTTGGTTTTCAAAAACCGGAACGGTCCTGTCAATAGGCGGGGTCGTCATGAGCATCGGAATAATCGCATCGTAATTTGCCTGGACCATGCTGTCCAGTTCTGCAAACATTTTATTGAACAATGCGGCGATTTCCCTGTTCCGTTCAGTAACCTCCAGTTTGCCCATGAAATTATATTCAAATGTCCCGACGTTAAACAGCGGGAGTAATCTGAAAACCATGATCCCCTTGCTGTTGGGTTGATTAAAGATAACTCCCCTGCTGGCAAGGTCCTTTACTTTTTTGTTGATTTCTTCTTCCGACAGCCCGCTGGATAATTTTAGCTGTTCCATCGTCTGGGATTTTTTCTCATTGAAAGAAGCGATAAAATCCACTTCATCTTCCATAATGAAATATTTCAAAAGTTGAATAAGCGTATCGTTGACAGGAAGTGGTGTGCCTCCTGCCTGGCTTATAATTTCACCGGCTTTTCTGTATTTTTCGTCCATGTTCATATTCGTCACTCCCGTTAGAATTGAAAAAACATTGGTAAATATCTGTATGAAAGCACTGCAGCAAATCTTATGCGAAGCCATTGGATTGATCATGCCAATGTTTTTAATGTTGCACAGTATAGGGATGCAACCACTTCTTGTCAACGAATATGAGAGAACAAATTATTATTTAAGTTCCTGAATTTATAACTTGATAATATCTCATCAATTCTAGTATCATCGGAAAAAATTTGCGGCTCAGGAGGTCCCATGAAAGCATTAAAACTCTGCATGACATGCATATTTACGGTCTTATTGATTTGCTTTCTGCTTAATATCGATGTTTCCGCCCAGAGAACCATTGTCGTGGCGGTGGACAGCGTTGACTGGGCACCTATGAAGATGAAAGGGGCCAGCGGGGAGCTGACCGGATTTGAAATTGACATGATCAAAGCCATCAGCTCCGAGGCCGGGTTTCAGGTCAAGATCGTCGAAGTCCCCTGGGGGAAGATCTTTGACGAGCTCGATGCGGGAAAGTTCGATGCGATCATGGCTTCGGTAAGCATCACAGATCAAAGAAAAGAAAAGTTTGATTTTTCACAGCCTTATTTTTCCGCGGAACAGCTTCTTGTTGTGCAGAAGGCACTGGCCTTATCAGACCTGAAGGACAAGACAATCGCGGCTTTTGAGGCAACAACAGGGGCAGCTGTACTTAAAAAATCCAAATTAATTGAAAAGAAATTCTACCCTGTCGGCGAGACGGAAAAAGCTTTCAACGATTTGGCGGAGGGCAAAATTGACGGTGTGATCTGCGATACTCCTCTGGCCATCAACTACTGCTTCAGACGCGAGGCGTATCAGGGAAAGTTTGCCATCGCGAGCGAAAAAACGGTTCTGGGCAAACCTTCGGAAAAGGAAGAGTATGCCATGGTGGTAAAAAAAGGCAACCCCGATACCCTTTCTCTCCTGAATAAAGGCATCAAGGCTGTTCATGCCAAGGATATCGATGCCAGTCTCAAAGCTAAGTGGATCTGGTGGTAGGGCTGTCAACACACCTGTCTGCAATGACGGAAAACCCCGATTAAAAAAGGGCTGAACTATGTTTGAATATATGATAAAAAAGGAAAATACAGCCGTTATCACTAATCACGAATGGATGGAGGATTTATGATGAAATACAGGTTTCTTATTATGTTTTGCCTTGCCTTTCTGATGAGCGGATGCGCAGGCAACATGGCCCTCACCAAAGGCCAGACCGACATTGATCTTTCCAATAAATCCATTGCTTTGCTTACCGTCAAGATTTCAAACCAGTATAAACCAAAACGTCAGGTAAATTTGCATAGTGTCCTGATTTGCCCTCAATCCGAAACAAACTGCAGGCGTGACCTTCCTGCCTATCCTGGAAGCCCATATAAGATTTATAAAAAAGAAAAAAACAATTTCAATGAATATCTGCTGAGTTTTGCACTGGAAAGCGGCACACATAACATCGATGGTTTCTATGCGACTTACAATATTCCTGCGATTATTTCTGCATCTGGCTATGGCGAGCTAAAATTGGAAACAGAGATTAAACCAAATACAGTCAGCTATCTGGGGCACCTCGATATTACACTTCGTGAGAAGAAAGCTGATACGGAAATAAGCGCCGGGAGCGCGATACCTCATATGGATCAATCAATGTCGGGTTTTGCTTCCGGGACATTTGATATTGTTGTTGAAGATAAATTTGATGAAGACATGAAATCTTTCATTTCTGAATATCCCGGATTACAACAGGTTAAAGTTGAAAAAATCATCCTTCCGGAATGGATAAGACCGGAAAACAGGAATAAACCGTAGGATCGTTTTTTGTATAGCAGTAAATTGTTTATCAAAACAAAATTTGTTTATACATGGCCTGTCGGGACCAACAAAGGGCATCTTATCAGTCTTTGAACCCCTTAAAGTTGATTTCAACGGTTATTTTCAGACAAATATTTCTTTACCAGGGGTAGAGAATGAAACCGTTTCTTAAAGTTATTTTGCTTCTGGCGTCGGCAACAATCCTTATGGCCTGCGCAGCACAACATGAGATCAGAATTCTGCACGTAAATGATTTTCATGGATTTGCAACAGCTTATAAGCCTTATGGCTCTGAATCGGAACAGGGAGGCCTGGCCTATCTTGCACAGCGCGTTGAAGAACTCCGGTCTGAAAAGCCAACGCTGCTTGTTGCCGCAGGCGACATGATCCAGGGAAACAACTGGGCAAACCTTTTTCAAGGGAAGTCCTCCATTGAAGCAATGAACTCGATGAAGTTTGACGCTGTGGTGGTGGGAAATCACGAGTTTGATTTCGGACAGGCCATCCTTAAAGAAAGGATTCAAGAAGCGAACTTCCCTTTTTTGGGGGCAAACGTTGCGGGACTCAGCCAGTTGAAATCCTATGTCGTTAAAAACCTTGACGGCCTTTCCATTGCCGTTATCGGGGTTGTGACCGGTGACACACCGACGACAACTCATCCCAAAAATGTCTCGGGGTTGCAATTCTCATCCCCCGTTGATACCGTTGAAAAATACGTCCGGGAACTTCGGGCAAAAAATGACATCATTGTTGTTCTTTCCCACATCGGATTCAGCGCAGACATGGAGCTTGCAAAAAAAGTCGAAGGAATCGATGTCATCGTCGGCGGTCATTCGCACACAAAAGTGGCAAAACCTGCCGTTGTCGGCAAGACACATATCCTGCAGGCTTTCGAGCATGGAAAAGTGCTTGGCGTGCTTGATCTCACCGTGAAAAACGGCACCATCATTCAAGCCCACAGCCGGCTGGAGCCCATATCCCCGGGTGGAAAAGAAAACCGGGAGGTGGGATCGATTGTTGCAAAATACCAAAAGCAAGTTGATTCTTTTATGGATGTTACGGTTGGTGAATCACTCGTCGATCTTGACGGCGTTAATGTGAGACGCCAGGAAACAAATCTCGGAAACCTGATCACAGATATCATGAGGAAAGCGGCAGGAGCCGATGCGGCAATCATTAACGGTGGCACGATCCGGACCAGCATCAAGAAGGGAAAGATAAAGGTCAGCGATGTATACGCGGTCGTTCCTTTTGATAATTATATTGTGGCCATCAAACTGACAGGGAGACAGATTCGCGAAACACTGGAACACGGTGTTTCTGCTATTGAAGCAGGTGAAGGACGGTTCCCCCAGATCTCCGGCATTGCCTTCACCTTTAACCGGCATGCGCAGGCAGGTTCAAGAGTGAAAGAGGTGTTCATCGGCGGGCGTCCTATTGTGGCCGACAAAGAATATACGGTCGCAACAAATGATTTTCTTGCGGCCGGTGGGGACGGATACAAAGCGTTTGGCAATGCCGTAAAATCATCAAAAGATTATGCCGTAATAGGCGGAGCCATGAAAGGTGATAAACTTGTATACAGCAACGCCGGGAAATGGCTTCGGGATGTGGTAATCGAATTTATTAAATCCCGGAAGGAGATATATCCCCGGGTTGAAGGGCGGATTCGGGAAGTGAAATGAGATGATTTCTTGCCGTATTCTTGTCGTATGATATGACCATGCAGCCATGTCGCATGGAAATGAATACTGAAGAAAAGTACACTACCGGAAAGGACACAGACATGAAGGTATATGTGAACGATCAGGAATTTGAACTGGTGCCGGGAATGACAGTGAAGCACGCTCTTATTGATGCCGGATTGCTTGATATGATCAAACAGGGCAAGAAAGTCTATGATGAGATGGATAATGAAATCGGCCTCTCAGGGGCTCTCACGGAAGGCGCTAAAATTTACATCCGCTGATATAAAGATATCGCCTTTCTTATAGATTCGTTTGTAGACCGAGCTTACACTTCAGCTTGACTTAATAAGCCCCTGAAGCTGTCAACAAGGCAAGGAACGGCCATCCACTATCTACTATCCACCATTCACTGTTTACGACAGGCCTGCCCCGATTCTTTCCAGAATGGCGACATTTCCCGCAACCTTTCGATAATCGCCGGCATTTTTTCAATCACAAAATCAACTTCTTCTTCCGTGTTATACACGCTCAGGCTGAAGCGGATTGAACCGTGCGCCATGGTAAAAGGAACGCCCATCGCGCGCAGTACGTGCGACGGCTGCAGCGAACCGGATGTGCAGGCCGAACCGGACGAAGCACAAATGCCCAGCTCGTTCATCATCAGCAAAATCGCTTCTCCTTCCACGTACTCGAAGCTGATATTTGTGGTATTGGGCAGGCGATTTTGGATATCGCCGTTGACGCGGCTCTGCGGAATCTTCTTTAAAAGTTCCCTCTCCAGTTTGTCCCTCAGACGATTAACGGACGAATTCTCCTTATCCATATTTTGGGCTGCAAGCTCGCAGGCCTTCCCTAATCCGATGATGCCCGGAGTATTTTCCGTGCCTCCCCGCCGCTCTTTTTCCTGGTGACCTCCGATCAGAAACGGTGAAAACTTGGTTCCGCGCCGGACATAGAGAACCCCGATACCTTTGGGTGCGTGCAGTTTGTGGCCGGAAATTGAAAGCATATCAATGACATTGTTTTTCATGTTGATGGGAATCTTTCCTGTTGCCTGAACGGCATCAGTATGAAATAGAATTCCTTTTTCATGAGCCATTCTTGCCGCGGCTTCCACCGGAAAGAGCACGCCCGTTTCATTATTGCCCCACATCAGGCTGACAATGGCCGTGTCCGGAGTCAGGTTCTTTTCAAGATTTTCCAGATCCAGGTTGCCGTTTTTGTCCACGGGCAATTCGGTAATCTTATACCCCTGCAAACTTAAATGAGAACAAAGGGCGCGGATAGCCGGATGTTCAACCCGGCTGATCACGATGTGTCTCTTTTCGGGCCTTGTCGTTAAAGCTGAGCGGATCGCGGAGTTGTCGCTTTCCGTTCCACAACTGGTAAAAACAATTTCTTCAGGCAAAGCGCCCAAAAGTAATGCCACCTGCTCGCGCGCGAGCCGAATTTTCTGGCCGACTTGCCCCCCGAAAGTATGCATACTTGAAGGATTGCCGTAGAACTCAAGGAAATATGGCAGCATGACGTCCAGCACTTCTGCGGCGACTTGTGTTGTGGCATTATTGTCGAAATAAACGGGTTTCATTTGGATACCTCCTCCACCGTAATGTCCGGCGAAACCAATTCCCTGAGACGGTGCTCAACAAAATGCTTTAAGGTAATATCGGCTGCCTTGCAGGTCGCGCAGGCGCCCCGTGTCGCAACGAGTACCCGGTTGCCGATGATGTCAATGATATCTACATCGCCCCCATCCTGCCTTAACGAGGGCCGGATCTCCCGGTCAATCGTTTCCTCGATCATCCTGATTTTTTGAAGGTTCGTGAGTCTGGGTTTTGTGTCGGCTTTTGGCTCCGCCTTCACGCGCTCAATGATCTGCGCAATAGCGTCATGACATCCCCCGCAGCCACCCCCGGCTTTGGTATAATTGGTCACATCCTCCAAGGTTGCCAGGTTATTTTCTCGAATGGCCCGTTCGATTTCCCTATCGGTAACCCCGAAGCATTCACAAATGATTTTTGCCCCGTCTTCCATCGCCGGAGCTCCCCGATAATTTTCCACTGCCTTCTCCAGGGCCTGTTTTCCCAAAACAGAGCAGTGCATCTTTTCATCCGGGAGACCTCCCAGGTATTGAGCGATATCCTGATTGCTGACCTTGAGTGCTTCATCAACGGTCATTCCCTTGATAATTTCCGTGAGCGCCGAAGACGAGGCAATGGCACTGGCACAGCCGAATGTTTTAAATTTTGCATCTTTAATGCGCTTGTTTTCATCCAGTTTGAAGGTGAGTTTCAAGGCATCGCCGCAGGCCAGCGACCCGACTTCGGCTACCCCGTCCGGATTTTCAATTTCCCCCACATTGCGCGGATTGAGAAAATGTTCTTTTACCTTATCCGTGTATTCCCACATAACGCCTCCTGCAATCTTTTATTAATCATACTGTTCATATACTACTTTTATTATCAATTTATTAGTACTAAATTGATTACCAAGCAGGGCCTGACTGAACATCACATAATTTTATAAATAAAAAATGATATCTTATATTTCAGGATGTTGAAAATCATTTTCAAGCACCAAATCCTCCATCACTACGCCTCAATTCAAATATTGACATTCGAACAGTGTTTTCATATGTTTTTATCGTGAATAACAGGTATCCTTAAGTTAAGAAAGTTTTTCCTGGAGTGGCTATTTTTACAGGATTTGCGTTTTCTATGACTACTGAGTAATGGAGCAAGGCCGTCAAGGACAGTAAATTCATGGCGAATGAAACAACCCTGGAAAAAAGTGAGATCACAAAGCCGAAGCGCAGCCTTCGGTTCAAGGTCGGGGTGTTTCTACTGATCGTGAATACGCCGATCGGCTACGGGGGAAGTGCGCTGGCCGCCGTTATCGGCTTGAAAACCAAACATCCCGCAATTGGTGCGGGTGCAGCCCTGGGCATCTATATCCTTTCCTGGAACATGCTGGGACTTGGAATATGGATGGCCGGTCCCGAGGGGTTGAAGCTTGTAAAGGATCTGCGCAAGAGGTGGTTTCGAAAAAAAAAGACACAACCTGAAGCCTTTGATCCCTCAACCGGATAGGCCGGCCTGTGCAAAGGCACCTCTATCGTCTGCAAACCAATGTCTCCCCCAAACCTTATGAAAAAAACAACGAAAATAATCATCATATGCAGTCTGCTGTTATGCTCCATTCCCCTGTGTGCCCGGGCAGATCATCCCTGGGCTGCATTCCTAGGCGAAGATTCAGGACTCGTCGGATTCAAAGACCAAAAAGGCACGATACGAATCAAACCCCGCTATACAGGTTTCACAACGGCGAGGAAATTCGACAAAATCATTGCCGTCATGGAAGAAAAGAACGGCAAAAGTGCATTTTACTATCTGACAAAGGCCGGGAAAATAGTTCAAAAGCAAAACCTTTATTTGTTTGACAACGGTCCGGATTGCGAGAGTGAAGGATTTATCAGATTCAGGGACAGAAAAACAGACAAAGCCGGTCTTTTAAACAGCGAAGGTGAGATTGCCATACCCCCGTCATACAATGATTTAACCAGCGTTAGGAACGGATATATCGCAGCATTAAAAGGCGCAAAGAAAAAATTCTTTGACACAGATAAAACTTCCGGATGCAATCACTTTACCTGGGTCGACGGTGAGACGGTTCTTGTCGATACACGCAACAGAATCATTATCAGAAACTTCGATTCTGAATCCCCCCTGGACTTCTTTTCAATAAACATTTCATCCGAACCTTCAAAGGATGATCGCCGGCAAAGCTTTATGGGCATTGACGGCAGGTATTATTCATTTATCAACTATAAAAAAGAATTTCAGGACTGGCTGTTTTCAAATCTCATTGAGAATCTGTCCATGGAAAGGCTTTTGGGATGCGCCTATCATGAAATTTACTCCTGGAAGGAGCCTGACGGTTGGATCCGTGAGTCAAAACATCAATTTATTAAAAGAAATTTTGAACTGATTAGGAGCAGACTGGCAGAAATCAAAAACGAAGATTCGGACTATTTCGTTTCTGTCGGCAGGCTGAATCCATTTATTTATGATGCAGCCGAGTTCAATCCTTATTACAATAATTGCGGCGAACCCAAAGAGTGGAAATACCCCGTGATGGATGTCATCATCAGCCAGAAAACAAAAAGTGATCTCATCCAGGACCATTTTGAATTTTTAAGAACGGACAACGGTTACAAACTGATCAGCCTGACCATCAGAACCGGGAAGTTACAGTAACCAAAAGGCAGGATTTTGCTGTTCAGGCAGACTGTGATTTTCGTTTTGTGACTGAATTGATATTTAACGAATGAAGTTGGACGGAATCAATGTAATTGGTCTGGCTTCATTGAAATCAGTATCATCCATCAGTTTATACCATTTGACTTCTTCCTCTGGGTGAATCTGAGGCTGTATCATTTCAGCATAGAATGTTTTCGCCGAATCCATGTCATCAAAAGTCAACCATTGAAAACGCTTAAAGCCAAGCCTGTCCATATCTTCCCGCACGTGAATATCAGAGAATCCATCTCCTGACGATTTTTGATACCTGGTGTTAGCCGTCATATATTTTCTGACAAACTGCCATATTCCGTCTTCTGGATTTTCCCATGTTCCATTGCCGGCCCACTGCCGCTGTGCTCCATACTGAATTTGCTCCGGAACAATTACAATCAAGATGCAATCGAATGGCCAATATTTTTTGCAGATTGAGTCTGCTGATACCAAATAGATTGTTTGGATGTTCGGGTACTTCTCTGTCCAAGACTTGGCACTTTTGCGTAAGTTTATAAGTTGTTGCTGATTCACTTTTCCGGTATTTTGAAATGTTGTAATAATTTTGAAACATCTTTTAATTTGAAACGAAAATATTTTATTTCCTTAAGTTTCTTTTTTGCTTTCTCATGGTCACCAGGCAGTGTGAAGTCCATCATGTCGCAATGCGTCGGGCATATCGGGTCGCCAATCTGTCGTTTAAATTCCATGAGGGCAAGTTCTTTGATACTTGTTTCGATTGTTTTTTCTTTGCCACTTTGTGCCGGTGGCATATGCTCATCTTTTGCACCAGATGACCGTGCTCTGATTTCCCCTTCTATTTCTTCGAGAGTTTTCTTTTTTCTGGGCAGGGTATCAATGTCAACGATTCGTCGTCCTGTTTCAGAATAGGCCGTCAAGCCGGATTTGATAAGATTGAATAATTCCAAATCCTGAATCCCGTATTTTTTAATCAAGTCATGTCCGGAAATCATACCCGCCCTCTTTGTTTCACAGCAAACATCATTCTATTGTACATTTTTGTCCTGCGTTGATTGCTTATAATACCTCCTGAATTAGAGCTCTATCGCTTTTTGAATATGATAGTTTGAGACGTTGTATATTCATCGATTCAATTTCATAAATTGATTCAAACGCTGTATGAAGAAAAGCCCGCGCTTGGCGCTGCGGGCAATATCTATATTAATTACAAACCGTGTGACGTAAACGAAACGAATTGCTCCATTTCCTGCTTTCCTATCAAGCTGTTTTATTCGCCCGAAACAATCACCTTGTAAGATCCATAGATCCCCAAAATGTTCATGACATCCATATCAACGTGGTTAACTTTTGTAATGCCACCGTTTTTCTTTGCGGCATCGATACTGCAGTCGCCGACGGCGACCAGGCCAAGCACGCTCTTGCACTCCGCGACGCCGGTCTTCGAAGAAGCGCCGCTGTTGCCGGTTGCTGCAAATGGCAATTTAACTCCTGTATAAAGTCCGCCCATCGGTACCAACATTGCGCAACCCATAAGCAAACCGACAAGAACAAACACAAAAGCAAGTAAAAGCTTTTTCATAATACCCTCCTTGATTGATGATCCCTGTTAATTATTCAGCATGATAACCCTCTTTGGAACCGAGTAAACCTTAAAATATCTGCCTCTGAATGTCAAACAGCAAATTTATTCCTGAATCACCTTGATGATTTTCGACATCAATGTGGCCAAGTAATTTGTCCGCACAAAAAGGGTTTCGCAGAGGCCTGTTGAAGACCCGGGCATGAATTGGGAATGGTTTGCACGCTCCTGGTAGGCCCTGATGTATTTATTTTTTGTAAAGTCCATGATCGGAGATGCCTTGGAGCCGTATGTAAGAAGAAGGTAGGTGTAAAGTGCACGTGAGTTAAAGGGATACACAGTTGCGCCCCTTGTGTTTTGCCCGATACAAGGCGGCATCTGCATCTGCAATGAGAACCTCCAGCGAACGATCCAGCTTCATCTCCGCCACGCCTGCAGAGATTGCTGCCTGGGGGATTTCATTCTCGTCGTAGATAAGTGGAGGGGCTTTTGAAACGGCATCATGAATCCGATCGGCGACCTCTTTTGCCTGCTCCAAATTCACGTCTGGCAGGAGGATGATGAATTCATCTCCACCATAACGGGCAATGACTTCCGATGGGCGCAAATGATGCACGATTGTCTGGGCAACGGAATACAGAATCCGGTCCCCGTAAAGATGGCCGAAACGATCGTTAAAGTGTTTAAATTCATCAATATCGATCATGATGATGGAAAAAGGGGTTTTGTCCACAGAGCAGCGATTATAAATGCGTTCCAGAGCGTTGTTGAGCCAGTATCGGTTATGGAGGCCTGTCAGGGCATCGACGGATCCATAGCGATAATAGAGTTTCTCAAGTTCGACGTCTTTGCAGATGACGGCATCGGCCTGGCGCACACGCTTCGTCAGGGTGAAAAGAAGATTGCAGGCCGCGGCATGGGACGACTGGACCAGGGACCAGAGAATGTCCTCGTCCATGACCATGAGCCGGCTGTCCTCTTCGGCGACAACAAAGGCTGATGTCGGCTGATTGTCAATGACCGACATTTCTCCGACGCTTTCGCCGACTCCCAGAATGGCGATGGGCTCGCTGTCCAGGGATTCCAAATGGACACGCAGACGGCCTTTGAGGACA
>Ga0116153_10001191_pt1 | contig 25750 bp, 19 predicted proteins | sample AD_UKC028_MetaG_FD_89896 | JGI IMG/M metagenome (GOLD analysis project Ga0116153, IMG submission 89896) | Active sludge microbial communities of municipal wastewater-treating anaerobic digesters from USA - AD_UKC028_MetaG | ecosystem: Engineered > Bioreactor > Anaerobic > Digestate | place: USA...
AAGTCCAACATCCTTTGATAGTCGTTACTTCGGTTTGATTGATCGTTCTCAAATAGTCGGTGTTATCCGGCCAGTTATAACGTGGTAAAGGAGGTATTAATGCAATTATTCATTGCCGAAAAGCCAGAGTTGGCCAAGGCCATAGTTGATGGATTAGGTGGCGGTACACGTAGGCATGGTTTCTACGATTGCGGAGATAACTATGTGACGTGGTGCTACGGGCATATGCTGCAATTGTTCGATCCAGAGGATTATGACCCGAAATATCAGAAGTGGAATATGAGTCACTTACCGATTTCACATATTCCGTGGAAGAAAAAGCCAGCCATTGATAAGAAGGGCGGCAAAAATGAACAACTCAAAATCATCGTCGATCTACTACGGCAAGCTTCATCCGTTGTGCATGCAGGCGATCCAGATGAGGAAGGCCAATTGTTAGTTGATGAAATCCTCGAATATACAGAGTGTCGACTACCGGTCAAAAGACTGCTTATTAATGACAATAATATTAATGTTGTTCGCAGATCGCTAGCTAGTATGCGCGATAACAGGGATTTTTCTGGATTATCTGCCGCTGCCGAGGCTCGTAGCGTTGGCGATCAATTGTACGGATACAACATGACTCGCGCTTATACGTTGATAGCCAATAAATTGGGATTTCAAGGCACATTAAGCGTAGGGAGGGTGCAAACTCCTATTCTCGGGTTGGTGGTTCGTCGAGATCGTGAGTTCGCGGCGCACGTGAAAAGCCATTATTACAATGTTACCGGTCAATTTTCTTTTGATGCCATTTCCTTTCCAGCAAAGTATAGAGTTGCTGACGGTGATCCCGTGGACGAAAAGGGACGTCTTACAAATGCTACTCACGCTCAAGGCATTGTAGATGCTATTAAAGGACAGCCGGCGCAAATTGTTAGTGTCGAGACTAAGAAAAAAGAACAATCCCCGCCACTACCCTACAATCTTTTGAAGTTGCAAACTGACGCCTCTCGCAAATTCGGTTTTAGCCCGGCTAAAACAAAAGATATAACCCAGTCATTGCGTGAAAAGCATCGCTTAATTACCTACAACCGAAGTGATTGCGAGTATTTGAGCGAAGATCAACACGCCGATGCAATCGCTGTTTTATCGGCAATTGCACGAACAGCCCCGGCGCTTACTTTGGCGGCTCAACGAGCCGACCCATCAATCAAAAGCCGTGCATTTAATTCCAGTAAAGTCAGCGCTCATCATGGAATCATTCCTACAGAAGCGACTGCCGATTTTTTGAATTTGAATGATGGCGAGCAAAAGATATACATGCTAATTGCCCGAGCCTATATCGCTCAGTTCTGGCCAAAGCACCTGTATGATCAAACGGACGTGATTGTTGGTGTTCATAATCATCGGTTTGCGGTACGTTCGAATGTAACGACATCGACCGGTTGGAAGGTTCTTTATCGCAATGATGCGGGCAACGAGGACTTAGCGGCAAATGAGGATGACATTAATGCCGATCTACGCGCCTTACAAAAGAAACAGATTGGTAGTTGTACGGATGCCAATGCTGCGCAACTGGAAACAAAACCACGTCCCCTTTACACAATGGCTACGCTTTTGTCCGACCTATCTCGGGTCGCTCAATACATTAGTGATGGTCGGTTACGGAAGTTATTGATCGAAAAAGACAAAGGAAAAGAAGGGGAACATGGCGGAATAGGGACTCCTGCTACACGAGATAGCATTATCGCCACACTTTTCGAGCGTGGTTACCTTACCGAACAAGGTAAAAATGTCGTAAGCACTCAAACCGGCAAGGAGTTTTACGATGCGCTACCGGACCAAGCAAAATATCCTGATATGACTGCTATATGGCATGAACAGCAACTTTCCATACAACGTGGCGAGCTAGATACCGTTACGTTTATTAATGAGCTGGTCAATTATATAAGCACAGAGGTTGACTCGATTCGTGATAATGGCCTCGACATAAAACTAAACGCGCATATTTGTCCTGATTGTGCGCGTCCATTAAGACGCATCAAGAAAAACGGTAAAAACGAATTCTTTTGGGGTTGCACAGGTTTCAGTGACGGCTGCAAATATGTATGCGAAGACAAGTCTGGTATTCCTTCCTCGCCACGCAAAGCATCAGTGTCTGATATTCATAAATGTCCCTCATGTCGTAAAGGGTTAATTCGGCGCTCAGGTCGGCAAAAGGGAACATATTGGTGGGGATGTAGCGGTTACCCTGACTGCAAAAATACTTTTCCCGATGTTAAAGGAACTCCTAATTTAAACATAAGCGCAGGTGGCTCAAATGCATAAAAAAATCAAAATTTCTGCTCAAGAACCCAATGATGATGTTTTACATGAAAAACTTGCCGATGCAATGATTCCGGGTGCCCTCATTGAATTTGATCCACTGGAGGCCGAGCAAGTAGGCGCCTTTACCGAAGATGCCCTGTCCGAACAAGATGCGATGGATAGCACTATTGACGTACAAAACATGGAATAAGGGATATGGCTAGGAAACCAAAACAATCACCTTTAATCACTGGCCAGCTCGATCTTTTTGACGATTGGTTAATTACTTCACAACCTACCGAAACACGGCTTGATTTTACAAACGCTGGAAACATTTCCACTGCATTAAACGAAGCTAGACACTTGCTTGCGCTACGGTTAGCTCAGCGTTTGGCCGATGATGCAGAAATAACGTCAAAGTTACTGACAGAGGAAGCCAATCGTGCATTTGGCGGTTCTCAGGCCGATGGCAAGTATTCATCAAAAGATGCTTATGATGCATTGGAGGCCGGGGTAAACATTTATTTAATGGCGACAGAGAATGGTAGTTGGAAAGGGTTGAGTGCAATTGAGGCGCGCGCAAAGACTGTTACCTTGACAGATCTTATTCAGCGGTTGCCGACGCAAACACGCCGTGACGATGAAATGGACGAATTTCAGCAATTTAGTACTCCTCCTGCCTTGGCTTTTATAGCCAACTGGGTGGCCAATGTCGATGACACCGATGTAATGGCCGAGCCTTCCGCAGGCACGGGTGATTTGGCGGTATGGTCGATGATTGCGGGTGCGAAAGTTGTGTTAAATGAACTTTCTTCACGGCGTCATGCTTTGCTTGCGGCTGTCTTTCCTCGTGCGCAATTATTTAAGGAAAACGCGGAGCAATTCGACAACGTGTTGCCAACTGACATACGGCCTAGTGTAGTTGTTATGAATCCGCCATTTTCGTCTACTGCTGGCCGAGTACAAGGTCAACGTGATACGACTAACGGCGCGCGTCACCTTGAACAAGTATTGCGTAGATTGGAAGGTGATGGACGTTTAGTTGCTATTGTCGGTAATGGCATGGCTGCGGATCGTCCTGCATTCCGCAATTGGTGGAATGAAATCGAGAGTAAATATAACGTTAGGGCAAATATCGGTATCTCAGGCCGTGAATACTCGAAATATGGAACGACATTCGATAATCAAATATTGGTAATCGATAAAACCGGACCTACTACGGCACCTGTACTTATTGAGACTGTTCAATCAGTCTCTGAATTACCTGTTCTATTGGAGGGCATTAGAAATGACCGTAAAAGAATTAAATCAACATTCAATAAACATGCAAGCAGCGATGATTCTGGAACAGAACAAAGTCAGATTCAATCTGGAAATCGAGTTAGCGGCGCTGGTATTGATACGAACAGCACTGGGGCAACATTTGTTGGAGACGGGGCCGATACTGGAACCGGAATTGTTGATAGCGAAGCTGGAGGGGAATCCGATTCTCGCAATGAGGCTGATGACAGAATCCGAGCCGGGAATGGAGTTTCCGATGGAATTATCGGAGGAGCTGGCGAACGCAGCGGCGGAGATACTGGAGGAAATAGTGTCGTCATTAAGATCGACAATGTCACCAGTATTGCAATAGAAACCAAAGCAATTGCGCCTACTGAATTTACCGATTCAATCTTCGCTAACTATAACCCCCAACGGCTAGATATTCCCGGTGCTAAACCGCATCCAGGGAAATTGGTGCAATCCGCCGCAATGTCGGCAGTAGAGCCGCCGATTCCTTCATATTCTCCTGTTTTACCCAATAATCTAGTGAGCGATGGCTTATTGTCGATAGCTCAACTAGAAGCCGTCATCTATGCCGGCCAAGCTCATTCCGAAGTTTTACCGAATGGTTCACGGCGCGGTTTTTTCATTGGTGATGGTACGGGGGTTGGAAAAGGACGGGAGATTTCCGGAATCATTTTAGACAACATCATGCAGGGACGGACAAAGGCCGTATGGGTCAGTTTCAACGAAGGATTAATCGAAGATGCTCGCCGTGATTTCGCCGGTGTCGGGGGCGATCCATCAAAAATATTTTTCCAGGGTAAAACGAAAGCAAGTGCAGAAATCACTCATAAAGAAGGCATTCTATTCACCACCTATTCGACATTGCGCGGTGGCGAGAAAAAACAAGCCAACGACTTAGGGCAAGAAGGCGGTAAAACCCGGTCACAACAAATCATTGACTGGCTTGGTGAGAGTTTTGACGGGATTATTGCATTTGATGAAGCGCATAGCATGGGAAACGCGATTGCTGTGCGTGGTAAGCGTGGTGTTCGCAAACCATCGCAACAAGCGATTGCCGGTATCAATTTGCAAAAGGCGTTGCCAAATGCTCGGATTACCTATGTGTCAGCCACTGGTGCAACCGAAATTTCCAATCTGAGCTATGCCGATCGTCTGGGATTGTGGGGGGAGGGGACACCTTTTGCTGACACTAACGCTTTTATCGGTGAAGTTGCGAAAGGCGGAATAGCCTCAATGGAGTTAATAAGCCGTGATATGAAATCAATGGGCATGTATTTAGCCCGATCATTATCTTATGACGGTGTGAGTTATGAACGCTTGGAACATACTCTTAGCGATCTACAAGAAGACATTTATAACGAGCTGGCTGGAGCATGGCAGGTTGTCTTAAACAATGTTGAACAAGCTTTAGAAATCACCCAGGCCGGCAAAAACGGCAATGGTAAAAGCGCCGCGTTATCTCAGTTCTGGGGAGCGCATCAACGCTTCTTCAATCAAATTATCACATCGATGCAAACACCGCGCGTGGTCGATGATATTCGTGAACAGCTTGAGGCTGGCCACGCCGCCGTTATCCAGATTGTGAATACAAATGAAGCCACACAAGAACGAATTATTGCCGAGGCTACCGCCAATAATGATGCTTTGGAAGACTTGGATTTTACCCCTAGGCAAATGCTCATGGATTACGTTCGTAACGGATTTCCCGTGGCCGCATATGAAGAGTCGACTGACGAACAAGGCAATACTGTTTATGTGCCTGTGAAAGATTCTGAAGGTAATCCAGTTTTCGACCGGGAAGCAATTCGCTTGCGGGATGCATTACTTGAAAATCTAAAAAATATCAGGGTTCCAGAAAATCCATTAGATTCCCTCATCAATGCTTTTGGTGTGGCCCGAGTTGCGGAAGTGACCGGTCGAAGTCGTCGTTTTGTTCAAGAACGTAGCGACGATGGAGAGTATCAGATTCGGGAAGAAAAACGCGGAAAGAATTCGTCGAGGCATGATGCCGAAGCATTCCAAGCTAATAAGAAAGATATTTTGATATTTTCTGGGGCCGGTGGCACTGGGTATAGCTTTCATGCCGACAACACTGCGGAAAACAAAAGGAAGCGGATTCATTACATCCTGCAACCGGGATGGCGTGCGGATTCGGCGGTACAGGGTTTTGGGCGTACACACAGAACTAACCAGGCACAAGAGCCTCATTACGTTTTACCGACCACAAACTTAAAAGCTCAAAAGCGCTTTATATCATCCATTGCTCGCCGTCTCGATCAACTAGGAGCGCTAACCCGAGGACAGCGCGATGCAACGAGCCAAGGCATGTTTACTGCGTCAGATAATCTCGAAAGTGAATATGCGCGAACGGCGTTAAAAAACTTTTTTGGCGATCTCTACAACGGTCGATCTGGTTTAAGTTTTCATGAAGTCGCCAAACAAATGGGGCTTAATCTACTTGATGAGAACGGCGCTCTAAGTGAAACCAGGCTTCCGGATATCCCACAGTTTTTAAACCGATTGCTATCGTTGAAAACCGATATGCAGAACTCGGTGTTTGACGAGTTCGAGCATCGCTTGGTTGAGGCTGTTGAATACGCCAAACAACGCGGACTCTATGATGTCGGGTTGCAGACATTAACCGCCAAGAGCATTGTTAAGACACGCGATGATGTTGCGTATGAAGACAAGCGTACCGGGGCCGTGACTCGGTATGTTGAGCTTGCAGTGACTAATGATATTGAATATTGGGACTGGGGCGAAACCGAACGTTTTAAGCGGGTACAAAGCGCACCTAATGATATAAGCGGTTGGTTTGTCGCCGAGTTCGGCAAATATAAAGGAGATGTGTTTTATCTCTCTGATATTGGCGAGAGGTTGAGCGCTGATGGTAAAAGCGTTCATCGCGGTGTTGTTCATACCATACGGAAAAATAATCATCGATATGTCGATAACGCGGATGATCTTGCAAGAGGATGGGACTACAGAACATTAGATGGGCGTTATCAGAAAGTCACCCTGACCCGGGGAATTAGTGAGGCCGAAGCCGAGCAATTATGGAAACAACAGCTAGCTAATGCCCCGAAAACCGAAACGGAAATAGAACGGATGATTGTTGGTGTCATCCTTCCTATTTGGGATCGCGTTGAAGGTTCAGAAAAAATTTATCGCCTGCAAACCGATGATGGCGAGCACTTACTTGGACGTATGTTGGGCACGAATGCCGCTAAACAAACCCTAAAAAATCTTGGGCTTGATTCAGGTGTTGCCAATATGTCTATCAGCGATTTATTCGAATCGATTCAAAAAGGCAAACGAGCCATATTGTCGAACGGTTGGGAAATTTCCATAGCGAAAGTCAATTTTGAAAACCGTATCGAAATCAAAGGTCGATCATCATTTACCGCAGCAGAAAAGCAATTGCTTAAAGAGCAAGGCGCTTTTTCTGAGCGCATCAATTGGGCCGATAGAGTGTTTATCCCGAACGGTATAAGCGGATTAGCAATTTTTGAGCGTATCACTGTATCGAAACCTGTTGTTGATCTAATTGAAAGAAAGCGCACAAACGATGAAGCAATCGATGATGAAGAAGGACTGAATCAAGGTGTTCCTCCATCATTGGCTACCCAATTATCTGGCAGTACTGAGATGGCTGTCAGCAGCTCAATCCCGTATATCGATAAAACTCAACAAAATGGCGATGAAATACGCCAGGAGGTAACGTCAATGGCAGACGCAATGAAAAAGCGACCTTATCACGAGGTTGTCGCTGAAAACCTTATCAAACAATTGGAAGAGGGAACGGCACCTTGGCAGCGTCCTTGGGAACCCGGCGCTTCTGGTTCTTTTGTGCCATTCAATCCTATTACGGGCAACCGGTACAAGGGGATCAACGCTTTGTATCTAATGTCTCAGGAGCGTAATGATCAACGATGGATGACGTACAACCAAGCCGCTTCGTTGGGGGCGCAGGTTCGCAAAGGGGAAAAGGGAACGGGTATTCAATATTGGAAGTTTATAGAAGAGCGAACGCTAAAAGACGAAAAGGGTAATGTCCTGTTGAATGACGATGGTGAGCCTATGAAAGAAATCGTCAGGCTCGAGCGTCCTAAAGTCTTTTACGCTACGGTATTTAACGCCGAGCAAATTGACGGATTGCTGCCACTTGAGAAAAAGGAGCAAATATGGGACCCCATCGAAAGAGCCGAGCATATTCTTAACGCTTCCGGCGCATCGATTAACCACAATGGTGGTGGCAGGGCTTTTTATCGCCCAAGTACAGATAGTATTCATTTACCTGAACGCGGTCAGTTTCCTACCGCCGATAACTATTACTCCACTGTTTTGCATGAACTTGGCCATTGGACTGGCCACGAGTCGCGGCTAGCTCGAGACATCTTACATCCGTTCGGTAGTGAGCAGTATGCTAAAGAAGAATTAAGGGCTGAAATTAGCAGCCTACTTTTGGGCGATGAGTTAGGCATTGGCCATGATCCTAGCCAACATGTCGCCTATGTCGGTTCCTGGATTAAGGCTTTACGTGATGATCCAATGGAAATTTTTCGGGCGGCGGCTGACGCGGAAAGAATACAAACTTTTATTATTGGTCTTGAACAGCAATACATTCAAGAACAGGAAAACGAGCAAACACAACAGCAAAGCGTTGATTTTTCCTTACCACATGAGATGACGCTTGCCGTGTTTTCTCAGCTGGCAGTTGTCAAGGCATTGTCCGACAACCATGGCCGCAAGTGGGAGGTTGTTCTTGATGAGCGGTATTCCGCGTTTTCAGATGCAGATACATCAAAAGCCGCTATCACCGATGTACATCGTAACGCGGTTAATAATGCCTTGTATCTAAATACACCTGGTGCGACTACTGGTGAACGTCCAAAATTACCGCCAACCGAGGTTTTGGCCGAGTACCCTGATCTTGTCAGTCAGTATCCGGATGCTGGCTTAAATATAGCCGTGACACCGGTCGTTCTTGCCACCGCTGAATATCGGCGTTTTAAGGACGCCGATGACGCATATCAGCGCGAATTAATTCGTGTCTATGGCGAGGAAAATGCAGGGGACGCACGCTATCAGATTAAACATGACGACAATGCAGTACAAGCAGCAGCCGACGAATTTCGTACTGCCGCGAAAGCTTGGCAAGAAGCCGTTGCCAATGCCAGGCAAACTCTCTCTGCTAATAATGATTCGGTAACGCAACGGAATAAACAGGAGGATGGAATGGCTCGATTTCAAGAGGAACTGGCCCCTAGTGAGAATAACGTAACACAAGGTCAAGACATGTCGGGACTTGGTCAACAATTCTCGCAAATTGATAGGTATATTGCCGATCAATACCGAAAGGCGGCTGAGTTTGCAAGACAGAAAGAAGAGTCCATTAAAAATGACCCGAACAGTACCGATGAAGATATTGCGAATGCAAGAGAGCAGCGTAAGACAGCCGACCTTGCAGCGACAGTCAATGATGCCGAATTTAACAAGAAAGCCACTGAATTTGCGCAACAAGAAGATAACACAGGTCATTTAAAAACGGCTGCCGATGAACGGACATATATTAATGTTCCATTCCGTGAAAAAAACGAAGCGAAAGCCTTGGGTGCGAAATGGGATAGGGCACAGCAGTCATGGTTTATTCCCAGTACTGCCGATCTGACCAAATTTTCTAAATGGATTTCACAGCCAGCCAAATCTACTAAGCGGAATCAAGTTTCCGAGGCAGTAAAGCAGGTTGAAGTCACTCATGCTGATCGTCAGTATTTGGCGGTGCCATACAACGAAAGACATTTGGCTAAAGCGGCCGGCGCACGATGGGATGCAGGCGCCAAGTCCTGGTACGTTGGTTCTGATGCGCAACTAGAGAAATTTTCCTCTTGGCTGCCTGACAACGTTAAAGCATCACAAGATCCGGCTATGAGCCCACGCGAGGAATTTGCGGATGCATTGCGAGAAATAGGTTGTATTGTTTCTGGCGATCATCCTGTGATGGACGGCACTCCACAAAGGATCGCTACTGTCGGAGATAAACAGGGAGAAAAGGCCGGTTTTTATGTGGCCCATTTGGATGGCCACCCGGCTGGATACATCAAGAACAATCGTAACGGTGCGGAATTAAAGTGGAAATCAAAAGGATATTCGCTAACTGATGAGGAAAAAGCGAAGTTAAATGCCGACGCAGCCATCAAGTTACAACAGCGTGAAGTTGCGCGAATAGAAAAGCAAGAATCGGTAGCGGCTTCTGTCCGTATATTATTTTCAGTTGCTCCGCAGGCGCCTGACGATCATAAATATCTGCAAGCTAAAAAAGCCAGAGTAGGTGATTTGCGTGTCGTTCCGGATGACGCTAGCCAATTACCGGCTGATTCTGGCATTTTGATTGGTAGGGATTGGCGAGAATCCAAAGAGCTTCGTGACGCCAATCCAGATAAGTTAGTGTTTACGGCAGGTGATCTACTGTTATCAGCCCATGACATTAACGGCGAAATTCGGTCGGTTCAATCAATCCAAGAAAATGGAATGAAACGCTTTGTAAACGGCGGTGTTAAAACCGATATGTTCCATGTTGTTGGTGGGCTTGGATTGGAAGCGCTCGCTGCTGCGTCGGCGATTGTGGTCGGGGAAGGATATGCTACGGCTGACACATTATCACAATCTCTTGGATACGCGACTGTTGCCGCATTTGACTCCGGGAATTTGCCGCATGTTGCCAAAAAACTTCGTGAGCACTTCCCGAATAAGGTAATGATTATTGCCGGCGACAATGATGCGCATTTGGAACTCACTGAAGGTACTAACTGTGGTAAGACTAAGGCGCTTGAAGCCGCTCAAGTGGTTGGTGGTACTACATTGATACCGGTATTCGCGCCTGGCGAACAATTATATCCGGTTGGATTGGAACCTGTAACGCCAGAGAAAATAAAATCAGGCGAATTATCAGATGATCAAATAGCGGCTATAAATCGTATGAAGGGTTATACCGATTTCAATGATTTAGCCACAAAAAGTGCATTCGGCATGGAAGGCGTAAATAGGCAAGTCCGTGAAGTGGTAAGTGCAATTGTTGAGCGGCATGAACAAGAAATTGAAAACAACTTAAATCTCGAAAAGCAGCAACAGTTCAAAGAGAGTTTTGCCCAACGCCATGAGCATCGGAAGGCGATTGCTGTGCGTTAATCTAATCTGCAAATACGTTACTTACCTGCCGCGCATGCGGGTCAAAACGCCTCATTGTGAGGCGTTTTTTTTGCGGCAGCCTCATAAAAAATAAACGAACAAATAAACAAAGAAACTAACAAACAAAGTAATAAACTTTATTTGTTATGTTTATTGTGATATCTTGTGTTTACCGTTTTTAGGAGGTGTCGCATGAATACTCAAACCGGTCGTCCCGTCGAGTTTTCGGAAGAAGTAATTGTTCAAGCTGGTCAAGCTCTACGGGATCGTGATCCCAAGAGAAATATCACAGGATTCGCATTGCGAAAAATTATTGGCGGCGGCAATCCAACACGCCTAAAACAGGTATGGGATGAACACGAAGCAAAACAAGTAATAGCTGAGAGCGAGCCCGTGGCGGAGTTGCCGGTAGAGGTTGCCGAAGAAATGGCTAAAGTCGCTAAATCCTTAAACGATAGATTGTATGCATTAGCAAGCGAGCTTAATGACAGGGCGGTTAAGGCCGCTGAGCGTCGTGTAGCAGAAGTGGTACGAGCGGCCGGTGATCAGCGACAACAAGCTGAAAGTGAGTTGGCTGATGCTTCACAGGCTGTTGATGAGCTTGAGGATATACTTGATGAAGAACGGGCCAAGGTCGAAGGACTGGAGAAACGATTGGCCGATGCCCTAGCAACCAACCAGGATCAGGCTGTTGAATTGGCCAAATTACGCGAACGGTTAGAGTCTTCCGAGAGGAATGCTAAAATTGTCTACGACAGACATGTAGACGAATTAGCCAAAGCAACGACAACTAATAAGAAGCTAGAGCAAGAGCTAAATGCCCTTGTTTCAGAACGCGATCAACTGCGCATGGAATTGGCTAGTGTTAAAGTGAAATCTGAAGCAGCGGAAGAATCGCACCAGGAGCAACGCAAGCGAGCGGCAGAGGAAATACAACGCGCTTCCGATAAGCTGATAAAAATTGAAGGCGAACGAGATAAAGCAAAAATGGAAGCGGGTAAAGCCCGCGAGGAATCAGCCAAACTAGCCGGGCAATTGGAAGCAGTACAGAATCAAGTTGCGCAATTGATGGAGGCTATTACTAAATCTCAAAAATCTTCTGCTCCAAAGAAGACGACGAGTAATGAATGAATTTTAGCGGCTAAAATGTTTGGAGGTCGCTATGGCGAAATATATCCTGATAAAGTCATTTGCGTATGGAGAATGGCGGGAATGTTTTATTTAGAGTGCCGCGATGGATTGCGTAACAAGCAACGGTTTTATTCAATTCATATCGATAAGACAATTTTTGGTCATTGGGCCGTTATTAAAGAATGGGGCCGAATTGGGTCGCCCGGCACCGTTCGTGAAGAGTGGTTTGATAATGAATCCCAAGCAATCGATAAAGCCAATTCAATTGTTAATCTGAGAATCCGACACGGTTATTGTTTTGTAAATTAAAAGAAGAAGGAAAAAGTTTTTATAAAATCGGCTATATTTTCATTATAATGAAAAAACATGGCAAGCTAGGTTTTGTGCCTAAAACCTCTGGCAATCCTCTCAGGCCAATAACCGGAGAACCCCAATGTCAAATAGTCAAATTACTTCTTCATTGGTTGTGGATAGTGAAAGGCTTAATTTCCTTCCAAAATATTTTGGCAACCTTATGCTGATCGGCGAAAGCATGGTGTATCAGTTCGCAGATAAATTATCCGACGACTATACTGGGGGCGGATGGTATTTTTATGAGTTGAGTAATGGCGGGTTTTATATGGCACCTGCGTATAGTTCACCCATGTCGATTACTGTCCAGGGAAATTACTTCATAGGTAGCATGTCGTCTGACGCAGCGGGAATTGTAATAACCCTTTTTGCACTCAACACCTTAGTGAACGAATTTCATAAGCGGTACGATGTGGACAACTTAATGGATTGCTATTTCTTTCTAAGAAATTATGCTTGTGAGCATCCCGAATCCCCACTTATCTTGCAGGCGATCGATTAAAGTAACAGGCATTCTGAGTTAATAACCCGCTTCTTTTTGATGGCGGAAAGCCAAAATATAAATTGCGTTGGAGTTCAGTTCATGGCGATAGAGCGCCACATAACCAGAGTCGCCGAAGGGAATAATCAACTCGCGCAGTTCTGGAGTGTCTGGTAAAGGCCGTCCGATATCGGGCTCCGATTCTAACCGTTGAAAGTGTCCTGAAATGGCCTGGCTGGCACGTTTGGCCGCCAGTGGATTTTTAGGCATCAGGAATCGACGGCAGCGTTCCAAACCTTGGACCGCGCCTTCTGTGACGATTACTCGTGGCACTCGGGCGCCTCATGCTCCTGATCGGTACCCCAAGTGCTCAACCAGTCGCGCACCTCCTGGCCGGTTAAATGCTTGCCAGTTTCTTGATAGGTTTGCCAAGAGGCGATAGCGTCCTGTTTGAAGCTTTCCCGGGCTTCCTCGCGCTCCACATAATTGCGGATTGCTTCCCGCATAATCCAGTGTGCCGAACGATGCCGCAAATCGGCCAAGTGCTGAATCCGGGATTTGAGATCATTGTCGATCTTAATGGAAGTGGCCATAAGAATGCCTCGCTAGTAAAAGGTAATACCTTTGAATACTCTAGCATGCAGGAACGATATTTTTCCAGTGAAAAAATTCAACGCATCCCCTGCCTTCCTGCCGCCCTATTAACGTCCTATAATGTATTTTATAGGACTTAAAAATGCACTAAAATCCCGCCTCAATAACGCCCATATATAAAGGTATAAACCCCATGGCCGACTTGCTGCTCAAACATCCCGAACGCGCACTGACGGCGAAACAATTTCAGCAGTTGGCCGACGTGCCGCCGGAACTCGAATGGTTCGCCAACATCCATTCAGAAAAAACCCGTAAGGCCTACCAAAACGACATCCACGCGTTCACTCAATTCGTCGGCATCCAAGCTCCGGCCGAATTCCGGATCGTCACCCGGTCTCATGTCATTGCCTGGCGAAAAACCATTGAAGAGAAAAAATTCTCCGACGCCACCATCCGCCGCAAGCTCTCTGCCCTGTCTTCCCTATTTGAGTATTTATGTGAGAAAAACGCCGTGACTCATAATCCGGTTAAAGGCGTAAAGCGACCGGCGGCCAATAACAATGAAGGCAAAACCCCGGCCTTGAGCAACGACCAGGCCCGGCAATTGCTGGAAAAGCCGCCGGAACACACCCTCAAAGGCCGCCGCGACCGGGCCATCTTGGCCACCCTGCTCTATCATGGCCTGCGCCGGCAAGAACTGTGCAATCTACGCGTCAAAGACTATCAGCGCCGCAGCGGCGTGATGATGTTCCATGTCCATGGCAAACGCAAAAAGGAACGCTTCGTGCCGGTGGAAGCCAAAACCCAGCGTTTAATTGCCGAATATCTGGACATTGCGGGCCACGGCGGCGAACTGGAGTGCGCCCTGTTCCGCCCGGTCAAAAATAACGCCACCGGCATCCTCAACAAACCGCTCAATCCGCGTTCGGTGTATCGGGATGTGGTCATGTTTTACGCGAAGAAAGTCGGCATCACGCTCGACACCCATGGCTTTTGCGTGCACTCGCTACGCGCGACCGCCGCCACCAATGCACTCGATCACAAGGCGGATATCGCCAAAGTCCAGGAATGGCTAGGTCATGCCAATGTATCGACTACCCGGCTGTACGATAAGCGGCATAGCCGGCCGGAAGATAGCCCGAGTTTTAAGGTCGAATACTAGTAACGGATCGCGTTGGAAAATGGTTTAGCTCGCATTTATCGCCGACGGTATTGTCTATCCAGTCATTTGGATATCCAAACTCATAAGTAATGCTTTGCGTATGATCTTTCCGTTTCGTGAGCAGCCCCATTCAGACCACGCCATAAGTCTCAGTTATGCCGCAGCGCCTCATTTGCTGCGTCGATTGTGTCAGCGGCCCACACCATCAGGCTACGAGCATGGTCTACCCAATGCGGGTTTAGCGGGTCTGGTTTTCTAGCCGCACACTCTCGCAACTGCTTCGAGAGTGGCATAACATTGCGCTCAACCGGAGCGCGGCCATTTGCTTCTTTGTTCACTTTAAGTTCCTTCCGGGCCGCGCCCGGTTAGCTATTACGGTAAACCGCTATTGTTTCAGTGCAATAGTTTCAATCCGGTTTACGTCGGCGATGATTATTTTGTCTTCCTGGGCTAACCAGCCAATGCTGCGTTGGACAATTTTTTCATCTTCCGTAAGCGCCGATCCCAACTTGCTGGTAGGAGTAACGCCATTTTCGGACAAGTAATGCCAAATACTGCCTGCGGTTAAACCGACGCGTTCAGATATCGTTAATTCTGGCGTTGCGACTGCCGGTTTGGGCGCCTCAGATGCAACCTTTTTTGGGGCGACCGACTCTGTGCTTGGCTTTTTAGATGTTTCTTCAGCGGTTATAGGTGCTTTGGATTGTTCAGATTTGGTCTTGGGGGCAACGACTTCAGCCTTTTTTGTAGAGGCCTGGACAGAAGTGGCCTTTTTAAGCGAAGTTTTGCTGGTTTTGACCGCAACAGGCTGTTCAGCCTTGGTTGTAGACACAGGTTCTTCAGTCGTGGTTTGGCTTTTTTTCATAATGAGAAAAATTATCAAAGAATAAAATCAGTATAAGCCATTCTGCGGCCAAGCCTGGTATGCCGAGGCCGGATTATTCAATCCACCCGCCCCGATCAAGGCGACAGGCATCAATGCAAACCGCCGCCGCGCTGAACTTCTTGCCGATACGGCTTCCAGTATCGATAAATCCAGGCAATACAACCCGGAATACATTGCGTCAGTTCCGATCGATGCTGCAGGGTTTTGGCGATATCTAACTCATCCAGCGGCGTGTCATCCTCGAAATTTAACAGGAGAATGGGTGACAAGATAGTGGCGCCCTCATCGTCCTCAAACAAGGGTTGCCAATCCTGACGGCACAAGTCGACGCCTTGCATGAAGCCATCAGCCCACATTTCGCCATCGAGATATTCCTCGCCGTCATCGGTATCAATAGCCTCGAACAACGGTTCTATCGCGTCCGGATCATGCTCCAACACCGCAATAATGCCGTTGAAGTGTCGGATGATCAGATTGATGATGCGTTGTGCCTCATTCTGTGATTCAAACGCCGGCATGTCCTCTTCAGCCGGCCCCCAGATACGCGAGAACCAGCGATCAAAGGTTAGTGTTGTGGGGCCAATGGCAATGGCCGTCAGATAGCCATTCAAGGTATCTAACCACATCGTTTCATCCGATGTGATGTCTGACATTAAAAACTGATCGAGTTCGTCCAGTTCGTCCTCGGTGAGCGGCGATAACAGGTTGGGCGACTTATTCACAAAGCACCAACCGTTTTTCATTGGTCCCACAATAACCGCCCTCGTCGGTCACCCGTTGCAAGATAATGCCACAATGCGGGCATCCGAACGGTTCGCCACCCATCCAATCTTCTATTTCAATATTCTTTTCATAATCGGGACATTTCATAATCAATCGCTTAGCGTAGCTGGCACTGAATCGGGGCCATTGTACCCCGTAAATTCAGTACATCCGCCTCTACGTTTGCCCGAGTACGCAAGCGGCCGTCGGTCTATTGACAAACGTAGCCTATCGGCTACACTTAATCCATGATCGATATAAAGAAAACCGATGTTTATGCCCAATGGCTGGACAATCTTCGTGACATTCGTGCTCGTGCCCGTGTTTTGGCCAGGGTCGAACGTCTGGCTGCCGGTAATCCGGGTGACGTGAAGTCGGTCGGCGAAGGAGTCTCGGAAATGCGCATCGACTATGGCCCCGGTTATCGAGTGTATTTCACGCGACGCGGCAACGAAATCGTCATTTTGTTGGCCGGCGGCGATAAAAGCACACAGGATGCCGATATTAAAACCGCTCAAAGCCTTGCCCGTAACCTGTAGGATAATGTAATGACAAAAACTATCACCAGCCGCTACGATGTGGCGGAGCACTTGAGAACCACCGAAGAAATGGCGGCCTATTTGGACGCCTGCATCGAGGAGGCCGACGGCGATGCAGCCTTCATAGCCAAGGCACTTGGGGATATTGCCCGTGCACGCGGCATGTCGCAGATTGCCCGAGATACCGGTCTTTCCCGCGAAAGCCTGTATCGATCCCTAGACGGCGAGCACATTCCCAGCTTCGATACGATCCTCAAGGTAACGAAGGCACTAGGTATTCATCTGCATGCCGATCCGGCCTGATCTTGGGATTAAAAATCCAACGGGACGAAAACGTACGTTAGCATCTAATATAATTCGCTTATGAATTCCCATGAAACAGTCTGACGGACAACGCCCGGTTAGTAAGCATCATCCGTGCATTTATTCGGCAAATGTAATCTGATTACAAAGGGGTGACGTTCTCGGCTTGTGGGCCTTTGGGTCCGCTGGTTACTTCCATGGTGACCCGTTGACCTTCTTTCAGAGTCTTGCGGCCACTGCCTTGGATAGCGCTGAAGTGTACGAATACATCTTTTCCACCATCTTGTTCGATGAAACCGAAGCCTTTTTCATCGTTGAACCACTTTAACCTTCAGGGCTACCTCATTAAAAAATTAGTGGCAAAATAGAAAATTAACAACAGATATGCCAGATGGCTTGATAAATGAAATCGGAAGAAATGGATTTTTTAGATGTCTTGGCCAATTGGACGATCCCCGTATTGATCGCAAGAAGTTGCACCCCATGCCGGAAATTCTACTACTCACGTTATGCGCGGTCATCTGTGGAGCGGAAAGTTGGGATGACATCGAAACCTTTGGACAAGCAAAAGTGGAATTTTTACGCCGGTATCTGCCCTATGTTTATGGGATACCCAGCGATGACACGCTCCGCCGCTTTTTTAGAGCGATTGACCCAACGCAATTCCAGCGCTTGTTCATTGAATGGATTCGGGCTTGGTTGCATCCCGAAGTGGCCGACAAAGTCGTAGCGATTGACGGCAAAACACTACGCGGCAGTCGCGACGGCGAGCAATTGCCGATCCATTTGGTATCCGCCTTTGCCAGCGAAGCCGGCATCGTTTTAGGGCAGATGAAAACCCACGAGAAGTCGAATGAAATTACGGCGATTCCCGAACTCTTGGAATGGTTGGACGTGCGCGGGGCTATCGTGACCATCGATGCGATGGGGTGTCAAAAAGCGATCGCTGAAAAGATTGTCGACCAAGGTGGCGATTATCTGTTGGCGCTCAAAGGCAACCAGAGCAGCCTGCATGATGATGTTCGCTTACATTTTGAAGCGCCCAGTCCTCAAACATTCAGCCGAATGGAACAAGCAGAAACCCTTGATAAAGGCCATGGTCGCATCGACGTTCGGCACTGCCGCGTCAGTACCGACATAGACTGGTTAAAGGAACGGCATCCGGAATGGACCAATCTCAACAGTATTGTCGCGATCACCAGTGAGCGACACATCGGCGAGACCGTTACCCGAGAAACCCGATACTTTATTAGCAGTGCTCTCATCCCTGCCGAGCGGATGCTGGCTGCCGTTCGCTTGCATTGGGGGATTGAAAACCAGTTGCATTGGGTTTTGGATATGTCCTTCGGCGAAGACCAAAGCCGTATACGCAAGGGCAATGCTCCCAGCAATGTCGCCATTATCCGGCATGCTGCTTTAAACATGATAAGGGGCGCAAAAACTAAACGCATGTCTATTAAACGCATGCGCAAAGCAGCCGGATGGGACGATGCCCTATTAAACGATGTGCTGGCTCAAGTATTTTAATGAGGGAGCCCTGCTTTAACCTTGCCTTGTACTTGCGCTGCCATAAATCTCTCTTGTTAAAAACCATTGCTGGTGTGCTATTACTAATGGAATGCCGATTATCCCTTATTTAAGTCGGGAAGGCCTATAAGCATTTGCATAGCAATCGCGAAACAAATGCAACCTATCGATAATCTGGGTATTCAGATCAAAACCGTCACCGATTCCGATACAAACCCAGCCAGATTTTGAGTGCTGGCAAATAGTTAAGGGTTGTCACCTACTCTTCGGCGCATGCTTATCCACCATCCAACTGCGATAGCTACAATACTTGGAGCGGCGACTTTAGCTCCGTCGGCACCATGAGATTTGAATGTCAGCTATTGAGATTGGCTTCTTGCGATCAGCCGATTCACAGTTTCGGCCAAAAGCAGTCCGTCGAGATTAGCAAAAAATTATAACCAACTGGCCGCTACGATTTCCAAAACGGACCTTCGATAGTAGTGAAAACTTGAACGCTAATGGATATTGAATGATGGCATAGTGCGAGGTGTTTCGAATTCATACATTTTTTCCACGTAGTTGAAGTAAAATTCTCGGCTGCCTTCCAGGATCAAAAATCACAGATATGTTTTCAACTTCTCCGTTTGTAACAAAATAATACAGCGGGATTTGCGATAGCTGGTTTGTTACACGTTTACAAATCCTGCAAGGTCTTGGCTCAGTCTTATTTCGTAAGTTATCAACCACTCCACAATACAGCTTCCAGCGCTCCCGGGTTTTGAGCCCGATTACGTTTTGGCACGCGCGCAGGGACAGTTTCGACAGCGAATCTTATTACTGGGATTATCCCTCGTCACCGTACCTAAGAGGTTCTTTTGAATTTATCCAGTTACCACAACGTCAACCGCGAACAACTTGCGCAAGATATTAAACAACTTTACCGGCAAGCCCAGGCCGATTTGGGTCCGGAAGATTTCCGCCATATGAAGCGGATGGAACGCTGGGGCCAGGTTTGTTCGTTGCTCGGCTATGCCACGGCCTGGATTGCACCGAATCCCGTGTCGGCACTACTGATCAGCCAAGGCAGTTTTGCCCGCTGGACCCAGGTGGCTCACCCGATCCAGCATCGCGGCTACGACAGAATCAAACACGCCGAGCCTCGCTACAAAAGCAAAGGTTTTGCCCAGGGTTGGCGCCGGTTTCTGGATTGGCCGGACTGGATGACGCCGGCCGGCTGGCACCACGAACACGACGTCCTGCACCATTACCGTTTGGGCGAGTCCGCCGACCCGAATAACGCCCAGCACAACATGGAATGGTTGCGCCGATCCGGTTTGCCGATGTGGCTGCGTTACGTAATCGTCGCACTGTTTTCCGGGGTCTGGAAGCTGAGCTATTACACGCCGCGTACCCATAAGGAATTACGTCTGGAACAGGCCCGCCACCAGCCCCAACCCGCGCCAAAGATGACGCGCATCGGCGCCTGGAGCCTGTTCACCCCGCAAGGGCGAGGCTTGTGGTTGCAGAGCATCCTGCCCTATGCGGCGTTCCGCTTTGTGTTGTTACCGGCTTTGTTTCTGCCGATCGGTACCGTTGCGGCCACCAGCGTGCTGCTGAATTCGGTTCTGGCGGAAGTTTTGACCAACATGCATTCCTTTCTGGTGATGATTCCCAACCACGCCGGCGACGACGTGATGGGCTTTGACGACAAGGCGCATAGCAAGGGCGAGTTCTATCTTCGGCAAATCCTGGGTTCGGTCAATTACCCGACCGGCTCCAACGCCAACGACTTTTTATACGGCTGGTTGAATTATCAGATCGAGCATCACTTGTGGCCGGATTTGCCGTTAAGCCAATACCAAAAGCTGCAACCGCAGGTCAAAGCCTTATGCGCACGCCACGGCATTCCTTATTGCCAGGATTCGGTATTCAAACGCTTGAGGAAGGCGGTGGATATCATGGTCGGCAAAACCTCGATGCTGAAGCCAGCTATGGTTCAAGACTGTCCGGTTTAATCTGTAGCTAAGGCCTCCGCCGCTGTCATGCGGAGGCCTAACACTTTATTTTCTCGCCGGTTTTGCCGCGGCGGTATTGGCAGTGTCGATACCGGCAATCGCGCCGAAGGCGATTTTACTGCCGATCAGCTTTTCGACCTGGCGCAAGGCTTGGTTTTCTTCTGCGGAGACCAGCGATACGGCGAGCCCGCTCAAACCCGCTCGACCGGTGCGGCCGATGCGATGCACGTAGTCGGCGGAAGAACGCGGCAACTCGAAGTTGACCACGTGCGGCAGTTTGGCAATGTCGATGCCGCGAGCCGCCACATCGGTCGCGACCAACACCCGAATGTCGCCGGTTTTGAAGTCGGCCAAGGCGCTGGTGCGGGCACCCTGGCTTTTATTGCCGTGTATCGCCTTGGCGCTGATTTGTGCGGCGTTCAGTTTGTCGGTCAAGCGGTTGGCATTGTGTTTGGTGCTGGTAAAAACCAGAACTTGCCGCCAGTTGTTGCTTTTAATCAAATGAGCCAATACTCCGGCCTTAGCCGGCTTCTCCACCGCATAGGCGATTTGTTCGATACTGTCGGCTGCGGCGTTTTCGGCCGCGATTTCGACTCGAACCGGATCGTGCAACAGCGTTTGCGCCAGCCGGCGAATGTCGTCGGAAAAGGTGGCCGAGAACAGCAGGTTCTGTCGGGCTTTAGGCAGCATGGCCAAAATTTTGTTGATGTCGCGAATGAAACCCATGTCCAGCATGCGGTCCGCTTCATCCAACACCAGCATTTCAACCTGATTGAGTTTGACGGCGTTCTGGGCGACCAGATCGAGCAAGCGTCCCGGCGTCGCGGTCAGGATATCGACGCCGCCGCGCAAGCGCAACATCTGCGGGTTGATTTTGACCCCGCCGAAGACGACGTCCGATTTAAGACGCGGCTGCTGATGGACGCCGTATTTGGCGACCGATTCGGCCACTTGCGCGGCCAATTCGCGGGTTGGCGTTAATATCAGCGCCTTGACCGGCCGATTTCGACCGTTGGCGGGCGTCGCCAAACGCTGCAGAATCGGCAAGGTAAAACTGGCGGTCTTGCCGGTGCCGGTCTGGGCGGCGGCAAGCATGTCGCGGCCGGCTAGCACCAGCGGAATCGCTTTCTGTTGAATGGGCGTCGGCGCGCTATAACCGGCTTCGCGGACGGCGCGTGTTAAAGGTTCGGCCAAGCCGAGATTTGAAAATGGCATGAAAAAATTCTCGATAGGCGAGATCGAAATCCCGTTAATAAATGGATTTTTCCTAACCGGAGAAACCGATTAGCGGAAAGGGTAAGGCACCGAAGCATCGGTGCCTGTTTGTAGTTGTATCCGGATATGGTCTCGGTTAACGGCGTCTGCCCTGTTTGCCGCCGGCACTTTCGAAACCGACTCTTAACATATTGCCGCCAAATTGGAAGCCGCTCAGTTTAGCAATTGCCACTCTGGCTTCATGGCCTTCCATGCCGATGTAACCGAAGCCGCGGCATTTGCCGCTAAACATATCGATAACGAGTTCGATGGAGTGCACTCGGCCAAATTCGGAGAACAGAGCAGTGACAGTGGTTTCGGTCGCGTCGCTGGGCAGGTTACCGACAAATATTCTTTTCAAAATGTGTCCTGAGTTGGGGTGGGTATAATGTGGCGGCTTCTTTGAGCAGAGCGCGTAACGAACGAGGGGGTTAGCGGACTTTCCAGGACCTTAATCGCGGCACAGGAAAATCGAAGCGTTGAGGCAAACTGGCGGAAAATAATGTTTCGCTCGGAGGAAAACCCCAAAATAGCCGTTTCGCGTGTTTGAGGCGGCAGCGGCAAAAGGACTGATAACGCTTTAATTCAGTTGATTGTTCGTTCGTGCGGATCTGTTCGGCATTTGGCTACTGGTTGCCGAGTAAAGCTACCAGCAACCTGTAGAGTCAATCAATTAAATGGCTTTTACGTTTTCAGCCTGTAGGCCTTTCGGGCCGCGGCCGATGCTGAATTCGACTTTTTGGTTTTCTTCCAGCGTTTTGTAACCACCGGAATTGATAATGTTTTTGAAGTGAACGAAAACGTCGGGGCCGGATTGTTGTTCGATAAAGCCAAAGCCTTTATCGGAATTAAACCATTTTACGATGCCAGTTGTGATTGTAGACATAAGTAAGTCCTTGAAAAAAACTAAAATATTGCCAGTATGGCGGGTGTAGCCGGTAAAATTGGAACTTACTTTTTGAAATCAATGCGAGTTGCGGCTTCAGTGGAAGCAGCATCGAAATGGTAATCAGAGGGGTAAATCTAAATTTTGGAGCTGTCCTGAGTATGGATGGCTAATCAGCGCGAGTCAAGAAGTATTTTCTCGATAAGCGATATATATTGCCGCGCGCTCTTTCACGGATACATCACCAATCAACCATTTCGAGTCTATATAGCCATTACCCTTCATGTCAGCTTTGGACATCGACGGGAATCAAATTAGAAGTTCTAATCTTAGCCAGGTCGTAGTTGCGATAGATGGTGTTGCACCTCGATTTAATCTCGATAGCAATGACCGCTCCGGCTAATCAAGCAGACATTTCCTGAATTTCAATAAAATGTCTAATATGGGTCGACTCCTGCCGACTAGTCGAGTGATTTCATTCATTGTCAGCGTCTGCTTTGCTTCAAGAATGCATGACGGTTTTCATCGGAATACTCAATCAAGGTCACTCTTAGATAGCCACTCCACATATCACCAGGCTTTGCTTTTCTTCCGGATTGCCTCATACGCCCCTTCCATTGCGACTGGAAAAGTCATGGATTGCTTCCAGAAATCGGGAAAATCCCCGCCTTTCTTGATCAGCAAGGCTGGAATGAAATGACTGCTGGCAGGCCTTGCAAAACCTTCCGGCAATCGTTTGTGACATTCCCAGAAGGCTTTATAGTCACAAGCCACCGACTGATCGAGTACAAGCGGTCGGGTGAAATACGATTCAACCGGGGTAAAGGCCGACGCCTGTTCTTGCTCGCGCACTTGGGCCAATGCCTTACCCAAAGGGGTTTGCTTGAGTTTTTTCAATAGCTCGTGCGGTGACAAGCCGCGTAATTCAAACAGCAGGAAGGGGTCTTGATCCAGTTGCGACGCAAGAAAATAACAGAGCCCGGCTACATGCTTGCATGGATTTTCATAATCGGGGCAAGAGCAACGCGTTTTGAAATCTTTGGCGTTGTGCGGCAACAAATGCAGATCGAGTGCTTCAAACGGGGTTTCGATGTTATCCGGCATCTCGTTCAACAGTAATCGAGATACAAACGAGGCCCGGCTACCGAGTTGACGAATCAGCAATTCCCAGTCATCGTTACTGATGACTTTCAGGGAAATCGCCGTTTCGTAGGTGGGCTCCTTGTAAACGCCGTAATAGGGGTTGGTATTGCCGCGTATCTTCGCGGACATCACGCCGTCTTTCAGTTGCCAGGATTTGATGCGGTTGCTGTTGGCATAACTGCGACCGCGGGCAAGACGGGCGGCGTCCGTGAAACGTTCAAGCGCTTGCATAAAACGTTGTCCCCACCAAGTGCGTATGGCTTGCATGATTGCGCTCCCTTAATCGTCGAATATCGCGGTTCGATTCAAGGCAATCAGTTGTCTGAAAGCCTCATTGTCGAGCTTTGTCAGCCAGGATTCGTCGCTGCCGACGATGGCACCCGCCACCTGTTTTTTGTCTTCTATCATTTGGTCGATGCGTTCTTCCAGGGTACCCAAGGTCAGAAATTTATGCACGAAGACATTGCGGGTTTGACCGATACGAAAAGCCCGGTCCGTCGCTTGATCTTCCACGGCCGGATTCCACCAACGATCGAAATGAAACACGTGGTTGGCGCGCGTCAAGGTAATGCCGACGCCACCCGCTTTCAGAGACAACACGAACACGGCCGGCGGCGATTCGGCATCTTGGAATTGGCTGATCATCTTTTCGCGCTTGGCGCGGGACGTGCCGCCATGCAAATAATAGGTTTGGCAATTTAACTGCGTTTTTATATAGCGCTCTAGTTGTGACCCGATCTCGGTAAACTGGGTGAACACCAAGGCGCTTTCGTTTTCGCTCAACATTTCCGTCAGCATGTCTGACAAGCGTTCCAACTTGTGGGAGCGGTTGGCGTCGAATGGACTATTGTCTTGCAAAAATTGCGCGGGATGATTGCAAATCTGCTTGAGCTTCATCAAGGTGGAGAGCATCAAGCCCTGGCGTTGAATGCCCTCGCTTTCCTGCAGTTGCGTTTCCACGTCCCGCACCACGGCTTCATATAGCGAAGCCTGTTCACGGCTGAGGTTGCAATATTGTTTATTCTCCACCTTGTCCGGCAAGTCTTTGATGATGGTCGGATCGGTTTTGACCCGGCGTAAAATGAACGGCTCGACCAGCCGTTTCAGATGGGCCGATTTGGCCGGGTCGCGGTCACGCTGGATCGGTGTTTCAAAGTGTTTACGGAAGCCGGCTTGTTTGCCCAGGTAACCGGGATTGAGGAAGTTGAATATCGACCATAAATCCAGCAGACGGTTTTCCACCGGGGTACCGGTGAGCGCCAATCTGAACCGAGCGTCCAGCTTCAGTATGGCTTTGGTTTGCTTGGCCTCCGGGTTTTTGATGTTCTGGGCTTCGTCCAGCACGATCCGATGCCAGCGTACCGCCGATAACAGCGCGGTATCGCGCAGAGCCAGACTGTAGGAAACGATAATGACATCTTTCTCCAGCACGTCTGCGCTGAACAATTTGACATCCTTACAGCGGTTGGCGCCGTGGTGAATCATAGTTCGCAACTGCGGCGCAAAGCGTTCGATTTCCTTTTGCCAGTTACCCAATACCGAGGTGGGTGCAATCAGCAGGGTTGGCGGCTGGCGATCTTGCTGGCTTTGTTCATGCAGCAAGCGGGCGATGACTTGAATGGTCTTGCCCAAGCCCATGTCATCGGCCAGACAGCCGCATAAGTCCAGCGAGTCCAGGAAAGCCAGCCAGGCCACACCGCGCTTTTGATATTCGCGTAACTGTGCGTGTAAACCGGGCGGGTCTGCCACGGCTTCCAGTTGGCTATGGTCACGCAGATTGGCCAGCATCGCAGCCAGTGCATCATCCGGATCGATTTCAAAATCACTGTCTTCGGCAACGGTGCGTTGCAACAGTGCCTGCACATCCAGTGTATCGCCCGCCTCGCCCTGTTGCTTCCAGAAATCCAGCATCTCGGCCATGCGTTCCTTATCCAGCACTACCCACTGGCCACGGAATTGCACCAATGGTG